>Ga0265780_10009326_pt1 | contig 11780 bp, 11 predicted proteins | sample P1T30metagenome_FD_192432 | JGI IMG/M metagenome (GOLD analysis project Ga0265780, IMG submission 192432) | Plant litter microbial communities from East Loma Ridge, Irvine, California - P1 T30 | ecosystem: Environmental > Terrestrial > Plant litter > Unclassified | place: USA: California... | reverse complement strand
CGGCGCACGCGAACTACGACCGCATCGTGCGCGTGGCGGCGCTGCTCACCGAAGTGCCCATCGCCCTGGTGTCCCTGCTGGACGAGGAGCGCCAGTGGTTCAAATCGCGCATTGGCCTGTCCATCACGGAGACGCCCCGGTCATGGGCGTTTTGCAATTACACGATCGCAGACGATAAAATCATGATTGTCGAGGACGCCACGCAGGACGCGCGGTTTGCCAGTAACCCGCTGGTGACCGGGCGGGAGGCCATCCGGTTTTATGCGGGCGTGCCGCTGGTCGACAAAAACGATACCCGTCTCGGCACGCTGTGCGTCCTGGACCGCAAGCCTCGCCAGTTGACGCACGACCAGGCATGGGCGCTGACGGAGCTGGCAAGCATCGTGTCGGAAGAGATTCAGCGGCGCGTGTGATGTGCCCGCATGCGCCACGTGCTCCACGCAATGAGCCATAGCAGCGCCACCTGGATCGGCAGGCGCAGCCACAGCGCCCAGACTGGCACCGGAAACAGCTGCGGCTGCTGCAGCATGTAGATATGCGCTGGCGTCACGGCCAGCGTCAGCAGGAACAGGCCGATGCCGGCCGCCCGGCGCGTGCGCGCCATCAGGATCCCCGCCGCCCCCAGCAATTCAAACACGCCGCTGACCAGCACGGCTGCCACCGGCCACGGGATGTATGGCGGCACGATGCGCGCTTCGGTAGCGGTCAGCGTGAAATGCGCGATGCCACCAATGAAGAACCAGAGAAAGACCACCGAGAGGCCGGCAAACTGGCCGGTGCCGATCCGGCGCGTGCGCCATGCGTGTGACAAGCTGGTCATGTATATGCCAATGATGAGATAAGTTGCAGCAAGCGTACACGGGAAGCGTCGCGCCTGCGCAATCCGGTTCGTTGCATGCGCATGCTATTGCGTACGCAAAAGTGCTTTTGCGACCCCAGAGCCAAAGGATTTCCTTTATAGTTCTGCCAGAGCAATGCTATCAATCTGCGTCGCTGTGGCAATCAAGCTGTGGCAAGCACCTTCCCGGACCGTTCATGGACACCTTGCAGCAATTTATCGAAAAATTCAGTAATGCCGTCGACTTCCAGACCGAAGTGGCGCTGACCGGCGACACCGACCTGAAAGCCCTGGCGGAGTGGGATTCGCTGGCAGCGCTTGGCGTGATCATCATGTTCGACATGGAATACGACAAGGTCATCACCGGCAAGGACCTGGTGACGTGCCAGACCCTGGCCGACGTCTACAAGCTGGTTGGCTGACCATGGCCCGGGCGACCCTGCATAACGTGCGCTATGCCGGCATGGCGACGTGCGTGCCGCGGCGCATCCTGTCGAATATCGACGACTGCCCGCCGCAGCTGCGGTCCGCGCGCGAGCGCGTGGTGCGCAATATCGGCATCGAAACGCGCCGTATCTGCTCTGAATGGCAATGTTTCTCCGACCTTGCATTTGACGCCACCGAGCGCCTGCTGGCCGAGTTGAACTGGGAACGCGACGACATCGACGCGCTGATCGTGATCACGCAGTCGCCCGACTACCTGATTCCGGCCACCGCGATCATCATGCAGGATCGCCTCAAACTCAAGCACACCACGATCGCGTTCGACATCAACCTCGGTTGCTCCGCGTATGCCTTCGGCATGCACGTGCTCGGTTCGATGATTTCTGCGGGCGGCATCAAAAAAGGTTTGATGCTGGTAGGCGACAAGGCCGCCACGGTGCTCGAACCGCTGTTTTCCGATGCCGGCACCTGCACCGCGCTCGAGTACGATCCGGCCGCGCCACCGATGCATTTCGACCTCAATTCAGACGGCAGCGGCTACCGCGCCATCATGTTGCCGGTGGGTGGCGGGCGCGAACCGGTGGGCCTGCAGCACATGGCACCTGTCAAGGATGAGGACGGTATCTGGCGCAGCCAGGGCGCGCTGATCCTCGACGGGCCGGCCGTGCTGAGCTTCTCGACGCAGCAGGTGCCTCCGGCCGTGCGCAACTTGCTCGACTACGCGGAATGCCCGATCGATGATGTCGACTATTTCATCTTCCATCAGGCTAACAAGATGATCAACGAGACCATCCGCAAAAAGCTGGGCCTGACGCCGGAGCGGGTGCCCACCACGCTGCGCGATTTCGGCAACACCAGCGGCGCGTCGCTGCCGGTCACGATGACCGTGCGCATCCGCGAGGAGCTGTTGAAGGGCAAGAAGAAGCTGCTCATGTCGGGCTTCGGCATCGGCCTGTCGTGGGGCAGCTGCATCGTCGATATCGAAAACGCGGTGTTCCCGGAGCTGATCGAATCGTGACCGCCGCCGCCCATTCCGCAGTCGACCCATTCACGCTCGCGGGGCGGCGGATACTCGTTACCGGCGCCTCGTCCGGTATTGGCGCGGCCACTGCGACACTGTGCGCACACCTGGGTGCACAGATCGTCGCCTGCGGACGCGATGCCGCCCGTCTCGACGCCGTTGTGGCCGGCCTTGCCGGCAGCGGCCACCAGGCCATCCTGGGCGACCTGACCGACCCGGACGCACGCCAGATGCTGGTGGACGCCGTGGCGGCTCTGGACGGCTGCGTGTTCAGCGCCGGCGTCGCCACGCTGGCGCCAATGCGCATGGTATCGAAGCGCCATATGGAGAGTTTGTTCGCCGTGAACTACGACGCGCCGGTGCTGCTGACCCAGGCATTGCTGGCGAAGCGCAAGCTCGCGCCAAATGGATCGATGGTGTACGTAACAGCCATTGCCGAGCATTCGGCGCCGTTTGCGACGGGCATCTACTCCGGCACCAAGGGCGCGCTGGCGGCGACAGTGCGCACCATTGCCCTCGAGGTCGCCAAATTCGGCATCCGCGCCAACTGCGTCTCGCCCGGCTACGTGGCGACGCCGATGATGGACGGTTTGCAGGCCGTCATGAACGGCACCGACATGATGCAACTCGCGCCACTCGGCATCATCGAACCGGAAGACGTCGCCGCCACCATTGCGTGGATGCTGGCGCCGGCCTCCCGCTGGGTGTCGCGCACGTCGCTGACAATCGACGCGGGCCTGATCCTGCATATGCGATGAACGAGGCCCCCATGTTCCAAAATCCTTTTCATTTGCACGGCAAGACGATCCTGGTCACTGGCGCCTCCAGCGGCATCGGGCGGGCCGTCGCCATCGCATGCGCGCGCGTGGGCGCCTGCCTTGTCATTACCGGCCGCGACGAGGCGCGCCTGGCGGAAACCATGGCGCTGCTGGCAGCGCCTGCCATCGGCGCGCACGTGGCCGTGGTGGCCGACCTGACCGACCCGGATCAGCTCACGCGGCTGGCCGAGGCGGCAGGCCCCCTCGACGGCGTGGTGCATGGCGCCGGCATCGATGGCGTTGCACCGGTGCGTATGTTGCGTCAGGCGCACCTTGAATCCGTCATGGCCACCAACTACATTGCGCCGGTCATGCTGACGCAAAAGCTGCTGTACCGGAAACAGCTGAACAATGGCGCGTCGCTGGTGTTCCTGTCGTCGATCGCGGCCCATACCGGCACGGTCGGACTCGGGCCATACGCCTCCTCGAAAGCGGCACTCGAGGGCTTCATCCAGCCGCTGGCGCTGGAAATCGCCCCGCGTGGCATGCGCGCCAATACGCTGGCGCCGGGCCTGGTCAACACGCCGCTGGTGAACTACGCGGTCGAGTGGCTGGCCGAACAGGCTAAAAAATACCCGCTGGGACTGGGCGAACCCGAAGACGTGGCGTACGGGGCGGTCTACCTGCTGTCCGACGCCAGCCGCAAGGTGACCGGCATTCATCTGCACATGGATGGCGGCATTCCATGGACGTGATACCCGGTATGAAAGACGCCCTGATCGTCAGCGCCGGCGGCTTTGGCCGCAGCGTCTACAACATGATGCAGAGCGACGTGGCCAACGGCGTAGTCTGGCGCGTCGTCGGCTTTCTCGACAACCGTGCCGAGATGGCCACCGCCGCGCCGCTGCCAGTGCTGGGCGACCCGCTGACCTGGCAGGTGAAACCGCACGAAGAATTCTTGTGCGCGCTGGGCGAGCCGGCCCAGCGCCGCCGCTTTGCCGCGCCGCTGCTGGCGCAGGGTGCAATCTTCATGAGCCTGTGCACCGGTTTGCATAAGGCGATCGGCGTCACGATGGGCGCCGGCTGCCTGTTCGAGCCGGAAGTGCGCATGGGCGTCGACACTCACCTGGGCGACTTCGTGTTCGTGCAGTCGACCAGCGTGATCGGTTACGAGGTACGCATCGGCGACTACACGACCATCGGCAGTTTCGTGTTCGTCGGCGGCGGCGCGTGCATCGGCAGCGACGTCATCATCCACCCGCACGCGACCATCCTGCCACGCGTCACCGTGGGCGACGGCGCGATCATCGGCGCCGGGGCCGTGGTGATGGCCGATGTGCCGCCCGGGGTGACCATGATTGGCAACCCGGCCAAGATTTTCCGGTTCAAATAATGCAGTCACGGATGCCGCCGCAGGCGTATATCGATGAAGCGTGGTTCGCGCGCGAACGCGAGCTGCTGTTCAAGCCGCTGTGGCAGTTCATCGGCCTGAAGGTGATGCTGGACAAGCACAATGCGTTCATTACCCGCACGTTGTTCGGCATCCCAATCGTGGTGCAGAATTTTCAGGGCGAGCTGCGCGCATTCGAGAACGTGTGCCCACACCGGCAAAATCCCATCCAGGTCCAGCCGCACGGCGTGCGTGCGCTGTTCTGCGGCTACCACGGCTGGAGCTTCGACCGCGAAGGCGCCACGCGCATCCCGCACGAAAACGCTTTATATCGTTTTCCGCCCGAAGAACGGGCCTGCATCCATCTGCGCCGCTTCGCGCTCGAAGTCGTCGGCAACCTGGTGTTCGTGTGCCTGGCGGAGGCGCCCATGCCAATCAAACAGCAGTTCGGCGCGGCCATGCTGGCGTCGCTGACGGCGTCGTCGCTGGTGTACGACAGCGAAGTGATCATGACGACGTACGAGGGCGCCTTCAACTGGAAGCTGGCCTACGAAAACCTGCGCGACGGCCACCATCCGCGCTTCCTGCACGCGCGCTCGCTGTACCAGGATGTCAAGTTCGAGGCAAGCATCAGCGAGGAGGGCGTGGCGGGTTTGCAGCGTTTGCAGCAGGACGGCATCCCGGACCGGGCGCGTGCGCTGGGCCTGATGCGCAGCTTCAGCGGCGGCGGGCGCGATGCACCGATGGCAGCGCCGCCGAACGCACCGTTCCACGCCCACGTTGCGCGCTACCGTGACCAGGACTGGTACTACAACTGGCTGGCGTTCCCCAACCTGCACATCGCTTCGGCCGATGGCGGCCATTCGTTCATCGTCGAGCATCACATTCCGGTGTCGGCCGGGCGCACCGACATGGTGGTGTACTACCTGACGGCGAAAAAACAGCAGCCGTACGCAGCGTCGGCCGCCGTGCTCCATGCGCACATGATGGGCGCCGATGTCGTCCTGCGCGAGGATATCGACGTGATGGAACAGATCCAGCGCACGCTGCATCCGGGCGCGCGCTCGCCGCACCTGGGCGATTACGAATACATCAACGCCAGCCTGGAAGTCTGGTACCTCGACCTGATGGAGGGGAAATTTGCCCTGTAAGCACATCATCGGGTGCGGGGACGAACTTGCGCGCGCGCTGGCTGTCTGGCGGGTGGCCGAACCTGCGCACGATCTGCATTCCCTTGAAATCGACCCGGCCGGCGGCGAAGCGGCCATTGCGGCGGCGCTGGCCGGCGTCGATTTCACTGATGCCAGCGCGTTCGTCGCTGTCGATGCGCGTTATCTGAACGGCTTGCGGCTGGACGTGATGGCCAGCCTGCGCATGCGTGGCATCGCCATGCCGGCGCTGGTGGAACCGGGCGCGCTCGTGGCCGCCGGCGTGCGGGTGCAGGACAACTGCTGGATCGGCGCCGGCGCGATTCTCCAGCATGGCTGCCGGATCGGTTTCAATACCGTCATTGGTGCCGGTGCCATCGTCGGCAGCGGCGCTTCGGTAGGGCACTCCTGCTGGTTAGACGATGGCGTGGTGATCGGCCGCGGCGCGCAGATTGGCGCGCAGGTCACGCTGGGCCTGGGCGTCGTCGTCGGTCATGGCCGCCAGGTCGGCAAACTCTGCATCGTCGACAAGCCGGGCCGCATCGAGGCCGACATCGCCGCGAAGACGTTCATTCATGCGACGCACGCCAACCCTGTCGTGATCGTCGGCGCTTGACGTAGCTTCAATGAAAATCCTGGCGGTCCGAGAACACCAGCTGGGTGTCGTACAGGTTCGATGAATAGTGGCGTAGCGCCACGTGCCGGTAACGCGCGATGTCTTCCACCGTGGCCAGCAATTCAGGGATGTCTCTGGCGTAGTGGTAGGCCGAGATGGTCATGTCCGGCTTGCAGGCAGCGATGGTGCGCGCACCGCCCCGGAGTACGCGCGCTTCCCAGCCTTCGACGTCGATCTTGATGACCGTGGCAGCATCGACAACGCTGTCGATGGCCATGATCTTCATCGTGGTCTTGATGCCGCCGCCTGTAAAATTACTGCCGAAGCGATTGTCCGGGTGTTCATAGAAATCGACCTCGCTGTCCTGCTCGCCCAGACCGGCAAGATAAGGGTGCACGTGCGGCAGGTGAGCCGCCAGGTTGGCCAGCGCCGCAAAATTGGTCGCATCGGGCTCGAATGCATGCATGGCGCGGTACTGACCACGCGCGATGTCGAAGAAGTGGGCCACGCTGTCGCCGTGCGCCGCGCCAGCGTCGATGAAAATGTCGTCCGCCCCCACCTTCAGGCCGGCCTGGGTGGAAAAGTTGTTCATGAAGTCGCCGAGCGGGAAGGCCGCGACGGTCAGCGGACGCCGCTCCAGCGTCAGATAAGCTTCCAGGCGCGCGAACAAAGTCCGGCGCGAGATGGGGTCGTCGAAGCGGTCGGCCAGCGCAATGAACGCGCCCAGGTTGGTGGCGAAATGGTTGCGTTCTTCCTTGACTGTCTGGTAGGTGTGGGTGAGGTCCAGCTGGTGCATGGCGAAGATCAGATCGCGCACCGGCACGCCTTGCCGCGCCAGTTCGCGCGCGATCTGCATGCCGGCCAGGGTGTCGTTGAAATCGAGTAGCAGCACTCTTTTCACACGCGCGCGCTCTGGCAGCGTGCGCAGTTCAATGAAGTTCCAGTCGAGGCCAGCCGGGAGCCGCTGCGCCATCTGCACGCGTTTTTCGGGCGCGGCCGGGAAGATGGCGATACCGGCGAAGTTGGGCAGCGCGCGCGCAATGGACAGCGCGCGCATCGAGAAACTGTGCGAATGGTGGCCGATGAAATAAATTTCGTCGAAGCTGTCCAGCGCATCGAAGCGGGCATCGATATGCCGGTAGAGCGCGTTGAAGTCGGGGTGCGTCATGGCATTCCTGTCAGGTGGAGGGTGGCGTGGCACCGTGGGCGATCACGGCGGCGATGCGGGCGACGTCGCCTGGGGCCAGTGCCGGATAAATCGGCAGGCACAATACCTGGCGTGCCACCAGGGCGGCGTTGGGCAGGTTGTCCGGCGCCGCCGATGGCACGGCGTGGTACATCGGAAAGTCGCTGATCAGCGGGTAAAAATAGCGGCGCGCGTGGATGCCTGCATCACGCAAGGCCTGGTACAGGCCGTCGCGCCCGAGCGGGTAATTGTCGTCCACCAGGATCGCAAAATAACCGTAATTGGCTTCATGCGCACCTTCGGCCATCGGCGTGATGCCATTCAGGTTGGCGAGCAGGCTGCGATACTGCGCGGCGATCTGGCGGCGCTGCAGCAGTGCCGCATCGACCCCCTTCAACTGCAGCAGGCCAAAGGCCGCGCTCACTTCGTTCATCTTGGCGTTGATGCCGGCGGCGACTACCGTTACCTCGTCGGCAATGCCAAAGTTTTTCAGGCGATCGATGTGCTGCTTGGTGGCGGCGTCGCGCGAGACGATGGCGCCGCCCTCGAGGGTGGAAAACACTTTAGTCGCGTGAAAACTCAGCACCGCCAGGTCGCCGTGGCGCAGGATGCTCTGGCCATCCTGGCGCACACCGAACGCATGGGCGGCATCGTAGATCACCTTCAGGCCGTGCTTGCGGGCGATGGCGTCGATGCGCGCCACATCGCACGGGTTGCCGTAGCAGTGCACCGGCATGATGGCCTGCGTGCGCGGCGTGATGGCCGCTTCGATTTTTTCCGGGTCGAGGTTGAAGGTGAGGGGATCGATGTCGACGAACACCGGCGTCAGGCCATTCCAGGTAATGGCGTGCGTGGTGGCGACGAACGAGTAGGGCGTGGTGATCACTTCACCGGTGATGCCCTGCGCCTGCAGCGCCACCATCAGCGCCAGCGTGCCGTTGGCGAACAGCGAAATGTGCTCGACGCCGAGGTGCGCACACAGCGCTTCTTCCAGCTGCTGATGAAAGGCGCCGCCATTGGTCAGAAATTTGCTGTCCCAGATCTGCTGCAGAGACGCCACGAAGTCTTCGAGCGGCGGCATCACCGGCTGGGTGACGTAGATCGGAAGGGGCGGCGGCAGAACCAGGGGCGCGTCGAAAGGGGCCGCGGGCAGGCCGTCGCACCAGCGCTGCCACATCATGCGCAGCGCGTTTTCAACGCCATCGGCAACGTGGGTCATGACCTGAGAATCCGGCAGTGCAATCCGCGCGCGCATCCCGGTGCGCAGCGCGGCGAGATGTTCCAGGTCGGCGGCAAACGCCACGCCTCTGGCGACGAAATCATCGGCGTCGGTGGCGATGAACTGCGGCAGCTGCGTGTGCTCGAGGATGCAGACGGTCTGGCGTCCGGCAGCAGTGTTACCGGCAAGCGTCAGCGTCGGCACGCCCATCCACAAGGCGTGCAGTGTGGTAGTGCCGCCTGAATACGGAAACGTATCGAGCGCGATATCGACCTGGGCGTGCAAGGCCAGGTAGGCCTGCATGTTCGAGCGCGCATGGAGGCTGACGCGCGCCTCATCGATGCCTTCATCGCGCAGCCATCCCAGCAGCTGGTCAGTGTTGCCATTGGCCGGGACGCCGGCCACCAGCAGGCGCGCATCCGGGACCGCGCGCAGCAAGGCGCCCCAGGCCGCAATGACGGGACGGCCGATCTTGCTGATCCGGTTGAAGCTGCCGAAGGTGATGAAGCCGTTTGCCAGCGCTGGCAGCGGCGCGACATCCGGCGCATCACGCTCCGGCTGGAACGGCGCCGACACCGGCAGGTACACCAGCTTTTCAGTGAACTGGTGGTCGTACTGCCCGGGCGGCAGGATGTGGCGGTCGGTCAGGTAGTAATCGACCGCCCGCAGGCCGGTGGTGCCGGGGTAACCGATCCAGGTCGCCTGGACCGGCGCGGGTTTGCGCGCCAGCACCGGCAGCCGGTTGTGTGCGGTGTGGCCCGACAGGTCGATCAGGATGTCGATGGCGTCGAGGCGGATGCTGGCGTCCAGGTCGTCGTCGCTCATTCCGGCCACGTCGCGCCACTGCGTCATGTAGCCGCGCAGGCGCGCGCTCACCTGGTCGAACCGGACGTGGTTGTGGTACGCATGGAGCGACACCCCTGACCGGCCGGACAGGCGTTCGAGCACCGGCTCGATAAAGGAGGTCACGGCATGGTCGCGCAAGTCGCCCGACAGGAAGCCGATGCGCAACTGGCGCTGGGGGGCGCGGACGTTCGTGTGTGCAGCGGGCGGTGGCAGCCCGCGTTCGACCTGTTCCCCATACGCTCGGTGCGCGGCGAACAGTTCGTTCGCAGAGACGCCTTCCATCTGGCTCATGGCAAACAGCAGGTTGCTATGGACGCTGGTGTTGGCCGGCTCCAGCGCCAGCACGCGGCGATAGGCATCGACCGCTTCCACCATCCGTCCCTGGTTCTGCAGGACCGCGCCCAGCGTGTTCCAGGCCAGTGTGCGGCCTGGATCCTGCGCCAGCGCGGCTCGTGCGCTGGCCTCGGCTTCGGCCAGGCGCGTCAGCGCGAACAGCGTCGCGGCCAGGTTGGTCAGCGCCGCCGCGTTCTCCGGACGCAGCGCGAGCGAGCGGCGCAGCCACATTTCCGCCTCGTCCAGGCGCCAGGCGTCCTTCAGCACGCTGCCCAGGTTATTCAGGGTTTCGGCATTTTCCGGATCGCGTTCCGCCGATGCCTGCATCGCCTCGAGCGCCAGGGCGAGCTGTCCCCGCCGGTGATGGATGACGCCAAGCGCTTTCCAGGGATAGGGGTGGCGCGGACAATCCTTGATGAGCGTGCGCGCCGCCTGCTCGGCCTCGTCGTGCCGGGCCTCGCGAATTAGTGCGGCGACCCGGCCCAGTTCCTGGTCGGACGGTGTGCCGCGTTCCTGCCGCGCGAGGCGCAGCGCCAGTGCTTCGAACCGGTCGCCCTGCAGGCCATGGCGGCGGCCCAGCGCCAGGGTGTCGCGCGCGGAGTCCAGTTGTGCGCCGTCGAGCAGGACGTCGATGTAGGCCAGCCAGTAACCGCCTTCGGCTGGATTGCGCTGCAGGGCGGCGGCCAGGTGGGCTGCGGCGGCAGGCAGGTTGGCCACATGCCACTCCAGCAAGCCGAGCTGGTAATGCGCTTCGGGATGGCCCGCCTGGATGTCCAGGACCGCGCGGAACAGCGTGGCCGCCTGGTCCAGTTCGCTGGCCGCGATGTGCCGCAGCGCGCGCTGCATGGCCTCAACGGCAACGCGGTCGATTTCTTCGTTCAGGGGCACAGCCGGGGTGTCATGCATGGTCAAGGTCAGTCGCAGTGGTGTGTTGCGTCGTCAGCGGATCGGCGTCGACGTTGGCGGCGAGCGCTGCGCGGCAGCGCGCGGAATCGCCCGGCCGGCTTCGATGCCCTGGTTGATAAGGTTCAGGATCGGGGCGCCCAGGTAGGGCATGGCCAGGCTGATGGTGAGGAAACCGACGCCCAGCGTGACCGGAAAACCGATCCCGAACAAATTCAGTTGCGGCGCCGCGCGCGTCAGGATGCCCAGCGCGACGTTGGTGATCAGGAGCGCGGCAATGATCGGCAGCGCCAGCTGCAGGCCGGCGCTGAAGATGCGGCCGCCGTATTTGACCATCTCGAGCGGCGCGCCCAGCGAAATCGGCGTGGCGGAAATCGGCAGCGTGACGAAGCTCTCGGCCAGCGCCGAGATCATCACCAGGTGCGCATTGACGGCCAGAAAAGCCATGGTCGCCACCAGCGACATCAGCTGGCTGATCGCCGAGCTGCGGCCGGCCGAGCTGGGGTCGAAGAAGGTGGCGAAACCCAGGCCCATCGTCATGCTCGATACTTCTCCGGCGAACTCCATGGCGGCAAATACCAGGCGCATGGAAAAGCCCATGGCGAGGCCAATCAGCATTTCCTGGACCAGGATCAGGAAGCCTGCCAGCGACATCGGGTCGGCAGCGGGAATGGCGGGAATCGCGGGCGCCATGATGGTCGCCAGCAGGACGCCCAGCGCGACTTTCTGGGAGGCCGGCACGGCAGCGTGGCCGAACACCGGCGCGGCAATGATCAGGCCGAGGATGCGCGTGAGCGGCCACAGCAGGGCGGCAATCCACGTGTTCAGTTCGACGCTGGTGAGGGTAATCACAGGAGCGCGGGCATCAGCCGATCATGCCCGGGATGCCGTTGAATACATTGCGCATGTAGTCGAGCATGACCGACAGCATCCACGGACCGGCCACGACCAACGCGACAAAAATGCCGACCAGTTTCGGGATGAACGACAGCGTCGCTTCGTTGATCTGCGTGGCGGCCTGGAAAATGCTGACGATCAGGCCGATGATCAGCGCCACCAGCAGCAGCGGCGCGGAGAC
>Ga0265780_10009321_pt1 | contig 11781 bp, 15 predicted proteins | sample P1T30metagenome_FD_192432 | JGI IMG/M metagenome (GOLD analysis project Ga0265780, IMG submission 192432) | Plant litter microbial communities from East Loma Ridge, Irvine, California - P1 T30 | ecosystem: Environmental > Terrestrial > Plant litter > Unclassified | place: USA: California... | reverse complement strand
CGGCAAGCTCAGCAGGGAGATCGTTGAAGTCGACCATTTCGAAGATGTGGAAGATGGAACGTGAAGTATGCGTTGTCGATGTGCGGGCAGTTGGTACGACAGGGAGCGCGGCGGCAAGGTTAGAGTTCATGTTATCGGCGCGCAGGGGATTGAGGTAGCGAAGAAAGTGTGAGGGGTATGGGGCGGTGAGATAGATGCGGTAGTGATTAGAGAGGGCGCGAGTGGCTGCATGTACTTAAAAGGCACGGTGCCGCACTGACTGAATCGAGTAGAGTGAATGGTCCGGCCGCAACTATACTTTGGGAGGCTTCATCACCCATGTGACCAGTCATTTCACTTTGTTGTAACTTCAAAAAGTCCGCACGCTCTAAACATCGACATTTGACGTTCAATGTACAATAAAGGAAGCCGCCATAGACTCGAGACCAGTGAGGTTCCCCGAATGCATCACCAAAGTATGCCTACAATGTGACTTTGCTCCACTAAAAAGAGAGAGCGAACATCATCGCCAATCTATGCTTGTAGCCAGCTCTTCCGCTTAATGACAGCCAGCGCAACGTTCTCGCGATGTGATTCTACTGGCTTGTCTATCTTTTCGATGATCGCCTGTTGCGTCATGTTCAAGACTTCATAGTCTTTCCGGGTTACATCCATAGTGTTTTGTTATCGCGGGCACCTCCTGCTTCAGTGCCGGAGCCCTTCTTCAGCGAGCGCTTGATAAACCTCGAATTGTTCCTTATGATTGCCTTGCGTATGCATCTTTCCTGCTCATCGTAATTATAATCATATAATTTGTTCTTTCCACCCACAACTTGCACAAGTGAAGGACTATCTGTTACTGTATTGCAGAAGGGTAGTAGAGGCGTATTTGGGGCGGCGACGGTATCGAGTCTTGCCAAGACTGACTTCTTCTCGTAGCACGCTTTGAGGTCTTCCAAGCTACACTTTGTGGGCGACACAAGCACCCCGGCGTGTCCTGTCTTCATACAGATTAAATAGCTTTTCTACAATGAAACGCTTATTACAATGCCTGCGGGCTTGTTGAATATTGTCGGACACCCGCGTCACTGTGCATTACATGAAAATGTGTCGTCATCATTCATAATGTACAGTAGCTACCCTATACTACCATCCTCCGGGGCTTCCTGTGATCTTCTCAACATATCTTGTAACTGTTTGAGAACATCCCGGGCCGTTCGAACGGTTTTTGTCTGCTCATTGCGCACCATCATGCCCTGGACGTCGTGCACCCTTGTACGATTCTCCTCAATGCGATCAAGATCGGCAGCAATAGCTCGAAAATTCGCCGTAATATCTCGCACTAGGTCGCAAGCCGTCTTTGCCTTGACAACGGTCGACTCGTACGGATTATCCTTCCCTGACAAGCAGACCGCTTCCTTGAACTTCCTGCCGCGATGAATGAAGACCTTTTCACTCTTGTCCGGTGGCTGTGCCCTGAGGGTGGCCTCATATATGGGACGCATTGCCTGGCGGAAGTAGTGCCCATCGCCATCTTCATAGATGTAGTCCCGCTGGTGCCTGCGTTATTGTTAATGTTGCGACGGTGTCGGTCGAGACAAGCATACATGAAGGCTTTAATAATGTCTTCGACAGCTCTATCCAGAACTGCTTCGACCGCTGCTTTGCATTCGGTCATGCCGGTCAGAAATGTGGCGAGCTCTGTGGGAGTCGAGTGTACGTGTTGGTCTTCCCATGTGTTAGCAATAACGCTTTTACTCGATCAAAGGCATGCTTGCCTCTCAATTGTGACCCAATCCTCCCCATAAGGTCTAGGAGACTGCGTTTCATTTTGGCCAAATCTGTCGGCATCTCGTCCACGATTCGCCGAAAGATTGGATCCAGATCATCTCGAACAACAGTCAACAATTCATCATTCCAGTTAGCATGTTTTCGTTTCGGCAGCTTGTAGTTGCCTAGTACTCATCAGCTTTGACTGCACGCTCTCGGGCACACATGGAGTACTGACCGTTATTTCGCAGCCACGCTGGATGGTGATACCGACCATACTATTGACCAATCAGCTCGGGTAACGTCATTGAGATCACGCAGCACATACCCTTACGAACGCGTCGCATTTCAGAGCAGCGTGTTTGAGGTAGCTTGGTAGCATGGTCACTAAGGCGGACATCAGTGCACTGTTTGTCCTCGAGATGTCAAAACCCACTAATCCTGGAGACAATGGTCTTGTCCATGTATTTTGCGAATAAGGAGGGGACAGTATCGCCAATGATCCGTCGACAAGACTATTGACCTTGTTAGCACTGTTTCGCCACGTTTTCTCAGGCACCCACCTCAAGGTGCATCTCCAGGCCTCCTGGTATGGTGATGAAGGACGTCGCAGTTGGCTCAGAACACACCATTTCTAGGCTGTTCAGAAGATTGGGTATTGTTGTTTCGACGTAGTGTAAGAGGTCTTGTTGTCGGCGGGATGCAGCGAGATTGGCCACATATCGTTTGAGAGCTGGTATACCGGAGATATCGGCCCCAATTGGGAGCGGGTCGTCCTGGTTCAGCGTATACCCTGCAGCGTTTGCCCGATAGTGTTTTGAAGATACACAAAATACGCTGGCTGGTTTGAAGAAAGCGAGGCAGGCGTCTCCCACTCGCTTGTTGCGCTCCTTCACATGGACTTCAGTCAACCTTGGCATGTCAGCAACGACCATTGCCTCGTTGAAACTTGATCGAGTGTATTACCTGATATTGATGAGGCGCTTCTGAAATCTGACGAGAAGTTCAGTCTCGGCCATGAGCACGATGTTTGACTACATTACCTGTTTAACTCAACAAGACTTGCTCGTGCAGATGGCCCGGCTTGAGTCAACTTGGTATCTAGAGCTTCTCGCTTTGATTTCAAGTCGGCTAGATTGGCAAGCTGATCTGCGGTGAACACTTGACCCATTCCCGGTGTTGCATCCTACCTCGACGTGAGCGTTCCACAATGCATGTGTCATGAAGTTTTTGACTGGGGTCATACCTCGCTCATGGTGCAGACTAAAGCGACTTGTCCACTCGGCCGTCTCCTCTTCAAAGCATCCGTCATGGCACTTTTTGCCGTGGCGTTAGAGAGAATGCGGCCTATGTCGCCAACAACGATAGTTGCTGAGGCATGTTGGACGAGATAGCTCTGCGTCCTGTCTTTGTTGAGGGAGTTTGCGTCGTCTAGGCCTACGTGAAAGATGTCAGATGGAACTTTGTGCAAAGTCGAACGCGCGGAGTGTACCTGGAGTATCTGCAAGAGTGGTTCCATGTGCGAGAAGTGCACAACGACTACCAATTCTACACACCGGTCGGCAAACCAAAAAGAGACAGCCGGGATGCTACTCACCCAACGATCTCCACCATCGGCCATGGGTCGCGGTCGTTCCCAACATATCCGGAGCCCCTCCCATGTGTATATGGCAGTATTGTTCTCCAAAGCTCATCTGCGGTGCGAAAGTGTTGGGGTTTGTTCCCCACAAGAGCAAGGACGGATTGAAACACCAGATTGGCTCGAGACCTGACTGTCTCGTACGCGCGCTGGCCTGTCTGAAGCAGAGATGTCATCGTTGCATCGTCACAAAAGAATTATGAGCCCTGGAAGAGAGACTGGAATACATCTTTTGCCGCCATGACTTCTGGTTCGAAAGCATCGAGAGCCTCTTCGCCGCCCAGAGGAAATAGTGCATTGCTGATGTGTTGGAAATGTCGTCGCAAACGGCCTTCGAACACGGACCACCCGAACAGCTTGATATCGACAGTGTATTTGAATCCGATAGGACACACTGAGTGATGATACTCGGTGACGACTTTTGTCACGCTCATGCCTGGGTTTCCCTACAATACGTGAGCATTGAGTATACAAGAGTACATTGGCATATCCATGGCCTTCGATATTCGGTCTCCGGGCAGAGTGAGGATAACTGTATAAGGGAAATGGCTTACAGCTATAACGATGTGTTCGTCTGCGAGTAGAGTGCCTACAAGGTAGGACTTGCCTTCACCAATACCACCGATTATCGCAGTGCGGCACTGATCGCTTATCTAAGGTGTGGAGGAGTTATCTAAAGCATGACGCAGATCTGCCCAGGCCGGTGTTCGCTCATTGGCGAGAGACACAACTGTCTTCAAGGTCTGTACGATACCAATGGCACGCTCTTCAACATGCCGGAAGTCGGGGTGAAATATTCCCGTGGCCACATGGGGAAGATGGTCCGCGGAATATTCGTGAGCAATCCGCTGTTGCGGCCGTGCTCCGAACGTCGTCGCCATCTCATCCATGTCACAGGAGAGAGCGGGCAGGGCTGGCGGTACACGAACAGTCTTAGGGTAAGCTGCATTGTGGGCAAAGTCAGCTGTCTCTCGTTTCGTACTTGTTTCCTCAGATCGTTGATCCCTGCGTGTCAAAGAGCGCGATCTGTTGCGTGGTGCTCGTCGCTCCAGCTGATCTTCGCGGCGGCGGTAGACGCGATGATGATGATGAGATCTTGATGGCGAGCGTCAGCGTGAGCGTGCCGGTCGGTCTTGGTGGTGCGAAGAGACGGGTTGTCGTCTTCGCAAACCAAACTCGCTCGGAATCTCTACCCGTGTCCACGATCCAGACCTCCTGTGAGAAGATCATCTAGGTGAGGCACGACGATTTCGGTTGTGCGGGCGGCCCTGGCGAGGACGGTATGACGATGCTCCGCCGAGGTATCTAGTTATCATGGAGCCGTGTTGTCGTCGTGTATCAAACTGCTGTCGTTGAATTCGGCCACGATTTTCCTGTATCCACTTGGCAGGGCCGGACGGTGCCTGTCCTGGTGCTCGTGCCGCCATGGTCAACGTGCCGGTAGGCTGCTTGCAATTAACGCGCAGTTCAGTATCGTTGTGATCTTATTATCTACATTGGCAGAGACAATCAGACTTACTTCTATCAGATCCAGGAAGATCCCTCGGTGTGGAGGCTACGTCGTATCGTCTTACAGAACGAAAGGACAATGAAAAGAGTATAAGAACGTGAAGGAAGAAGAGTGAGATTCTGGGGTACATGCAGTGACTCTCCGCACAAAAGAGTGCGCGTTATGCGTCCCCGAGATGGAAAGACAGAGGCGATTTCTTGGTCCTTTCTAGTCAATGTGCACATGCATGTTCAAGCATGGTGGCTCAGGGACGCTTCCTAGTGGACACGATCTGGGACTGCCATCTGGGCTCGCATTCACAGGCCCACATCTCTCGGGAAGGTCCACAGTACTTGGCACAATTAGGCAGATCCTCCAATCGAAAGCCTGGTGCGTCTGGCAGCCCTAGAGTCGCCATGATCACCATCTCTTGGGCGACGAAAAATGAGCGATACAACTGTGATTCATCTCGTCGACTTGCCAAGCATATGAAACCTATCTGACAGTGTCGTCGGCGTACGGTAAACAAGCCTCCGTGGACCTGGGTCGCTACGCACGCCGCATTCTGGTTGCGTGACGCGACGACACGACTTCTGCAGCGGCCAAACGTACCGTTAGTGGGGCTTTTCTGGGTCGTCACTCGTCGTGTAGATGGATGTCGAACGCCAGTAGGTAGCGACGACGACAAGGGGACGACGATAGCGGCTTGGCACACCGACCACAGCCTCCTCATCCCTTCTTTCTCGCCGCGGGAGGTTACACATCGAACCTACCACGGCGTGCCGCTGTTTATCCTCCTTGCTCGTCCTCCACCAAAACTTTGACCACCCCCTCCTCATGGCAGGTGTCAACCGGGGCCCGGGCTCACTGTGTGACACCCGTCTCAGCGTTATTGCGGTGCGGTCTCGCGATGACCGACCCTAGCCTTTCCATGTGCAAGCACCTTGCCGTGTTTCTCGTCTAGGCCCGCGAATCGAAAGGCGTGCACTCCGCCCAAACCTTTAGGAATTGCGTGAGACTATCACTATCAGTCACATTGGACCTATCGACGTGTCGGCGACGGGACGCCCTCTCTGCTTCAATGGGAGCTGGACTGCTCAACGCATAGTAAAATTGACGTACGGACCGTGGCGCACGCCTTGGTGTCACAAAGAGCTCAGAATGCTAGACCAGCTTCGCTTCAACGGCGCCTTACATGACACACGAACTGTGCGTCGCCTGATTCTGAGATCACTAGTTGACCTCTTGCCACTGGAGGCTGCGTGCATACTTTTGAGCATGCTGGTACCGTCTGAGTTTGGAACGTATACATGTATTCACCGCTCTTTGATACCAGAGATAGGGAGCTATGGTCCGCACTCGATGAAACACAACGCCACGGTTCCGTACATCGACAAGCCGAACAGTCCTGCACAGGCTGGCACCGGCTCTGGCTCTATGTCCCGTCGCCCCGCCCGTCCCGTCCATCTCAGCGGTACTGCCGCACGTTAGCGATCATCTCGCAGCATTCTTCCCAATCACATTGACGTACTTTGACCCAGCCCATGTCCGCCGCCTTCTCCCTGAACGCCTGGCGACTCATGTTGAGTCCGTACTTGCGAATGAGACCCGACTTTTTCTTTTCGCCGTTGACAACGCTGCAACGTTAGCACCACACGGGCGGAAGAATAACAAACGTGGGGTTCGTATGCCGTACCAGTTGCGTGAGCCTTTGCCGTAGGTGCGGGGACGGGAGTAGTAGACTGTTTCGTGCGACATGATAATGTTGGAAGTTGGAATTTGGAATTTGGAAGTTGCAAGTACTGTGATGAGAGGACAGGCACCAAGCGAAAGGTTCTTGAAGTTTGAATGATCAGTGTGATGGACTGGTACCGTGATGGCTATTGCGCATGTTCCAGCCAATGAAGAGGGCGATTCGAAGCCATCAAGGTGCGTCGCGTTGCCGATGCGTGTTCACGTGCCATTGACGTTCTGAAACGCGATTCGATGATTGGTACTGAAACCCAAGTTCAGACCGATTGTGACCTGCGCAATGGCTCAATGCACCCGCCCATCCGGTCGTTCAATCGACCTAGGATGTCTTAAGTCTTGCTAGTAATGTACAATGCGTGGATGACGCCTAGTGATCCAGCCTAGACGGCACAGCACGATGGTGATGAGAAGATCGGCGCTGCAGCCGCGATGCATTTCGACTAGTAGGAAGGCAATCCATATCGCGGGGAAGTAGAGGTTTGTGGTCTGAAAGCTTGTTCAGCGACTGGGATGAATTTTGTACATGTGTTCGACCCGAGTATTGTGCTTGATGGCACAGCCGTGGCTGGTAATTCGGAGGAGTCTCTAAGGGCGATCGAACTTCGATCGTTCAGGGCTCCGGAGATGGTAGTAATGCGGAGTCTCTTCAAGAGGTTGTGATGTTTTTCATGAGATGCTCAGAAACTCGCGATATTTGTTTATGCTACCTCATTTTCACAAAACGTTCAGCCTGAGACGTCGCTCGAGACCTGAGCGCTTGGCTCGGCCTCTTCCCAGCCAACCCGTGCACTTGCAGAACAGCGCCAAATTTTCCGTACGTCGAGTCTTTACAGCCAGGACGCGTCATTTGATACCCACGTGTGACGCAATTGACCAAATGTGGCGCAATTGACCAAATGTGTGGCGCAGTGATGACGACGTACGTTGTGATGAGGCTGAATCGTGCTGTTGTATGCGAATCTCCGGCAGGCGGGTAGTGCCGCGCGATCTGGGATTTTTAGGGCTGCTCTGATGCTGTGTCATTCATACGCTCGCTCCCACTCCCGAACATTGCTGTCAATGGTTTCCACACATTGTCTTTGCTGTCAAAGAAGACGTATGCTGCTCCAAGACTCAGACTCACGACGTGTATCTTGAGAAGTTAGCATTCGGTCGAATCTTTGAGTTCCAAATAGCTTACTAAGAATGCTGGTCGATTGCCGCCCTTTGGGGTCTTCATCATTGAAGCCAATTGCCAGATCGTAAACAACAGACCCCAGTACATGGCATCCAGCCGCACTACCAAAAAACTCGGCAACCACACTTTTCCGTTGGGGTACGCAACGCAATAAGCACCCAGCAACGCTGCGACCGCTCCACTGCATCCCAGCTCGAGAGGAATGCCAGCAATAGCGCCCCAACGGAAAACGAAGTGTTGCAGATAGCTAGTGATCAGCGGTACGGTGGCGAACAGAGCTGCGGCGTGGAAAACGTCGCCGTCGAGATAGCGAACGACTCCAGGCATAAACCAACACAGAATGAACATGTTCTGGCTCAGATGCGCCCAATTACTGTGTGCAAATGGTTACGTGAAAGCCGTATACTTCTTCTCGCCGGTGATATGGACGAGCTTCTCCCAGAATGGTAGCGGGGATTTCTTCATGAAGTGAATGGCCACAGTCGCGATCACAATGCCTATGGTGAGCTTGTCGAGCTCCTTCCAACCAGCTTTGACGCCCTCTCGAATGACTTCAGGTGTCAAGTACCATGTTTGGGGAAGTCGTGTCTGTTCCGGCAGCTCTGTTGTGGCCGCTTCTGTGGCGTCGCTGTGTGTCGCACTCAGGTATGCAAAAGCGCCGTATGTTCCTGTGAGAGCTGATAATGTCCAAATGCCAGGCCAGAGCAGTTTCGTCCGGTTGTGCAAGATTCTCCGTTGAATTCGCTCCTCTTGCTCATCTATCTCGATATTCTGAGAGTCTTCTTCGGTGCTTGCATGTTCAACCGGGGCAGCTACAGTCTTGCGATCCTCCACCAGTGGTTTCTGTACCTTGATTGCTTCATGCTTCTTACTAGCCTTACTCAAACTTTTCAGTAATAAGGACACTTTTTCCGCCGCATCGATCTGGCCCTTTGGCGGCAGTCTCTGGATTGTGTGCCGATCGCCAGCTCTGGTTTCGATGCAAAGTTCGCTATTGCACCAAGCGCGCTATGCCGTGAAGGAAGTCGCTCGTGATTCACGCGCGCAGTGAGTTGGAAAAGGCTAGTTGTAATTTTCATGGCCTGCTGCACGCCAAAGAAAGAGAACATTTCGACTGGTCACCGTCAGAAAGCGGCATCTGAGAGAAGATTGAGAATTCGATGATTGGACGACGGGGAAACAACCAGATTACACAGTACATTGGTACAATGCTGAGGAACGGAAAATGCGATGAGGTGGTTGATGATTGCAACGTTGCGAAGATGAGATTCGTCAAACTCGAAATTTTAGCGTGGCGCCAAAACACGTGATGTCTTCCTGTCATGTGGCCGGATGCAATAATGACCTGAACCGCGAATTGAAGATACCTCTGCTTTTGGTATTCCAGCTAAACACAACATAGATCACTGGTGCTGGCTCAAATATCTGGTACATCATGAGCCACTCCACAACGCCATTAGCGCGCCTTCCCAACCACGGTACGCATCCAAAGAGTCCACAATCCCAGATCGACGCAAACATAATGCGCTCCTCCGACCCAATCAGCCCTCTGTTGGCTACACATCGATCAACTCAAAGCAACTGCACAGCCGTACCTTCCAAACTTTCGCCAACCTTTAGCCCAACCACGGCCATGCCATCCACATCAAATACCCGCGCCCGCTCCCTCTACCGCCTCGACAACTCCCCTTGCGACCTCCAACACCTCATCCACGTCGCCGCTTTATCTTCAAATACGCCAATCCACGCTGCATCCGACCACAAGTCCATCAAACTAGTTGAAATGTCGCTCGCGTCCAAGAACTTACTTCTGCACCACTTGCCCAAGGCGAAGTTAATTACCATGCCCATCCACGCTGAGAAAAATCTTGACAACAACATGAAGACGCTCGGCCACATCGCACCAAGCAACAAGCCAGGTCAGGACGAATACCCGGTTCCATACATTTTCTATGGAACGCTTGCGGGTGCTGAGAAGCTGTATGCGATGCTGGACTTGGACGAGATGCCGAAGCTCAAGGAGGGCCTTGTGAAAGGGGGAAAGATCATGAAATGGGGCCAATATCGCGCGCTGGTGGATGGTACTCAGGAGGATGAGGTCAGGGGCTGTGTCTTTGTTGTGGAGACCAAGGAGCAGGAGGATGCGCTGTGCATGTACGAGGGTGAGAATTATGAGGTCGTGAGGTGTAAGATTGAAATGGGCGAGGAGAAGATCGATGGGTTGACGTTTAGGTTTTGTGGGAGGATGGGTGCGTTGACAAGGGAGGAGGATGAGTAGAATGAAAACGTCTTGAATCTGACACGCTTCTGCATCGCGCACTTGCAGTATCGTTGCATAAGTCATTGGTGGAGCACGTACGTGAGGATGAATCATCGGTCAAAACCAAAGTGCTTCTCTTCGATACCCTCGCCATCACTTTGAACAGTGCAGTCGGCGCAGTCGGCGCAGTTGCAGCTCCACGCGAAGATACATGCGTTCAACGCGCAAGCGGAAGCTGCGAAAACGCTGTCGTCGCGCTCAAGTACGAGCGCAACTGCATCGGGCCAGATATAGCTTGTAGGAAGTGAGCAATAGGTAGGGGCCCCTGTAGGGCGCGAAAAGATACGCAAGGGTTTGCATTCGATGACTGAGGCATGTAACGTCCCTGCGTTGAAGTACTAGTCTCGCTCTTGTTCCTGCACCGGCTTGGCCCCTATAACTTATTAGTATAAACTTTGAAACAAATGAGACGAAGCAGACGCACCCAGCATCCATCCTAAGCCGCTGGCCAGCGCACCAGTACCGCTAGCCAACGCGCCTGTCGCCGCACTCGCAACCATATCCCTCTTCCTCACCCTCTCTTCGTGACTCAAGCCATCCCCATCGTTGTAGTCCATGCTGGCCCGACTCGAAGCCATAGAATTATCGTGAGCTGCAGCTTGTGCGCCGCCTCGTAGTGGAAACGCCGACTTTGTCAAAGCTGCGGCTGCACCGCGCGCGACATCGAAGAGACCCATGGGTGCTTCTTCGACGGCGCCGCGACCCACTTCGCGTCTCGGCTGAACGGTGATGGTCTCGTTGATGAACTGCCCGGGGAGTTTACGATCTGCTGCATCGTTGAAGCGTTCCTCCGCGGCAGTTTCTTCGGCTAGGAGCGACGTGGTTTCGGCTTCACATTGTTGCCATACCGACAAGACCTCTTCGAGGTGGTTTGTTGGTGCGAGTAACAAAGCTTGAGATAGCAACTCCATGCGTTGCTCGAGACGGCGGAGGTCTGGTCGTGCGGCTGAGTGTGACCACGAGGATGCCTGCGATGTGTCGTGTCGACCGGCGCGAAGGGCGGCTTTCCAGGCCACGTCTTCTGCGTCATCCTCTGTCTCGTCTGTATCTGCGGAACCGAATGAGAAGCGCTGGGACGATGAGGCGGACGGTGGGGGTGATGGTTCGGAGGGTCGGAGTCTGTTGACTACGTAAGAGTATGCAGTCTCAAAGTCGTCTTCTTCCAGAGCAGCATCGATCGCCATGCCAATGACACGGCGCTCAGCTGCGGCCTTTCTGCGTTCCGTTGCAGCGGCATCGAGGGGAGTGGTAGCGTCGTCGTCCATGATGGTCGCTGGCATCGAGACTACCAGATTCTGACCAATCGAAATCATGTCATCCAGCTTCGTATAGCTTCCTTTGTTTTGTTGCAGCAACTTTCGTATGAGTGAGAGTGGTCGCGAGCTGACGCGCATATTGACAGGTTGAAACGGCACGCCGTGGTGTAAGGTCAGCGAGTAGAACGACATCGCATGTGTTGCGGAGAGTAGAGCCTGTGTACGCTGAAAGCGCGATGATTGCGAGAAGTGCGGAGCAAATGCCGTTATAATCTCAGCGGCGCGTTTCATGCCACCTCTCGTTCGATTTCCGTTGCTCGCATTATCGTAATGGTGCATTGCCGATGTCAGGACAATGCGCTCTACACTGTCTACTGACAGCGGTAGTTCATTGCCACT
>Ga0265780_10009320_pt1 | contig 11782 bp, 10 predicted proteins | sample P1T30metagenome_FD_192432 | JGI IMG/M metagenome (GOLD analysis project Ga0265780, IMG submission 192432) | Plant litter microbial communities from East Loma Ridge, Irvine, California - P1 T30 | ecosystem: Environmental > Terrestrial > Plant litter > Unclassified | place: USA: California... | reverse complement strand
CGTCTTGAGCGTGTACGAGGTGTAGTACTTGAACGCGCCGAGGAAGGTCTGGAAGCGGAACTTCTTCGAGTAGGCGAGGTCGTTCAGCTTCTCGATGAAGGAGAAGTCGTACTGCTCGATGGTCGCCAGCTCGTAGTACTCGTTCTCGACGAGGTAGTCGAGGCGCTCACGCAGGTTGTGGAAGAAGACCGTGTTCTGGTTGACGTGCTGCAGGAAGTACTGCTTCGCCGCCTCACGGTCTTTGTCGAACTGGATCTCGCCGGACGGGCCGTAGAGGTTCAGCATCGCGTTCAGCGAGTGGTAGTCCATGGTCATGCCCTGGCCGGGAGCTGCGATCACTTCGAGATCGTCGACTGCTGCGTCCAAAATTCTTCCAATCCGTTCTGTACTGCGGAGACGTCGTCCGGGGTCCCGAAGACCTCGAATCGATAGAGGAGGGGCACGTCGCACTTGGCGGCGACGATGTCGCCGGCCAGGCAGTAGCCCTCGCCGAAGTTGGTGTTGCCCGCCGCGACGACTCCGCGGATGAGCGAGCGGTTGCGCTCGTCGTTGAGGAACCGGATGACCTGCTTCGGCACGGCGCCCCGGCCCTCGCCCCCGCCGTAGGTGGGGAGGACGAGCACGTAGGGGTCGCTGACGTGGAGCGGCTGTTCCGACGGGAACAGGGGGATGCGCTCTGCGGGCACGCCGAGCTTCTGGACGAAGCGGTGGGTGTTGCCCGAGACGCTCGAGAAGTAGACGAGGTGGGTCATGGTGCTGGCCGCCTCCCTGCTCGCGGTGCGTTCCGTCTCGCTGTCGCGTCGCCCGGCCGACTGGTCACCGGCCGGGGACGCGAGGAGGCGCGGGTCAGGAGATGCGCGCGGCCAGACCGGCGATCTTGTCGGGGCGGAAGCCGCTCCAGTGGTCGTCGTCGGCGATGACCACGGGGGCCTGCAGGTAGCCGAGCGCCTTGACGGTCTCGAGGGCGGCGTCGTCGGCCGTGACGTCGAGCACCTCGTACTCGATGCCCTTGTTGTCGAGGGCGCGGTAGGTGGCCGTGCACTGCACGCAGGACGGCTTGGTGTAGACGGTGATGGCCATGGGTTCCCCTGTGTTCTCGGGCCGACACGGGAGGTCGGACGCGGTGGTTCTGGTGCGGGTCTGGGGCAGCGGGCGTGGTGCCCGCGGCGACTCCTCGATACTACATCTAGTGGCCGACGCTCGCGCCCACAACTAGATGCGGTGTTACACGGCTGTAGTTATCCACACGCTCCTCCCCAGGTTGTGAACAGTTCTGGGCCGGTTATCCCCCGGTCTGCCGGGGGTTCTGCACATGTTTCTCCCCACCACCGACATCCGCGCCTCCTGACCCCAGTTCGAGGCGTCGGCGTGTCGCGGACCGGTCCGTAGACTCGACCTCTCGTGAGCACCTACACCGCCCTCCTCAAGACCCCCGGGGTCGCGCGCGTCATCGCCGCGCAGCTGACCGCCCGGTTCCCGTTCGGCATGCTCTCGCTCGCCTTCCTCCTGCACGTCGAGCACGTGCACCACAACTACACGGCGGCCGGCCTGGTGCTCGCGGCCACCAGCCTCGGCCAGGCCATCTCGGGCCCGCTCACCAGCCGGTGGATGGGCCGCTGGGCCATGCGACCCGTGCTCGTCCTGACCCTCGTGGTCTGCCTCGCCTCGATGATCACCTTCACCCTGTACGACTTCTCCGTCCCCGTCTTCATGGCGCTCGGCTTCGTCACCGGGCTGAGCGTGCCGCCGATCCAGCCCGCCGTGCGCACCATCTACCCGAAGATGGTCAACTCGTCGCAGCTGACGCCCCTCTTCTCCCTCGACGCGTCCGCGCAGGAGATCATCTGGGTCCTCGGCCCGGTCATCACGACCTTCGTGGGCACGCAGGTCGGCACGCAGGAGGCCATCTGGCTCGCGGCCGTCTTCCTCGTCGGCGGCGGCGTGTGGTTCATCGCCTCCCCCGAGGTCGGCCGCGTCCGCATCCCCCGCAGCAAGCGCGCCTTCGGCAAGGTCCTCGCGCGGCCGACCGTGCTGCTCGCCACAGTCGCGGGCTTCCTCCTCATCGGCGCCTGCGCCGCGGTCGAGGCGGGCGTCGTGGCGCTCTTCGGCGAGGGCAGCGCCGACTCGGGCATCGCCCTGGCCGTCTTCGCCCTCGGATCGCTCGTCGGCGGCCTCGCGCTCGGCCACGTGCCGGTCGGGCCGTGGGCGCTGGCCCGTCGCCTCACCATCGTCTTCGTCGGCATGGTGCTGGCGATCTTCGTCTCGGGCCTGCTGCCGCTCAGCGCCGCGCTGCTCGTCGCGGGCATCGGCATCGCGCCGGCCCTCGCCGTCATGTTCGCCGTGGTCTCGTCGAGCGTGAAGTTCAGCGACACGGCCGAGGCCTACGGCTGGGCCGGCACCGGCCAGCTGATCGGCTCGGCCCTCGGCTCGGCGATCGCCGGCTTCTGGATCGACCGCATCGGCGGCCAGGGCGGCCTCGTCGTCGCCGCCGCCTTCGCCTTCGTCGGCATGGTCGTCGGGGTCGTGTTCCACCGCGCGCTCCCCGACCTGCGCGGTCGCGACGCGAGCCCCTTGCCCGACACCGAGCCGGTGGCGGTCCAGCCCAGCTGACCCGCGCCTCCCGGCGGCACGGCACGTCGCCCCGCGTCCGCCGCGGCGTCGCCGGGCGGTGCCACGATGGGGGCATGCCCGACCTCGACACGATCCCCCTCGTCCCGCTCAACGACGGCAACGCGATCCCCCAGCTCGGCCTCGGCGTCTACAAGGTGCCCGACGACGAGGCGGAGGCGGTGGTCGCCACCGCGCTCGAGGCCGGCTACCGGCACCTCGACACGGCCTCGTTCTACGCGAACGAGGCGGGCGTCGGCCGCGCTCTCCGCGCCTCCGGCCTGCCGCGCGACGACGTCTTCCTCACGACGAAGGTCTGGAACACCGACCACGGCCACGACGAGACCCTCCGCGCCTTCGACGCGAGCCTCGAGGCGCTCCGCACCGACCACGTCGACCTCTACCTCATCCACTGGCCCGCGCCCCGGCAGGACCGCTGGGTCGAGACGTACCGCGCCCTCGAGCGCATCGCCGCCGAGGGCCGCGCCCGCTCGATCGGCGTCAGCAACTTCCAGGTGCACCACCTCGAGCGCCTCCTCGCCGAGACCGGCGTCGTGCCCGCGATCAACCAGGTCGAGGTGCACCCCTGGCTGCAGCAGCACGAGGTGCGCGCCTTCGACGACCGGCACGGCATCGTCACCGAGGCGTGGTCGCCGCTCGCCCGCGGACGCATCCTCGACGACCCGACGCTCGCGCGCGTCGCGGCGGCGCACGGCGTCTCGACGGCGCAGGTGGTCATCCGCTGGCACCTGCAGCAGGGGCTCGTCGTCATCCCGAAGTCGGTGACGCCCGACCGCATCCGCGCGAACCTCGACGTGCTCGGCTTCGAGCTCGACGCCTCCGACCTGGCCGCGATCGCGGGGCTCGACATCGGCGAGCGCACCGGCTCGCACCCCGACCACAACGGCTGACGCCGACCGGCCCCGGGAGGCGCGGTGCGGCAGCACCCGTCCGCTCGCGTACCGTGGTCAGGCACCTCACGAGCAAGGAGACCCCCATGACGATCGTCGCCGCCGCAGACGGATCCGCCCTCGGCAACCCCGGCCCCGCCGGCTGGGCCTGGTACGTCGACGACGACCGCTGGGCCGCCGGCGGCTGGCCGCGGGCCACGAACAACCAGGGCGAGCTGACCGCCGTGCTCGAGCTGCTGCGGGCCACCGCCGGCACCGACGAGCCCGTGCACGTCCTCTGCGACAGCCAGTACACGATCAAGGCCTGCACCGAGTGGATGCCGGGCTGGAAGCGCAAGGGCTGGCGGAAGGCCGACGGCAAGCCCGTGCTCAACGTCGAGATCCTCAAGGAGCTCGACTCCGCCCTCGCGGGGCGGAAGGTCACCTTCGAGTGGGTGCGCGGCCACGTCGGCCACGAGATGAACGAGGCGGCCGACGTGCGGGCCCGCGGCGCGGCGACGGCCTTCCAGAACCGCGGCGAGGTGCCGGCCGGCCCCGGCTGGCCGGGCGCCCCGGTCGCGACGACGTCACCGGTCGCGGCACCGCCCGAGCCGCCCGCGACCCTCTTCTAGGCCCGTCCGCCGGGCGCGCGACGGCGCGCCGGCGCCGGGCTACATCGAGGGGTGGGTGCTCGACAGGCCGCCGTCGACGACGAACTGGGCGCCGGTCGAGAACGCCGAGTCGTCGGACGCGAGGTGCAGGGCGAGCCCCGCCACCTCCTCCGGCCGGGCGAGCCGGCCCCGCGGGCTCATGCTGCGGAAGGCGTCGAGCAGCGCCGGCTGCGCCTCGACCTGCCGGCGGAACAGCCCCGTGTCGGTCGGGCCGGGGTGGAGCGAGTTGATGCGGATGCCCCAGCCCTCCTGCGCGGCGTGCGCCGCGCTCGACCGGGTGAGGCCGACGAGGGCGTGCTTGCTGGCGGTGTACGCCGCGTCGTCGCCGAAGCCGAGGAACGACGTGGCCGGCGCGAGGTTGATGATGGAGCCGCCGACGCCGCCGGGGTTCGCGCGCATCTGCTCGATGGCGAAGCGGGTGCCCAGCATGACGCCCGTGACGTTGACGGCGAAGACCCGGTTCCAGCTCTCGAGCTGCGTGACGTCGATCGACTGGCCCGAGACGATGCCGGCGTTGTTGACGAGCACGTCGAGACGGCCGTGCTGCTCGGCGACGCGGTCCATGACCCGCTTCCAGTCGCCGCCGTTGGCGACGTCGTGCTGGAGGAACTCGGCCCCTGAGTCGGCCGCGACGGCCGAGCCGTCGAGGATGTCGGTGGCGACGACGCTCGCGCCCTCCTCGGCGAAGCGACGCACGATGGCCTCGCCGATGCCGGAGGCCGCCCCGGTGACGATCGCCACCTTCCCGGTCAGGCGAGACATGGATCCTCCTCGGGGACGGAGCACGGTGGTGCTGCGGGCGGCGCGTCGAGGACGCTCCAGGTCGACCGCCCGGGTGGGGCTGGCCGACGACAACGTTACTCCCCGACGGGTGCCGAGCCGACCCGCTCGGAGGCGGGGCCGACGGCGGTGACGGTGACCACCGCCTCCCCCCGCTCGTCGCTCGAGGCCAGGTCGACGACGGCGGAGACGCCCCAGTCGTGGTCGCCCTCGGGGTCGGCGAGCACCTGCCGCACCCGCCAGACCGTGGGCAGCTGCTCGATCTGCAGCATGTGCGGCCCGCGCGCGTCGGTGTCGGTGCCGATCGAGTCGTACTCGTCGAAGTAGCGGTCGAGCACCTCGCCCCAGCGGTCGACGTCCCAGCCCGACGACGCGTCGAGCTGGCCGAGCGCCTCGGCGTCGTCGCGGGCCATCAGCTGCACACGGCGGAACATCTCGTTGCGCACGGCGATGCGGAAGGCCCGGTCGTTCGCCGTGAAGCGCCGCAGCACCGGGGGCACGATCTCGTCGTGGGCCTCGGCCTCGCGGGGGTTGAGCATCTCCTCCCACTCGTCGAGCAGGCTCGAGTCGACCTGTCGCACGAGCTCGCCGAGCCACTCGACCAGGTCGGCCAGCTCGTCGGTCTTCGCCTCGTCGGGCACGGTCTGGCGGAGCGCGCGGAAGGCGTCGGAGAGGTAGCGGAGCACGAGACCCTCCGACCGGGCGAGCCCGTAGAAGCCGACGTAGTCGACGAAGGTCATCGCGCGCTCGTAGAGGTCGCGCACGACCGACTTCGGGCTGAGCGCGAAGTCGCCGATCCAGGGCTGCGACGCCGCGTAGGTCTCGAAGAGGGCCGTCAGCAACTCGTCGAGCGGCTTCGGGTGCGTGACCTGCTCGAGCAGCTCCATGCGCTGGTCGTACTCGATCCCCTCCTGCTTCATGGCCGCCACGGCCTCGCCGCGGGCCTTGAACTGCTGCTGGGAGAGGATCGGGCGCGGGTCGTCGAGGGTCGCCTCGACGACGGAGACGACGTCGAGGGCGTAGGTCGGCGACTCGACGTCGAGCACGTCGAAGGTGGCCAGCGCGAACGGCGACAGCGGCTGGTTCAGCGCGAAGTTGGCCTGCAGGTCGACGGTGAGGCGGATGGTCGGGCGACCGCCGTCGACGCCGGGCTCCTGCACGACGACCTCGGCCGTGCGCAGGGTGCGGTAGATGGAGATCGCCTGGCGGGCCATCGCGTACTGCTTCGCGAGGGGCTCGTGGTTGTCGAAGACCAGCGACCGCACGTTCTCGAAGACGTCGCCGCCCCGCCCGATGACGTTGAGCAGCATCGCGTGGGTGATCTGCATGTGCGAGACGAGGGGCTCGGGCTCGGCCGCGATGAGCTTGTGGAAGCTCGGCTCGCCCCACGAGACGAAGCCCTCGGGCGCCTTCTTGCGGACGATCTTGCGCTTCTTCTTCGGGTCGTCGCCGGCCTTCTCGATCGCCTTGAGGTTGTCGATCTCGTGCTCGGGCGCCTGCAGCACGACGGTGCCGCTCGTGTCGTAGCCGGCCCGGCCCGCGCGACCGGCGACCTGGTGGAACTCCCGGGCGCTGAGCTGGCGCATGCGCGTGCCGTCGAACTTCGTCAGCGCGGTGAGCAGCACGGTGCGGATCGGCACGTTGATGCCGACGCCGAGCGTGTCGGTGCCGCAGATGACCCGCAGCAGGCCCCGCTGGGCGAGCTGCTCGACCAGCCGCCGGTACTTGGGCAGCATGCCGGCGTGGTGCACGCCGATGCCCGAGCGGACGAGCCGCCCGAGAGTCTTGCCGAACCCGGTGCTGAAGCGGAACCCGCCGATGAGCTCGGCGATCTCGTCGCGCTGCTCGCGGGTCGCCACCTTGATGCTCGAGAGCGCCTGGGCCCGCTCGAGCGCCGCGGCCTGCGAGAAGTGCACGACGTAGACCGGCGCCTCGCCGGTGGAGAGGAGCTCCTCGACCGTCTCCTGCACGGGCGTCTGCGCGTACGAGTAGTGCAGGGGCACCGGGCGCTCGACGCCCGTGACCCGGGCGACGGGTCGGCCCGTGCGCCGGGAGAGGTCGTCGGTGATGCGCGTGACGTCTCCGAGCGTCGCCGACATGAGGAGGAACTGCACGCGCGGCAGCAGCAGCAGCGGCACCTGCCAGGCCCAGCCGCGCGACTGGTCGCCGTAGAAGTGGAACTCGTCCATGACGACCTGCTCGACCTCGGCGTCCTCGCCCTCGCGGAGCGCCAGGTTCGCGAGGATCTCCGCGGTGCAGCAGATGATCGGGGCGTCGGCGTTGACCGACGAGTCGCCCGTGACCATGCCGACGTTCTCGGGGCCGAACAGCTCCACGAGCTGGAAGAACTTCTCGCTGACGAGGGCCTTGATCGGGGCCGTGTACCAGCTGCGCAGCCCCTGGCTGAGGGCGACGAAGTGGGCGCCCGCGGCGACGAGCGACTTGCCCGTGCCGGTCGGCGTGCTGAGGATCACGGAGGCGCCCGAGACCAGCTCCATCATCGCCTCGTCCTGGGCGGGGTAGAGCGGCAGCCCCCGGCCCTCGGCCCAGTCGGCGAAGGCCGTGTACGCGGCGTCCGCGTCGTACGACGCCCGGCTCGGGCTCTCGGGCAGCAGGGCGGCGAGCGGGGCGGTGGGAGCAGGGGGCATGATGACTCGATCCTGCCCCATCGAGCCGCGCCGCGCCTCCGGCGTCCGGCCCTCGTGGACGCGAGCAGGCCCGGGGGACGGCAGGAGGCGCGTCCCGGCCCCACGAGGACCCCGCCGCGGGGGCGAGGCGACACCCGCCCCCACGGGGATCCCGTCCCGAGCCCTGAACCAACCCCGAGATGAGATTGTGTCGATATTGCCACGACGGGTCTCTCGGGACAACCGTGAGCCGGCTGGGAGACCGCCGACGAGACGAGACACGCCCCCGTCGACGAGCGAGCTCGGACGGGGGCGTGCAGTCGTGCCCTGGGGAGGGGCCGCGCGAGATCGGATCAGGAGACCCCGCGCGTCGCCCGCCGCCGTGGCGGGCACGATCGCCCCGGTAACCAGCCGGGAGCGGACCCCACGCTAGCGGCAACCGGCTCTCCCGTGTCGGGTGATGTCCGGGTGATCCATGCAGAAGAGTGGATCTCACGTCGCGAGGGGCCGCCCGGCGGCCGACCGCTCGCGCCGCGACCGACCAGGTCAGCGCAGCGGGCCGTTGCCGCCGAGGAGGTCGTCGACCTGCTCGACCGCTCCCTCGACCGCGGCGTCGTCGGCCTCGGACCGGCCGTGCGGCTCGACGGGGGCCGGGTCGTCGCCGTGCACGGCGGCGCTGTCGGCACGCTCGTCGAGCTCGCGGTCGGCGGGGTCGGTGTCAGGCGTGGAGCTCATGGCGGGTCCTCTCGATCGGGGGCGGGCGGGTCGGTGCCCGTCCTCGACACCGTACGCGCGCCTCCTCGGGGGCCGTCGGACGGAGGGCGTGACGCGGCGACGGGAGCCGCCCGGCTCGTCCGGTACGCGCATCCGGTCGCACGGCGCGCCCGCCCAGGCAGTACAACGGAGGGACGCACGGAGGCGCGCCCCGCGTCGCCGCCCGACCCCACCCCCAGGAAGTGCAGACGATGTCGTCACCCACCCCCTCCCTCGCACCCCAGCGCGTCGCCGTCACCGGCGGCAGCGGCAAGCTCGGCCGCGCCGTCGTCCGCCACCTCGCCGAGTCCGGCTGGGAGGTCGTGCTGCTCGACCGCGTGCCGAGCCCCGACCCGGTCGACGGCGTCACCTACGTGCAGGTCGACCTCGCCGACTACGGCCAGGTGCTGCAGGCGCTGACCCACGTCGACGACCGCTACGACTCGATCGACGCCGTCGTGCACCTCGGGGCGATCCCCGCCCCCGGCCTCGTGCCGAACGCGACGCTCTTCACCAACAACGTCACCGCGAGCTACAACGTCTTCGCCGCGGCACGCGCCGCGCACATCCGCAACGTCGTCTGGGCCTCGAGCGAGACCCTGCTCGGCATCCCCTTCGACCTCGACCCGCCGTACCTGCCCGTCGACGAGGAGTACGCCGTCCGGCCCGAGTCGTCGTACTCGCTCGGCAAGGCCGTCGACGAGGAGATGGCACGCCACTTCACCCGGTGGGACCGCCAGCTCAAGATGATCGGCCTGCGCTTCTCGAACGTCATGGACGACGGCGACTACTCCGAGTTCCCCTGGGACGACACCCCCGAGAAGAAGACCTTCAACCTCTTCTCGTACATCGACGCCCGCGACGGGGCGCAGGCCGTCCGCCGGGCGCTCGAGAGCGACCTCGTCGGGTACGAGACGTTCATCATCGCCGCGACCGACACCGTCATGGCCACGCCGACCGCGGTGCTGGCCGAGCAGTTCTACCCGACGGTCGAGCGCCGGGCCGCGGTCGAGGGCACCGACTCGCTGCTCAGCAGCGACAAGGCCCGCGACCTGCTCGGCTTCGTGCCCGAGTACAGCTGGCGCACCTGGGGCGACCGGGTCGGCAAGCAGGAGGCGCCGGCCGACGACCAGGACGACACCGTCGACGCCCGCTAGGCCCGCCGGCCCCGCCAGGCCCGCCGAGGCCGCCCGCGGGTCAGGCCCGGAGCATCCCCGTCGTCACGAGCTCGCGCACCCGCGGCAGCAGCTCGGCGGCCAGCGCCTCGTCGTCGGCGCCGAGCAGCTGCCCGAGGGCGCCGACGATCGCCCCGACGCTGAGCTCGCCGTCGCACGCGCCGACGAGGGCGGACAGCGCCGTGCCCGACTCGACGGTGCGGGCGAAGCCGCCGCCCTGCCTCAGCGTGATGACCGTGGGGTCGTCGTTGCCCGGCCAGTAGTGGCGCTCCTCGGTCACGTCGCCCGCGACGGTCAGGCGCGACGCCAGCAGGTCGGCGTCGTCGGCCGTCCGCAGCGCCTGCACGGCGTCGAGGGTCTGCAGCAGGTGCGTGCCGAGCCCCACGTCGTCGGTGCCGAGCCCCCCGAGGAGGCGCTCCGTGCGCACCACGGGGAGGTCGCGTCCGTCGGCCGGTCGCCTCAGCGTCACGTAGCCGAAGCCGACCTCGACGACGCGCCTCGCCTCGAAGTCGCCGAGCCAGGCCTCGTACAGGCGCTCGAAGTCGTCCGTGCCGGGCCGGGTGCCGCCGTCGCGGATCCACGTCTCGGCGTAGGCGGCGGGGTCCTGCAGCTCGCGCTCGACGACCCAGACGTCGAGAGGCACGTCGCCCCGGGCGGCCCAGTCGGCGACCGACGCGGCTCCCCGCTTGCCGACCGTGCCCGCGCCCCCGGTCTCCCAGTTGCCGAGCAGCTGGGCGACGCCGCCCGGCGTCAGGTGCGCGCCGACCTGCGCGACGACGGAGGCGACCAGGTCGTCGCCGACCATGCCGCCGTCGCGGTACTCGTACTCGGGCACGCCGGGCACCCGGGGAGTGATGACGAACGGCGGGTTCGACACGACGTGGTCGAAGGTCTCGCCGGCGACCGGCTCGAAGAGGCTGCCGAGCCGCAGCTCGATGCCGTCGACGAGGTTGAGCGCGGCGTTGAAGCCCGCGAAGTCGAGGGCCCGCGGCGAGATGTCGGTCGCGACGACCCGACGGGCGTGCCGGGCGACGTGCATCGCCTGGATGCCGCAGCCGGTGCCGAGGTCGAGCGCGCTGTCGACGGTGCGCGGCAGCAGCAGCCCGGCGAGCGTCGCGGACGCACCGCCGACGCCGAGCACGTGGTCCTCGCGGAGCGCCCCGCCGAGCGCGAGCTCGCCGAGGTCGGAGGCGATCCACCAGCTGGCCTCCCCCGCGGCGTCGACGAACGCGTACGGCCGCAGGTCGACGGTCGCGCGCACCTCCTCGCCCGGGGCCTCGACGAGGCCGAGGCGCACGGCACCGTCGACGCCGAGGGTCGGCAGCGCGGCCTCGACCTCAGCCCTGCCCTGTGCGTAGCCGAGGATGAAGAGCAGGGCGAGCGTCGCCGACGGGCCGACGGCCGGGTCGCGCTCGACGCTCCGCCGCAGCGCGCGCCGCGCCGCGACCCGCTCGCCGCGGAAGAGCGCCGCGCCGGCACTCGCCCCCCAGGCGTCGGCGCTGCCGAGCCGGTCGACCGTGAAGGCCGAGGTCGTCAGGTCGGAACGGAGTCGGGCGAGCAGGTCGGGGTCGGTCGAGAGCGCAGGCACCCGACCATCATTCCCGATCCCGGGACGCGAGGAGGCGCGGCGTGGGTCGCCGGGTCTGCTCAGCTCGTGAAGACCGCGTCGTCGTAGTCGAAGCCCGGGGCGATCTCGAAGACGACCTGCGCGGGGTCGGCGACCGAGAACGCCTCCTGCCAGGTGACCGACTGGCCCGCCGGCACGGTGGTCGACGGCGAGCCCTGGACGCCCTGCTCGACGTCGTAGACCGCGTCGGCCTCGGTGCCGCCCGACGACACCGAGGTGAAGACGAGCGCGGGGTCGAAGTTCGCGGTCGAGTCGTTCTGCACCGTGACGGAGAACACGACCGTGGCCGCCTGGTCGGCGCCGCTGGCGTACTCGCCGGGCGTGAAGGGCTCGGGCGCCGCGACGCTGACCGAGATGCCGTCGTCGTAGGTGAAGACCTCGCCGAAGGCGGCGTTCTCGGCGGCCTCCTCGGTCGGCTCTGCCGCGTCGCTGGGCGCGTCGCTGCTCGAGGAGCCCGACGAGCCCTCGAAGCCCTCGTCGAACCCGCGCTGGACGTCGTCCTGCACGGACTGGCTGACGACGATCGCGAAGACGACGACGCCGATCGCGACCACGATCGCCAGGGCCGACACGATCACGCCGACGATCGCGAGCACGCGACCACCGGTCTTCTTCGCGAGCGCGACGATGCCGAGGACCAGGCCCACGAGTC
>Ga0265780_10009318_pt1 | contig 11783 bp, 11 predicted proteins | sample P1T30metagenome_FD_192432 | JGI IMG/M metagenome (GOLD analysis project Ga0265780, IMG submission 192432) | Plant litter microbial communities from East Loma Ridge, Irvine, California - P1 T30 | ecosystem: Environmental > Terrestrial > Plant litter > Unclassified | place: USA: California... | reverse complement strand
AACTCTCATGTAGAGAATACAATTATAAAAAACAGTTTGGTACAAACGCATGCTGTTATTAAAAACGCTATTTTAGATAATGGTATGATAGGTAACCATGCTGCCTTTAATGGTAAGTTTTCAAGCATTAGCATAGGTGACTATTCAGTTATAGAATAAACAAATGAAATTTAAAATCCTTTTTTGTGGCTTGTTGTTATCCGGATCTGTATTGGGTCCTGTAACGCTATATGCGCAGGAGCCAAAAGAGCCTGATCAGGTGGCGCTGGCTAACGATGAGTTTGAAAACAATTTTTTTGAAGCACTAAAACAAAAAGGGATTGAGAATTATGACAAAGCTATAAAGTCTTTAGAAAAATGCCTTGCGAAGGAACAGGATAATCCTGTATTATATCACGAGTTAGGTAAAAACTACCTCGCTCTTAAAAACTATCCGGAAGCGGAAAAAGCATTTTTAAAAGCCCGAGACCTCGATCCTAAAAACCGTTGGTACTGGCAGGGACTTTATGATGTGTACTATGAAACTAAAGATTTTAATAAATCGATTACGGTAGTACAAAAGCTTACAGAATGGCGCAAAGAGTTTTATCAGGAAGATTTAGTGTCATTATATATGTACACCCAGCAATTTGACAAAGCACTGGCACTTATCAATGAAATGGAGCAGACAGTAGGAATGTCGGAAAAGAGGGAGATGTACAAACTCCAGATACTTAGCGACAGCAGATACAAGAAGCCGCAGAAGGAAACGCTGGAAGAGGCTATAAAAAAGAATCCGAAAGAAGAGGCTAATTATCTTGAGCTAATATACCTGTATTCTGAAAGCAATCAGGAACAAAAGGCGCAGGAAGTAGCAAAAAAACTTGAAAAGGAAATTCCCGGGTCAGACTGGGCACAGGTAAGCCTTTTTAAATTTAACCTTAACAATAACGATGGCAAAAAGGCATCTGAATCTATGTTTAAGGTATTAGAAAGTAAAAAGATAGACCGCAAAATTAAGCACAGAGTGCTTAATGAGTTCCTGATATTTGCAAGTAACAATCCGCAATACGGAGGCGATCTTGAAAAGGCAGTTAACTATTTTGAAGATGACAAACAGGTAAATGTACCCAAAGAAATAGGTAAATTTTACTTCAGTAAATCAAAATATGCTGAGGCAACACATTACTTTGAAAAAGCGCTTGCAGCAAAAAAAGATGATATAGAAACAATAGAATTATTATTGTATGCTTATTCTGACGGTGGAGAATATGATAAACTTCAGAAAAAAGCGGAAGAATATTTAGAGCTATATCCTACTCATGCAAGGCTATATTATTTTGCGGGCCTTGGCGCCAATAAAGCAAAACAATATGCAAAAGCAAAAGACTATCTGGAAACAGGCATTGATTTTGTAGTAGAAGATCCCGATCTTGAATTATGGTTTACAAAACAGTTGGCCGAAGCCTATACGGGCCTTGGCGATACTAAAAAGAAAGATCAGATTTTGCTAAGACAGTCTAAACTTGAAAAAAACAAAAGTAATTGATGAAAAAACGTATCGCGATACTATTAACAGTGCTTTCTCTGGCTTCCTGTAAAACGGCACAAAAAGCTGTTTTATCTGAAGGAGCTGCCGGAGAGGAAAAAGCCGTAAAAGAAATTGTTGAAGGGCATTATAATAATGCCAAAGATTTTAAAACGCTTTTAATAAAGGCATCGGTAGATTATAATGCGCCAAAAACAAAGCAAAGTGTAAATGCCGAAATAAGAATCAAAAAAGATGAAGTTATTCTTGTAAGCGTACGTTTTTTAGGGATAACAATGGCAAAAGCTATTATAACGCCTACAAGGGTTAGCTACTACGAAAAAATTAATAATACTTATTTTGACGGTAACTATGCTGCACTTAGTAAATGGTTAGGCACCGAGCTTGATTTTGCAAAGGTTCAGAATATGCTAATAGGTAATGCATTGTTTGACCTTAGTAAAGGCAAGTATGCAGCTTCACTTGAAAATGGACAGCATAAACTGCAATCTATGGACAGGTCGGCGATTAGTAAACTTTTTTTATTTGAAGGTGGAAATTACCTGCTAAAAGAAGAAGTAATTAAAAACAATGGAGGGCAGGATCCAAAAAGCCTTACTATACAATACCCTGCTTACAAACAGTACGCTAAAGCAGTGCTTCCGGCTTCTCTCAAAATTGAAGCGGAACAAAGTGATGTTGTTAAGATAGCTGTTGACTATAATACTGTTACCTTTGATGAAAATCTCACATTTCCGTATGATGTACCGGAAGGATATAACCAGATTTTTATAGACTAAACTATACCATACTATATGACCAGATTTTTCCTTACTATTTTTCTGATTGGCTTTACCGTTATAAGTTGGGGCCAGACTGCCCAGCAAAAAAAGCTGGAGCAGCGCAAGGCGCAGATATTAAAAGAAATGAAGGAATTGCAAAATCTTGAATCGCAAACCAAGACTAAAGAGAAATCGGTGCTTGGCAAGATTGAAGAAAACACGACTAAAATCAGGCTAAGCGAAAACCTTATAAGTACTACAAGCAAACAAACCCGTTTGCTAACGGACGACATTTATGTTAACCAGCTTGCCATGAATAAGCTAAACAGGGAACTTAAAGTACTTAAGGAAGACTATGCTAATATGGTGGTAAAGGCTTACAAAAGTCGATCAGAACAAAGCCGTATCATGTTTATTCTTTCGTCAGAAGATTTTCTTCAGGCATATAAGCGTATGCAATATATGAAACAATATGCCAGCTTCAGGAAAGTTCAGGGTGAAGAGATTCGCTCTAAAATGAGTCAGCTTGAGGACTTGGATAAAAAGCTAAACAATCAGAAACAGGAAAAGCAAAAACTACTGAGTGAAAGTGAAAAGCAAAAGAAAACGCTTGAAAAAGATAAAGACGAACAGGAGCAGCTTGTAAAAACCATTCGTAAGGACAAGAAAAAATATGCTACTGAAATTAGAAAGAAACAGCAGGAAGCTAGAGATATAGACAGGAAGATTGACAAAATGCTTAAAGATGCTATTGCTGCCGCAAATAAAAAGGCTGCTGCCAAAGCAACTACGGCTGCCGAGAAAAAGGAAATTACTGCGGCTGCTAAAAAGGAGCCTAACAAAATTGTAATGACCAAAGATGAAAAACTCCTGGCAAACAATTTTGCAGCAAATAAAGGAAGGTTACCGTGGCCGGTAGCAGAAGGTTATGTCTCTTCTAAATTTGGAACACACGAAAGCCCATTCGAAAAAGGCCTGATGATAGAAAGTAAAAACGTTGAGATCACTACAAAAGCAGGTGCCGATGTAAGGGCGGTGTTTGATGGTAAGGTTACTTTTGTACAGATTATATCCGGTACTAAAGCAGTAACTGTGCAGCATGGTGATTATTTTACAGTATATTTTAATCTGGCATCTATAAATGTAGGAGTAGGAGACAAAGTGTCTGCAAGGCAAACATTAGGTACTGTACATACCTATCCGGGATCAGGTAAAACAGTGCTTAAATTCTTTGTACTTCAAAATACAAAATACCTCAATCCGGAATCCTGGATAGCACAATAAAAAAATTCCTCGCCTTGGCGGGGAATTTTTATTTATATAAATAATGCTTTAAGCTCTGTTGCTTCGTGTGGGCTCATTTTACCTGCTAATACAAGACTTAATTGCTTTCTTCTTAGAGCAGCATCAAAACGTTGTTTTTCAAGCTCTGTTTCAGGTTCTACAACAGGTACTTCAACCGGTCTGCCTGTTTCATCAACAGCAACAAAAGTATATATAGCTTCGTTTGCTTTAGTACGAATACCACTCTCACGATCTTCAATCCATACATCTATAAACACCTCCATAGAAGTTTTAAAGGTGCGCGATATCTTGGCTTCAATGGTAACTACACTTCCCAATGGTATGGCGCGATTAAAGGCCACATGGTTAACAGATGCTGTTACTACAATCCTGCGTGAATGCCTTCTTGCAGAAATACTGGCAGCGCGGTCCATACGGGCTAACAGTTCACCCCCAAACAGGTTATTAAGCGGATTGGTTTCCCCTGGCAATACCAGGTCGGTCATAATGCAAATAGATTCAGATGGGTGTTTTGCCTGCATGCTTTTTTTGGCAAAGATAGCACAGATACAGGTGCAAAAAAAATCTCCCATTAAGGGAGATTATATTTAGAATTCTTTTACCAGAAGCCAGGCATCGCCGTTTTCTGTTTTTTTAATTTGTTTCATACTTTCGTTTGCTTCCGCATAGGTGGCATAGCTCCCGTAAGCAACAGCAAAAAGCCCTCTGTTTTTACCAAGCCTTCTGGCCGGAAAACCTTTTGCAGATAATTCGCGTACCGCTTTTTGGGCATTGGCCTCGCTCGAAAAAGCACCTGCTACTACATGATAAGCCATTGGCTTAATTGTTGCAATGGTTTTTGGCGCTTCTTCTTTTAAAGGAAGTTTAACGGCAGGCATAGGATTACCTATAAAAAATGTAGCCTGCTGTATTTTGTCATGTATTTTTTCCTGAACAGATTGTTCTACTAACAGCGTTTGTTGCGCTATCTCGTTATCACGGTACATTTTAAAACCTGTACCGCCTACGCTTGCCATAACAACAAAGATGGCAGCATATTTAAGATAGGAATAATTTTTCTTTCTTTCCGGAGTAAATATAACGGGAGCAATTTCTTCAATCTCTTCGGCGATAGCTTTAAATTCTTCGCGTTTTACAGCAGGAGACTTTAGCATGCTAAGTCCGAAAGCTTCGGCAAGATAGTTTATAGGAGTATCAGGTACAAACACCAGATTACCTTCGCTGTTATATGATATGCTTCCAAGATTCTTAAGTGCCAGGGATTGTTTATCTTGCAGTTTTTCAAACCATGCTTCAACGGCCTTGGTAAGAGTGCCTACGGCCTGATCGTAAGAAATTTTTTCCTGCAAAGCGATATGATTGGCTAAAAGCCCGTCATTATTTTTTAAATTCGCGTTAAATGAAAGAAGTTTCTTAGGAGGGTAGAAAGTATAGGTATCATTGTTTAACTGCGCCGGTAAAGTTTCCGTAAGAAACGCGCCAAAGCCCGGAACAGTAACGCACTGGTAGCGATACAATAAAGCCGATATGTGTTTTTCTATCATCATAGCAACAAAATTAACAATTCAACGCTTGTTGCAAAATTTTATTCACAATTTTTATTAACAATGCGTGCAAAATCCGATAAACAGCAATTAAATTAGGCTAATGACTGATTCTGAATTACTTAATACGCTTGCGCTGATGCGTATAGAGGGTATTGGCGATATTATGGCGAAAAGGCTTATTAACCATATTGGTTCTGCCGAAGCTGTCTTTAAGGCAAAAAAATCGCAGATTACTGCTATAGAAGGTGTTGGTGACATTGCATACAATAATCTTAAAAATACAGCCGTCTTTAAACTGGCAGAAGACGAAGTTAAGTTTATTCGTGAAAACAACATCAGGCCATTATTTTTTCAGGGTGTGGCTTACCCGGACAGGCTTAAGCATTGTATTGACGGTCCGGTAGTATTGTTCACCTCGGGCAACATCAATCTTGAAAACCGTAAAACAATAAGTATAGTTGGCACCAGGCAAATGACTTCTTACGGAGGTGATTTTTGCCGTAAGCTTATAGAAGACCTTGCACCTCTCAATCCTGTTGTTATTAGCGGTTTTGCTTATGGGGTAGATATTCACGCCCATATTATTGCTATGGAACAGGGATTACAGACCATAGGCGTTGTGGCACACGGACTTAATCAGGTATATCCTAAAGTGCATAAAAAGTATGTTGCCAAAATGGAAGAGAATGGCGGTTTTATGACCGAGTTCTGGAGTACTTCTAATCCTGATAAGGAAAACTTTGTAAAGCGGAACCGTATCGTAGCGGGGCTAAGCGAAGCAACGATAATTATAGAAAGCGCCGATAAAGGAGGTTCGCTTATTACAGCAAATATTGCTAACGATTACAATCGTGATGTGTTTGCTGTACCGGGGCGTATTACCGATAAATATAGCATGGGCTGCAATACTCTTATAAAGAGCCAAAGAGCAAATGTACTTACTGACGCTGCGGACTTAATATATATGCTCAACTGGCAGCTTGAAGAAGCAAAGAAAAAGCCTGTGCAAAAACAACTTTTTGTTGTGCTTGATGACGATGAGCAAAAAGTATACGACTACCTACAAAAGAAAGGAAAGGAACTTATGGATGTTATTGCCCTGGAATGCGAAATGCCAATCTTCAGGATATCGTCACTGCTCCTTAATATGGAACTGAAAGGTGTTATCCGCCCACTGCCGGGTAAATTATTTGAAGCGATATAAATTATAGTGTTCAGTATAAAAGGGAATCTATAAAGTTAGTATAAAAAAAAGCAGTATCGTGAGATACTGCTTTTTGGTTTATTGTAATGACTGTTGATTGTCAATTGATTACTGTTGATTGCTACTCGTATCCCAGTTTTGTCCTTACCCTGCCTAATACGTCAGTGGCAACTGCTGCGGCTTTTTGAGCACCGGCTTTTAACAATGCATCAACCTCAGAAAGGTTTGCCATATAGTAGGCATATTTTTCTCTCTCAGTTTTAAAATTCTCCACGATAAGTTCAAACAATGCCTGTTTGGCATGGCCATAACCATAATTGCCACCAAGGTAGTTTGACCTCATAGCTTCTGTCTGTTCAGGAGATGCTAAAAGCTTGTATAAAGCAAATACGTTGCAGGTATCCGGGTTTTTAGGTTCTTCAAGCGGAGTACTATCGGTTTCAATGCTCATTACCTGTTTGCGAAGCGGCTTGTCTTCTACAAAAATATTAATGAAGTTATTGCGCGATTTGCTCATCTTCTCACCATCTGTACCGGGAATTATTTTTGTATCATCGCCGGTAACTGCTTCCGGAAGTACAAATGTTTCTCCCATCTGGTGGTTAAAGCGTGAAGCTACATCGCGGGTAATTTCAATATGCTGCAACTGGTCTTTTCCTACCGGAACAAAATTGGCATCATATAATAGTATATCGGCAGCCATAAGCATAGGGTAGGTAAACAAACCTGCGTTTACATCTTCCAGCCTGTCGGCCTTATCCTTAAAAGAATGGGCAAGCGTTAAACGCTGAAACGGAAAGAAGCAGCTAAGGTACCATGATAGTTCTGCTGTTTGCGGAACATCGCTCTGGCGGTAAAAAATTACTTTATTAATGTCCAGTCCGCAGGCAAGCCATGCAGCCGCCACGCTATAGGTATTCGCGCGAAGTGTTTCGCCGTCCTTGATCTGTGTAATAGAATGCAGGTCGGCTATAAATAGAAATGAATCGTTTTCAGGTTTGTTGGCCATTGCTACAGCCGGCATTATGGCGCCTAAAAGGTTACCAAGGTGTGGGGTTCCTGTGCTTTGTACCCCTGTTAATATTCTTGCCATTGCTACAAAAATTGAAATTTTTACAAAGGTAACGATTTGATAAGATAATAAGGATTGAATTCTTACATTTGGAAATATGATTGCAGTAAAATATTTTTTGTGGACACTTTGGCGTATATGGTTTTACATCCTTATGGGTGTGCCTATTATAATCTTATCGCCGTTGCTTATTATAACGATATTGTCTGAAAAGACCTATCCGCAGTTTTTTATACTCGCCAGGTTTTGGGCAAAGATAATATTATTAGGCATGGGATTCCCGTATCGTATAACCCGCGAACAGCAAATGGAAAGGCACAAAAGCTATATGCTTGTGGCAAACCATACTTCTATGAGCGATATTATGCTAATGCTCGTTATATCTAAAAATCCGTTTGTATTTGTTGGTAAAAAGGAACTGGTTAAGATTCCTATTTTCGGATTCTTTTACAAACGCACCTGTATATTGGTAGACAGGAATAGCTCTAAGAGCCGTTTTGAAGTTTTTCAGCGTGCGCAGAAAAGACTTGCCCAGGGATTAAGCATTTGTATATTTCCCGAAGGTGGTGTTCCAGATGATGAAACTGTGTTGCTTGATGAATTTAAGGATGGTGCTTTTCGATTGGCAATAGAGCATCAGATCCCAATTGTGCCGATGAGCTTTTACGATAACAAAAAGCGTTTTTCGTTTAATTTTTTTAGTGGATATCCGGGAATCATGAGGGCTAAAGTGCATCCGTTTGTAGAAACAACCGGATTAAGCATGGAAGATAAAACCGACCTTAAAGACCTTAAAGATAAAGTAAGGCAGATTATTTATAATGACCTGCTGCGTTTTTCAAAAAAATAAAAGCACTCCTGGTATCAGAGTGCTTTTACAAAAGAACTACCTAAAAGTAGCCTTTAGGCAAAGTAATAATGCCTAAAAGCTAAAACTTACGCCTGTGTACAAACCTATAAAATACGGTTTGAAGTTGCCCGCATCTCTGGTGTAGGCATTAACCTGATATTTGAACATTGGTTCAAAATTTGCCTGGAACGAATCCCAGAAACGGTATTTAAAACCAAGTCCTACGTTTGTACTAAAGTGTACATTATTTAAATTTTGTGCTTCACCTACCTGAGTACTAAGTCCTGTAGAAGTTACTACACTTACATTATTCTGGTTAAGGAAAAGTGTACTTATACCCCCAATAACATCAATACCAAATTTGTTGTTTACTACGGCATAACTCATTTCTAAAGGAACTTCAATGTATCCCGTTTTCTGAACCATAGAACCTGTTGAAAGTTCATTTACTGTACCATTTATCAAAAGCGGGTCATTTGGCACATCGCCCGGATTTTGAACAACAATATTGCTTGATGATCTGGAGTCGCCTATGTTGTTTGTTATTCCGTTTAGCGATGCGTAGAATGCAATGCCGTTAGTAGCATAACTCAGGTTAACCGAGTTAACACCTGAGCGAATGCTGATTTTATCATTAAGCGCATAATTAACTCCAAGACCAACACTCAGTTGGTTATCGTAGCTTTTACTGTTTGATGCAAACTGTTCGTTTATAGGAGAACCGTTAGTAAGCGAATTATAAAATACAGGTGCTACCTGCGGTTTAATGTTCCATCGGTCTTTAGGTTTTGTTTCGGCTACTGCAGGCTTATCTTCTTCTTTAGTACCTTTTAGTATTTCCTGCAGTCGCTTTTCAAGCTCATTTTCAGGAACAACTTTCGTAGTATCAATTGTTGCTTCAGTCACAGCCTGGTTAAAAGGTAGTGTTCTGTCAATTATAGTGTTTCCATTATTACCTTCAGCAGCATTTACATTATTAGCGTTTGCGGCATTCGCCTGATTTTTGCCTGAACCATTATTAGAGTTATTTACACCATTAGAAGCAATACCGTTAATAGTGTTTTGCTGTTGTGTAGTTGCTGCACTTTTATCAGTAGCAGTAAATTCTGCGGTAGCTATGCCTTCGCCCATTTGGGTTGCAGTATTATTTTTATCGGCAAAGTTGCTTTGCGCGTTAGTGTTTTTAGCATAATTCTTTGCATTTGTCCTAAGTTTTGCAGCTGCCAGTACATCGTTGGTAGTACTGTTAGTTGCAGTATTTGTTTTAGGCGTGCCTATGCTTGCCGGTAAAGAAGCGGCATTGTTATTATTTTGAGAGTTGTTTACTGATGATTCTGAAACTGCGACAGCATTGTTTTGTTGTGTAGAAGTAACAATAGTATTTTTTATCCTCTTTCTGTTCTTTTTATTGGTTATTGTATTAGTGTCTTCATGCGCAACAGCATTGTTACGATTGATTACAGGAAGCGCAGTATTTGCTTTAGCTGAATTTGTCCTGATTGTTGATTCTCCGATTGCTGCATTTTTATTTTTAGTAGCTGTATTTTCATCGCCCGAAGCTACAGCCGTATTTATATCGGTGTTGTTGTTAGATTGGTTTTGATTTTGAGATGCATTGTTTGTTCCTGCAGCTGATGGGCCGGACTGTACAGGTGTTGCAACAGGCGAAGCTTTTACAGCATCAGCAGGTGTGGCAGTTGTATTATCTATAACTACAGCCGGGGCATTTACGGCAGGGTTTTCATTATTGTTAAAAAATAGGGTGGCAAGCAGTCCGCTTAATACCAATAGTGCAGCCACACCCGATAGTTTAAACCATATCGGGATAACCCTTCGTTTCTTTTTTTCCTGGAGTATCTCCTGTATGTTTTCCCATACAAATTCAGGAGGGGCTACTTCAAAGTCCTTGAACTTTTCCTGGAATAACCTGTCTAAATTCTTCTTCTCATTCATCTTGCTGACGGTATACTTTTGCCTTGCTGGGCTTCAATTTTTTCTTTTAATATTATCCTTGCGCGTGCAAGGTTAGATTTAGAGGTGCCATCTGAAATGGTGAGCATCTCTGCAATTTCTTTATGCGAATAGCCATCTATAACATAGAGGTTAAAAACCATCCTGTACCTGTCTGGGAGTTCCTGGATTATACCTACCAGGTAGTCCATAGAAATGCTCTCGGTTTCAATTTCAACATCGGCAACATCGGGTAGATTTTCTGTAACAAGCTCAAAAATGCCTTCGGTACGATAGCGCTGAAGTACATTATTTATCATTACCCTTTTAGCCCATCCTTCAAAAGATCCTTTAAACTGAAATTGGTTAATTTTCTGGAAGATCAGCAGGAAACCATCCTGCAGGTTGTCTTCGGCATCCGCCCTATTGCGCGAATACTTTAAACAAGCCGCAAAAAGCTTAGGCGCAAACAGTTTGTACAACTGTTCCTGAGCCTTAATGCTGTTGTTTTGACAATCCTGTATGAGCTGATCTAAACCCAATAGTTTTATGGTATTATCTTTTCACAGGAATTTCTACCTGCTTATATGTTTTGTTTCCGTTAACGTCTAATCCGTTGTAAAATTTAAATATATAGCTGTTTAAAGCATAAGTTTCGGGGCAGGTAAAAGTGAAAGACTGGTCTTCCTGCTGCTGGTTTTCGTATTTTTTGCACTCAGAATCTACGCGCACAGCGGCCTGTACGGCGATAAGAACAGCATCACCTTCTTTCTCAGTATGAAAGCGGTCAAAGAGGTAGCATCCGTTAGGTTTTGTGTATGCAACCCTTACAGTATATGTTTCTCCCGGGGTTACAGCTACAGGAATAAGTACCGCATCGGCAGGTATAAATTCAATGTAGTAATCCGGCTGCGAATCTGAATCCAGAGAGCAGGCAGTAAGAACAAACAAAGTTGTAAGTAAAAGTAAAATCTTTCTCATAAATCTTTTCGGGCGTAATCTCATTACCAGATAGATGCAAAAAAAGGAAAAGGTTGCGTAATAACAATAAAAAAACCCGAAAAAATCGGGTTTTGATAATTATGTTAAGAAGCTTGTTCTTTAATCATGTCTTTAATTTTCAGTTCGAGCTCTTCGGCAAGTTCCGGATTGTCTTTTATAAGAGACTTAACAGCATCACGTCCCTGGCCTAATTTGGTGTCGCCGTAGCTGAACCATGAGCCCGATTTCTTGATGATCTCAAACTCTACCGCAAGGTCAAGAATATCACCTGTCTTGGAAACGCCTTCGCCATACATGATGTCGAATTCAGCCGTTTTAAAAGGAGGCGCTACTTTGTTCTTAACGATCTTCACTTTGGTACGGTTACCTATTACATTCTCCCCGTCTTTGATCTGTGCTGCACGGCGGATGTCTATCCTTACCGAAGCGTAGAATTTAAGTGCGTTACCACCGGTAGTCGTTTCCGGGTTACCGAACATCACACCGATCTTCTCACGAAGCTGGTTGATGAAGAATACCGTACAGTTGGTTTTGCTGATCGTAGCTGTAAGTTTTCTCAAAGCC
>Ga0265780_10009317_pt1 | contig 11784 bp, 7 predicted proteins | sample P1T30metagenome_FD_192432 | JGI IMG/M metagenome (GOLD analysis project Ga0265780, IMG submission 192432) | Plant litter microbial communities from East Loma Ridge, Irvine, California - P1 T30 | ecosystem: Environmental > Terrestrial > Plant litter > Unclassified | place: USA: California... | reverse complement strand
AACTACAAAAGCCCCACATACTCGGGCCCAGTGTTCAAGGTTGGGGCTGGTGTTCAGGGTTTCGAGTTGTACGCAGCTGCCGACAAGTACGGTGTCACTGGTGTTGCTGGCATCTGCCCGACTGTCGGTGTCTATGGTGGCTACTCTGCAGGTGGTGGCCACTCTCCTGTGATGCAGCTTTTTGGTGTTGGTTCAGACCAAGTCGTTGCTCTCGAGGTTGTGACCGCCAATGGACGCTTCGTCACTGCAACCCAGACTGTCAACAGCGATTTATACTGGGCTATGCTTGGTGGCGGCGGTGGCACTTTCGGTGTCGTCACCTCTGCTGTCGTAAAGGTCCACCGCAAAGTTTCTGTCACTGTCAGCACATGGACTCTTGCCACTTCCGAGACCGTATCTGCCGAGGCTTTCTGGGAGGCCTTCAAATTCTTCTACGACAACTTCCCCACGTACAACGTGGCCAAGACATACTCTTACTTTTCGCTGATGAAGCTCGCGCCCGGCACCTACATGTGGTCCATGGGTCCCTTCTTCGCTACCGATAAGAGTGTTGAGGAGTATGAAGCTCTGCTGAAGCCGTTCTTCGACAAGTGCGCATCGCTCGGTATCGAGCTCAACGCCAACGTGACCCATTATGACAGCTTCTATCCTGCTTACCAGGTCACCTTTGGAACTCTCGACTACTTTGTTGGGGGCGCTGGTGCCACTCCTGGAAATCGTATCTTGCCTACAGAAAACTGGGTCACGGAAGAGATTCGCAACCAGACTTTCGCAGCTGTACAGCATGCCGTCGAGAACTCATTGATGCTCAACATGTATCATCAGCAAGCTGCTGAGCAAGAGCACAAGGATATCAACTCGGTGAACCCTGCGTTCCGCAACGAGCAGAGCATGATCGTGGCTATTAACCTCGTGACACAGCAAACTGCGGCTGGATGGAAATCTGCGGTTGAGGACCTCAACACCAACATTCTGGCACCGCTGCGCAAGGTCACACCAGCCGGTGGAAGTTACGGGAACGAGGCAGATATCGCGGAGCCAGACTGGCAACAGGCCTTCTGGGGCAAGAACTACCCCAGACTGCTCAAGATTAAGAAGCAGGTTGACCCCACCGGCCTGTTCTATGTCCACCACGGCGTTGGTAGCGAAGACTGGGTCGTCGATGACAATGGCATTGTCGGCGTGCAGTCGACAGACGGTCCGCTGTGTCGTGCGTGAGATCGCGATGCGATATAATCTTCTAGTACATGATTAATCATACATTTTCAAACTTCGTCGCCCAATCTTACGGCCGTGTCGCATGCCGGGGCAGTCAGCAGGACACTCTTTCGGGCCTCACCATCAGCGCATACGCGTCCGTTGTTGTCGCCCGAAGTCGTCTGAGTTGATAAATCGCGTGACTTGGTCCGGTGGCTACTTGCGAAAACGTTTGATGCAAGATGCGACAGCTTCAGAAATGCGAATGAAGGCATTGAGCGCTTATGGGGTGTCGACATCAAGTTACGTGGCACGTGTTGCGACGCTAGAGGGTTCGCTCTTCTAGCCAAAGAGCACTGACGGAAACAACTCCACCAAGCCGTCCATCTCAGACGTCTCCAGACTTGTCCCGGTGGTTAGCAGCACGATGCGACACCTCCTTCGGGGGTCGCCCGCTGTTTTCCGCCCTTGGTGGCTCTTTTTGACTGCCGTGGGTGCGGCGAGGCTGTGCAACGCCGTTGCTGCACGCGCGGAGTGGAGTCCGCTCTCCGCGCACGATTGCTGCAAGGCGCATGCTTCCAGAAGGTCTGCCAGCTACCGGGCAGGTTGAGACGAGGCACATGACTCGAATGTTGCTTCGACTCGTCTGCGGTTTGCGGATGTCTTGCGGCGCGTCGCAGCGCTGTGGTGAAGCTCAAAGCGTCTGAGATCTGTGTCGCGGGCAACCCCAGCGGCCCTTTCACGGCAGGCCTACACGATTAGTCACCCTCTGCGGTTTGTCACTGCAATGGTAGACGGATCGTAAAACAAACACAAATCTCGTCCTCCGCCCTCCCCTTCGCATCTCCTGATATCTGCAGGCTCATTGTCTGTTTACAAGTGCCCGAATTCTCGGGAATACAGCCATCCGGAGCGGAATCCTTGACTACCAAGACCTACCATGTGCCCCTTCAGTACGTCTCCAGAATACTTGAGGAGCCAGGTCCTCTACTGACAAATGCAGCAACCCTCCCTGCTGGCGAAGGTCCAGCTCGCTTCTCTCCAACTGCTGTTAAAGACTGGCAGCCAAGGCGAAAGTCGGTCTCAAATGCTTGTGAAAGGTGCCGCCGACGCAAGATCAGATGCGACGGCGAAACTCCTTGCGCAACGTGTAAGCGCTTCACGTTGCAATGTGTGAGAACGCAAAAACCACGGGAAGTGGTAGCATTGTCAGTGATAAAACCTCCATCGCCATCTTTGCGATCATATTGCAGAGCCCTCATTGACCCATGCAAAGAGAACACAGAGAGGCCCTTGAGGGCCGGATTCATCATCTTGAAGCACAGCTAGCTGCCCATGTCAACGCTCCCATGCACGGCATGGAGTCTCTTGACCAGACCATCATGGCAACCACACCAACTTCATTTGACTGGCAAACACCACCACCACATCTGAACCTTGATACGACAATACCGGCATCATTTACTGCTGATGATCTGGATCTTGGAAGCTTCTCTGCTGGTGGCAGTTTGCCTTCCATCTCTATCAATGAATGTGAGCATGCCCCAAACGTGGCATCGCCGAATTCAGACGTACCTTCATTAGGCTCCTCCATCGCCACCCGCGCATCCTCTCCCACCGAGATGACCCCAACGAGCGCCCCATTGCAATATGCTTCAATGTCGCACCACCTGTCCGGCAACAAAGCTTTTGCTTCGCCCATGGAGCCGCATACGGCACCCTCCTGGGAATTCATGGCTCAAGCCAGCAGCGGGCAGCTGAAACCGAGGACAGAAAGCAGCAGAGGTCACTCAAGAAGAACTTCCGCGACTTCCCTCTCAGGTGGTAGCGATGAAAACGCCATGTCCCCAATTCCTGAGGTGGAGGATGACCTTCTCCCTCTGGCTCCCGCGCCCCGACTCCCACGACAGGGAATTTTTGCCGCGAGTCACGCCGAGAGCCCAACACCGGGTTCATCACGCTCAAGCTTCACTGATAGGAGCCGCGCCCTTGTAACCACGCCTCTGCCCAGCCGATTTGAGGCCGAGACCCTGACTACGGAATTCATCCAGTACATTGAGTCCCTGCAGTACCGCACGTACAACATTTCTTCACCAATATTTGCGCGCCTGTGCGAAAATGTGTACCCGAACCCTCAGCAGCCATCCTCGGGTATGGACATGTCTGTTTCGATCCCCATGGCGCGTTATCACGTTTTCCTCGCAATGGCTGTAGCGATGAAGTTGCGCATTCGCGATTCTCTCGAGAGCACCAACGCGCTTCTCGACACGTGCTACGAGCTGGCAATGCAACAGGCCACGAATTCGACGTTCTGGCAAGAGCAGGGTGGACTTGAGGCTACTCAGCTTCTAACGGTGTTCGCCTCGATCCGCAAAAATGCCCACGAAGATCCCAGGCCGCTGCAGCACTCGTTCAGCTGGTGACGAGGGCAACTCGACGACACGCATCACGAATTTTTTGCAGATATTGCTTATTCTGTCTGTTCTGGTTCCGTGTCTTCACATTTCAAAAAGCTCAAGTTCCATACCATTCCTTGTAGATAGCAATGCTCGCGTCGAAGAAACTAACGATATGACGAGAAAAAAATTACATAACGTAAATTTGTCCCAATCATTTCCTTACTCTGCATTTCAGTTTCTCATTCAGTTTCTCCTGTCTTTCGAATATGCTCTTGCTTCCAGGGTAAGTTGGGGGAGGCTGGCAACAATCTGGCACGAACGAGCAGTCACCCAAGATTCACAGCAGCAAACGCAAACGATATGCGACATAGTTCATCACCGGAAAATTTGATCACTCGAACAACCGTCCATACTAGCAAATTCACAGTTTCCACCGATGATACATTCCCAACCCGCCGCTCGACACCTGGCGACAACAACGATACCGGCCAGTTCCACCAGTCCAGGATCCTACGTACAACACACGATGCAACACATGCACATCCCACGCATGCCCGCAGCTATGAACCACAACTCCGCCAGCCCTCGTCGCCCCAACGTCACAGCCCCGAACAACCCATCCGCCGTGCACGCGAGCAAATCTAACAAGGCGTGGCTCACGTATCCAGATACGCCAGCGCGCGTTGTTCCACAGCAAAACGCGAATCAACCCAGCTCTTCAGCACGTATTGTTCCGCAGCAAAACACAGGATCCAACCACTCGAACCGTTCTCATCATCTACCTGGCAGCCCGCAGCCTAGTAATATCGCTCAGACCAGCGGCGGTGGCTGTTATCTAGGTCCTTCGAACAGTGGCCAAGAGCGCATGGGGAGTAGTCTTGGACCTACCGGTGGTTGGGGCTTTGGTGGAGGAGTTCAAGGTCAACTTGGGGGTATGAGTGCTGAAGCGAGGGCGGAGAAGGTTAAGAGGGAGTCATTCAGGGACGCGATATCTTTGATTGGAACAATGGATGCGGGGAAGGCGAGTGAGTTAAAGGGAAGATGGGAGCGAGAGTGCGGAGCGTTAGGGCCAGAGCATTGAGAATGGCAGCACGAGACAAGCGAGAAAGCAGGTAAGGCAGACATTCCGATTCATTGATCGCTACTCATGATTAAACGCCATTAGATGCACTATGTTACAAGATCATATCAAGTCATGACACTTCCATCTATTTCTTCGCATCGTTGTTGGCCTTCTTGGCCAGCTCGGCAGCCTCGTCGCCCCTCTTCTTCAGAACCTCAGTGATCTCGCTGATGGCGTTCTTCATGATGTTTTGTGCCTCGTCGCCGTGCTTCGATGCAACGTCTTGCAGTTGGCTGAGCTTGGGCATGATTTGGTCGCCGCCGGGGATCTTGTTAAGGTACTGGTCGAGACCGCCAAAGCCAGAGTCCTTGACCTTGTCGGTTGCGCTCTTCACGTAGCTCTCGAGATCACCGGTGTCGCCGTTCTCGACGGCCTTCTTGACGCGCTGGAAGAGCTGCTGGGCGTCGCCGGCCTTGAGTGCATCAGCATTCTGCTCAACGAGCTCTTTGACCTTGGGATTCTTGTCAAGGTAGGGCTTGGCCTGCTCCATGCCCTTGTCCCACGCCTCGTCGCCGAGCTTCTTGAGTTTGTCGACCTTTTCCTGCACGATGCTCTTGATCTTCTCAATGTTCGCGGGGCTGACGCCAGTCTTGATGACGTCGCCAACCTGCTTCCAAGTCCTGTCGACCTCCTCCTTGGCCTTGGGGCCGTACTTGTCGCCGTACTCCTTGAGCTTGTCCCAGTTGCCACCGACCTTCTCCTTCAACTGAGGGTGGTTGTCCATGATCTGCTGTGCAGAGTCGCCAGCGAGGTCGGCGATGCGGCTCAGGTGCTTCGTGAGGACGTCCCAGGTCTTGTGTGCGGTGACAAGGCTGACGTCACCGTTACCGAGGACGGTGCGCATCTCGCCGTAGGCTTCGCGGATGATGCTGTCGACCTCATCACCGTGCTTTTCGCGGACGGCATCGAGGTCGTTGAAGGCCGAGTCGACGTAGCCCTTTGCACCGGGGATGAAGGCGGCGTAGCTCTGAGCGGCATTTCGTAGCCATTGGAGCGCCTCGTTGGGCTCGGGAGTAGTTTCCTTGATCTTCTGGGTGGCTTGGTTGACGTATGCCTTTGTGGTTTTTGATGCCTGTACGACATCACGGGCACCTGAAGTGCGGTAGAAAATGTAACCAACTGCGACGGCTGCCGCTGCGCCTGAGACGGCGCCAATTGCGGCATGTGAGCCTGGACCAGAGTTGCCAGAGGTAGCACCAGAGACGGTTGAGTCAAATCGAGCCTGCTGTGCGCGGAACTGAGGCTTCGCGGCCCTCATAGCTGGGCGGCCAGCGCTGCGAGCGGCAAAGCGGGCATTCTGAATTGCTTGTCTTGAAAGCATTATGGTCTTGTATGGGGATGTACAAAGCTTCACTTCAGACGGGATTGATGTAATCGAGCGAATTGTGTATGTTGCAAGTGCTGATGTGTGATATGGGAACATTGGAGCTGCGGAATGTAGCTTTAAAAGAAAAGCTAGCTGTTGCAAGCAAATGATTTAGTATGACGTACCGATGATGATCGCTGCGCTAACGGCTGCAGGAACGGCTCACGGTCCTCCCCGCGTTCCGTCCCCATCTTCCTTTCAAGTGACTTTACAAGGTCCAGAACATCGTCTAATACACTACAACCGCTTGATTACCTGCTTTGCTGCCGCCATAGTAGGCCACCTATCCTCTTGCTACCTCGCCTCTAGCCACAGCCAAAAGACCGCGGTCACGGTGTCGAGCCATGTCGTTTCGGAGCTCAGTCCTGAGTAACGTCATCCTGTCAAAACCTTGAACAAAGTCTAAAAGAACAATTCCATAGTATCAAAGCATAATCGACGATGTCCTTGTTGCAGCTGCACGGCGTCTTGCATCGTGTGCGCCACCTAGATTATATGCAGTTGCTTAGTCATCTCATGAACTTCAGCGCTGTGAGTGATCAGCGTGACGGAGCTCGTTGACCACCAAACACACCTTACTACGTTTGGGTGCGACTAGCTCAGGATCAGATTACCAGTGTTTTAGTTTACCTTCAGATCATAACTTACCTGCTACTGAGCCTCGACAACGACACTATGAAGACGAACTCGAATTCAAAAATGCTCAAATTGGCGAGGCTGATGGCGTCTAGGATTCGACTTAGCGGTGCAGAATTCGATAACACGGAGATCTTAAGATTCGTCAGGAAGGGCGCAGATATGCACTTGATCGTATGCGCTTACTGGACTGGCGATCAACTTGTTCACCGAATACTTGGCTCAGAACCCGAAGACGACTTTTTGGAAGGCCCTTACCTAGATTACTTCCCAGCTGTATCTGTGGCGCCGGAACAAATCTCACATGTTTTTACGCCGTTGTTTGACGCAGCAAGCGCTCTGGATCAGCAAGCGATATCCTCATACGCTGCACTCGGGGCGCAGTTCTCCACAATCACCAGGAGAATAGTGCAACACGGCCTTCCGGTACACACGCTTCTAAACCTTTTTCAACATGCTTCAGAGTCAGGGCGAAGTGATATCATCGGGCGGTTAATGAACCTCACTGTTTCTGGAGACGTACTAGTACAACGATGGTCAGCTGCAGCCCTACTAAGTGCAACCCAATCCTCCATGTATATGCTACTTTTAATGTATGGCGCAGACCTTGCATATAGCAGATTCCCTAAGGCGAGAGTTAATGAGGTCGCTGATATTCTAGCCTCCTTTTCAAAGTCTCCCGTGGTACCCATTCGACACAAATCTGGACGATTGTGGTCATTCCATCATTCACACCCCTCGCACGTTGGCGTATAGCAGTAATCCTTCAGATGGAGAGCTCTTGCTGACATTTGGAGACCAAAAGATCCATCACCCATTGCGGATGATACCCGCTAAGTGTTTATCAGACCTTCGCCCCAATTAGTTGAGCCCTATATCTAACGCAGAATGTGGAGTGAGTCTGCATGATACATTGAAGAGAACCAGACTGCTACCCGATGATACCACGTCGTCTCTAGCGACCATTGAGCTGGCCACGTATTGGCTTCGAACATGTGTGAAAGATCATGTTCAATGCAATCACGGCCCCAACCAAGCATATTTTCCAACAAGAGTATTGGACGTCAGTGGTATGGGAGTTGGTCGCGCTCCAAGATTGGTCCAGCATATGTCTCTGCGAGGAGCGTATGTTGCATTGAGTCACCGCTGGGGGTCAACCGGTCTTCCCATTACTACTCTTGCCAATCTTGAAGAGCGGCAGAATGAAATTGACCCGAGCGAATTATCTCAGGTCATGCTCGACGCAATTTCCATCACCCAAGGCCTAGGCTTCTGCTACATTTGGATCGATGCGCTGTGTATCGTACAGGACAGCCCAGAGGATTGGACCGCCGAAGCTTCGAAAATGAGCAGCGTTTTCAACAACGCAGTAGTAACGATCGCCGCGGCAGATGCAGAGGATCATTCCCAAGGCATTTTCCGCAAGCGAACTGCGCGATGTATCAGGCCATTCCAAATGCCATATTTCGAGCACCCATCGGTCAAACCCGAGGATATCCAGTACGTCTTTCCTAAAATTCGCCTTTTAGGCGGAAGATCTCGCACGAAGGGAACTCTGGATACCCGCGGCTGGATCCTACAAGAACAGCTCCTGTCCAGGCGCATCCTTTACTACAACAAGGGTGAGGTTCACTGGGACTGTATCGCGTCCTCGGCCTGTGAATCCTCTCCAGTTTCGATCTCGCTTCTCGACGAAACAAATCCGGAGGAAGCGTGGGCTTTGAAGCTGCTTCGTCGAACGATAGCCGGGTCCTTGAGCAACCATGAGCTACGCAAGAGAATCTGCGACGCGTGGTTGGAGGTCATCAAAAACTACTCAGCTAGGGTACTTACAAAACCAGACGACAGACTGATAGCACTGGTTGGTATTATTGAACCACTCAAAGGGATACTGAACGAGGAACCCGTCGCCGGAATGTGGCGCAACCAGCTCTGGCGGCAACTGATCTGGTGGACTGACACAGCGAGCCCACGACTCCGCGAGAGCAGTGGATTCACCGCGCCATCATGGTCATGGCTCAGCGTCCAAGAACGCGTATACTACCACAACTCTCTACCAGGCGACCGGCCTCCCCACGATGCGCTACAGCACAAATTCACCGACCTCGAGTCTTATTATTTCAACATCGACTTCGCCGAAGCCAGGCCACTACCAGACAAAGCAGGACTTACGGGACGTCTAGTGGTCACAGCAAAGTCCTTCTCCTACCACCTCACAGCATCGGATCTAATGATCCCGGTGCGCAAACGCTGGGATAAGGCAAAGTCGAAACTGAACACTGGGAGATGGATGTTGGATCGATCCACCGAGGTGCCTTTGGACGTGCACTGCTTGGTAGTGGCGGAGGATAATGTTGCTAAGATGTTGGTGTGTCTAGTGATTGTGCCGGATGGTGATGGAGAAGACACATGGAAGCGCATTGGGTTGTGTCATTGGGATGGTTTGGCGTGGCAGATACCTTCGTTTGCTGGCGCGACGCCGGAGACGAGGACGTTTGCGCTGGTGTGAGGCGGTGAGGTGGTCCCTCATGATGACATGCCATCACTCTTTAACCTATCGACGCAGACACGCATCGGTGACGTAGTAGACTACTGCGTGGGTTTCGTTGTCATAATGCTCGCGTCTATGAGGTTGACATGTAAAATGTGCCACTTGTTGTGATCTTTGTAACGGCAACAATTTCCTGGGCCTAGTCCTAAACTCACCTCAGGGCAATCTTGGGGCGGGTACGCCACCCGACTGTCATTCACCTGGTCTCTCACCTGCAACCCAACAAACCAGCAGCGCTAGTGCAGTTAAAATGCGCAGCCTCTAATCGCTTGTGGTCTCTCACCTTCAACACAAGCCTTACCTCAGTTTTGCTGCCACGCAAAGATTTTTCGGTGCCGCTTCTACATCGCTCTCAATCTCAAAACAACTTTGCAGTTCGATTTGGTCCCTACAGCCTTCGCCATGCCCTCTATCATCGTCAGCAAGCCGCGAGTCGCATTCTCGGAGCGCCGCACAGACCCCAGCCTATGTGGCCTCCCCCGTGAGCAACTTCTGGAGAAAGCGCATAAGCGACGTCTCGATGTCAGCCGACTGACGGAAGATTGGGAGATCGTCCACGTCCTACTGACTCCTGTGCAAGAACAAGTCGAAAATTCCCCCGGCACGAAAGGATTGACGTTCTTCCATCTTCCAGGCGAGATCAGGAACAAGATCTATGGTCACTTGCTCGCTGGCAAAACTCGGTTTGTTAGCTCTGGGAGTATCAAGCCAAAGTTCAATCCAGATCTGGTAATTGCTGTCGAGGATACGCATCCATATACATGGTGGATGCGCTACACGTCATTGAAAGGGACCGGCTACGAGCTTGTCACTATGTCCGTCGCGAACCGCCAACTTCGCAAAGAAGTTCGAAGCTTCTTTTTCGCTCATAACCCATTCGGTGTCAATGGCAGCAAAACCGCCAGCCACTACAATCTCCTATCCAACATTGGAGCCGATGGACGCGCAAACATATCTCAACTCTGCCTGGATGGCAAAGCCTTCCAAAAGAACGATACGGATTTCGAGAGACTGCTCAGTAACTGCGTAAATCTCCAAGATCTCAAGATACGCCTGCACGTCGGAAATATTGTCGACTACTTCACATACAAGATGTTCCGCCGATTCGTCCTAGTCAACCCTAAGATGAAGATCGTAGAGCACTTCATCACGTTCTCTCGGGATCTAAGTATGCTTACTCGGCTACCAGCTTTGCAGAAGCTTTCCATCATGGTCAACATTCCGGATTGGGAGGATAGGTGGTCCGCCCCGCAAGCTGCGGGCTCATCTCCCGAAGATCAACTCAAGACCATCATTAAGCGTGCTGTTTTCAAGAAGCTTGAACAGACTTCGGAGAAGAGTCTTCAGGTGAAGATCTGGGTGGAGAACGGAGGTCAGGAGCTAGATTGGGATGTAGAGCACAGGCGACGTTGACGGCAAGTGGCTTCTGGGGAGGAAGGAGGAAGAAGGAAAAGGAAAAGGACCTTGGATAAACCGTCGCGAGCAAGGCAGTCGAAGATTTCTCATGATTCTTAACCATGAATATTCATGGCTAGTGAAATAACGTAGCAACTCACCAGATCGGATGCTTCTTTCTTACTCCAAATTGTAACAGAAAACTTTGCTTTTTTGAACTTCTTAATTGCTCCGCTCCTTATCAGTGAGTGTGCCTGTTTCATCTCCACAAACCCTCCACATTGAAAGCCAAAGGCTACTAGCAGCAGGGGAAGCACACAGTGCGCTCTAGCTACTCCTACTGGCCTAGCATTTCCCCATTTCCTTGCTTTTCTCGCTTGAACACGATATCCGATCCCGTAAATCTTCTGCTACTCTCCAGAGTCTGCGTAGCGATGCGTGATGCTATATTCAGCGAACCACAAATGAGAAGCGCCCACCATTGTCCTGAAAGAATAGCTGCTGGCGGTCAGGAACGTATACATACTTTGCCTTCACCGTAAGTCTGATGCCGAGCTCATCACCGACGTCTCTCCACATCTTCTCAAAGCTTTCTACATTGTGTCCAAACATTACCCCGACGCCAACAGGTCCTTGCTTCTCATGCGCTTCCGCCGCGCCGAACTGACGACCCAAGATCATTGAACCAGGCTGAGGACGCAGCAATGTAGCGACAGTTTTGCAGACCTCCAACTGTCTCTCGTAACCCCACAGATGGAAGAAATCACCGGCAAAAATCATGTCCATTTGGCCTCGTATCTCCGTCAAAGCTGAGTTTGGATCGAAGACATCCGCCGTGAGGAATCGAGTCTTGACCGTCTGGCGGTCGCGAAAAAGCTCATATCCAAGCTCGATGAATTCCGGGTACAGATCGCAGCCGAATGTATTCTCAGATGGGGCGCCACCATGCACCAGGGTACGAATCGTCTGACCAACACAACAAGCCATACATGTATCCAATAGCTTCTGGCCTTCGCAAAGTCGTTGGATAACTTCTTTGTATTCTTCGTCGTTCTCCCTGAAATGGTTCTCCAGGCAGAGGAACTGCCCTATACATGGATACGGGTGTATTTTCCAA
>Ga0265780_10009316_pt1 | contig 11784 bp, 11 predicted proteins | sample P1T30metagenome_FD_192432 | JGI IMG/M metagenome (GOLD analysis project Ga0265780, IMG submission 192432) | Plant litter microbial communities from East Loma Ridge, Irvine, California - P1 T30 | ecosystem: Environmental > Terrestrial > Plant litter > Unclassified | place: USA: California... | reverse complement strand
CCAATTGAGCGCTTATCGGCTCACGGCAGGATAGCGCGCCAAATTGTCGGATTGCTGAGATAACGTTATGACTGTGTGGTGAGGGATGTTGTTTCCCGTGATGGTGGCAATCGGGCAGAACATTGCCCGGTTCCAACCCTGGAATGGGAAGTTCGCATAACTCGTCAGATCCTTCCGATTAATGCAGCAACAACCTGCCGTTGATACTACCTAGGCGGCAGCTCCCACAGTCAAAGAAGTTCATGCGAAAGGACCTCTGAGTTCAGGTCCACAATCATCATGGAGATCCGGCAAGATAAACAGCCTAACGTTACCCCAACACGATCAACTCCGGTCAGCTTCCTCAATTTGCCCCGAGGAGTACGCAACAACATCTACGCGAGATTGCTCGTCCTGCAACATCCACTCCACATTTTTCAAGAGCCAAATTCTGTTGTAGAAAGCTTTGCACCCGGCAGACCTCTTCGGTGGCTTGCATTGCTACATACCAATCGACAAGTATCCAAGGAGTCTCGCGCAGCGCTGTATGGCCTTAATCAATTCCATCTCGAGGAGATCACACCGCTTCAAACCGAACTATTGCGGTCGTTCTTGGACTGCATTGGCCCTGCGAATGCAGCTTCGATTTCTCACCTATGTATCAATTTTCCAGTCGCAGAACGCACACATGACCAAGCCGAACCGATAGAGCTCAGGACCAATAGCCTACAGAGTGTCATGCTCTGTCAAGACAACTGTAATAACTTAAAAACTCTGGAAACCGTGGTACACTACAAGAATTCGAGCTTTTTCAGGCAGTCGGACGACTTTCTTCAGGAGGCGCTGCCACTAATCGATGCGCAATTGAGAGCCATCCGTTCGTTGCGCAAGATTGTTGTCCGATTCGTTGACTTTGATGGGATTCCAACTGCTGCAGCGAAAGACTTAATGCTAGAGCTCGGATGGATAGTGGTGTCTCGCAATGGAATTCAGCCTTAGCGACAAACACAGACCTGTTCGCGTTTGTTCAGTAGGAGAAGTACATTCTGGTGTTGTTAGCCTATACTGGGGGTTGCGAGAATATGCCGCAAAAAGCATTACTAGAATCAGTTCATGCAAATCGATGTTATTGTCACGTTAGTTCTTGACGAATTGGCGTTAGTGATCTTGTGCACAGCAACTCTGCATAGGTCCTAACCACCGTTAAGATCCTCGGTACGCCGCGAACTACGCTTGATGTGGCCCCAAGTTGCATTGTATTATATTTGAACAAAGCGTTGAATGCCAGCACATCGGCAATGCTGTAGTTCACTCACAAAAAACAAGGTAGTAACATGAGCAGCGCTACCATAAGTTGTTGCAAGGACTTGTTCGCTCAATCAAGCCAGAACTCCGTGCCCCACCCTATCGGATAGAGAGCCTCCGGTTTGTTTTCCTCTTGAGGACTTGACTGCGCGCGCATAACGTCCCAGATCTCCTTTCCCATGACCCTCTCCCAATCTTTCTCACTCCAGTCTTTGAACTCTACCATGCCTGTCCTTCGCCAGTGTCCCTCGCGCTCCGAATCCTCCATCCATGCCTTCAAATCCTCCAGGTTCCTCTTCGCATTCTCAATCTCCCCGTCTTCTTCCAGAGATGCAATCTTTTTCTCCAAATGGGTAATGTCGGGGGCGAAGTAGTTGTGCTGGCGAAGATAATCTACAGTAGGGGTGATGATGATACCGGCGCCTGAGTAGGATATGGTACGTTCTGGCGTCTTGTCTGAATTGTACTCTTGCTCCTTGAATCCGTAACTTGCGCTTTGGACGGTATGCGACTTGGCTTTCAGAATGATGAAATGAGAGAGATCAGGTGCAAGATCGAAGGAGGACGGAGTCGTGTCTGGATATGCCGTGAGTAAGATTCTTGAATCCGCGAGTGCTGGCGAGTCCGCTGCTCCGACAAGACCGACCTCATTCGAAGCGACAATCTTTCCAAGCCCAGAGTCATGGTAGGGGTTGATCAAGAGATCATAGACTCCAGTCTGATCGTTGAAGGAGAGTGTACCTGTAGTAATAGGGGCTTTTATATTGATAGACTTGCTTATGAGTTCGGGTTCGAGATCTCTCGGGTCGACTACTGCGGCAGGTCCATCTTTCACGCTTGGAATCCCGGCTTCGATAGTCTGCTTTGGAACGACAGGGGCGGACTGGCTTCGTTCCTGAATGATGTTCGCTCGGGCACCAAAAGAGCTTTGTGGTATTTTTGTAGGCCCCTTCTGCCATTTCTCCCACGCGAGCTGAACATCCTTCTTTACTGAGTCAGAAGGTGTCCTGCCAAAGATTGGTTTCGCTGCACCCTTGATACTGAAACGAATTTCTCTCTCATCATGACCTTTAATCCGATAACAGCGATCATCCAAAACTCTTTTAGGTACAGATACGGCTCCTTGAATGCTCATCCAGCTCCAACTTGGCAGCTGATATTGTAGCTCAGCACTGCGCGTACTCGTCTTGATGTCGAGCACAGTCCAGCTCAATTGCTCTTCCACAGCCAGAGCCCACGTACCGACTCCATAATCATCGCCCCAAGCATCGCGCAACAGCTTTGCGATACTCCAGATTGCCCGCGTCTTATCGACTTGGTGGGTCAATTCGCATTGTGTATAACTGAACACAGCAGATGACCAAAACCCCCCAAGGGAGTCGGTGTTGTCACCTGCAAGCGGAGCATGTGCCAGTGATGATGACTCTTGGAGGCGGCCACGCCAATGCCGATCGGTTGATGCTGTATTTTCGAGGACAAGTGGTAGGCCCGATGGCAGCGTTTCGCAAGCGGATATAGCGCCGCAATCCCAGAAAATCTGATTCCGTGCAAAGTGCAGAATACGTGGAGAGAGCATGCGTTCTGTTGGTACATTAGTGTAATGCTCGTAAAATATGCAGAAATTGGTAATTTTCAGACCCTGAAAGACCCATCCTCTCTTGTAAATGCATGTTCCGAGCAGTTCAGCGTCCCAAAGATCATCTGGTACGATTCGCCAAGCTGTCGTACCAAATATCGAAGAAGAGCCGTCACCCCCATACCTTCCAGGAAGTACATCTGAAGGCTGCCTCTGCTTGAATAGCCCGCCGTGACTATCTTTCGCGTCAGCAGCAGCTAAATTGCAGTATGAGTTCCGATACACCTTGTGCATAAGTTGTCCCTCAGCTTGAAAATCTCCGTTGGAACCTTGGATGATACAGAGAGAGTCTGTGAGGCATGAGCATAGGAACTTCGTACCACTCTATATATGCTGTATTTGGGTACTTACCTATCCAGATATATCGGATACCGAGATGCCTCGCGACACAAATAGCCTGCTCAAAATTGGTCGACTTCAGGTCAGCAACTTTCATCCCTTTCGTCATATGTAGGAGTTCTCTGCTACGCGTTGTAGTCAAGAAGTCGTGATTGAGACCCCAGCAATGACTTAGTGTGACATATGGACCTTCTACACCTTCATCCTTGGTATTCACGAGGCGGATGGAACTTCCATCACCAACTTTCAGGTCCAGAAGGCGAGTAGGTACCCAATGAGTTCTGGATGTCTTGATGCATTTTTCGTGACGTTCATTGCATTGGTTGATCCATGTCTTGACCTGCTGACCAACGGCTTTGTTTACAACGCTTGTGGTCGCTCCCAAGTCCTTTTCCTTAGCCACCTGCCCTAGTTCGTCCTCAGCGAGGAAATGGAACATTAGAGACGACGAGAGGCTTCTGGGGGGCGAAACATCCTTTTTGAGGTGTAAATCCTCCCCTGTCCAGATGGATTCGTCTTCATTCGAAGCCATGCCGCAATTCCCTGCATTCGAAGTATCGACCATTGCCGACTCAAGGGCCGTGCTTATCTCAACACATTCTTTGTACACCCCTGGATGAAAAGCAACAACGATTGATGTCTGGCTCTCTCTACTTCTTGCTGCTGTCCGGATTCTCCAGGAATAAAACCAGCGGTCTGGGTGTACGGGGTCCTTTGGACCTGCCTTGGCGACGGCCAAGGAAGCTTTGTACATGCTTGCGCAAAAGATGCATGCGTAGATAGTATTCTCAGACAGGCTGCTGTAGTCCCGTCGATAGGTTCCACATAACTTTCCACAACCTAAGATCTGGGTTTGGCACATGACACAGAGCCGGCTCGAGGTTGGTTCTGTAGGAGGAACTTTGTGTTAGTCTATAGGATGATACGCCTACGAAAGTGGCGATTGCATGATCTCACATCACATGAAAGAAAGAACTGTGTAGAAAAACGTACTTTGTATGGAAATTAGTGGATTCAGCAATCAGCATGGATGGGTCGTACCTGTGCATTGACCGACTCGAGCTCTGCTTTTCATAACTAAGCTGCTCAGGTTCCTCTTCTAAACTGCCTACAGCTGTTGTGAATTCAATCTTCTGTACTGGTCTCGTGGTATGGCTTCGGCTCAGCGGGCCCAATTTCTTCTTCTTTACCTCCAACTCTGCTTTTGTAGGGAGAGCGGGGAGAGAATCCCTAGGTAGGGCTTGTGGCTGCCAACGGGAAGCATCAGCTCGGGACGACTGGACGAAGTAGTCTGGAGTTCCCATCGCGCTTTCGCTAGCATTCAGAAGTCCATCAGCCGTGGTCGGTGATGAAATTAACGGCGGAGATGTCAATTTTGGTGGGATTTGAGTGATTGCCGTCCATGTTCTCGAATTTCGGTATATGTTGAGCTGGTTCCTGGCCCAGAACAACGAATCATTATAGTTCTCTTTGATGTAACGCGCAAAGTGGACACTGTAAGCGGTAACGCATCGACCTCCGGAAACGGAAACACGTTCCTGTATGAATCCGTTCGTGTAACGTAGTACATCCTCAAGGCTGCGTGGTGGGGCTTGCGCAAGGTGCGGTAAACGGCTTAACGCATCGCTCATCCAATCCGCTAAGGAATTAAGAGGTATCCCTTGATTCCGCTCTCCAACCGCAGCAATAGCTAGTAGGCCAATATCAGCTTCGCGGTCCGGCCGTTGCTTGATACGTCCGATCCCAGCGTCAAACATTGCAATTATGTTGCGAGGAAGTCTGTCATCCACTTTATTGACAACATCGAGGCATTGATCCCGGAAGATGTTGTCGAGATACAGCCTTGCTATAGTGATATTCCCGTCGTAGCTGATAGTTTTGATGATATGTTGAGATGTGCCGGCATCTTCCAGAAGCATCCCAAGCTGGGGAAGACTAGACATTCGTCTCAGTTCCCACATGAGGTATTCTTCCATGTTATCTGGATAACTGACGTCAGTCGAGACGTGGTCATAAGATTCTTCGAAGTGGGCTTCGCCGTGTTCGACACATGTTCGTTTCTGCGCTTTACAGTCATAGCACAAATCTACAGGAGATTAAATTCGACCCATTGACAAAGGGGTTGATTTGGTCTATACACTTACCAAACCCCCGTTGTGGCGCAGAACATGCGTTGCATGACTGTGAATGGTCAGTCGGGTCCTGAGTGGAGGACTTTTCTGGCTTCAATGGGCAAAACTTACCCAGTACAGCTTCATATTGTACGCCTGACAGCCATCGCCATCGCAGTTTTTTACTCTGGGGAGTTTGAAGGCAGGAACTCGCCTTGTCAACATGACACGCAAACGATAGGCTCGAAGATCGGCTAATTCGCGATCGAGAAGGATTTGCAGATCATCTCCTACTCGATCGTAGCTATCCATCACGAGAAACGTGTGCTGATGCTTGTCCAGGAGAGACCTTATCGCGACGCGAAGAAGTACGGTCCGTTTGGATATTGACTTGCCACAGCGACATGCTTCCTCGTATCGCACAAAGTGCTCATCAATTTCTGCACCGGTGCTTCGAAGCTGGTTGTAGATAAAAACCAGGATATCTTCCAGAAAATTGGCGGCACCGACATTGAGGTCCTTTTCAATGAACACAGAGACAACTGAATTCGTGCCACGCGCCCGTAGCCTGTCGACTGCGATGGCAGCAAGAGTTGTCTGTCCAGAGTTAAGCTGAAATGTTCTATTTGTAGAACATGCCCCGTACCTTGCCACAACCAGGATCACCGTAGCAATGGAGTGCCCATGGACGGTTGCCTTGTGACCAAACCCTGTAAACCTGCGACTCAAAGAAGGCCTCACCAAAGAGATTTTCGTAAACCTCAGGAGACAACTGATATTCATCGGATATGACCGAGTGTGCGAGGCGGCTTCTCTGGCTAAATGGATCTGATGGCTCGACGATTTGCGACATTCTGTCAAAATAGCCAGGCGCTGCCCTGGGATCAGGCGGCTGACAGCTCTTTACACGGCAATGCAGCCGGAGGACGTTCAAATATCATCACTTGAATTGATATATGGATGGTGTCAGCTCATTCGCGGTCTCGGAAATGAGTACAATGTCGTGTAAGTGTTTGTGGAGGCTGAGGGTCAGTTTATATGGTTCCGAGTCCTCCAAGATTACAGCCACATCGGACCCCACCCTCCGTTGCGTCCGGAAGTGATCACAGATCTCGGCTGCCCCGGACGGGCCTGCAGCTCTCGGCGATCCTCAGCCAACAGAGGCGTTTTGTTGGTCCACCGGATAAACGAGAAGATACCGTTTATCATTGACCGGTTTTCAAGTGCAGGATGGTTCTGAGAATTGCTTCGCACCATCCTTTGCCTCCGGGGATCGTCCAATACAGCTGAAAGCCATGCAGCCAGAAATAGATCCTTTCCTGAGGGGCCAAACTTGAGGCCTCTTGCCTTCTGGGAGAACAGTGTTGATACAAAAGAGCGCGACGGCTTGCCTCAGAATTGTAATGCAGGCTCAAAAAGCACCTCGCTTCAGTCTTCCAAGATCCTGATTTCACCATGCTCTTCCGCGTGCGCATCATGCTGTTCCTTCGCGCTATGTCGCTTTTGTCGATCCTTGTGCCGGGATCGGCCAAGCCGCTACTGTCGGGGGTCGTGCCGCGGCAGGATGGGGCCCCACTGACATTGGACGATACCGTTTGTGGCAACATTGTCATCGACGCACAAAACGGTAGGTTGACATTTCACAAACAAAGACCGAACACGGCGCTGATCTCGAGTAGGGAACAGGATCTTCTACGCCCAAGAAGTGTATGAATGCTTGTCACGCGTCCCTTTCAACGATGCCGTCGCCACCCGTTTCATCAACTACTATAACATGACTCTACAATTTCAGAGCACACTCGCATTTTTGAAAAACCCTCCTCATGGTTACCAACAACCAGCTGTTGATGTAATCAAAGTACTCGGTGACATCCAGCGCAACATCACTTCAGGGGTATACAAGAAGCAATACAGCTTTGAAGCTGACGTTCAACTGTAAGTACCTTGTGGATGCAACGCACAAGTTGATCTAGCACTTACAACTTCACAGTCTCATCAGTCGCATGCATGATTCACATGTAATTCTCAGCTCTGGTATTCTGAAAGCCTTCTCCTTCGTCAGTCCGTATGGCCTCGTATCAGCGTCATTAGATGGAAAGCAACCGCCGGAGATCTACATCGCCGAAGATGTCCGCAATAGTCGTCTACAGGGCTACAAACCTGAACCGATCAACAAGATCAATGGTAGAGACGCTGTCGAATTTCTCACAGAATTTGCAACACTCAATGCAGACGGTTATGTCGAGCCACACGCAGACTGGAATTCTCTGATGGACAGTCCGGCTTTATACATCAGCGGAGATTTAAGTATATTTCAGTCTGCGACATTTTACCCTGGAGACGAGCTTGAAGTAACTTTCAAAAACGGGACACCACACAATCAATACTGGTTGTCAATATATAATGAGCTGGATAATCCCGGACCATTGACCACAGCTGGAGACTTCTACAACTACTTCGTTAATGGTCTGAAACCTGCTAGCTATAGGGAAGGCAGTGAATGGTGGCCAATCGATCCGATGCACAACAAGACATCCAGTGGTGATACGCCGTCCATCGATCCGTACGAAGAAATATGCTCAAGTGGTCATCCCTCACAGCTTAACTGGTGTCAGGCAAGCTCCGGCACATACCCCAATGATCCAGTAGTATCTCAACCCGAACTTACCATCACAGGAGGTGGTGTGGTTAGCGGTTACTTCCTCGGCAACATGTCCACTGGTGTCCTGAGCATCCCAACATTCATGCAATACGACCCTAATACTGGATTCTTCCAAGACACTGTCCACTACTTCATCGGAAATGCAACACAGCAAAACATTTCTCGGATTGTGATCGATCTACAGACGAATTCTGGTGGCGAAGTTTTCCTGGCCTACGACACCTTCAAACAGTTCTTCTACAACATTGATCCGTATGCGGCGAGCCGAATCAGAAGTCACGAGCTCACTAATGTCCTAGGTGAAGCTTACTCTGAGTGGTGGAAAGGACTCGAGATGGACCTTCACGCCAACGGTTACGCGTACAATTCTACTGCGGCAGAAGAATGGGTCGTGGTAAATCGTATCAACGCTGCCACTGGAAGCAACTTCTCTTCTTGGGCTGACTACTATGGCCGCGTGTCTGACCATGGAGATTTATTCTCTGCCGTTGTAAGCATTATCGTCCGAATTGCAGGGCTTTACTCACAAGTTAAAGCAACGTTACAATCTATCGGACGAGGTGTTCGATATTGCTGCTTTCGAGGGCTGGATACCATACGGATATGGCATTAACAAGGCTGACTATCCACCACCGCAGCCATGGGCTCCCGAGGATGTTGTCATTCTGACGGATGGTTTATGTGCATCAGCTTGTGCCGTGTTTGTAGAGATGATGGCTCAAGCTGGCGTGCGAACCGTTGCAGTGGGTGGGCGCCCCGAGCCCGGCCCCATGCAAGCCGTCGGTGGTAGCCGTGGCGCCCGAGTCTACCACGCATCTCAATTGGACGAAGACTTCGCCTTTGTTTCCGACACTATCAACAACAGCACTGCCGCAGCAAGACTACCCAGTCGGTCAGACACAGGCATTTGGGTCACAGATGCCACTATCAACATACGCGACCAGGTACGCGCCAATGACACCACACCGCTGCAGTTCAAATACGAAGCGGCAGATTGCAGAATCTACTATACATTAGACAACGTATTCAATACAACACGTCTCTGGAACGACGTCGCAAAAGCGGCATGGGACGATCGCTCGCTATGCGTCCCTGGCTCCACTGGCTTTCCATCTGCACGAAACACGACTTCGACGCAAACCCCCCCAAATCAAACCACATTGGTACCCACTATCAATCTTGACCCAGACACTTCGATTCAAGTCCTCAGTAACGTCACGTCTGGCGGTATCGAAGCCAATACTGGAATACACTACTTAGAAATCACGAGCTGTAGTAAGGGCTGCAGTCGTGGAATACAATGCTTACCCACCGTCCTGAGGTGTAACAACGTCTACATGGACACGAAGGCTTGCCTACCTCAATGTTCCAACACCGATCCGTACGCTTGCCCAGGGACATCGCGTTGCGACTACAATCCCGGGTCAATAGGATCCAGGATCAATGCGTACGGGGAGCGAGGTGCCTATGCATTTGGGCAAGCACTCTATTTAGGCTTCTGCAGGCCGACAGAGCCGAGTCAGATGCTTGCGTGCCCTCGATAGGTCAGTCAAGTGTACAGTGAACTTCTTTATATTATGCCACGAAGGATCAAGCCGTCTGATAGTTGGCGGGTTTTTGTATTTTGATTTGGCGTAGAGCCTGATTGTTGAAGTTTTTTTTTTATAAATTTAATTTATGGTATACATCTGCTGCTGGTGGCATGAGGATGACTCTCAGAAACAATTAAAACATTTTCCAAACCTGACTCACACCATGTCTAGTGACGCGCAGACTTCAGATAGTCTTCAGGCTAGCGTGTACCGAGGAAAGCGCTTCTATTGTTTCCTATCTTGAAAAAATCGTTTTGTACCCCAAGAGCTGCATGATCTGGGCATTTTTAAATCGACCCAATACTACAGGCAAATTCCAGACAGACTCATTTCCCAGTTCAAAGGGTCGAATGCTCAATACCTCAAGACTGATGCCAAGAGACCTGAAAGAGAGAAGAATCATGGAGCAACTCTACAATATCCCCTCAAATTAGTGCTCGAATCATTTGCCATCATCTCTTTGTACCTCCTACTCAATCAGAATCGTCATCGTCGAATATAGCGCCGGCATCGGCGTCCTTAGGCTCATCGCCCGTGACTTTCTAGCCTGCAGTTCCAGTCCAACTTTGCGATCCAACGGCTCATGAACAATGGGTAAGAATTCGAAGCCCAAGCGCTCACCGCCATAGAAGTAATCTCGCGATATGGTCATCTCACAAGTCCGCGGGCCAGAATGATCTGAGCTGACGACAAAACTTGAGATATATTGCATGACGAACGCTCTCCACTTGTTGCTGGCCATGGGATGGAAGAATGTAGTCAGGTCTTTGTACCCAATCCAAGTCAATGTACGTGCATGATTGATTTCTTCGCTGTCGGTGAAGGTGACATGGAGCTTCGATGCACCCGACGGTTTGCTTGAGCAAAGCTTGAGCAGCGGTAGGATGTCGAAGCTTGCATGAATGAGGAGACCATGTGTGTTTCGTTTCCTCGTGACGCGGCCGATAATGTCGGCGTCACAGTGGCCGTAGCCGGGGACGAAGGTATCGATGTAAGCAGGCAGATTTCCCAGACACACCTGATAGTTCGTGCCTTCTCAGTACATCGGCAGAAACTCAGATCGAATTTCTCGGCAGACTTGTGCGAGGCCATACCACTGGCGCTTGAGATGGGGCCACGGCGCGGTCGTTGTGTGCTCCTGATTGCCATCGAGTTCCGCTGGGCCATGGAGCGGAACGGTAGAGGCTAGAGGCTTCGGTGGCATATTGACGATCAATCCAAACCCCACAAGCAATTACAACTCCGCTCAAAAGTCCCAAGGAATTAGTCGTTGGGTAGAACAATCTTCTACGCAAATGTAAAATTGAGGCGGCACTCCAGCCTATACGAAAGTGGTTCGTATGCTGCGAGCGCCAACTAGCCCGAGTCTAAAACGAACCTTAATCTTACGACCACGAGCTGCTGCGTAGCGAAATGCAAATGCGGGACCGCCTTACCCTTACCACCACCACTTCACACAAGCAAAACAAGATGCAAAAAAAAGTTGTGTATAACAGTGATATGTATTACTCTTCCAAGTTTGATCGCACGGTATATATCTGACCGAAAAAGCGAAGTGAGTGCAGCGCACAAAGGCGGCGGCGCTTTCAAAAGAATTCTCTATGCAATGCAAAGCTGCAAACTCAGACATGTCCTGGATCCCGCGAATTTCTCGCTGATCAACAGGCATCGAGCAAAAAGAAAAGACAGAAAGCCTCCCTACCTATTTGCCCATCCCATATTCCTTCCCAGGATATTATACAATGCCGAGAAGTGGCTTACAGAAACAAGAACTACACTTCCAAAATGGGTGTTGAAGAAGGAAAAGAAAAGAGTCTAGTAGCCGTACTGCCTCCTAGGCTGAGTTCGGCCACGACGTCCTCCACTGCCAGGGCCAATGTCGATGCTCTGCAGTTCGAGGCTCAGAGCCATGTACTCGTTTTGCACGTTCCCACCATGTCCCAGAGGGATCTTGGCTGGAATAGGTGGTGCGCCAGGATATCTCGGAGCGTCGTTTCCATAGCTCGGGCTGGAGCCGTAGCTGTTGGGGTTGTATCGCTCGCGCAGGACATGCGGTTCGGGGCGTGCGGAGTAGGAGCCCGAATCATGCCCGTCATACGAGGGCCGTGGGCTGCGTCGCTGATAGCCATGGCGATCGTTGGCACGGGATCGGGTAGCAGA
>Ga0265780_10009315_pt1 | contig 11784 bp, 11 predicted proteins | sample P1T30metagenome_FD_192432 | JGI IMG/M metagenome (GOLD analysis project Ga0265780, IMG submission 192432) | Plant litter microbial communities from East Loma Ridge, Irvine, California - P1 T30 | ecosystem: Environmental > Terrestrial > Plant litter > Unclassified | place: USA: California... | reverse complement strand
CCGCCAGCCGCAGGTCGGGGAGAAAAAAGCGGTTGCAGGTTGCATGGCCACCCTGGACCTGTCGAAGGTGGGACGGGGTGGCTGTGCAGGACCGTCTTTTCGCATGGATGCGAAAAGCGAGCCTCCACGGAGGGATTCACGGCGTGTCCTGCCCAGCCACCCCGTCCCGCCCACCCGCAGCCCTGCAGCGGTGGCTCTGGATCTGGCTCTCAGCTCACTGCGCCGCGCTGAAACTCCCGCAGCCGTGCAGCTGGCGCGTGCCCACGGTCAGCATCACCTTCGCATCGAAGGTCTTGCCACTCATATCGTCCTGGCACGGCACCCGCTGCACGCTCAACTTGATCGGCGTGCCATCGGCAGCCGCGCCGGCCCAGCCATCCGGGCCATGCGTGGGGGCAGCCACCTCGTACTGTGTCTGGCCGTAATCCACTTCCACGCGTAGCGCCGAACCAGTACCTGCGGCGACTTCGGCCAACCAGCCTGGCTCGTTGCCGGTCGCGCGGAAGGCGTCGGAAGCACGCCCCTCAGCGGCCGGAGCAACAACCGCCGCCGGCGCGTCGGAAGGCCCAGCAGCGGCGGCCTCGCCGTTTGGCGCTGGGTCCGCCGCAGGCTGGCAGGCGACCGCCAGGGCAACCACCAGCACGGTGGGCAGCAGGAAAAAAGATGGACGCATGTGCGCTCCTCTCCGTCGTTCAACAGCACACCACGCTAACATCCGCACCGTCAACGCCACGGGAAACGCCGTTCGTGGCGTTCAGATTCCTGCCCGAGCAGGCGCAGCGGCCTGCGCACGCAGATGCGTCCGAAGCGCCATCAGGTTGGCATCCAACGTGTCCAGCTCCTGCCGCTGCTGCACTGGCAGCTGCGCGCGCATCTGCTGTCGCAACTGCTTCCACGCCTGCGGTGCCTGCGTCGATGCCGCCAGCAGCCGGGGCTGCAACGCGGCGAGTTCATCGGCCTGCGGCAGTCCATACCCCGGCCCACCCAGCAACGCGCCGGGCTGCAGCCATTGCCCCGCCTGCTCCAGCAACCCCTGCAACTGCCGCGCCCCATCGCTGTCACGCTCTGCCAGCAGGGCACGCTTCAACGTGTCGCGCGCGCGCAGCTCGGCGCGTGCGAACGCGGCCTGTTCCAGCAGCAGCAGGCCGGCAGTGGCGCGCAGCCCGCCGCGTTGCAGCCACGGCGCACGCGTTGCGGCGTCCAGCTTCAGCCATGCCTGCGCGTCACGCGCCGGCAGCACCAGTTCGTCGCGCGCCGCAGCGAACAGCAGGTCGTAGTGCTGGTCGCTGGATTCGAAGTAGTAGCCTTGGCGGATCGCCGCGGCGCGGTCATGCAGCACGCTTTCATCCAGCCTGCCCAGCCGCGCCAGCCTGCGCCGGAGACCCCGTGGGCTGATGCGTTCGATGCCGGCCTCCTGCAGCGCAGGCACGCCCGCCTGCAGCAGCTTGGCAGTCTCCACCGCGCAGTTGTTGCCGATGAAGTAATAGCGGCCGTCGTAGCTCCAATGCACCTGCGCGCTGCGCTCGAGCAGGCCGGCGATCTCCTGCGCGGAAAGCTGCAGCGGCAGCGAGGCAAGGCCGCGCAGTTCCACCTTGGTGTACTCATCCACCACCTGCTGCAGCGGCAGCACGAACAGGCGTGAGGGGTAGCCCCCGGTCAGGCCACGCCAGCTGGACAGTTCAACATCGCCGACAAACGCACGGAACGACAGCACCCGGTGCTGGTCCAGGTCCAGCCTGCAGTCGGGCCCCGGTGCGCGCCCCTCGCGGCAGATCACCAACCGCAGCATGCTGTGGCCCCAGCGGCTCATCGGTACGTCGCCGCTCTCGGCGAACAGGTAATCCACCGCATAAACGCGTGCCGGATCCAATCGCGCCAGTTCAACCAGGCCTTCCTCCGCACCGGCCTGAAGCAGCGGCACGCCGGCATCACAGTCCGCCTGCCGTGGCGCCGGGCCCAGCGTCGCGGAAAACCAGCTCGCCAGGGCCGGACGGCGGCAGCCGAAGTCCGCATCCATCAGCCAGTGTTCCGCATTGACCGCCAGGTATTCGGCCGCGCTCTCGCGCTCGTAGTCGTCCGGACTGCGGTCACTGAAACGATTCGGGCTGCGCCCCAGTTTCCAGGGACGGCGCTGCCATCCGGCCAGTTCGCGGAAGCGCGCCTGGCCCGACCATCCACCGGCCTGCCCGCGATCAGCCACGTGCACCAGTTCATGGATCAGCGCGGCCTGCAGCACGCGGCCAGCCGCGTCTTCATGACCACCAAGCAGAGAGCGCTGCAGCTGGATGTCGCCGGCGAATGCGCGGCCGGCAACATGCGCGGGTAGCGTGTCCACCCAGCGCACCGGCACCTGCGGTGGCAGCGCCGCGCGCAGCGTGCCAGGCAGGCGCTGGGCCACGGCATCCACGGCGCGCTCGGCGCGGGCGCGTTCGCCGGCGTCCAGCCCGTGCAGGTCAGGCGCCAGCTCGAACGCCAGCGTGGCCGGTGCCACGCACAGCAGCCACCACGCCAACCACGCGCGGCGGCGCATCGGCATCAGCGCGCGAGCAACGCCTGGGCCAGCGCGAGGTCGCTGGTTGCGCGGGCCGCCGCATCCTGCTCGCGCAGATGGACCAGCGCCGCCTGCAGGCGGGCGCCACGGATCTGGCCATCGCTGGCAACAAAGGCGGCCGCATCATCGCGCGCAGCCAGGATCACCTTGTCATCGCCGGAGCTGCTGCCCGACGAATTGGACGACGCACCGGAGGCCGAGCCCGCCGAAGTTCCGGCGAAACTGGACGCACCCGCAGCCAGTTGCAGCACCAACAGGGACAGGGCAACGGGAACCAGCAGCGAAGGCAGTCGGGAGATCATGGTTTTGCTCGTGAAGGGTACGTGCAGAGCGTACCCGACCCATGACGCAAACGGCAGCTCAGAGATCAAAGACCTTGCCGGGATTCAGCCGGGCTTGCGGATCAAACGCGCGCTTGACCGCCTTCATCAAGCCGATTTCGGCCGGCCCGCGGGTGCTGTCCAGGTAGGCTTTCTTGACCAGCCCGATGCCGTGCTCGGCGGAGATGCTGCCATCGAAGCGTGCCAGCACCTGCGCCAGCAGCTTGGTCACCTGCTCGCACTGCTGCAGGAACTCCGCATCGCCGGTGTCATCGGGCTTGAGCACGTTGATGTGCAGGTTGCCATCGCCGATGTGGCCGAACCACACGACGTCGAACTGCGGGTAAGCCTGGGTGATCAGCGCCTGGGTTTCGGCGAGGAACGCCGGCATCGCCGAAATCCTCACCGACACGTCGTTCTTGTACGGCTTGTAACGCGCGACCGCCTCGGTGATGCCCTCGCGCAGGCGCCACAACTGCGCGGCCTGGGCGTCACTGGCACTGATCACCCCGTCGCTGACCCAGCCATTGCCCATGCAGTCTTCGAACGCCGCCATCGCCGCGGCTTCCTGCGCCTCGTCACCGGCGGCGAATTCGGTCACCACGTAATACGGATGCACCTGGTCGAACGGCGCCTGCGCGCCATGCGCCAGCACGTGCTTCAGTGCCTGGGCGGTGAAGAACTCGAAGGCCTGCAGCTGCAGCCGCGCACGGAACGCAGCGAACACCTGCATCAGCACCTCGAAGCTGGGCACGGCGAGCAGCATCACGTTGCTGGCCGGCGGCGGATCGGTCAGCTTCACCGTGGCTTCCACGATCACCCCCAGCGTACCCTCCGAGCCGATCAGCAGCTGGCGGAAGTCATACCCGCTGGAGTTCTTGATCAGGCCCTTGTTGAGCTCCAGCAGCTCACCGTCAGCGGTGACAACCTTAAGCCCGGCAATCCACTCGCGGGTATTGCCGTAGCGGATCACCCGGATACCGCCGGCATTGGTGGCGATGTTGCCGCCGATCGAGCAGGACCCGCGCGCAGCGAAATCCACCGGGTAGATGAGCCCGTGCTCCAGCGCCGCGTTGTGCAGCGCCTCCAGCGGCATGCCCGCCTGCACCACCAGGGTCCGGTCCACCGCGTCATAGCCCAGCGCCTTGTTCATGCGCTCAAGGCTCAGCACCAGTTCGCCGTTGGCCGCCACCGCACCACCGGACAGGCCGGTACGTCCGCCCGACGGCACCACCGCCACGCCTTCGGCAGCACTCCAGCGCATCACCGCCTGCACCTCTTCCACGCTGGCCGGCAGCGCGATGGCCAATGGTGCCGGGGTCCAGCGCCGGGTCCAATCGCGCCCGTAATGCTCCAGATCGGCCGCGTCGGTCTTCAGGCGCAGGTCGGGAACGGCCTGCTGGAGGGAGGCAACGCGGGGATCGGTCATGGCAGTCCAGGCAGACACAGGCAGAACGGGAAAGCGTGCCAGTGCCGCCGTCCAGCGTCCAGCCCTGCGCGCGATCAGCAATGGCTACGTCTGCAACCAATTCCGCAGTGCACCATGGGCAGCCGCATCTGGCATAGTGATCAGCCCTTGTCCCACTGGCCGTGCCGTCCCATGTCGCCGAAGAAGACCTCCTACCCCAAGCAGGATATCCGCGTGTTGTTGCTGGAGGGGGTCAGCCAGACCGCCGTGGACGTGTTCACTGCGGCCGGCTACAGCCAGATCGAACTGCATTCCAAAGCGCTGCCCGAAGACGAGCTGAAGGCGCGCATCGCCGAAGCCCACATCGTCGGCATCCGCTCGCGCAGCCAGCTGTCGGCCGAGGTGCTGGCCGAGGCCAAGCGCGTGATCGCGGTGGGCTGCTTCTGCATCGGCACCAACCAGGTCGACCTGGACGCGGCTGAACTGGCCGGCATCCCGGTGTTCAACGCGCCCTACTCCAACACGCGCAGCGTGGCCGAACTGGTGATCGCCGAAGCCATCATGCTGACCCGCGGCATCCCGCAGAAGAACGCCGAATGCCACCGCGGCGGCTGGTCCAAATCGGCTGCCGGCAGCCACGAAGTACGCGGCAAGACGCTGGGCATCATCGGCTACGGCCATATCGGCACCCAGGTCGGCGTACTGGCCGAATCACTGGGCCTGCAGGTGATCTTCCACGACGTGGAGGCCAAGCTGGCGCTGGGCAACGCGCGCGCCGCGATCAGCCTGGACGACCTGCTGGAACGCTCGGACATCATCACCCTGCACGTGCCGGAGACCCCCGCCACGCAGTGGATGATCGGCGCGGCGGAACTGGCGAAGATGCGCCGCGGCGCGCATGTGATCAACGCCGCGCGCGGCACGATCGTCGACATCGCGGCGCTGGATGCAGCGCTCAGCTCCGGGCACATCGGCGGTGCGGCACTGGACGTGTTCCCGGTGGAACCCAAGGGCAACGGCGACCTCTTCGACTCCCCGCTGACCGCGCACGACAACGTGATCCTGACCCCGCACGTGGGCGGCAGCACGCTGGAAGCGCAGGACAACATCGGCATCGAAGTGGCGGCCAAGCTGGTCCGCTACAGCGACAACGGCAGCACCCTGACCGCGGTCAATTTCCCCGAAGTCACCCTGCCCGAGCACGACGGCAGCCTGCGCCTGCTGCACATCCACCGCAACGTGCCGGGCGTGCTGTCCAAGGTCAACGAAATCTTCTCGCGCCACAACGTCAACATCGACGGCCAGTTCCTGCGCACCGACGCGAAGGTGGGCTACGTGGTGATCGACATCACCGCCAGCGTGGAGCAGGCCGGCGCGGTACGCGATGAACTGGCCGCCATCCCCGGTACCCTGCGCACCCGCGTGCTGTACAGCTGACCAGCGGCTCGGTAGCGCCCAACCATGCTCGGCGGCTGTTTGCCGGCGCGACCGGATAGCGTTCGCCGAGCACCGCTCGGCGCTACCCGCGGCTCAGCCAGCGGCGGGCCATCCGCCGCAGCGATTCATCCGCCTGTGGGTCGGCGGCGATCGGGGCGATGTCGCGCCAGGCCAGCGCCAGCGACTCTTCGCTGATCGCGAAGGCTTCCGAAGCGCCCGCGCGGATCACGAAACGCACGTCGTAGTGCCAATGCCCCGGCACGTCGTGACGCTCCGGGATCCAATGCTTGTCCAGGTCGAAGATCGCCGGATCGTCCAGTGACAGCCCGGACAGCCCGGATTCTTCCTCGGCTTCATTGAAGGCCACCCGCGCCAGGTCGTGATCGCCATCGGCATGCCCACCCAGCTGCAGCCATCGGTCCAGCTTGCGGTGGTGGGTCAGTAGAACCCGTTGCCCGTCGGCGCTGACCAGCCACGCGCTCCCGGTGAAATGGCCTTGCAGCCGCTCGCGAAAAAACGGATCCAGCGGATCATCGAGAAGTGTGCTGAATTCGTCAGCCAATGCGCCCTGCACAGGCACTTCAAGCGCGTATCGGCGAAGCAGTTGACGCAACGCATCGTCAAGCAGGCCAAGGGTTGCGACAGTTTCCGACATGTCCGGCACGCGTTCAGCAAAAGTATCGGCCATTATCGCCAGAAAATATTGCACATGCGGCTTGTGCATCACCTTCAGCTTTGGCTAAGGTACAGCGAGCCATTCGCATGGCCTTCACCAACCATACGCGCCGGCGGCAACGCATCGCCGGCCAATCAACGACCACTTAGGGAAGTACCGCATGCTGAAAGCTCTGTTGAGGGTCAAACCGGTTGAGCCAGCCGGGCACGTTGACGCTGGCGAACCCATCGAAGGCCGCCTGGACGGCGAAGCCACCCTGAAACGGACGCTCACGGCAAAACACCTGATCCTGCTCGGCATCGGCGCGGTGATCGGTGCGGGCATCTTCGTGATGACCGGCCAGGCCGCGGCGTTCCATGCCGGCCCCGCCGTCACCCTGTCCTTCGTGGCCGCTGGCCTGGCCTGCGCACTGGCCGGCCTGTGCTATGCCGAGTTCGCCGCGATGATGCCGGTATCCGGCAGTGCCTATTCCTATTCCTATGCCACGCTTGGCGAAGGCATGGCCTGGTTCATCGGCTGGTGCCTGGTGCTGGAGTACCTGTTTGCCTCCGCGTCGGTTGCCGTTGCCTGGTCGGCCTATCTGCTGAGCTTCGTGACCACTACGCTGGACATGCCCTTCCCGGCCGCCCTCAGCTCGGCGCCCATCGCCTGGGAAGGCGGCCGGTTCGTCTCCTCGGGGCAGCTGTTCAACCTGCCGGCGGTGTTGATCGTGGCGGTGATGACCGGGCTGCTGTACGTGGGCATTTCCCAGTCGTCCTTCGTCAACGGCATCATCGTCGCCATCAAGGTCAGCGTGATCTGCCTCTTCATCGGCTTTGGCGCCTCGCACATCGACACCGCCAACTGGCAACCCTTCATCCCGGAGAACACCGGCACCTTCGGTGAGTTCGGCTGGAGTGGCGTACTGCGCGCCGGTTCGATCGTGTTCTTCGCCTTCATCGGCTTCGATGCGGTGTCCACCGCCGCCGGCGAGACCAAGGACCCACAACGCAACATGCCGATCGGCCTGCTCGGCTCGCTGGCCGTCTGCACCGTCATCTACGTGATCGTATGCCTGGTGCTGACCGGCCTGCTGCCTTACCAGCAGCTGGGAACCGCCAAGCCGGTCGCCACCGCGCTGGAAGCCTATCCGCAGCTGGCATGGCTGAAAACCGCCGTGGAGATCGGCGCCATCGCTGGCCTGTCCTCGGTGATCCTGGTGATGATGATGGGCCAGACCCGCATCGCCTACACGATTTCCCGCGACGGCCTGCTGCCGGGCTTCCTGGGCAAGGTCCATGCACGCTTCAAGACACCGTACGTGGCCACCATCATCGTCGGTGTCATCGCCGCGGCACTGGCCGGCATGATGCCGCTGAACGTGCTCGGTGAACTGGTGTCGATGGGCACCCTGCTGGCCTTCGCCACGGTCTGCGTCGGCGTGCTGGTGCTGCGCTACACCCGTCCGGAACTGGTGCGTCCGTTCCGCGTGCCGATGGCCTGGCTGATCTGTCCGTTGGGTGCGCTGGCGTGCCTTACCCTGTTCGCCATGGCCTTCCGCGAACACTGGCACCTGTTCGTCGGCTGGACCGTGCTGGGGCTGTTGATCTACTTCGGCTACGGCATGCGCAACAGCAAGCTGGCCAAGTCCTCCTGATACATTGACGGGTCGGCCCTCGCCGGCCCGTCTGCTTTGATACCGGCACATTCCGCAGGCACCGGTTGCCTGCACGCACCCACAAGAACACACACCCATGCTCAAGCAACTGTGGGCCACCAAGCACCCGCACGCCGCCCACGAAGATGCCAACGGCCTCAGCCTCACCCGAACGCTGGGGCCCTGGGGCCTGACCGCACTGGGCATCGGCGCGGTGATCGGCGGCGGCATCTTCGTCATCACCGGCCAGGCCGCCGCCAACCATGCCGGGCCGGCGATCATGCTGTCCTTCGTGCTGGCCGCCATCTGCTGCGGTTTCTGCGCGCTGGCCTACGCCGAATTCGCCGCGATGGTGCCGGTTTCCGGCAGTGCCTACAGCTACACCTATGCCACCTTCGGTGAGCTGGCGGCGTGGTTCATCGGCTGGATGCTGGTGCTGGAATACGGCGTCTCCGCCTCGGCGGTGGCGGTCAGCTGGACCGGCTACTTCCTCAGCCTGCTCAGCCATTTCGACATCCACCTGCCCGCCGCGCTGGTCAGCGCGCCACTGGACGGCCAGCTGCGCCCCACCGGAGCGATCGCCAACATCCCCGCTGCGATCCTGGTGCTGCTGCTGACCTGGCTGTGCTACGTCGGCATCCGCAAGTCCTCGGCGATGAACATGGCCATGGTGATCCTGAAAACCGGCCTGATCGTGCTGGTCATCGCGGTGGGCTGGAAGTACGTGGACACGGCCAACTGGCAGCCGTTCATCCCTGAAAACACCGGCCCCGGCCAGTTCGGCATGGAAGGCGTGCTGCGCGGTGCGGCGATGGTGTTCTTCGCCTACATCGGCTTCGAGGCGGTCTCGGTGGCGGCCCAGGAATCGCACCGTCCGCAGCGTGACATGCCGATCGGCATGATGCTCTCGCTGGTGATCTGCACCATCCTGTACATCGCCATGGCGGCGGTCATGACCGGCCTGGTGCCGTACACGCTGCTGGGCACCGATGAGCCGGTGGTGACTGCGGTGGCCGCCCACCCGTCCCTGGGCTGGCTGCGCGTGGTGGTGGAAATCGGTGCGCTGGTCGGCCTGTCCTCGGTGGTGCTGGTGATGATCATCGGCCAGCCGCGCATCTTCATGATCATGGGCAGAGACGGCCTGTTGCCGCCCCTGTTCACCAAGATCCACCCGAAGTACCGCACTCCGCACATCAACACGGTGATCACCGGCATCGGCATCGCCCTGCTGGCCGCGCTGTTTCCGTTGGACGTGCTGGGCGAGTTGACCTCGATGGGCACCCTGATCGCCTTCGCCGCGGTGTGCGCCGGCGTGCTGGTACTGCGCCGCACCCAGCCGGACCTGCCGCGGCCGTTCCGCATCCGCGGTGCCTGGCTGGTTTGCAGCCTGGGCGTGCTGAGCTGCATGGCGCTGCTGTCGGCCATGACGTTCCACAACTGGATGCTGATGGGCGTGTGGACAGCGGTCGGTTTCGCGATCTACTTCGGTTACGGCTTCCGCCACAGCCGCCTGCGCCGGTAACAGGCAGCGGGTAGCGCCACGCCATGGGTTGGTAGCGCCGGGGCATGCTCGGCGAGCGCAGCGGCAAGCGACAGCGTGACGACCAACGGTCGTCACCCACCAACGTCCAGCGGCCGGCACTACCGGGGCAGGCACGCGCCCTGCCCGGCGGGACCGGATAGAATGGGGCGCATGAACGCGCCCCTTTTTCCGTATGACAGCCAGCGCCTGAGCGAACTGGCGCAGCTGCTGATCGACAACATCCGCGAGCTGGCCCAGGCCGGCTGGACGCCCGCGACCAGCAGCAACTTCTCGCATCGGCTGGACGACCAGCATGCGGCGATCACCGTGTCCGGCCGTGACAAGGGCCGCCTGATCGAAGACGACATCATGGTGGTGGACTTCGACGGCAAGGCCGTCGGCCGGCCGCTGCGCCCGTCTGCCGAAACGCTGCTGCATACCCAGCTGTATCGCCGCTTCCCCGAAGTCGGCTGCGTGCTGCACACCCATTCTCCGGTGCAGACCATCGCCTCGCGGCTGTACGCACCCCAGGGCCACATCCGGCTGGAAGGCTACGAGCTGCTGAAGGCCTTCGCCGGCAACAGCACCCATGAGATGGCCATCGACGTGCCGGTGTTCGCCAACACGCAGGACATGGACGTGCTGGCCGCCCAGGTCGACGCGCTGCTGGATACGCAGTGCCTGTGGGGCTACCTGATCGACGGCCACGGCCTGTACGCCTGGGGCCGCGACATGGCCGAAGCACGCCGCCACCTGGAGGCGTTCGAGTTCCTGTTCCACTGTGAACTGGAACTGCGCCGCCTGCGAGGCTGAATCCGGAGCGCTCACATGGCCGATGGAAATCTGACCCCGCCGCGCCACGCTGCTACCCTACCCGTCCCCCCGACGTCCAAGCTGCCGCCATGAGCCGACTGCGCATCTACAACGACACCGCCCCCGACGCCCCGTTGCTGGACTCCCAGGACGGCGCGCTGATCGCTGCCGAACTGCAGAAGATCGGCGTCACCTTCGAGCGCTGGCAGGCCAGCCAGCCGGTCGCCCCGGGCGCCAGCCAGGAAGAGGTTTTCGCCGCTTACCGCACCGACATCGACCGGCTGGTCGCCGAACGCGGGTTCAAGAGCGTGGATGTCGCATCGATCGCGCCGGACAACCCGAACCGTGCCGAACTGCGGAAGAAGTTCCTCGACGAGCATTTCCACAAGGAAGACGAAGTCCGCTTCTTCGTCGCAGGGTCCGGCCTGTTCACCCTGCACGTGGGCGACAAGGTCTACGAGATCGAGTGCGTGAAGGACGACCTGATCGCCGTGCCGGACAGCGTCAACCATTGGTTCGACATGGGCGATGAACCGAGCTTCGTGGCGATCCGCTTCTTTACTGAAGCCGATGGCTGGGTCGGTCATTTCACCGGCACCGACATCGCGCAGAAGTTCCCCCGTTACGTCCCTACCCAGGCCTGAAGATCCATGCAGCCGCGCGTCATCCTCACCGATATCGAAGGCACCACCAGCAGCATCTCGTTCGTCAAGAACGTGCTGTTCCCGTATGCACGCCAGGCGCTGCCCGGCTTCATCGCCGCCCATGGCAACGAGCCGCAGGTCCGGCGCTGGCTGGATGCGGTGGCCACCGAGATCGGTGGCGCCTGCCAGGACAGCGTGGTGGCCGAAACGCTGCAGGGCTGGATCGACCAGGATCGCAAGCACACCGCGCTGAAGGCGCTGCAGGGCATGATCTGGGAATCCGGTTACCGCAACGGTGACTACAAGGCGCACTTCTATCCGGAGGTCGCCGCGGTGCTGAAGGGCTGGCATGCCGCAGGGCTGCCGCTGTACGTGTATTCCTCCGGCTCGGTGCCGGCACAGAAGCAGTTCTTCGGCTTCAGCGAAGCCGGTGACCTGACGGCGCTGGTCTCCGGCTGGTTCGATACCGAAATCGGCGGCAAGCGCGAGGCGGACAGCTACCGCCGTATCGTGGCGGCCATCGGTGTTCCCGCCGCTGGGATCGTGTTCCTGTCCGACGTGGTGGAAGAGCTCGATGCGGCGCGCGAAGCCGGCCTGCAGACCCGCCTGCTGGACCGCCTGGACGACTACCCGCTGCCGCGCAGCGGCGAGGCCACGCACGGCCATGAACGGGTAGAGAATTTCCAGCAGATCACGCTCTGAGCGAGCCGCGCGGCCAAGCCCTGGCAGCGCCGGGCCGTGCTCGGTGGGGGCCTTCCCGCGCACAGCCGCCGAGCA
>Ga0265780_10009314_pt1 | contig 11785 bp, 7 predicted proteins | sample P1T30metagenome_FD_192432 | JGI IMG/M metagenome (GOLD analysis project Ga0265780, IMG submission 192432) | Plant litter microbial communities from East Loma Ridge, Irvine, California - P1 T30 | ecosystem: Environmental > Terrestrial > Plant litter > Unclassified | place: USA: California... | reverse complement strand
GTCGCCGCGCGCCATTCTGCTTCATCTGCCATGCAATCCGCATGAATTCCTGCCGCGCGGAATTCCCGACCGTGCCGACGCTGCCGGCGCACGAACGCTGTTAAGCTGCTAATACATTCATGTTTTGCGGACCAGCCGCCGGTGAGCGTGCGGGCGCACCGCGTCAATCCCGATCGACGCGAGAGGGGAGTTAGCATGGGCAGCATTGCAAAAGCAAGAATGATGTATCGCATGGCACGGGGCAGGACGCGCCTGCTGGCGCAGGGCGGCGCCGCGCATCCGGTGCCGTATCCACCCGACGACGAGGGCGGGCACGATGTCCTGACCGACTCTCCCGACCCAAAACTCGACTACATCACGCGCCTGGCGGTGCAAGCCACCGGCGCCGACATCGGCGGCATCAGCCTGATGTTCCAGTCACGCATCTGGCTGCCCTCGCACATCGGCATCCAGGACAGCTTCTTCCCGCGCGCCGGATCGTTCTGCGACAGCGCCGTCGGCGCCGGCGCCGACTGGTTCGAGGTGGCCGACGCCAGCCTGGACCCACGCTTCGCCGCCAACGCCCTGGTACGGCGCGAGCCGCATTGCCGCCACTACGCGGCTATTCCGCTGCGCGGAGAGGGCGCGCATCTGCTCGGCAATCTGTGGGTGATGAGCGGCAAGGTACGCACGCTCGATGCGGCCCAGGTCGGGCAGTTGCGGCTCCTGGCGCGCATCGTGGTCGACCTGCTCGAGCTGCGCTACTGCGATCCGGTCACGGGCATGTTCAACCGCGCGGTGTTCCTGCATCACCTGCAACGCCTGCTGCTGGAGGACGGCGGCAAGCTGGTCACGGTCGGCATGGTCGATCTGATCGGTTTTCGCCAGGTGAACGATCTGTTCCGGCGCGAGACGGGCGACCGCATCCTGCGCCTGATGGGCGAGCGCATCGAAGCCTGGGCCGATGGCGCGCTGCTCGGCCATCTCGGCGCCGACCAGTTTGCGTTTGCGCTGGCTTCTCATCCAGGGGATCATGACGCGCATCTGGAGCGCCTGTGCGCGGCCCTCGACCAGCCGTTCGAGGTGGAGCCGGGCACCATGCACACCCTGCATGCGCGCATCGGCATCCGGCGCCAGCAACTGCCATGCGAAGAAAGCGCCGACGGCCTGCTCGACAGCGCCGACATCGCGACGTCGTCGATCCGCCACCAGCAGGGCGCCAGCGCCGTCCACGAATACGACGCGGCGCTGATGGCGCGCGCGCGCCTGCGCTACGAGCTGCGCGAAGCCATCCATGGCGCGCTGCGCTTCGGTCGCCTCGAGGTGCATTACCAGCCGCAGGTCGACGTGTCCCTGGGCCGCCTGATCGGACTGGAGGCGCTGGTGCGCTGGCGCCATCCGATCTACGGCCTGGTGGGGCCGGCGATGTTCGTGCCGCAGGCCGAGAGTTCGGGCCGCATTTTCGAGCTCGACATCCACGTGCTGGAACTGGTCTGCCACGACCTGATGCGATGGCGCGAACGTGGCCTGCACGTGCCGCCGGTGGCGCTGAACTTCTCGCGCGCGTCGCTGATGCATACCCAGATATTCGCGCGCCTTGCCGACATCCTCGAGGCCACCGGCGTGCCGGGCGATCTACTTGAATTCGAAGTGACCGAGAGCCAGCTGCTCGACTCGCCGACCTTGCTGCACCAGCGCATCTCGGCGCTGCGCGCGCTCGGGGTGCGGGTGGCGGTCGACGACTTCGGCACCGGCTATTCGAACCTGGACGCGCTCACCAGCTTCCCCTTCGACCGGCTCAAGGCCGACCGCCGCTTCGTGCACGGCGTGGCGAGCGACGCCCGCACCGCCGGCGTGTTCGCCCTGATCCAGGGCATCGCCGCCGTATTCGAGGCCGAGCTGCTGTGCGAAGGCCTGGAGGACGAAGCCGACCTGTCCTGGCTGTCCGAGCGCGGCGTGCACTGCGTGCAGGGCTGGTACTTCAGCCGCGCGCTGCAGACGCCGGTGATCTAGCGCGTCCTGCAGCGCTTCCAGGAGGCGCAGGATGCGCCGCTGTCGGTGCCGGAAATGCGCGCGCTGTTGGCTTGACGTTGGCTATCGGATCGGTGGCGATCCGGGTTAGACTGGGAGTTCCGTCAACTTTGCATAGATTGCCATGCCAGTCTTTACACGCATTGCCCGCGCTGTCGCGGGAATGAGTTTCGCCCTTGCGCTGCTGCCGGTGCAGGTCCTCGCGCAATCCACGTCCGAGCCGTCCTACGGCCCCGAACTCGAGGAATTCACCTACCCGGAACCGACGCAGCAATACCGCTTCACCTCCCAGGGCGTCGACCTGCAGATGACCTATATGGACGTCAAGCCGGCCAAGTCGAATGGCCGCACCGTGGTGCTCATGCACGGCAAGAACTTCTGCGGCGCGACCTGGGACGGCACCACCAAGGCCCTGACGCAGGCCGGCTACCGCGTCGTGGTGCCCGACCAGGTGGGCTTCTGCAAGTCGACCAAGCCGCAGCACTACCAGTACAGCTTCCAGCAACTGGCCGACAACACCCGCAAGCTGCTCGAATCGATCGGCGTGAAGAAGGCGATCGTCATCGGCCACTCGACCGGCGGCATGCTGGCCACGCGCTATGCGCTGATGTATCCGGAGCTGACCGACCAGCTGGTGATGATCAACCCGATCGGCCTGGAAGACTGGAAGAACCTCGGCGTGCCGTCGCTGGGCGTGGATAAGTGGTACGAGCGCGAGCTGAAGACCTCGGCCGAGCGCGTGCGCGAATACGAGCGCACGACCTATTACAACGGCCAGTGGAAGCCGCAGTACGAGGTGTGGGTGCAGATGCTGGTCGGTATGTACCGCGGCAAGGGCAAGGAAATCGTGGCCTGGAATTCGGCGCTGATCTACGACATGATCTATACGCAGCCGGTGGTCTACGAGTTCCCGCTCATTAAAGTGCCGACCTTCCTGCTGATGGGCCTGAAGGACACCACCGCGATCGGCAAGGACGCGGCGCCTGCCGAGATCCGTCCGACGCTCGGTAACTACACGGTGCTGGCGCAGAAGACGAAGGAGGCGATTCCCGGCTCGAAGCTGGTGACCTTCCCGGACATGGGGCATGCGCCGCAGATGCAGGAGCCGGTGAAGTTCCACAAGGCGCTGGTGGAAGGGTTGGTGCGCTGATCGTGGCGTAGCCAGTGGTGCTGGCCCTTCCGCCAGCGCCATTCTCTTGTAATTCGTTCAATGGTATCCTTACACGATGACCGTTGACCCAGACACCAAACTGAAGCCCGCGCGCGCCGCCTTCGCCGACGGTCCGCGCCTGCTGGCCGACATCGGCGCCACCCATGCGCGCTTCGGTCTCGAGACCGCCCCCGGCGTCCTCTCCCAAGTCAGCGTGCTGCGCTGCGACGACTACGACGGCATCGTCCCGCTGCTGCACGCCTACCTGGCCGATCACCCGAACCAGCGCATCAGCCACGTGGCCTTCGCGCTGGCCAATCCGATCAGCGGCGATTTCATCCGCATGACCAATCGCGACTGGCAGTTCTCGACCGACGAGGTGCGCCGCGCGCTGGGCCTGTCGACGCTCCTGATCGTGAACGACTTTACCGCACTGGCGATGGCGCTGCCCGGCTTCCAGCCGAAGGACCTGCTGCAGGTCGGCGGCGGACAGGCGCAGACGCATGCGGTGTCGGGCGTGCTCGGTCCCGGCACGGGCCTGGGCGTGTCGGGCGTGATCCCGACCATCGACGGCTTCGTGACCCTGGGCAGCGAGGGCGGCCACGTCAACTTCGCGCCGAGCGACGAGCGCGAATTCGCGATCCTGCAATATGCCTGGCGAGAATGGACGCACGTCTCGAACGAGCGCCTGATCTCGGGACCCGGCATCGAACTGATCTACCGCGCGCTGGCGCACAGGAACGGTGTGGACGCGCCGGTGCGCGGCACCGCCGAGATCGTGAGCAGTGCGCTCGACGCCGGCGACGCCCTGTGCCTGGAGGTGCTGGAAACCTTCGCCGGCATGCTGGGCAGCGCCGCCGCCAACCTGGCGGTGACCCTGGGCGCTTTCGGCGGCATCTTCATCGGTGGCGGCATCGTGCCGCGCATGGGCGAGTGGTTCGCCGCCTCTCCGTTCCGCGCCCGCTTCGAGGCCAAGGGGCGCTTTACCGACTACATCGCCCAGATCCCGACCTTCGTCATCATGACGCCGAACCCGGCGTTGTACGGCGTCTCGACCATCCTGCTCGAGCACCTGCGCGGGCGCAGCGGCGCCAATACGCTGATGGACCGCGTGCAGCAGCTGCGCCACGAACTGTCGCCGGCCGAGCAGCGCGTGGCCAGCCTGGTGGTCGACCATCCGCGCAAGGTGCTGTCCGAACCGATCGCCGAGATCGCGCGCCTGGCGGATGTGAGCCAGCCTACCGTGATCCGCTTCTGCCGTTCGCTGGGCTTCCAGGGCCTGGCCGAATTCAAGCTCAAGTTCGCGGGCAGCCTGACCGGGACCATCCCGGTGCGCCACAGCCAGGTGCGGGTCACCGACAGCACCCACGATTTGTCGGCCAAGGTGATCGACAACACGGTGTCGGCGATCCTGAAGTTCCGCGACGCGCTCGACGTGCATGCGATCGACCGCGCGATCGAGCTGCTGCGGCGCGCGCGCCGGGTCGAGTTCTACGCGATGGGCAATTCGCGCGCGGTGGCGCTGGACGGCCAGCACAAGTTCTTCCGCTTTCGTATCCCGGCCGCGCTGTATGGCGATTCGCACCTGCTCAACCTGGCCGCCGGCCTCCTGGGACCGGGCGACGTGGTAATCGCGATCTCCACCGGCGGCCAGCTGCCCGACCTGCTGGAGGCGGTCGACACTGCGCGCGCGCAAGGCGCCGACGTCATCGCCATCACCAGCAGCAAGTCGCCGCTGGCGAAGAAGGCCAGCGTCTGCCTGGCGGTCGACCACAGCGAGGACAGCTCCACCTTCCTGTCGATGATCTCGCGCATCCTCCAGCTGCTGCTGATCGACATCATGTCGGTCGGGATTTCGCTGGGGGCGCAAGGCGAGGGTGGCCAGGGCAGCCAGAACGACATCGAGCAGCGCCGGCTGCTGATCTCGCATCTGGACATCTAGAAGGCCCCACATGATTCATCACCTGTCGCTCGGCGTGCGGGATCTGCACACCAGCGCGTGTTTCTACGATGGCATCCTTGGCGCGCTGGGTTTCCGGCGCGTGTTCGAGGACGACGAGGCGATCGGCTACGGCCTGGAAGACGACGAGGATATCCTGTGCCTGAAGCAGCGCGACCACGCCGCGGCGCCTGGTCCGGGTTTTCACCTTGCGTTCGCCGCGCCGACGCGAGCGGCCGTGGAGGCCTTCCACGCGGCCGGGTTGCGTGCGGGCGGCGCGGATAACGGCGCTCCGGGACTGCGTCCCGACTATGGCCCGCATTACTATGCGGCTTTCCTGGTCGATCCGGACGGCCATCGCGTCGAGGCCGTGGTCAAAGGGCCGGTGGCCTGACGCCGGATGTCACACTGGTGTCACGGTCAACCCCGACAATGAACGCCAAGCCCGATCATCGGAGGTGGCCCGTGTCGCATCCCGCCTGTTCACTTTCTTTGCGTATTGCAGGCGCGGCATTCGTCGCGCTGCTGGCGGCCGGCTGCGCCAATCATGACCTGAAAAACCCGGGCCCGGACTGGCCCGTTTCTCCCAGCGTCATCGCCCACCGCGGCGCCTCGGCCCTGCGGCCCGAGCACACGCTGGCCGCCTACCGCAAGGCGATCGAGGACGGCGCCGACAGCATCGAGCCCGACCTGGTCGCCACCCGCGACGGCGTGCTGGTGGCGCGCCACGAGAACGAGATTTCGGGCACTACCAACGTCGCCGAACTGGCGCAGTTCGCCGCGCGCAAGACCAGCAAGACCATCGACGGCGTCGTGGTCGGTGGCTGGTTCACCGAAGACTTCACCCTCGCCGAACTCAAGCTGCTGCGCGCCCGCGAGCGCATTCCCGCCAACCGGCCGGCCAACACGATGTACGATGACCAGCATGCGATCCCGACCCTGCAGGAGATCATCGACCTGGTCGACAGCGAGAGTCGCGCGCGCAACAAGACCATCGGCCTGGCCCCGGAACTGAAGCACCCGAGCTACTTCAAGTCGATCGGCCTGCCGCTCGAGCGGCGCGTGGTGGACGTACTGGCGGCAAACGGCTATCGCGGCCGCGATGCGGCCGTGTTCATCCAGTCTTTCGAAACCGGCAACCTAAAGGAGTTGCGCGCGATGGCCGGCTACCGCCTGGTGCAACTGGTGGCCCCGAGCGGCGCGCCTTACGATGCGATCGAAGCCGGCAGCGGCCTGACCTATGCCGACATGATCACGCCGGAAGGACTGCGCGCCATCGCGGCTTATGCCGATGTGGTCGCGCCATACAAGACCATCGTCATCCCGCGCGACGCGGCCGGCGCGCTGGGCGCGCCGACCCGCTTCGTCCAGGATGCGCGCGCCGTCGGGCTGGCGGTCCATGTGTGGACGATGCGGCCCGAGAATCCTTTTTTGCCAACCGGCTTGCGCGCCGCCCCGGCGGACTCGCCGAGCCAGCGCGGCGATGCGGTCGGCGAGATTCGCGCCTATCTGGAAGCCGGCGTGGACGCGGTATTCGCCGACGATCCGTCAACTGGACGCACGGCGATAAATGCCGCACGGAAACATTGAGGCCTGTTGCTCAAGCTCCGGACAGCACATCGTATTGACGACCGGTCAGCACTCCGCGTAAAAGCGTCTACGCCACGCAACGCTGTGGGCGGAAACAGTAGTTTCCACTAGGAACCCAAGGTAAGATTCGGCCGTGGCAGCGTTATCTCCGGCGCTCCACCATCGTCCCGGCCTCGACCCGCCGCCCCTGAACCGGTATTTGGAAGAGCACCATCATCGTCACCTACGCACACAACGAACAGGCCCGCCTTGCCGCGCTGGCCGCGCTTCAAATCCTCGACACGCCCGCGGAAACGCGCTTCGACCGGTACACCCGGCTCGCCGCGATGACCTTCGGCGTGCCGATCGCGCTGGTATCGCTGATCGATGCCGAGCGCCAGTGGTTCAAGTCGCGCGCCGGGCTCGAAGCGCATGAGACGCCGCGCTCGATCTCGTTCTGCAGCCACGCGGTGCAGGCGTGCGAGATGCTGGTGGTGGAGGACGCGGCATGCGATCCACGCTTCGCCGACAATCCGCTGGTGACGGGCGAGCCGCACATCCGCTTCTACGCCGGCCAGCCGGTGTACAGCGATGGCCAGGCGGTGGGCACGCTGTGCATCATCGACAGCGCGCCGCGCGGCTTCAGCATCGAGGAACGCCAGGTGCTGAAGGACCTGGCCGGACTGGTCGAAACCGAACTGAATCACATGAAGGCGGTGATGGCGCGCATGCTCGCCGAGCAGGCGCTCAAGTCGCTCAACACCGAACTCGAAGCCCGCATCGCGGCCCGCACCGCCGAGCTGGAAGAGCGGGTGACCGAGTCCCTGCGCATCCGCCAGCAGCTGGAAGAAAAGCAGGAGCTGCTGGACGCGGTGCTGGAATCGATCGACGTCGGTGTGGTCGCCTGCGACGCCATCGGCAACCTGACGCTGTTCAACCGCGCCGCGCGCGACTTCCATGGCCTCGACCTGAAGGCGGTGGCGCCAAGCGAGTGGTCGCAGTACTACTCGCTGTACCACGCCGACGGCAGCACGCCGCTGGCGATGGACGAAGTGCCTCTGGTGCGTGCGCTCAAGGGCGAGGTGGTGCGCGATGGCGCGATGGTGATCGCGCCGAATAAGCGCGTTCCCTATACGCTGATGTCCAGCGGCCGGCCGCTGCGCAATGCCCAGGGCAAGACCCTCGGCGCGGTAGTGGCGATGAAGGACATCACCGAACTGAAGGCCTCGAAGGACCGGCTGGTCGAGAGCGAGGAACGGCTGCGCACGATCACCGACAACCTGCCGGTGCTGATCGCCCATCTCGACCAGGACCATCGTTATGTGTTCGCCAACGCCGTGCACCAGTCCTGGCTGGGCAAGGCGCCCGAGCAGGTGGTCGGCCAGACCATGGTCGAGGCCTTCGGCGAGGACTACTGGTCGCAGCAGCAGGAAGCGCTGAAAGATGCCTGGGAAGGCAAGGCCTCGCAGTGCGAGCACGACATCGTACGCAAGAAGCACATCCGCATCGTGCACTCGACCTTCCTGCCGCACCTGCGCGACGGCCACGTGGTTGGCGTCTACATCCTGACCACCGACGCCACCGCGGCGCGCATGCACGAGCGTAACCTGCACGCGCTGGCCCACACCGATTCGCTGACCGGCATCCCGAACCGGCGCCAGTTCGAGCTGGCGCTGCAGGTGGCGGTGCAGCGCGCGCCGCAGCGCGAGCGCGCCTTTGCTCTGCTGTACCTGGACATCGACCACTTCAAGCAGATCAACGACAGCCACGGCCATGCGGTGGGCGACATGGTGCTGGTGGAGTTCGCGCGCCGCGTGCGCAATGTGGTGCGCAGCTCCGACCTGGTGGCGCGCCTGGCCGGCGACGAATTCACCGTGCTGCTCGACGAAGTCGGCTCGCCGCGCGACGTCGAGCTGGTGGCCAAGAAGATCATGCAGGCGATGGAAGCGCCGTTCGTGGTCGGCAGCCATGCGATTCCCGTGAGCGCCACCATCGGCGTCGGCCTGGCCGACGCGCCGGGCGTCACGGCGCAGGCGATCAGCGAGCTGGCCGACGGCGCGCTGTACGAGGCCAAGGAGATGGGGCGCAATACCTTCGCCATCGCAAGGATGGCTGACACGCTGGCGCTCGACGCCGCGGCCTGACCCCAGCTTGTGGACGCGTGGACGGGCAACCCGTCCACCCTACAACTCACTCCACAAACACCACGGCGGTACGCGCCGGCACGGTAAACGTGCCGCGGGCGCTGTCGAAACGCGCCTCGAGCGCGCGCTGGTCCGCCGCGCCGGCCGCGGTATGTACCGGATGCAGGCGCAGATTCTTGCCGCGCAGGAGTGCGGCGTCGATGGTGTGCGCTTTCTTGTCCACGTTTACCAGGTAGCCCAGGCCGGCGAAGTTCGCGCCGGGATAGCCCTGGCCGTCGATCCAGGCCGCCAGCACGGTCGGCACCTGCTTGGGGCCTGTATTGAAGAAGCGCAGGCGGGCATTGATGTCTTCCGTAGTGCGCAGGCGCAGCAGCGTGGAGCTGGCGCGGATCTGCAGCAGGTCGCGGAAGGCGTCACGCGCGAACGCGATGTCGGCGGGCGCCGGCTTCAGTGCGGCATTGGCCAGCAGCGGCTTGAACAGCGGCCAGTCCTTGGCGTTGTCGTCGGCGGGCGGCAGGCCGGTGCCGAAGAAGTTGTCCTGGTAGGTCCAGTCGAGACGGTTGAACCAGTCGCCCGAATTGAAGCTGTTGCGGTCCAGCGATTTCGAGCGCAGCACGTCGATGCCGGCGTGGTAATAGGCCACGCCCTGGCTGAAGGCATTGATTGCCATGCCCAGCACCTGCACCCGCGCGCGTTCGGCAGCGCTGGTCGCCACCGGCAGCTTGAGCGCGTTGATGTCGTACAGGGTCTGGTTGTCGTGGTTCTCGACGTAGTTCACGGTTTCGCCAGGCTGGCTGGCGTAGCCGGCCGGCTGGTTGCCGCCGTAGACGATGTCCTGCAGCTGGCGCATCTTGCCGTCGAAGGTCTGCATTGGATAGCTGCGCACCGAGCCGGCCAGGCCGACGCGGATCAGGTCCGCCGCGCGCAGCAGTGCATCGGGCGTGTGCTCGCGGCCGAGCGCATTCGGGTCGTACACCAGGCCATTGATGTAGCCCTGCTGGCGGATGACGATCTCGCCCGAATCGCCCGGCGAGCCGCCGCGCACGGCGTCGCGCGCGCGGTCGCTGAAGGTGCCGATGCCGGTACCGTTCAGGGACAGCTGCGAGGCCTGTACGAAGCGCGCGCCGTCGGCCACCTCGCCGAAGTTCCAGCCTTCGCCGATCAGCTGCACATGGCGGCCGGCCGCTTCGTTCACGTCCTTCTGCAGGCGTTCCATCGCCGCGCGCGGCTGGTGGCCCATCAGGTCGAAGCGGTAGGAATCGATCTTGTAGTGGCGCGTCCACAGCACCGACGAGTCGATCATCAGCTTGGCCATCATCGTGTTCTCGGTGGCCGTGTTGAAGCAGCAGGTCGAGGTCTCGATGCCGCCTTTTGCATCCAGGCGGTGGTAGTAGCCGGGCACCACGCGGTCGAGGATCGATTTTTCTTCCTGGCCGGCGATGAAGGTGTGGTTGTAGACCACATCGGTGCCGACGCGCAGGCCGGCCTTATGCAGGTTCATCACCATCTCGCGGAACTCGACGATGCGGCGCGCGCCATCCTGCGGGTCGCTGGCATAGCTGCCCTCGACCGCATTGAAGTGCTGCGGGTCGTAGCCCCAGTTGAAGCAGTCGGTATGCGCGGTCTTGCGGATCAGGGCCTGCTGGCTTTCGCCGTCCGGCGCGCCGGACGGCTGCGGCAGCGCGCAGCCGATTTCCGGGATGCTGCCGATGTCGTACACCGGCAGCAGGTGCACGTCGGTCAGGCCGGCTTGCGCCAGCGCGCGCAGGTGCTTCATGCCGTTCGAGTTCGTCTCGGAGAAGGCGGTGTACTTGCCGCGCTTGCCTGCCGGGACGGTCGCGTCGATCAGCGAGAAGTCGCGCACGTGCAGCTCGTAGATGACCATGTCGGTCTGGGCTTGCACCGTGGCTGGCGGACGGGTGTCGTCCCAGCCGCGCGGCTTGAGGTTCGGCGCATCGAGGTCGGCGATGTAGCTGCGTCTGGAATCGGCGTTCAGGCTGACCGAATACGGATCGGTGACCAGGTTGCGCACCAGGCCGGCGCCGGGCACGACGACGTCGACCGCATATTTGTAGTAGGCGCCCGAGAGGTCGCGCGGCAGGCTGGCCGACCAGGCGCCGGTCTTGTCGTCGAGCTTCATCGCGTGCACGGCGCTCGCCCTGGACGTCGGGCCGTCATAGGTGCAGACGGCCACCTGGCGCGCGGTCGGCGCCCATAGCTTGAAATCGGTCTTCCTGGCGGTCGGCGTGGCGCCGAGATCGGGGATGGCTTCGGCGGCTGCGTACAGTTCGTCGAGCGCGCCGGCCGACTGGACGCGGGTGGCGGCGAGCACGATGCCGTTCGCGTCTTCCTGCACCAGCACCAGCTGTTCGCGGTGGAGAAGGGGCAGGCGCGACAGGTCGCCGTCCGCCACGCGCAGGACGGGGCCGGTGCCGACCCATTTGAAGCGCTCGGCCGCTGCTTGCGGGACGACGGTAGTCGAGATGTCGAGCTTGATCGAGCCGGCGGCGCCGGCGACCTTGCTGCCGGCCTTGGCGACGATCGATGCGGCAGGGGAGTGGTACAGGCGATAGGCGCCGTCGGCTGCGGCGCCGGGCCAGCGCACCAGGCGCTTGTCGAGCCAGACGGCGCGCGCGTCGACTTGTTCGCCATTGGCTTGCAGGATTTCCTGGAAGCCGGCGCCATTGCATGTTTCAAGTGGAACCGCAGCGTAGGCGGTCGAGGACAGCGATGCCGCGACGAGGGCAAGTTGGAATTTGTTCATGGTGGGTTGGCGGGTCTCCCGCCGACGCGTTCGGCGCCGGCGGAAGACCACCGCATTGAGGGAGTTAAGAGGGAGCATGGGCGGCATAGCCGCCCATCCCACACATTACGCCGCGTTGCCGCGATAATGATCGACCATCTTGTAGCGCGTCGCATACCAGCCGAACGCCAGCGCCGACAGCAGCGCGAAGCCGGCGAAGAAATACATCT
>Ga0265780_10009313_pt1 | contig 11786 bp, 9 predicted proteins | sample P1T30metagenome_FD_192432 | JGI IMG/M metagenome (GOLD analysis project Ga0265780, IMG submission 192432) | Plant litter microbial communities from East Loma Ridge, Irvine, California - P1 T30 | ecosystem: Environmental > Terrestrial > Plant litter > Unclassified | place: USA: California... | reverse complement strand
CTCTTCAATGGTTGGCATGAGCAGGTGTGAAGGAAACGAGACATGATTGGAGACACGACCTAGTACGTCTGAAGTTGCCGAGTTGGGTCGAGCAAAGTACACTGGGGGATCAAGGGGGTCAGAGAAGGAAGTCGAGGTGCCGCGTTCCTCTCTAACATAGCCCGTAGAGGCAGAGAAGGGTCGAATGTTGACGACTTTTTGAGGTTGAAATTGGAGAGGCGTGGGGATTTTGGTAGCTGTAGAGGGTCGACTGGATATTTCAGCCAGTCGTGATGGCGGACAGGTAAGGCTTTCGGGGTGAGGTCCTCTGCTTGGCAGTTCAGGATGTGCGACAGCTGTGGGACTTGGCCTATAGGGTGAGGGTACAAGACCTTTTGGCTGTGGTTGGGTCCGGTCTTCTTTCTGGCCACTCATGTGGAGACCAAGTAGATTGAGGTGGCTGTAGACGGCATCAAAGTCTGTGTCTGACTTGAACCTAACCTGGATGCGGCGAATCTGAGTTATAAATTAGGTTGATGAATTTCAAGACTTAGTATTGCTACCTTGTTGTTGGGCAGTTGCCACCGTATGGCAAGCAGAGGGCATCGGACAATAGCTGATATAGGAAGCTGTTCAGCCTGCATCCGGATCCCCTGTTGTCGCATCAGACGGGTGGTTTCATTCCCTTGGCTGATCAAGCTCTCAATCTCGATCACGTGCTATATTTAGTCATTAGCCTATGCATCGCTGATCGCAGATGAAGGGTTCCGGAGGTGTGAGGATTTGGCCGTGTATGCTTCATACCCGGACCTGCGTGCCCTGCACCACCTTGACGAGTTGTAGGCTGTCACTCGCACCGTAGCTGTCGATTACAAATGTGAGGTCTTGCGTGTCCTTGTGCCATTCGAAGCGCTGCAGACTAGGATCAGCGTCCCGTGCTGTGGACAGACTAGTAAGTGGGAGCGAAAGCATGGTGTTAGTTGTTGGCTATGTGTCAGTGGAAATCAGTTTGCTCTCATCTTGCAGCAGATGGAATTGTACGAAGAGCCGCCTTCGCAGCGGTGAACATATGCCAGCACGTACAGGTGTTGGAGCACAGGTTCGAAAGCTAGCTTGTCAGGTTGGAAGTCGCGACAGCCCTCGCTCGTCACATGACCGTGGCGCACGGGCAAATTACAAACGCGAGAGACTCGGGTGCATCCTAGAGAGTTCTGGTGTTCGCTCATCCATCATCGCGACTGACGCGCGCCGCGCATTCACGAGCAAGACCACCATTGCGCCCGGCACACGGCTCGAATCACGCAGTTGTCGCGATCCGTGCCCGCAATAGTGTTGAGTGAATGCGACAACCGCAACATGGCCCCAAACAAAGCAGAGGAACCATCACCCATTGAGCATACGCAAGAATATGAAGACTTTCTGAACACTTTGGCTGTATACCACGAAAAGCGCGGGTGCGTCTCTACTGCCGGCCCACTCTCATTGCCGCATATTGATTAGACGTGTAGCACTGTTCTCGACCGCGAACCCAAGGTCGGTAGCCGACACATTGACCTCTTGCGCCTTTACAAGCGCGTGAATGAAGAAGGCGGATACGACAAGGTCTCCGATACGAGGAACAACAAGCTCGCGTGGCGCAGAATCGCTACCGAATTTCTTCCCAAAAGTCCCAGCATCACAACCCAGGCCTTCTTAGTCAAGACGGCCTACTACAAGAACCTTGCGTATGTGAACAACTAGCTTCCTCCATGCGCGTCGTACGTCGCAATAGCTGATGACCAATGTAGCGCCTACGAAATATCCACCGTCCATAATCGCGAACCGCCGCCGCCCGAGATTCTCGAAAACGTGTCTGCCAAGGGAGGAGACCTACTGAACCGAACCGTAGACAATTTCTTCCCGTCCAGCAATCGGGAGGCAGAGCGATTGAGAGGAGACGAAGATTCCGAAGACGACGACGACGTGGAGAAGACTCCCAAGGACGACAAGATGGACGTCGACGACCCAGGCAGTATCGGGCGCTCAACGCGATCGCTCCGCCATGCGCCGCCGCAGCGTGTGCTCTTCCAGCCCGAAGCCTCCACCCGCCAGACCCGTCAGTCGACCGGCCACTTGACCTCGTCCCAGACCAACGGCTATGGGACCAGCGGAGCTGCCATGACCATCGCAAACTACGAGCCCCGAACCGCAGTGCCAGCCACAATGAAGCCCGTCGTGACCCCATCCAACTCGCTCGATACCTACATACAAACGCGCAAGAAGTACATTCTTAACAAGAAAAACAGACCGGTGCCGCTCAAGGGCATGATGTTGCCCGGTACCGGCTTCCCTGGACCCAGCATCTACATTCGCGCTCTCAATGCGCTGCGCTCACGGGAGCCCGAGGAGGAGGCCTACGCCCTGCATCATCTTGTCAAGATCTCGCATGAACGTGGGGACAAGTACCGCTTCGATCAGTTCCCGGGACTTGCTGAAGCACTAATTGCAAAAGTCATCGATGTAGGTGCACTATTCTTTGACGTGAGCTGGGACATATCATATGTCGAAGACGACTTCGACCAGCCCCACATACTAAATGGCTTGTCTGGCACCCGCGATCTACTGGACCGTATCCAGTCTCTCACTTCACTCGACATGCATGATACTCTCCTCCCCGAGCAGAACGCAAAGGCCCTCAACATGATCAATGAGGCAGCATTAATCATCCGCAATATGGTCATGCTCAAGGAGAATGCTATTTTTGCAGCCCTACTACCGTCTATCCAGGATATGATTGTCATCGTACTCAATCTCCCGAAGCACTCTACTGTAGTCGAGCTACAACACTACGCCCTCGAGATCGCCGAGCAGTTAACCAAGTACTGGGTTGTCGATGTACAAAATCCACTTTATCGTTCTCTGGTAGCGCAAGTCGACTCGGACGACCGCGGTCGCATCATCACGTCATTGAGAGCCCTCGCCCGAATATCCATGAATCTGGAAGCTACCAACAAGCTCACCAATATCCCTTCCAAGACGCTAAAGTCAATATGTGACTGGCTACTCGTGGAGGACGAGGATCTACGCATTGCATGCCTGGACTTCTTGTATCTCTTTACTGGCTTCCCGGACAACGTTGAGACACTAGTACACGAAGTCGATATCGAGGCTGTCATAAAGCAACTTGTACGACTCCTCCAGTATGGTGCGATTGCTTACGAAGAACGCAAGAGCGTTACAAAGCCGGCGAAGTCTTCTGCACCGCCAGAGAATGCACCAAAGCTATCATCTGCCATCATCGATCACTTGGTGACTCTCGACGAACCCGAGCGCAGCTCACAGTGGCTCAAGACATGTTTTGAAGAGGATACGACCGGCGAGATCACACAGATCCAGCTATGGTCTGCATATAATGCAGCCTTCTCGGAACACATGACGAACAACCCGATTTCTTTCAAGGCGCTCATGCCAGCAAAGGACTTCATTACAAACGTATCCACAACGTTCGGTGGTGCATCTGCTCAGGTACTCACCGTAGGTGGGCAGCCAAAGTATACCATTCGGGGCATACGACCACGGTCTGTACCAGTCGATCCCAGTACGAAGAGGCCATATATGCGCTGTTGCTGGCATCCTCCGAGCCTGATGAATGGCCATACCGACTCCAAACACTCTACCGCCAATGTAGAATGTGGCGAGTTCGCGTCCGGTGCTCGATCTATGTGGGAGCACGTTGTCAGCCTGCATCTCCACGTTCCTCGTGATCAAGAGACGGGCCAGTGGCTGCTCGAGCCCAAGCCAGACATCGACATGGAGAATGGAGACGCAGTCTCGGCAACACCACCAACCAAATACTTTTGCCATTGGGGCAGTTGCACACGCTTCTCGCCCAACGGTACTGAGTCAGCGTACGAAGCTGGCCAGCATATCAAGACACATCTCCCTGATACTAGCATCAAGCAAGCCATCCACGCAAAACACAACCGCACACCCTCTGAGTCACGACCTTTGACTTCGTCCGCACAATCACGACATGATAACTTGCACCCGCAGTTCGGACAGCCCGTCGGGCTGGGTGGCTTAGGTATGGGTAGTCGACACCCGAGCTCGTCGACTAGCTCGGCAAGTAGACACGGTGGTAGAGAGGATGGGTCAACAACACCCAACTTTCGCTACTACAACACCGCGACCGACGAAACTAACGACGCGGCTGGTCTCCCTCTATCATCCGTACTTGTCCTCCGCAACCTTGCTCGGCAACTCAACAAAATCCCACCACCATCTACCGTCGCCGAAACCATCTCTCCATCGTCGCCAACACACAAACGTACGTTTAGTGCCACAGAGGGTAGCCCTGAATCTGCGAGGAGGGCAACGGCCGGCGGCAAGAAGCCCCGTCTCAACGACGCAGCACTAGAGCAACGGCGGGAAAACGAGGAGAGGGAAGAACAGGAAGTCAAGAATGCAGGATGGGTCGCGCGAATCTTCTCTCCATTGCGGGATCAGATAGCTTTTACAGCAAGCCATAACCTTACGTTGAGGAATTATGTAGGTGGACTCCTGAAGGCTGTTGCTGAAGGCGGTGGTTAGAACATTTATTCTCCTCAAGTCTACAAGCGAAACCTATTCTCACAAAATGGCGTTTTGTAAGTTTGTCAAAAGACTGTGTGGTGTTGGTGTTGTCTGTTGTTGTTATTTTCTTTCTCGTTCAGCAAATGAGCGATGGGTTCCGTTTGGAGTTTGTGTGAAGGCATCTTTGTTACGGTAGTGAAGGGACTGTAGGGTTTGGATATCTTGGTAGTTTGGTGCAGCATGACTCACGGGATATTGAGTCGGGCTTGCTTATCGTCTATTGTCCTCTGCGTCTCATGTTTTCTTGTGCCCCTTTCCTCCGTGAGCAACAACACTTGCAGTTGACCGATACATGATACAGTGAGTGAGATTTAGGTCAGTGCAACACTAAAGATTGCTTGTCATCAATCAGTAAGCCGCCACGAGCATTTGCATTATTAGAAATCCCTCTTTTATCGCCAAGATTGTGCCCGCCAAGTTTTGTGACCGAAACAAGTGTAACAGGTGGTGGTGGTGGTGGTTAGAGAGAGGGGGTTTCTTTGTACAAACTAAGCTCATTGCATGGAAGCTACAACAGTTTTTGTAGCCTAGGCAGGGGCGGGGATACACAAGAGAAGAAGAAGAAGAAATTGGTGTGACGTTTACAAGTAAAGTAAGAGTCAATTTCCTAACATACTTGACGTCTACGATTTGGTATCAAACAGCAACAAGAGTCACACCTTTCCTCCACCTATACAATCACATCCATCCACTGCCCCATAGATACCCCGCAGCTCAAGGCGCCAAAGAAACATTCAATTCATGCATACAGTATGTACTCGCAGCGGTGCGTTTTCGTGAGCGCGTTTTGTAGCACCTGGGCTTTTTTGAATGCGCGTGCGACGTTACAGGGTTGTCAGCAAATGACGGCAAGTGCAAAGCCAAGGGTTTTTGAATGTGAAGCAGTGTAATCCATTCATTTTGTGTTTTTGCTTTAAATATGAAGGTTCGGCTGGGTGTTTTGTTGTTCTAGAAAAAGAGAGAGAAAAATTTGATATAGAGTGCTGTGCCTATACATATATATACGTGTTTTGAACGGATTTTGGTAGCTTTTGGTTACAAAAAATGACTGTTACTATAGGTATGTTTATGTTTTCTTTTCTCCTGTTCTTTTGATGTGTTGCATGGCCCTTGGTATCATATACAGTCATACAGAGAGGAAGAGGAAGAGGTAGTTTGGGTACAATAGACGATGATGATGATGATGATGGAAAGGAGATGAGGAAGCACCATCTATACACTCCCCCATCTTCGCAAATTTCATAACCTACAGCTAACCTCTCTCTCCCTCCCTTATCCTACAGACCCCCTAACCCATATCCTAACCGGCAACTCCCTCTATCGCCGTCACACAACAACAAACGACCCATCCTTCTTCACCACGCTAGCCCTCGGCCAATCGCCCTCGACCCTCTGGATTGGCTGTGCAGACAGCCGCGTCCCCGAGACAACAGTTTGTCAGTGCTCACCGGGCGAAATCTTCGTGCACCGCAACATTGCCAACACGGTGCACGTGGGGGATGTAAATGCCGCTAGCGTGATAGAATACGCGGTTGCGCATTTACGTGTTAGCACCGTGGTGGTGTGTGGGCATACGCAATGTGGGGGCGTGGGGGCGGCGTTGGGGGATGGGCTTCTGGGAGGGGCGTTGGATGTTTGGTTAGGACCGGTTAGGGGGTATGTTTGTCAGATGACTGGTGATGTTGGGGAGGTGTTGTTGTTATCAGGCTGACTGACTCCTTTCTAGACTTCGCCGCAACCACAAGGCTGAGTTGGATGCTTTGCCTGATGACGATGCGCGGGCAGCTCGTCTTGCGGAACTCAATGTTGGGCGGTCAGTGGACGCGTTGAGAGAGCATCCTGCTGTTAAAAAGGCTATTGTTGAGCGTGGACTTGGGCTGCATGGTCTCATATATGATATTGGGGCAGGGCAGTTGAGGGTTATAGACGAGAGTGGTGTGAAGATGAAGAATAATTCGAATTAGCTTGTTCAAAGGCAAAACGATTGAAACGTGGTGCTTTTGTACGGTACTGGCATCGACTGCTGGAGTAGGCCCGCTTGTGCATTTTAAATCGCAGATTTACACAGCCACACACAATCAACGTTCAATCGCCATCACTTACTTAATCAAAACATTGAAGTTGAGAGTAATTTCTAAGAGGACATTCGTACATGACCATAGTATATGCATTTCCACTTCGTCACCGCCGTCTCCAGACATGCGTGAATGCAAACCGCTGAACCAAAGACCAAAGCATCCCCAACCATGGCCAGACGCTTTTCCTGACCCCATGCGCAAAGGAAGACGCCCATGAAAACACCGACACCCAATGTGCGGATGGTATGCAGAATATACAAGAAGATACACGTTGATTAAAAAGTGTAGAGGTCGGCATCGACCGATCGGGTATCTCTGAGTTTACATGATGATTGAAGGAGCTGTGGTGGTTAGCGGGCGTAACTCGGGAGTGTATGGGTAAATGCTTACTGTCAACGTTCTGCTTGATGGATTTGTGAGGCAGAACGGAGCCACCGTTGACGTAGACTTCGTCGCCAATGGAAACGTCGTCACCGAGAACAGTAACGTTCTCGAGACGGGCCCACTTGCCGACGGTGCTGTTCCAGCCAACAATGGTCGACTTGACCCAGGCGTGGTCCTTGACGCGGCTGTTCTTAAGGAGTACGCATCGCTGCAGACGCACACCGTCGCCAATAACGACATCGGGTCCAATGGTGACATTGGGGCCGATGCGGCAGTTCTTGCCGATCTTGGCTGAGGGGTCGATCAAGACGTTTCCGCCGTAGACGTAGGGCTCAGATGGGGATGTCAGCAGCTTGGAGTTCTTGCGTGCCAATGATGAGAGGTAGAGGCAGGTGCCGGTCAAGAAGTCCTTGGGCTGTCCAACGTCCATCCAGAAACCCTCGAGATCGAAGGAATGTAGCAGACCGTCCTTGACGATGGCAGGGAAAGTCTCCTGCTCGATCGAAGTAGGGCGGAGCTCGATGCGCTTGAGCACGCTAGTGTTCATGATGTAGATACCGGCGTTGATACGGTTGCCAACAAACTCGACGGGCTTCTCGACGAAACGGTCAATCTTGGAGGCGTGGCCAGGCTTGTGTACAACAACACCGTACTTGGACGGCTCTTCCACCTTTGTGACGACGATTGTGCCCTCGTCACCGTGCTGCTTGTGGAACTCGGCGAGTTGCTTGAAAGGGTAGTCGCAGGTGACGTCGGCGTTGAGAACGAAGAAGGGCGTGTCGTCCTTGCCCAGGACGTTCTCGGCGAGCTTGAGGGGACCGGCGGTACCGAGGGGCTCGGTCTCAACAGAGAATGTGATGGTGACGTTGTACTGCTTCTCGTACTGCGGAAAGGGTTAGTCGGATGCTCTGGAGCGCCATGGCAGAGGTATACTGACGGCCTTGAGCGCCTCGGCCATGATCTCTGGGCGGTAGTTGACAGCGAGGACAACATCTGTGACACCGGCAGCGGCAAGAGCCTCGATCTGGTGCTGGATCATGGGCTTGTTGGCGAACTCAACAAGCGGCTTTGGGAGGGTGAGGGTCTGCAATTGGCGTCAGTCAGGCTATTGCCGGTAGCATCGCGGGGCTCTCGAGCGAGCGGTCCGCTTTTTTTGGGGGGGAGGGAGGCATACGAGAGGCCTGAGACGGGTTCCAAAACCTCCGACAAGAATGATGGCTGCATGGCTATTAGCTATATTACAATCGCAAGGCAATTGGGTGTGCTGACCTTTCATATTGGCGGTGTTGAGTGTAGTGGCTGTGTTCAAGAAATTGGTACAGGCGGGTTAGAGACTGCAAAGAACGTCTTCAACACGGAATAAGCAAAGGGGAAAACGGGTGGGTGGCCTATGAACAGAAGACGGGGAATATGTGTGAAGCGGATGCGCAGTCAAAAATCAAAGTCAAAGTCAGAGAGCGTGGGTGATGAGGCCAGCTGTAGGTTATATGCATGGTCGCGTCCACATTTAGCGGAGCTAATGCTCCCTGCTTTCCCTAGCTTCTAGCTTCCCCTTTCTTCACCCACCACAAGCACCACCCTTGGCCGCTACGCCCGTTACATGTCGGCTAACATCCCAAGACCTTGCAGCAATGGTGGCCAGATGCGCCGTCCCTGATCGCTCGGCCTATCCACTTCTAATTGTAGCATCGTGTCGCTGTGGATTCGGGCTAACATCGTATAACTCACACCAGACGAATTGGCTGCACCGCTGTCACGAGAGGATCTCGCAGCTACAGACGGTCATTCTCCTCACTCCAGCCGTCCAACCTGAGTCACCCCCTTGCATCCGTTTCCTTAATTGGGCCACGTGCCGTGATGCCGTGAAATTGGAGGCGTTGGACCTCAGAATCTTTTGATCACGCTCTCGGACGCCACACCGTCGGCATCCATCCGTGCCTCTGGTAACCAAAGCGGGTTGTGGCTGAGTGTGGCTCAACTCGCTGGCGGTTACTACCGAGCGCTTGACAGAAGCCAATGTGCTGCCCCTGCCGCGCGCATGGCACACATGATCGCTGACCGACGCATTGCAGCGTTTCAACAGCGCGCATATTGACGGTATTACCACCCGCCCCCCACAGTATCCTCTTCACAGTCGGGCCCGGTGCCGTCCAGTCTATGCGACGCGCGTCATGCTTCTGTGGCGAGCCTCGCAGCCCATCACGCGCTCGACACAGACCGCTTCAGCTTCACGTATGGCAATACTTGACCAGCGGAACCCCCGGCTACCGTACACCCTTCTTATATCATCGTTACGGTACCTAGAGATTCCACAAGCGACTACATCTACCCGAGACTCCGCCAGATTTCCCCTCTCTCTCTCCTATTGATGACATCCAAAGGCATTCAACCGGACATCGTGAACCACAACATGGATGGACCAGTGCCAACTACTACATATATACCCCGCGTTTATCGTATGCACTTTCTCATCTAGGAACGACATACTCGAACCAACAGGACATTCAAACGCCAATCAACCCCTCTTCCGGAAGCTCATGGACCTGAGAGCGTCCCCGACACTGCTTCCTCGCTTGAACATACCCGGTCTTCTCACCGGCCCTCCTGAAGTACTCTGGTCAGCTGAGGGTGAGAGTTGCAATCCCCTATTACCTGGCGATCCGGGTGTATCTACTCTTGTGGGTGTCTTGACGACATCCTCAAACATATACTCCTTCGCAAAGATCCAGTCGCCACGTTCATACCTCCAAAGATCCAGGCCAATAGCTTTCCCCTCCTGGTTGCTCTCGCTCAGTTCCTGCCTGATGGTAGCAAAAGCTCCGTCCACTTTAGTTTCATCATCGACCTTGTTCATGACAGTCCAGTGAGGCCGGAATCCTCCAGCGTCCTGCTCGCTTAGGAAAGCCGCCCATTGCGATTGCAGGTCCGTGTGCAAATCTTTTATTGTCTTGTAGCCCTCATCGACGTTGATCCCAACGCCCTTGCGCATCCGGAACGGCTTGCCAGACGATACCTCAAATGGCTTCATCCTCGCGGCCACCCCGTTGAGTCCTGCTTCTAGCGCATCAATGTGCGAATGTGGCAGTGCATGAAAAAGTGTAAGATGCGCGCCTGTGCGATTCAAATGCCGTGGGAAATACCGATCTCGCATCGCATCCATGGGCTTCGCAAGGCTATCCGTGACCTTGAGCGTAAGTACGTAGACATGTCCCTCCTCACTCTCAGTGTTGGGCTTATGCTCCGATCTTGCGAAATGGCCCGATGGTCGGCTCTCTTCGACAATGTAAGGTTGGTGACTCTGGACCCGTAGATTACTCTTGCTTGCTTTTTTGCTTGCCCAGCCGCGGAAACTCGTCTTTGCGCGTATACCCGCTCCCGGCCGTTGCGGTTTTTTCTGCTCTTCCTCCCGCTTCGTCTGAGCAGCCTCGAAGGACGCGCGCATGTCCGGATCGGAACATGCTCGTGCTTGGATTTGCGGTTGTCGGACCCCGCCGTTGGGTGTGCTGACGGCAGCAGCATAAGTTACGGCCATGGTTCCTAAACGAGGTGTCGAATTTCCGTGGGCGCGCCGTGACGGCGTAGTATGAGAAGAAACGTATCAACTGAAATGACTGTCTTGTCTGCCTGAGGACAGCAACCTCATAGGGGAGAGGTACGGGAGGGTTCAATGTGCGACTTCCTTCCCCCTGGAAGGTTGTACGGAACCTCGGAAGATCCATACGTCACTGCAACGCTAGTGTCGCGCCCGCGCTATGTGGAGGTCGCAGGTTGATCGATGTATCGGGTTAAGGTTTGTGGCTTCCGCAAAATCGCATGATGCAATGCAATAGCAAATTGAACAATGTATCAAGACGTCTTGGACATGGTTGGATGGCATTGTATTAAACAGGATTATGCGGTTGATAACCGACCTATGGTCGGCCCGTTCCTAACGCATGCTCCTTGTGCCTCATCAGTAATGCCATTTGCAGAATAGTTAAGCTCTTGTTTTGTATATCAGTATTCTTCGTGGTGGGTCAAATATACTCTGAACAGTTGTTGGATAGGTGGCTGCGGGCTTTTGCTATCACACAATCCACGACCACACAAACGTATCCAATAATCCGTGTCTTCTCTCAGTATCATACATGAACCCTGAATTTGTGCCCCAAATCTTCCCAATTCATGCTTATATGGCTCGCCACAATCTCTAGATGGCTGTGTATATATTGACTGGTATCGTTTATTCCGCGAATGTCGTGCCAGTACTGGAGCCATAACAGGCATTGGGTTTGCTAACTCTATCGCGATTTTCAGGGGATGGAGTCGCTATAGCGATAGCTTGCTGTGGTCCGTAACGAAGTGTTCGCAGTAGAGGGTTTGGACTATAATGTCGGGTTGCGGAGACTGTGGCGGTAGTAGTGCGGTTTCAAGAGACCAAGGTGATGAGAGGTATTTAACATAGGTGTTCAACAGCGACGCTGCCATAGACTGGTATGGCTACGATGCCCATATTGCTGCTGCCAGACTTGGCGTGGATGTGCCTTTTACAGGTATCGCTGTTTACGTGGTCATAGCCTTGTGCAGCCGCAGAAGCTGTATTGCGCCATTTTACGTGATGGGGGTCGTTACCTGACGTTGTCGCATTAGCTGGTAGGCAATGGCGCCACTGAGGACAGAATGAAGTCGCCCTGACGATGTTCTTGCGCGGACTTGTGCGGAAATGCGTCGGAAGCACACCTGCAACCGTCATCT
>Ga0265780_10009312_pt1 | contig 11787 bp, 10 predicted proteins | sample P1T30metagenome_FD_192432 | JGI IMG/M metagenome (GOLD analysis project Ga0265780, IMG submission 192432) | Plant litter microbial communities from East Loma Ridge, Irvine, California - P1 T30 | ecosystem: Environmental > Terrestrial > Plant litter > Unclassified | place: USA: California... | reverse complement strand
TGTTCTCCTAGTTTACCATCCGGCTGAGGACGGGGTTAGGGCATCAACGGCGGTGGCGGTGAAGCGTTGACAGTCGAGTGTGTGTTTACGCGTGTTCATGTCTGCGCCGTCCACGGCATCCTGGCGAGACGCTTGCCAAGATGCTCTTGTACAGCCGAGAATCCTTGTTATAATAGGCGGCTTCGCGGTAAGTCTTGCGCGAAACCCATCAGGAGAGGTGGATGAGTGGTTGAAGTCGCACGCCTGGAAAGCGTGTATAGGTTAATAGCCTATCGGGGGTTCGAATCCCCCTCTCTCCGCCAGTATTTTAATCGTCGCGCAAAGCGTTGATTTTAAAGGGAAAAGTTCAAGCGAACTGACCCTTAGTTGGAGTAGCTTTTTGGAGTAGTGGTAAGCGTCTGGGTAGGCGTTATCTACGCATAAAAAGTTCATGCCAATAGGTTGTCCGTTTCTTGCTCTTGTCGCTTCTAAACGAAACCCTTCAGAACGCGCTATACGGCGCTTTCAGCATGCCCCTGAGGGTTTCCTAGTCTAGGACCATGAAAACCTCGCCACGGGCCGCTAATCGCTTCCTAGGGGTATCTGTACCGCTTCCCCTGTCCGATCCTGTACACAATCTGACAGGTCAAACCTTTCTAGACGCATCAGGAACGCTCCCAGGAACCAAACACGGCCCAAGCCATGATCCATACCCACGGCCTACGGGAACGCCTTGGCGCGCCCCTGAAAGGCTTCCAAGGGATACCGTAGATGCCCTACGGTTTAGACCTACTTGCAGACCGAATGGAAAAAAAACCCTAATCCAAATCGGACTAGGGCAAATGGAAGACTCAGGGTATCCAAGGTATCTATGGGTTCCCTTAAGAGACCTAAGGTGTATTCCTTTTGTTTATTCAAAGAGTGCACTACAGATGATACCTAGGCACCTCTGGCATCTATGGTTATTCCTTGGTGTACCCTAGGTGTGGGTTTTAGGATTTTCATAGGGTAAGCGTTCATCAAAGACCAAGACTCCCAACCCTAAATAGTCAGTATCTATAATGCAACACAATCAAGGGGGCAACAGGGTGCAAGGTATTTCCTACGCTGGACTCCCCTGTTGCTATCCAATCCGCGCAATCAGGTTCGACACTGACGTTTTGTGCCATATGCCGCCCCTTGGCGTTTGTATGCCGCGTGCGTTCAACTCCTTGGCAATGCCACCAAGCGACGTAACGCCTTCATCAGCAAGGGCGCGCAAGACCGGACGCAAGTCCCGTGCATGGGCATCAGCCTTTGACTGTATCGCCTGTACGCCGGCTGTATTGCCCTTGCCAGCCTTCCTCAGCGCAGCAGCGCCATTTGGGTTCCCCAAGACCTGACCACGCCGCTTGGCCGCTTCCAAGGCTTCCTTGGTGCGCTTGGAAATAGCCTCACGCTCCTGTTGCGCGACCAAGGCCATGATCCCTACGGTGAATTCGTTCGCATCAGGCATATCGGCAGCGATGAAGCGGACGCCAGAATCCTTAAGGGCCAGCAGGAACGCTGCATTGCGTGACAATCTGTCGAGCTTCGCAATAACGAGAACCGAACCTGTTACTTTTGCTAGGTGTAGGGCTTCTACCAACTGTGGCCGGATGTTGACCTTGCCTGATTCCACTTCCAGGAATTCCTTGACCACGCTTGCGCCCTTGGATTCCACATACGCCTGAATCGCCGTGCGCTGTGCATCCAAACCAAGACCACTACGGCCTTGCCGAACAGTGGAAACACGAAGGTAGCTAACGATTTTCATTGGGTTCCTGAGGGGTGTACAAAACTGCCTAACGTCCGTTGCGCAATTTTATACCCATCAGTTGACCAACACAACAGGAAGCATGAACGTCCGCGATAGGGAAGCGGTGTAGGCGATGATGGGGATGCGCAACAGGCCGCTACCGACCCGACGCGGACGGTCGAACAGTGGCCAATCGTGGTTGCGCATTGATGAACAGTACCAGATCACGAACCGTATTTATCTTCCCGTAGAAAGGATTGTTTTCGGTCTCATCGAGCGAGTGCCCAGACCGCGCAGCAATGTCCACCAACAAGTCGTCGATGTCGTCGGAGTCTATGTGCAAGTCGTCCAGGAGCAAGTCCGACGCACGCACGGGGAAGGCCGGTATGTATGACTTCATCAGTTGCTGGATCTCCTGATGTGCTGCACGAATGACCCAAGTATCCACATGCCTAGCCGAGAAACTCCGTGCAAAGGTACATATGGATTCCTCATCACGGACGCTGCACATCTGTTCAAATCTGCGCTTTTCCCGTTTGTTGATGACAGTCAGGTGAACACAGAACGCAAGGATCAGAAAGGCTGTAATGCACCGGGCCATGTTCGACAAGGAATAGACAAAATACCCGAACCCAACCAACAAAGCTCCCAGCAGCCATACCCACGAGATGTCCGTCTCGCTACGAGGTGGGATGAGTCTTGATGGAGAGCGCATAGTTTTCACCTTGTCGACAGGTTGAAGCGAATGTCTGCTTCTGGCCGGTTGCAGACGATGATAATGGCTCAGTGTACGGCGTATGTTGTCCTGTAGGCAAACCAAAACTTCCAACAACGTATTGTCAAGTAAGCGATTAGCGTCATGCCACTAATGGTGGCTGGTTGCCCAAGGTTTTCCATGTGGTGCAGCGTCAGGAACAGGAAGACAAGCCCGATGACCTGTTTGTTGTAGACCTCATCAATGAGTTCCAGATCGAGCCTTGAAGAAAACTGAACCGTGCATGAAAGACCCCCCCGGGGGTTTCCCATCATGGAAGAATTCAAAAAACCGGGATAAAGGTCGATCCTGCGGTGTTGTTGTTGGGCTTTGTACGAGGGGGACGTTTTCTGTACATTGAGGAAGCAGGGTTCGCCCAGGTATGCGCTGGCGCTGGCAGCCGCCCCTGCTCCTAACGAGGGTATGCCAACTTGCGCATTGCCTGCTGCTTCTGTTTCAGGCTACTCCCCGCCGAGTACAACCCGTATGTCATCGTTTGCTTTTCGTGGCCGAGAATATCCGCAGCCACACCCTCACTAACCCCTGCCTGTTCCAGTTGCGTCCCCACGGTCTTGCGAATGCTATGGAAGACCTTTGCGCGCCCCTTGAAACCCATTGCGGTCTTCAAGCGCCCAAAGCGTTTCCCAAGGGCTTTACCGCGCTCACCCCGGCTGTCAATGTTCAGATCAGGGATAACAAACTCGCCTTGGTTCGATGCAGCATCGCGCAACACAGGAAGGAGTACAGCGTGCATCGGGACTTCGCGATCAGCCGCGTCCGTCTTCGTTCCACGGAAATGGATAACGCCTCTTTTGAAGTCGAGGTCAGACTTCTTCAACATCGCCAGTTCCTCGATACGTGCCCCGGTGTACATGCCCAACGTGATCAACAGGGAGAGTTGACTGTCCTTCTGCGTCACAGGAGCGCGAAGGAACCCAACGACTTCCTCAGGGGTGAATGGAAGCACTTCGGTCGTCTTCGCAGCCGACTTCGGAACCCTCAGCTTCGCGGTAGCAAACGGATTAGGTTCACGCCGAACAATTTCATATTCAATCAGGTACGACCAGAACGAGCCTGCTTGGTTGATCATCCTCGTAATCGTCTTCGCCGCGAGGTTCTCTTCGTTAGCCATGGTATCCACCCACAGCTTCAGCGCCTTGGCTGTTACTTCGTGGTCATGGGAGAACTGGTTTAGGAAGCGTTCAACAGCTGCCCTGTAGGCCGCTTGAGTCTTGACGTTGTGGTTCCTGTACTGTTTCAGATAATCGTCCTTGTGGTCGGCCAGCACGACCCTACGACCAGTTGCGATTTCAAACGCGGACTTTGCCTCTTCGATGGTGAGCCGACGCTCCTGCACCAAGTCTTCCAGTTGGTCGATCATGATGCCTTCAGCGGCTTCCCTGTCGCTGGGAAGATCGTCGTCTAAAGGCTGCACGTTGGCGCTACGAATTTCCTGCGCCCATTCTTTCGTCCACTCGGCCACGTTCACCCCGTTACGAGCCGCGTAGACCTGTCGTTTCCAAGCAGTGATCATTTCAGCGCCACGCATCTCTGCAAGGCGCTTGTTCCCGGTACCAGTCGTACCCCAGAGTTCAGACTTGTTGTTGAATTTGCTTCTTACGTCTTTGGGGATGGTGAGACGGGCGTGATAGGTCGAGCCTTGCAGCTTCAGGTTTGCCATGGGGAGAACTGATTTGGAGTAGTGATTTGGAGTATTGTATCCGGCTGGAAACCAGCATCCAAGCGGCTCATAGGGAAATCGTCGCGTTTGGCTGACACTCCCCCTCTCTCCGCCAGAATTCTCAAGGCCTCCAGCGATGGAGGCCTTTTCATTTTGCGCCATGGACGTGCCATGCGCTGTCGATTGTTTTCCAATACCAGACCCCAGCTGCTTGCCCCTTGCTGGCATCGTATTTACTATTGTGCTTGTCAGCATGTATTCGGGAGAATAAGCAATGGAAATTGTCACCACCCTGTTGTTGATGATCTTCCTGCTCTACCAATTCTACGCGGCGCCGGTTGGCATGCTGTTTGTGTTTCTCCTCACGCGCCGCCTGTTGAAAAGCCACGCGCCCGGTGCAACGGCAGGCATCGTGTTTGCATCGACGATGGCCATTTTCATGCCTTTGGTGACGCCGGCCCGCAGCATGTTCCCTGACATTCACTCCCCGTGGTACGTCGCAATGCTGATGTCGCCTCCAGCGCCAGAATTCAGGCTGGCGCCGCTGATTATGACCGTCACAATCTCATTGGCGAGCATCGCAGTTGCTGTTGTCGTGAACAGGAAGTAAAGGGGCATGTCTGTCTGTCGCAGGCGTAGCCACCGCAGCGAATACGGATCTACAACCGGCCCCTCAACGACCGACCCGGCTGATACACCACCCGCCCAATCACACTGAACTCCCCGCTGCGCGCATTCACCGGCCCAAAATCCGGATTCACCGAATGCAGATACCACTCCCCACTGCGCTTGATCATCTGCTTCACACAGCAATCGCCATCGAAGTTCAGCGCATACAGCTCGCGATTGACCAGCTTCTTGTCGGTCGGATCGATCACGATCACATCGTCCTCGAACATCAGCGGCTCCATGCTCTGCCCACGCACCTGGATCGCAATCAGCTTGTCCGCATTCAGCTTGCCGCGCTCGATGTCCGCGCGCGGAATCCGGATGCTGCCGCCATCCTCGACCACCGGCTCGGTGCCGAAGCGCGCCACGCCAGCGCGCAGTTTGAGCGTCACCAGCCGCACACCCACCGTGTCCGAGTCGTCCCAGGCGAGCACGCGCCTGGCCCTGGCCAGCACGCCATCGTTCGCCGCCACGCCATCCGGCATGGCAGCCGACACGTAATCGCTTAATTGCTCCTGCAAACGCGGACTGAACTCCGCAACCGGGCAGCCCATGACCGAGGCAAACCGGGTTGCAGCGCCGACGTTCAACGGAATACGCCCGTTCAGGTACTGGCTCAGCGCGCTTTGATTGAAGCCCAGCAGTTCGCTGGCCGCCTCTTGCGAAGCAGGCTGGCCGGCGTCCTTCTGGCGCTTCTGCCACTCGGCGAAACGCTGCTTCAGGCGCGCAGCGTCGTCCAGCTGCGCTTGGGTGAGGGGGAGGGCGGGCATGGGCGTCAGTGATGGTTGAATTGCAGGTAAAAATCGCATTCTACAATTAGTCTGACTGCTAAACAAGAATTAGTCGGACTGTTGACCGGTTTGATTAGTCAGACTAATATAAAGCCATTGGAGGCGTTTGAGCGAGCACAAAAGCGGGGCGGTTTCTGAAGGAAATACGTCGCCCGCGCGCGCCGTTGTGGAGTTGAACTGGCCAATGCCGGCGCTGGGCGGAGGCTGTTTTGGGCAGATGCATCACGCCCCTGAGAAAGGCATGCAATGAGCAAGATCACCGTACCGGAATTCAGCAGCTATGCCGGCGCCATCAGCGCGGTCTGTGCATCGCTCACACTCACCGACGTCGGCGTCGCTGTCGGCATCGGCACCGCTGTCCTCACCTTCGCCATGAATGCCCTGTACATGCGGCGCAAGGATGCGCGCGAGCAGCGCCAGGCCGATCTCGATGCGCGCGAGAGCGAGGCGCGGCTGGCGGCCTTGGGTATCAAGCCATGAACCATCTGCCGATGTGGTTTTTTCGCCAATGACGCAATGCCATCGATATCGGTTATCCTTGTTCATTGCAACGTAACATCTTTTTGTATTCTGACGCGGTAGTACCTCAACTAGAACGGGTGTTGGATGCTTATCGATGGCAAGCTAATGGAAGCAGATGCGGTGCTGCGCGCTGAGATTTGCATTGTCGGCACCGGCATGGGTGCGCTATCGGTTGCCAGTGCCCTGATCGCCGCACGGCGCAGCGTCGTGTTCATCGAAACCGGGCCGCTGGAAAAATCGCACCGTGGCCAGGCTGCGCTGCAGATCGAGAGCGTCGGCCGGCCATTCGGCATCGCGCCCAGCCGCGGCCTCGAAGTGGGAGGCGGCACGGCGTTCTGGCATGGGGTCTGTGCGCCGCTCGACGAAGAGGATTTCGAGGCACGTCCCTGGATCGCCCACAGCGGCTGGCCGATCAGCCGCAGCGAGCTCGCACCCTGGTATGCCACGGCGGAAGAATTCCTGGGCGGCGGGCTGGACCGGCAGGCTTGCAGGACGGATGGAGGCGCCCGTCTTGCCGGAAACCTCGTCCGCAGGGACACCGGCCAGCAGGCCAACGCCGTGATCGACGCCAAGACGTATTGCTATCGCTCGTCGCCGTTTCGCGGCAAGGATTTGCTGAGGGACTGGTGCACGCACGGCATGGCCAGGTGCGTGTACAACAGCACCGCACTGCGCCTGCTGCACCGGCATGGCAAGGCGCATACCCTGGTGGTCGGCAGCGCCGGCCGCCAATTCAGCGTGATCGCGAACAAGTTCGTGATCGCGGCAGGCGCACTCGAAACGCCGCGGCTGCTGCTCAATTCGCTGCAGGATGCATCCATAACGGATGCCTCCACGCCGGGCGTCGCCATGCCAGCCGCGCCTGCAAGGCCCGGCTCGCCGCCGGCCTCGTGGTGGCTCGGGCGTAACCTGATCGACCATCCGGTCGGCTACCTGTCGCAGATCCGCTTCCATCCGCCGGCGGCGGGCGTAGCGGCGGCAAAAGGAAGCATTGATCCCGTGCTGCGGGAATTCCCGGGTTTCGTCCTGCGCGGCAGCATCCAGCACCAGCACCAGTTGCCCAACCATACGATGTTCGTCAGGCAGGGCATCAGCAGCCGGCCGGTGCCGAACAAGGCGGTGATGTCCTTCCTGAGTGTACGCGGCACGCGCGACATCCGCCTGTCGCACCTGACGTCGCTGGCGCGCCACCCGTACATCATCTGGCGCATCGCGCACCAGAAGCTCAGCCTGCGCCCGCGCTCGCGTTATGGCGACCTGTTCTTCATGACCGAACAATTGCCCAATCCAGAGAGCCGGGTCAGCCTGTCCGAACGCCAGCGCGACCAGTTCGGCTTTCCCATCGCGCGCGTCGACTGGCGCCTCAGCAAGCAGGACATCTCGATGTTTGCGGATTACCACGCGCTCCTGATGCACAGCCTGCGCGCGCACGCCGACGTCGACGGGCTTCGGGCCGATCCGATGGCCAGTTGGGAGGCGACGCTGGCGTCCGGCGCGCACCACCTCGGCACGGCGCGCATGGCCGCTACGGTGGAGGACGGCGTGGTCGATGCCAACCTCAAGATCTTCGGCTTCGAGAATGCGTGGGTCAGCGACGGTTCGGTCTTTCCGACAGGCGGCAGCGTCAATCCTTCGCTGACGATCTGCGCGCTCGGCCATCGCCTGGGCCACCACCTGAACCGGACGTGGCCATGAGCGCGCAGTGCGGCTTTGCCTTGGCCGCCTTGCCTCAGCGGTCCTGCCGCGGGCGCAGCGCCGCCACCAGCGCACAGCCGGCGACGGCCAGCAAGGCGATCCCCGCCGCCACATAGCCGACATACCCGGCGCCCCAGGCCGACACGCTCGCGCCGCCGAGCATGGCCCCGAACGCAATCCCGCCATTCGCCGCCGACACATTGATGGTCCCGGCCAGCGCCTGCGCCTTCGCGGCGGCCTTCATCACGCGGATCTGGCAGATCGGATACAGGGCCGTATTCGCAATGCCCCACACGGCCAGCGCCAGCGCGAACGGAACGCGTGCGCCGGCCAGCGCCATGCTCGCCGCCATGCCCAGCGCCAGCAGCAGGCAGAACAGGGCGGTGGTGGCGAGCGGGTTGCTGTCGACCCAGCGCCCGCCCAGCCAGTTGCCGAACAGGCCGATCGCACCGAAGCCCATCAGCCACCAGCCGACCTGGCCAGGCGCGATGCCGGCCGACTTTTCCAGCGTTTCGGCCAGGTAGGTGTAGCCGGTGAACATGGCGGTGAATACCAGCACCGACAGGGCGACGTTCGCCAGGAAGAAGGGGCTTTTCAGGATCGCCGCCTGCTCGCCGGCGGCCACCGGTTTGGATGCGCGCACCGCCGGCATGCTGATCCCGATGAGCACCGCGATCACCAGCGACAGTGCTGCCAGCAGCGCAAAGGCGCCGCGCCAGCCGACCGCATCCGAGGCTAGCGTACCAAGTGGAATACCGAACAGCATGGCGGCCGAAATGCCGAGGTAGACGGTGGCGACCGCCTTGCCGCCCTTGTCCGGGCCGGCGATCTGCGCGGCCGTTTCGCTGGCCGTGCCCCAGAACACGGGCAGCGCCAGCGCCGGCAGCAGGCGCGCAATCGCCAGCACCCAGATGTTCGGCGCCATCGCCGCCAGCGCATTCGATGCCGCGAACAGCACCAGGATCGCCACGAACAGGCGCTTGCGGTCGACGTTCGCCAGCCAGGCGGTCAGGAAGGGGCCGCACAGCATGACGACGACGGCGAACAGGGTGACCAGCTGGCCGGCGCTGGACACGGCAATGCCGAGCTCGCGCGCGAGGGCGGGCAGCAGGCCGACGATCAGGAATTCGGTGGTGACGATGACGAAGGCAGCGATGGCGAGAATGGGGATCGCGGCGCCGCTAGAACGGGGCAAGATGGCGCTTGAGGTAGATGTTATGGACATTGCACGGTTCCTGAAAAAAGGTCGTGCATGGTATCCAAGAATGAAATTCCAGTGTTGGATATAAAATCCGCCTATTAATGGAAATTAATTCTCGATACGCCTATGACACCTGCAGAACGTCTGAAAGGCCTTGCCACCTTCGTCGCCGTGGCCGAAGCCGGCAGCTTTACCGCTGCGGCCAAGCGCCTGAACCTCACCAACTCGGCGGTCGGCAAGGCCATCGCCCGTCTCGAAGAGCGGTTTGAAAAGCCGCTGTTCGACCGCAGCCGGCGGCGCCTGGAAATGACGGACGCGGGCGAGGTGTTCTATAAAGTCTGCGTGCGCGTGCTGGAAGACCTGGAGACGGCCGAACGCGTCATCTCGGCCGAGGAAATCGAACCGTCCGGCCGCCTGCGCGTCGATGTGCCGGCCACCTTTGGCCGCCTGCACGCGCTGCCCGCATTGCTCGCCTTTGCCGAACAGCACCCGCAGGTAATGCCGCACGTGTCGTTCACCGACCGCTTCGTCGACCCGGTCGACGATGGGCTGGACCTGGTGCTGCGCATCGGCGGCGGCGATACCTGGCCGGCCGCGCTCGACTACCGCTACCTGGGGCGCGAGCAACTGGTGTTCTGCGCGGCGCCCGCCTACCTGGCGCTGCACGGCACGCCGCAGACGCTGGACGAGCTGTGGCGGCACGCGGCCGTGCTGTACGGCCGCGCCGACGGCAGCACGGCGCCCTGGCTGATCGACGATGGCCGTGCGCCGCTGGCGCGCCAGCACGTGGAGGGGCGCATCGTGCTGGGCCAGGCCGAGGCCCAGGTGGCGGCGGTGGAAGCGGGCCTGGGCATCGGCCAGCTGGCGACCTGGCTGGTGAACGCGCAGCTGCGCGATGGCCGCCTGGTGCAGATCCTGCCGCAGCTGGCGACAAGCGGGCTGCCACTGCACATCGTCTGGCAGCGCACGCGCCAGCACTTGCCCAAGGTGCAGGCGCTGATCGCGCATTTCGCGGCAACGCTGCATATCGGCCCGGATGCGGCAGGCGACCAACCGGACAACAGCTAGCGCGACGCCAGCTTGCCGCTCCACTTGCGCAGCCTGCGCGCGCCCAGCACCACGGCCGTCACGCTCAGCAGCACGCCGCCGATGCACAGCAAGATCAGCACCGCTTCGCGCCACCACAGCGCATCGAGCATGGCCGGCAAGTCCCAGCTGTGCAGGAAGTTGAACAGCCAGCGGCCGACGCGCTGCCGGCTGTCCAGGCTGGACTCGACCTGTCCGGTATAGAGATCGACGTGGACCCAGGTCTGGCCCGGATCGTCGAACACCAGCCGCAGCGCCGGCAAGCGTTTTTCGTCGGCGCCGTACATCGATTGCTGCTGGCGCGCGTAGTAGTAGGCGTCATAGGCGGCCAGGGTCTCGGCGCGCGCCAGCGGCTGCGGCAGCAGGCGCCGCGCCGCCTGGAGCAGCACCGCTTCGGGCCAGCGCTCGCGCACCACATGGCGGCCGTGTTCGGCGACGATCAGGCGCGTGTGCGCAGCGCTGTCGCGCGCCAGGATATAGGGCTGGCCGCCCAGCACCCGCCACTCGAGTTCACTGGCGCGGAAGCCCTGCGCCGCCAGCAGCGCCAGCGCTTCCGATGGCGGCAAGGGCAGGCGCGTTGACGCCGCGTCCCCGCCCTCGAAGGCCGCCACGTCGGGCTGCGCACCCCTGGCATCGAACACGCCCAGGGGATTCATCGACATCAGGCCGCTGAAGATCCAGGCCAGCAGCAGCGCGCCGAACGACAGCCCGAGGATGTGGTGCCAGCGCAGGTAAGCCTCGCGAAACGGCGACTTCGATCCGCTTTTATAGGCGCCCGCAAAGCGCCAGCGCCAGATGCCGTTCAGCGCCCCGGCCAGCGCCGACACCACGCCGATGGCGGACAAGACGATCACCGTCCAGCTCCAGACCGGGTCGGTCGGCTGGTTGCGGAACATGTACAGCCAGTGCAGCCAGGCGCCAACAAAATTCCACAGCCGCTCGGCGCGCGGCGCGTCCAGCACCACCTGGCCCGTCGATGAAGACAGGTACAAGCGGGTGTCATCGGCATCGCCCATCTCGACCACGTGCAGCGGCCGGTGCGGTGCCAGCGAACGCGAATGGGTCCAGCGGTCTTCATCGATGAAGCCCATGTACCTGGCCGGCGCGCCATGCAGGAAGGCGCGCGCCGAGGCCAGCGCCTGGCCGGGACCGGCCGCCAGCCGCGTGCCGTCGACGGCATCCACCGCCAGCCGGCTGCCGTCGCCTTCCTGCAGCAGGTAATGCGGCCGCCCGCCGACCGAGCCCAGGACGATGCTTTTCACCCCGCCGGCATTGCGGCTCTGCGCCAGCGCCGCCGAGACGTCGATGCAGCAGCCGGCCGCCGGCAGGGCAGGCAGGCCCGCCATCCTTTCCCAGGGCGTGAGCTTCGGATAGCCGACGAACAGCATCACCATCCCGCTGACGAACCACAGCGCCATCAGCACGCACGTCAAGACCCCGGTCCAGCGGTGGACCAGGAAGGTCATGCGCTTGGCCTTCCCAACAAAGCCCATGCCGCGCCCCGATCAGAAGCGGTGGTCGAGCACCAGCTCGACGCGCCGGTCCGGGCCCACCAGCCACTGCGTCGGCGTGTAGTAGGCGGTGGCGTAGTAGCGCTTGTCGAAGACGTTGAAGCCGCGCAGCGTGAGGCTG
>Ga0265780_10009310_pt1 | contig 11790 bp, 14 predicted proteins | sample P1T30metagenome_FD_192432 | JGI IMG/M metagenome (GOLD analysis project Ga0265780, IMG submission 192432) | Plant litter microbial communities from East Loma Ridge, Irvine, California - P1 T30 | ecosystem: Environmental > Terrestrial > Plant litter > Unclassified | place: USA: California... | reverse complement strand
ATACCAGATAAATATGCACTTCCTTAATCAAATCCGGCCTCGACGTGCGCACAAAGAACGTCCAATCATGCTCGTTATCGTCACCAGCATTCCTAATAAGCCTATGCTTATTCCCTATGAGCATCATGACGCCCTCAAAACCATCACGCCCGATACGTGACCCCCTCTCCTCTTCCTCTTCAACGCGCCTTTCAGCATACGTGATAGGATATTTCTGTTCTAACTGTCTTGCCAACGCGTTATCCGGAGTTGCGGCAGTACGCGTCCTGCACATGGGACAGTTGCACTCGAGGTCGTACGTTGGATCGTAGTTCGGATCGAAGTCTTCGAGGTTCACGTCCCAGCTGGTGGGTTCGATGTTGTGCGTGTTGGAGGCGTCGGACCACTGTGCCATGCAGGACGCGCACAGCAGGTGGTTGCACTGGGTTTTCACGGGCGTGAAGAGGAGGAGTTGGCATATCTGGGGTCTATCAATAGAGGTACGCGTATTCGCGTGTGGTGCTTACGGGACAGAGGTCATCGTGCGCGACTTGTTCCGGGTTGGATGATGTTGCTGCCTCGGCCATGATGATGCGACGAGGGGAGGAAGAAGAAGAAGAGGAAGGTCAAGTGATTCCAGTAGGAGTGCAGACTCTAGCTGCCGTCCCTTGGTGCATTGGCGGCATGGCTCGCGTCGTGATGTTGTTATCGTTATTGGTTGAGGCGTCCTCCAGGCATCAGTCCGCGCCGCACGAATTAAGGCGGGGAGGTACGTCACGTGATAGCGCGTCGAAATTGAAAGCCGATTTCAACATACACTTCCATTCCGCGCAGACCTTTTTGATACTGGTAGAGGACTATACCAAAATTGGACACCTTTTTGACGATACACACTTGCTTATATATTCATCTTGATCCATTCCGCGCAACAGACGACTGACATCATTAAACGATTCTCGCCGCGATACCCTCCCCCTCCAATGAGATGTACTTTCCCAACATGAACCCCGCTCCGACCCTCCTATACCTCTTCTCGCCCCTCCCAGTCGTCCCCTGCGTTGCTGTGACAAGCAAGACGTAGTATCGCCTCAGCAAATTCGAGCTTCCACCCTTCATTTTCGCGACAATGACACACTGAGTGACTTGGCCGTCGCTCGCGCTTGTCCTCTCAGCATCATACGTTATCTTGACCTCCTCTGGCAATCGCCCCGCGACTTTGAAGTCGCGGACCCGAGCTATGATGGCGATCTCGTCCTCCTGTGGACTGGTGTCTGTCGTGGAATGTTTGTTGCTACCACGAGTCCAAGGCGGGATTATCTCGGTACGCTCCCAGTCTGCTTGATCGAAAGGCGGATCGATGTAGTCTATGCCACCTCGGTACGCCATCCAGGACCAGCTTGGGACTTTCACCTTGCGCGCTGCTGGAAACTCAATCGTGGGCATGTTCGGAAGATCCCCTTTTTCTTCGCCGCGTTGCCACAAGAGACTCCGATGGAAGAGTCCGCCGTCTTCTTTGTCGCCATCGTCAAAGATGCCAAACGCTCCTTTTGTGTTGAAAGCACTTTGTAGACGCTTCTCGAGACCCGCAATGGCAAAAGGACGGTCGGAGTAGCGGGTGAAGTCTAGACGAGAGTATTGCTTGTAGAGGCCTTGAAAGTAAGCAATCTTCCGTGCGCGGTTGGCCCGCATAGCCTTGTTCGGGAAGTTTGGGTCACCGAGGAAATCGGCCATATTGCTAGGCTTTGGGTTAGTGATGATTGAGCAAGCCTTATGTCTTGTCATGACTTACTTATGCAGTTTGGCCAGGGTTTCGCATCGAACGCCTTGGCCGCACTCGAAATATGTCTGGTTCTCCGTGAAGTAGATGGTCCGTCTTGCCAGCGCGCGCTCTTGCAACACCCAACCTCTCTTGTTCAAAGACCCCTCGATAACATCTTTACTAAAGTTATCGATAGTCTTGCAGACGAAGAAGGGCTTTTCGTTGTCTCGCTGAATAGTGATATACTCACGCTGCGGCCGAGGATCAAGGAAGCCATCACGCTGATTGCTCGCTCGGCTTGCAGCGAGTACACAATATGCTCCACTAAAGACTGCCTCCATATTCTTAGACTCCTCGTTGAAGTCTCCGTGTTCACCTTGGATAATGCAGAGCGAATCTACCCACAAATAGCGGATGCCAATCTTCCGTGTGCAGTTGACGGCGTCATGAAAGGTTGCTGGGAGCTCGCCCTCGGGAATGGCTTCAAGATACTGCTCTAGGTTCTCTGGCAGAGTACAAAACGGTGTGTACTTCGTGGTGTCTCCCCAGGGATGTGACAGTGCGACGTACTGTTTGCTCGGGATGTGCTCTCGCTTTGTCTCGAGGAGGCGCAGCATAGGCGTACCGATAGTGCCCACGTCGAGGAGTCTGGTCGGCAAGCTATGGGATAGCCCCTTACATCCTGCGTGACTCGTGTCACAATCTTTGAGCCAAAGCTTTATGATGCTGAAGAACGCGTCTGATCCAGCTTCTGGGAGCTCTGGGAAGCCAATCTGGATTGGACACGGGAGATCCGTTTCTGGGCTTCTGATCAGAGAAAGAACAGGATACGAGTCGCCTGTCATGATGATATTTGACTGGTCTCGCTGGAATACTGCCCGGTCTCCTTTGGGCTCTTCGGCTTGGTTATGAACTTCGTACAACATTCTGCACAGATCACATTCCGGCGCGCGATCTTCCAATGTTGACACCCGCTCTTCGATGCTGAAACCGCCTTTTAGGAAATCTTGTGCCGAGCATGAGCCACAGAGTCGATGTTCGAAGCGTGTTTGTGGTATGAATTCCTGTATACCGGTACTTGCGACGACTTTGTCAGCGAAGTTGTTATCGATCTGAAACTCCCAGTCTTTGAGAGGCGGAAGGGTGTAGTCAGCACCGATAGGTTTACCAAGCACTCCACTTTTGAGTGATCCCGATGGCGGCAGGTTGTTTAACGGGAGGTTAGCACTGTTGGGCGATAGCATTGGGGCTGTGAAAGTTGGCGTTCTGACGTTGGTGCGGTCTTTACCGGTGAACATATAACCGGACATGTTCTGCTTCTTCAATATGACATCAAGTTCGTCCCGAAACTGCGCGGCGGTAGCTCGATAGCGTGTGATAGATTGACCAAGTGCTGGAGGAAGCAGAGGCCGGCCACTCAGAGTCCCACTCTTCCTATTGGGTGGCAGATTGACGACTAGTAGCATCTCGCGTACAATCCTGAGCAAGTCTTTCGTCGCCGAGATGCGCCCTGCTGAACATTCCGGATCCTTGTTCTGAATATGGTCCATCCACTTCAGGACAACAGGGTGGACTCTAGCACTTTCCGGTTCGCTCGCATCCAAGACTTCGTAATACTGGCAAATCTGTTGTGCATTCCCCTCGATCTGTTTGTAGAAGTTGTTCAATTCGTCATTGCCATACAGGATCCAGATGATGAACTCGAACGTGATGCATCCCATCGACCAGATGTCGTAGAGTCGGGAGCGTGCATTCTCACCAGTAACGGTTTCTGGCGCCTCGTACCGACGGGTACCGTATCGGGTGCTTGTTGCCTTTCCTCGTTCTTGCGTCGCCACTACATGCCGCTTAGCCAACCCCATGTCTGCGATCTTCAGAGTCCCAAGGCCAGACTTAGATCTATTAGTAAGGAACCGTAGGATGTTTTCCGGCTTCAGATCGCCATGCCTGATGGACTCCGCATTTCCCGCGTTCTTATAGTCGTCTACCTCATTGTCAAGCCCGTTCTCGCTACCGGCATCACTTCCGCCACTCAGATGCGATTCCACAACGGTCGGGTCGTTCACTCGTATTGTCAAGCCATTGGCTCCACTATCGTGTTCTGGACGCCCGCCGTCAAAATTGTGTAGTCGGTCCAAGGCGTCGACGATACCTCTAAGCTGAACGATGGTTTGTTCGATGATACAAGCGTTTGGAGCCTCTCGTGGCGTGTGATCCCAGAAATCACGTAAGCTATCCCCATCAGCCCAGGGAAACATGAAGTAGCGGCTGTGACCTCTTCGTATAGCTGCTATACATTTTACGATGTGGTCATGATTGAGCTTTCTAATAGCTTCGAGAGCAGTAGCTTCGAAGTTCCATGCCCTGTCAGTTCCGGCAGCTTGCTCTCCTCCTTGCGGTACTTTCAGCTCCTTAAGAGCCACCTGTTCAGAAACTTAGCGGATTGAAGCAGATCACACTACTGGCAACACACCTGTTGTATCTCAGGATATTCATGGTGATCTTTGTGTATCGTGACCCGATATACCGAACTGAAAGCGCCGTCCTTTGGAACTGCCCCATCTGAAGTGAATGGGAATATGCATTGCGCTTTCAGGTCGTAGCCGTACTTTCGTTGCACGAAGACTGGAGCTAAGCACTTCCACTGATTATCTCGAAAGTTAAGGATTTTGAGTTCACTCCAGACCTGCGAAGAGAACACATCCTGACTCGTCGGATTGTCAACCACTGGTAAACTTTTGTCCGTAAATCGGCATTTTCGAAATATAGCCATAGCTAGCAGAAGACGAGATGGATCGAAGTCGCATTGTATGGTGATAACAAACAGCTTTGGAGCCTTCTGACGGATCCATGTTGCAAGTTCAGACCGACGTCGGCGATTCCATTTAGCAGCGAACTCTTTTGAATATATCTCGACCTTATCCAGCTCTTGTTCGATCGCTGCTTGGACGACGACCTCTTTGATCGCATTCTCGGGCAGGTACTGGCGGTCTGGGTCGTGGAACGTTGCTAATACACATCGTCCGAGTATAGTGCCGACTAGATCAGAACCTGATATCGCAGGCAAACTGTAGTCGTCTAGGTCATCGTCGCTCAATTCGTGCGCTAGAGTAGGTGCTTCGATGTGTTTTTCCTGGTTGTTGGCTAGGTTCTCGAGTCGGGTCGGCTGGACCGCGCGCGCTTTGGTTCCCCGCACCAGATAGCCAATGACGAAAACGGCCAAGACCAGGGCAAGTTGGGCAAGCATCGCGCTGGTACGATTCACGTATGTCCCTTCGAGTTTGTCCTGGACATGCGCAAACGAAGTATGCTGATTTTCGGAGAGTTTGCTGGCTGGGACGAGATCGCGGTCTTCCAAGGTCAATCGTAGGGGTTGGCAAAGCCAGGTTTCACGGACACATGTAACACCTTATGACATGCGGTTAATCTGCAGAGCCGCCTGCAAGCTGAAGTCCGATTTGTGATGGATGTGCGCCACATTGCTAAGATGATCAAATCAGAGTACAAGCCTCGGGATGTTGATGCCGTGGGTGACGCTCAGCCTTGTGAACGATGTTCAGCTCAGCTGCGAGAGACGGGAACATGGCCCGAAGCGTCGAAAGGACGCAGTTAATATTGGACCCCACAGGCGAGGTGCAGGTGGACCCCACCTGTTCCCTGAAGCGCATGAACGCCTACGTGGGAGAGGACGAAAAAGCAATTGTGCACACCGCTCGTAATCGCACACGCAGTGATCGACGGACTCGTCGTTGCATAGCCTCGCGACATGAACCGCGAATACCTAGATTCTCTCAGTACTTTGCCGAAGCCAGGATGATGTGCAGCTAGCTCAGACCGCTATAGCAAGGAAATCCAATGCGCAAAACACCTCCAGATTAGTTCCAAATCCCCAAAGCTTGCCCTGTAGGAGAAACTCTCGTTCGAAATCACGGCTCATAGCCTGCTTCTTGCTCATCGACCGGCCCAGCACAACGATGGTCTCAATCAATCCATTCGAGGTTATGCGACCAAAGGAGACTTGAGTCTGGGTATACGGCTCAAGCGTCTCCTTCTCGATGTGATCGGTTGTACTGCTGGAGCTTCTGACCTTGGACTTGGTGGATCATCTTGTATGGCCTCCTCCAATGCTGACGTTACATATTGCTGAACAGAGGAATCAGTACGCCTCATGTTGCACCAAGGGTTGCTCATCGTCGCATAATCCGCATTGCGACGACACCTGTCGTGCAGCGCGTCTAGCGATTGCCACACATATATGCAAGACTTGCGCTCCATCGAGTCAACTACCAGCATGTCAAACTGAATCAAATTCAGTACATCGTGCAGGTAAAGGGTACAGTTTGGGTGTCGATGTAGCTCATCGATGAACTATTTCATGTTGTTAGTGGTGTGCCATGTCGTCGAAGAATGTAACCTACGGCAGTGACTCTCGGATTGACCTTGGCTCGTATTCCAGGAAGTTCAGGGTCCTTCTCCACTTCATAGAATGTATCAATAGTCGTAAATCGAAGAAAGTAGTCGGTCATTGACCTTGACCGTTTGAATCTTTTCACGAGCTCACGGCCCCCTAGCAACCACGTTACGAACTCAAGGTAAACGCAGCCCAAACACCAGATATCGTAAGACTGCCGCATGTACGCGTCAGGCAGATCGCATTCGGGTGGTCGGTATGTCATCGTGTTGGGCCGTTCCCGACGATCAGTCTTGCTCTGCAATGAATGTATCTCTGCTTGTCCGAAGTCGGTGATTTTGAGCGTCCCCTGCAATGTACAACCATCGTCATCGCTATCGCCGTCGTCATACCAAAGTATATTGCTGGGGTTAATGTCCCCATGGCGGCCGTATACTTTCTTTCGTGCATTGCTAGAGTGATTGAGTTGATGGCTAAGCGAGGGCAGGCTGTGATCGCCAAATTCGTAGTGGGATCTGAGTGGGCTCGTCGGACGCTCTTTTACACCATTCGAAAGCATCGACGAGCCCGTGTCGACACGATCAATTATTGGCGCAAATCTCACACTCTTTTCCAACGGGGTTGAAATACTCCCGTTAATTTCTGCAATTCGTTAGCTCAATAAAGGGTGCTGTTAAGCGAAGCAATGCCCACAAAGTGGCAACAAAGCAGTTGTCTTCGGCTCTTTCGCTTTTTTCGAAGTGACGTACCGTATGAGTATTCTGATTGCTCTTCCTCGATCTTGAGCTGAGATTTGGTGAACGATAGTAGCTTGTGAAGTTTCGACAGGCCCTCGACAAGCCCGCTACACTGCTTGGCAAACCAGTTGACATTGTTGTGATGAAGGACCGGGTATGGTTTGAGCTTCTTCCAATAGTCGAATAGATCGCCTTCCGCGCGGTAGAAGATCAGATTGAATCTGTTGAACTGTTCATACGTTGCAAGCAAGGAGACTATGTGTGGATGACTTCGCCCGCCACTGAACTTCATCAGTATCTCTATTTCTCTCTTGTAAGCGTCGCGATTTTCGTCGTGAACTTGTTGTTTCACGGCGAAACCGCGCTCGCAAAGCCGCTTATCACTGAAATTGTGGTGATCGGAGGGTATCTTCACCATGATTACTTTCCCGTAGCCACCAGTCTTGTCAATAGACTGACTCAAGGCATTGCCCGGGGTGAGGAAAGGGAGGATGTGCTGGTCTTGGAGTTTGTAGTTCTTTACTACTCCGTCGTCGTCGGGTGGCGAAAAGTATGTCGCAAGTAGCCACCACTGATAGCGTTGGAAGTTCTCAAGCTTCAAGGGTGACCACTCCTTGAAGCAACCACGAGGAACACAGATTTGACCGCCTTTGCGATACAATTCGCCGGTTCCGTCATGTTTCACGAGGGGTAGATCCTGATCCGTGACTCCCTCTCTCACGAAGTCCACGATCGAAGAAACAGCTTCGATTAGCACCAAGAGTGCAAATATTTTGCGGAACGTCGTGATTTTGGTGGTTCCCTTTTGCCTTTCATCCTCACTTTCTGTGCACACTATCCTTGCGTAGGACTGTATTTCTTCGGATGAAAGCCGCACCGTGGATTGCGTCGCAGTCCTAGTTAGTTCTCGCGTTACAGCTTCGACCGTTATCACATGACGCAATTTGGCCTTGGGAATGAATGTCTCGATCTGGCCCTCGTTGTCTCGTGTACTCAGACGCGCATCCATGATCTCCTGTTGTAGCTCATACCTATCGCCTAGAGGTGGCAACGAGGCTAATGACTGCGCTAGGTCCTCGTCGAATGAGACTTCTGGGGGCGAAAGATTGCGTTCTTCACGCAATTGCTGCTGATCACCAGCGTCTGAGATATTTGTGACGCTTAGTTTCGGTGAGATCAAAAGGTTCCGACAAGCCGGAGGACCTAGTGACGACGTGTAGGCGCGCACAGGATCCCATGACTCCTCTGAGAACGACCGGGAATGGCCGAGTGAGGTAGGCTGAAGGGACTCTGATCAGAAAAGCTCAGCTATAGTCTCTCATGATGAAGCATACCTCGTCACTTTCCCATTGTGCATCCTCTGCTCCAGCTTCTGTGTCATGGCCGGGCAAGGAAACCCCTGTTGGATGGTGATCAATCCATGTTATGGATGAGTCTGGTGAGCCACGATACTGCGCAGTCGGCCACGCGATTCTTTCTGCGTGCGAGTCGATGGCATGCGAGTCACGATCTGGTGATTGTGACTTACGCAAAGACCGGGGGCTGTCGTCATCATGTACGCTACCGTCCGATGACCTATGGAAAGAGTCACGACGTGGCGCGGTGTATGAGGCTATTGGATGCTGGTTTGGTCTAAGACCATCGTCGCTCGGGCAGTGAGCGCTTGAATCGAGTCGATTTGCAGGTGGTGGCGAGATGTGCCCAGATCCCAGAACGGGAAGCCGCGAACCAGGTACCAACACGTCAGACACCGACTGATTTGGTATGGATACTCCCTCTCTTGCTTCTTCCGGCGGTTGCAAGTTGTGGGTTTCGGGTTGAGCCGTACGTTGTTCTGTGCCCCGTAGGCTTAGAGGGGCGGGGCCTTTGACCGGACTCCGACGCGCCTTGTTTGGCGGGGCATCTGCCCTGAACACACGCATATCGAACGGGGGAGGCATTGTCCACTGCACAAAGACAATTGTCTGAGTTTCGAGACAGCCCCTAGGGCGTATCGCATTGTTATAAGGGATGCCTCATGGAGGACCTTGAGCCGCACAAGGCTGAGCGGTCAGTCCTTTGTGGTAATCGCCCGTCTTCGAGTCCAATGCCTGAGGTTGTGAGATGTGGCTGCCTCACTGCCGACCTATCTTAGCCGGATGCAATTGATTGGTTCCACAATGTCTCAGCCGGTGAGCTGTTTGGGATGACATCCCGAAGTGCATGGCGCAGCACTGGCGGACTGACGTTCGCTGCCTATGAGAGCTCGTCGAAGTTTGTGGGCACATGCACAGCCGCAGCTGAATTAAGGTAATACACGCGCCCTTCAGCCTGCTCGCAACCTCACGACATGTGTGTAAATACCCCGGTGACGTCCTTCGCGAGGTGGAGAAGAAAAAGACAACAGCTTTCTTCAAGACTCCTCTCTTACCACTGAAAAGAGTATCAAAGCGACATCAATGTCAACGACCAAACCAATCGCATACGTGAAGGTATCAAGGCCTTCGATAAGAGATTACGACGAGGACGATGATCTGTCAGACCTTGAAGATGCGCAATCGATATCGGGGAGTAACATCGACCCTGCGAAGTTGGCAGCACTTCTGAGGATCAAATTCGGGGCAGGAACCTATGACATACATGTGAGTAGGAGTAATCTCGCGCTATTTGTAAACATTTTGATCAAGAACTGACGAGCATCGTAGATAATGCAGAACTCTTACTGTATCATCGCACCACGGAAACTCTCAACCGTAAGTCAAAAGTCTGGTCGGAAACGCTCCAGTATCTAACGCGCAACAGGGAGAGATAGCTAGATGTCAAAGAAGAAGATAAGGACGATGAGTGGCTGCCTAAGCGTCTCGTAGACATGAGAGCCGCTCACCGGTTCAGGTAAATGGAAGAATAAAGCCCGGTAGGACGCACGGAACGTGCCATGATGATGGAAACGGGAGGCGTGAGAACTCCGGATGACGCTCATGGCGATTCGTGTCTTGCAGCCTCGTGTCGACGAACGTTTGGGGGGAAAACATCTTAGTTTGCCGGAAAGCGTATCAATAGATCCTTCCACTTTCGGACCTTTTGACCAAGCCGCTAGGACCATCATGATGCCACCTGGGCACCTTCCTGCCCATGTGCATGACTCAATTGGTGAACACGTGATCACGTTTCGGCCTGAGAAGAAAACACCCTTTGTCCATGGCTGCATCTGTCATGTTATGTATGCCTTTGAACCCGATCGACTATGAGTGCCACGGCGGCATTTCGCGTCGCGCCGGGATCTCCACATATTCCAACGGTCATCCACGTTGATGATGCGTGTATGTATAGCGATCAACGGCGCTACCTAAATATAATATTGGCTTTCCTTTCGTCTGAGCTGACACCAAACGAGAACGAGAACGAGGCTGACGCGCTGCATGCACCGCCCACTTTATACGATCAGCTTCTGGAAGACCCCTGCCGAGACTCACCCCCCGATCTGTCCAGCGCTTCGGGTATCGAGTTTGCAACGGCGATGAATACAGCACACAACCCCAAGACCTGTAAATTTCCCGTGCCGATCCCTTTGAAATGATGCGCAAACCAGGCGAAACTGTGATAGGTTTTAAAACTGGCGCCAGGTGCACAAGCGCCGATCTCCCGCGCCAGTGTCTCACATAGCAACGTCTGGCGCGTCGCCATTGGCCGGAGCTTGGATTACGCGGATGTGGCTATGCCGGTTTCACTGCGAAGCTTGATACATCACTCCCCTTTCCTGCTGCGCGCCACCAACACCCACTGCAACCGCACCGCCGACCTACTTTTGCCCAGCGTTCCTTCTCACCACCTGCACTCCCCATACGTCGATGGGCGATAGCGATAACGGATTCTCACGACCTCACATTCGTTTTGCGCTTGGACCCTGGACGCGCAGCAGTCACGCCCCAACCTGGCCTCCTAACAAGGCGACTCCTCCGCGGGAACCCGCCAGCACATTGTAACCCTCCGCGATGTGGTTCCGCAAACGTGAAAGCGACATTGAAATGTCGGGCATGATGGACGGAGCACCAAAGAAAAAGAAGTCGCAAGGCCCGCCAGAAGAAACAGAGTACCAGAAGTTTGACTGGAAAAGATTCTTTCTCGCCCCCAAGTACATCCGTAAGACCACGCCGCCGCCCATGCGACCACGGAACACTTTCGGCTGACTCAGCATATAGCATGGCACATATTGTTCATCGTTATCGGTATCTTGACCGTTATCATCACGATAAAACACGACGCCGTCGTTGAGGTGAGTCTTCGGTGTTTTGCCTTGGGGCCGACGAACACGTGGCTAACGGTGTCTGTGCAGAAATTACGGCCGTGGTCCGAGAAAGTGCGAGACCTACCAGCAGGATGGCTAATCCCCATTGCTATTCTTATCATTATTTCTTTCCCTCCTTTATTCGGTCATGAGATCATTGCGCTGCTGTGTGGTGTCGTCTATGGTCTGTGGATCGGGTTCGCCATTGTTGCAGCAGGCACATTCATTGGCGAAGGTAAGCCTTACCATATCATTACAACTCCATGCAATGCATACTAACATCTTAATCAGTCGGCACATGGTACGCTTTCAAATACGCCTTCCGCTCCAAGGCTCTCAAATTGGAGCGCACCAATCTAAACTACGGCGCCATGGCCCGTCTAACGCGTGACGGTGGCTTCACCATCGTGCTCGTCATTCGTCTGTCCGCCATTCCAGCGCATTTTTCCACCGCCGTATTTTCAACCTGCGACGTCAAGTTCTGGCATTTCGTCGTCGCTACTTTCCTTTCTCTGCCCAAGCAAATTTTCCTCGTCTACCTCGGTGTACTGCTCCTACAGGAGAGCAACGACGACGTAATCAAGACGGTCATGTTCGGCGCTATCTTTGTCATCACTATTGCCATGGGTATCTGGATCTA
>Ga0265780_10009309_pt1 | contig 11791 bp, 13 predicted proteins | sample P1T30metagenome_FD_192432 | JGI IMG/M metagenome (GOLD analysis project Ga0265780, IMG submission 192432) | Plant litter microbial communities from East Loma Ridge, Irvine, California - P1 T30 | ecosystem: Environmental > Terrestrial > Plant litter > Unclassified | place: USA: California... | reverse complement strand
GGGCTTTCATCCATCCCGATCACACCGCCTCGATGCACGTGGCGCGACGGACCGGGCTTGCACCCACGAGCGCTCTGGTCGACGGCGAGCTCCTTTGGGAAGCCTTCTTGCCTACGGCCCGCTGAGCACTGATCCCATCCGATAGCCGATCGGCTACCGGACGGCCGTGGGCTCGCTGGCCCTTGAGAGCGTCAGAAGTACATGCGCCCCCGCGCGATGTCAGCCTCGGCCTGCCGAAGGGCCTCCGCGACTTCGGGGTCAGTCCCCTCGAACTTCGCCGCCCGAGAGCCAAAGTTCGTGTAGCGGTGCATGACGAACCACAGCACGAGGAGCACCGCCAAGACCAAGCCGGTTCCGATCCACCACCACATTCGGGCAGCGTAAGTGCGACCAACCGCGGGCGCAAGCAAAGCGATGCTCCGTTGAAGGATCGTTCACCGCACGGTCCGCACGAGCCCACTGGACTGTGGGGAGGGACCGGAGGGGACTGAGCGCTCTCGGTGGCGATGGGCAGTTGACACGGATCTCAGTCGACGGACACTTCGACGCTCTCGCAGATCTGTTCCGCAGCGAACCTGCGAACGGAGCGCACGAACTCGGTCTGTGGATCGTAAGACACATCTAGCTGCTCGCCGCCCTCGACAAGCGCCAGAGCGCGAGTCAGCGTGCTCAACGTCTCCGGGTCGGTGTAGGTGACATCGGCTACGGGCCCGTCGAAGCGTTGGCGTGCCGCGTGGCCAGCGCGCGCGAGGAGTGGTCGGATGTCGAGATGGGTGAAGACGGCACTGATCTCATGCCCATCGAGTTCGAGCAGCTCACCCTCGTACTCAGCGACCTATCCGTTTCCGTTGATCGCCGCGTAGCGCAGAACCACCGATGCAGCTGCGTCGCTGATCAGGATCGTTGCAGCCCAGTAGCCGAGTTTCTTCATCCCACTTCCAACAGGTGCCATTGGTCCCTTTCCCACCGCGCACCCCTGTCGGGCGGTAGCAAGCGTTCCCTCCCCTGCGCACCAGGACCGCGGCATCCGGTCACTCGACCCAATCACCGTCATCGCCGGCCACGAGAGTCAACGCCCCTTGGCCAGCCGCCTGGTGCAGCTGCTCATCGACGGCCTTTCTCCTGCAGCTGGGAAGGATCGCATCTAGCCACGGCGGCATCCGCCAGGCCCGACTCCGACCCTTGAGCAATCAGCTATCGGGCAGCGTCATCGGCTTCGACGGGCCAGTCCGTTGCGGCGGTAGAAGGTCTCCAAGGCAGCGCGGTCCGACAGGAACACCTTCGGCCCCTCGAATTAGTTTCGAAAGCTAGGAGAGGTCGAGGGGGCGAAGGACGTACCCGTCGGGAACGGTGCCGCGGTGCTCGTAGTAGTGAAAGAACAGTTCGGTGGCCTCGTCGGCGTCGAACACCTCGGCGGGGTGGCGTGCGTGTTCGGTGCCCGCAACGGTCACCGACTCCGTCAGCGGCTCGTCGACGTCGTGGTCGCGACCCACGATGAAGTGACGCATCTGCCCACCGTCGACGATCTGCGCATCGACGCTCATCCGCTCAGCGGTGCCGCCTGCCTGGAGGTAGTTCAGGTCGTACTCGCCGGCCTCGTAGTCAGGAGCATCCGGCCAACCAGCGTCGTCCGGCAGCCACCAAATAGCGTACGCGAATCGACCATCGCTCTGCCCGTCCAGCAAACCGAGCATCCGCCGGAGCTGGTCCCTGATCGGTCGGAAGTCCGCCGTGAGCTGGGATTCTCGCTCACTGTTGGTGGTGTTGATGAACAGGTGTGGCCTCCGCCGTTGTCACGTTCTGTATGCGCGGAAGTCGCGCAGATCCGGCCGCGCTGCCCGCAACCGAGTCAGGGTACTTTCTTGAGGATGACGGATGTGCTCTTCAGGAGCTTCCCGTCAATCGTGGCGTATGCAGGGTTCCTGTAGGTGAGCAGACCATCGAAGGATCGCTGCTCGGCGTTGCGCGTCGCACCGCCACTCTTCACCTCGATCCCTGCCCACGTCCCGTCCGGCTTCTCCATCAGCCCGTCGAAGAACCGGCCATTCGGAGCACCATCAACTCGCGCTTTGACCTGGTCGGTGCGGTAGGGCAGGCCAGCGTCCTCAGCGACCTCCTCGACACCCTGTCGCTCCTTAGCTTTAACGTCCGCGTGAGCCTGCTTGTTCCCCTCGGACCGGTACGTACCGTCCTTGTTCCGCTCCGGGTGCTTCTCGTTCTGCTCCTTCTTCCAGGCGTCCACGTGATCGGTGCGGTTCGGCGTGAGCCGATCATCGGTCATCGCGTGCACGCCGAGCGGAATTCCGCCCGAAGCAGCCAACCCCGCCCCTGCAGCCATCACCGCAGCACCGGCAACGTTCAACGGGACCCCAGCCACAGCCCCGACGCCGGTGAGGTCGAGGGCGACACCACCACCCTCGACCGCCGCCCCACCGGCCAGCAATGCCAAACCGCCGAGAAGCTCGACGACTTCGTCTGGATGGTTCACCATCGCGTTCCCCATCGACGCAAAGATGTTCCCCGCCACTCCGGCAGCGTCCTGCACGTACGGCCAGGCCGCATCCGCTTCCGCACCGAGAACAGCGCCGCCGATGCCGACCGCTGCTTTCGTGGTGTTCCAGGCGTCCTCGAACCAGTTGCCACTGCCGTCGGATGCGTCCTTCGAGGAGGTCGTCGATGCGAGATGAACCGGATGCGCGTTCACAGTCGATGGGGTGATGCCGTCGAACTCAGAGGCGATGCTTGCGAGGGTCGTCGTGACGTTGTCATTGTGCGCCTGCACCTGCCGGCGGAGCGCATACTCCTGCCCGACGAGTTCTGGGACCTGTTGCCAGTTCGTGATGACTGTGCCGATGACGCCGAGAATGTCCCCCTTCTCGGCTTCCTTAGATGCTTCGGCGGCGACCTGAACGCCACAATGTGTCTCACGCCAGTGTCTCGGAAACCTATAGGTAAATGAGACCGGGAAACATCGCGCCGAGCAGGCCAGGGGCGGCATCGAACACACCAACGTGAGAGCGGAACACTCGAGCGTGCGGTCGCTCTTCCGGGGCTGCGCGTCGCAGAGGCGGCGTCGACAGTACGCGTAGACGCGAGGAGTCTCCGCCCCGGCAGTACCCTCACGGGATGAAGACCAGGCGCACAATCATCCGGTATCTCCGTCTGTCGAGCTGATGACCCGGCACGTTGACCCGCGCAGAACGCTCCGACATCGGCTAGCAATGATGGCGATCACACTCGACGGTGCCGACACTCCCCCACGAGCTCGCCTGGTGTGGTCACTCGTCGAGCACGGCGGACAACCCGTCGACCCCGACGCTGCCGCCTACGCGACCGGCGTCGACCGCATCGCCCCGGAGACCCTCGCCGCGATCGCGGACCTCTACGGGGTCCCCCGCAGCTATCTCACCGCACCGGGCCAGGACCCAGGACGTGACCTCGCAATCGACGAGGACCTCACACGGATCCGCTCCACGACTCCCCTTCAACGGACTGCAACCACCTACGAACCCATCAGCCGCGCTCCCGTCCCGAAACCAGCAGCATCAGAAGTCACCGCGATCGCCGACACCGCCCGTAGCATCGCGCACGCTGCAACACGATCCGACGTGCCATGGATCCTCGCCACGCTGATCAGCGGCGTGATCATCACAGTTGGGCTCGCTGCCGTCGGCACGACCGCCACCTGGGTCCTGGCGGGCCTTGCTGCGGCCGCAACGTTCGCACGCACTGTCTATGCCACCCGCCGAACCTACCGACAGGCCGGCTGGGTACACGCCGACGACGCCACCTTCACCAAGGAGCTCCAACAGCATCTCCGCGACGGTATCGCCCGCCACTTGCACACCCTCCACACCCGTAGCCAGCTCCCCCTCGAGCAGCTCGTCGCGATCCTTGACAGCACCACGCCGATCGGCACCGTGCAACTCGACGCCCTCACCGCCGGCGACAACACCGAGCAGCGCAAGCTGATCACCACCGCCGTCGAAGCCGCCATGCGCGCACACGGATACCGAGTCGGCGCGGCCCGGTTCCGATAATGCTGCTTCTCGGAGCATGTCAGCGGGCTGGAAGTGATGCAAGACGTCGTCCACCGGGCGGCGAGTCGCCCTGTCGAAGGCGCGCCTTATGCTGGGTCCACTGAGCTAAGGGGGCAGAGTGAATCGAGTGACTACGGCAGTGGTCGTTGCTGTTGTAAGCGGGGTCCTGTTGACCGGTTGCACCGCGCATCGAGAGTCGCCACTCCCATCGGCGTCGCCAACGGCTACGCCGTCCGCCTCGTCGACTCCCGTGGGGGTTGTCTCTGCGGATCCCTCTGATCTGGGATCTCGTGCCGGCGCCGCGGGATCGAGCACCGCTGACGGGAACGGGTACAGGTACCGGGTTGCACAAGGAGACGCGGTGATAGCGATCGCGCAGCGGTTTGGCATCTGCACTGCGGACATCTACCTGAGCAATGACGACGTCCTAGGTAAGGAACTCTCGGTCGGGCAACGGCTGGATGTCCGTCATGTGAAGGGTCCGGGTCATCAGGTGGATCAGTGCCATGCATCGTTCCCCGAGGGTGTCGGATGAAGCGCTGAACGGGCCCTGAGATAGGACGCCTCAAAGCCCGTTCAGTCGTAAGTGGTCGAACTACCGTGCTTCCTGGTAGATCGACTTCCACCCTCCCGTGCGGTTGGCGACACCACCGGACTTGTTCTTGTAGACCAACCGAGCCTGGCTGTAACCGGTGTAGTACGGGCTCACCCAGGACGGGCTGGCACTGAGGACGTCCTTCGTGTATACCGACGAGACGGTCCCGGTGCGGGACTTGAGCTGGAGCGTGACTTCGCCGTTGCCTTGGATGCCGCCGCCGTTGTAGTTGATGCGGAACCAGGCGGTGCCTCCGCACTTGGCGCTGCGGCGAAGTTCAACGTACATGTTGTACGCGACGAAGTTGTCCGCTGTCTCGCCTCCGTCGGTGCACGCAGCGGCGGTGGTGGCCGCGGCAGCCGGGCTGGCGCCGGCGGTCTGGCTTCCCCCGACGAGGGCGCCGGCGGCGAGTCCGAACGCGAGCAGTGTCGCGACGATGCGGCGGTTGCTGGTCAGTTCCATAGTTATCCCCTTGTGACAGCAGCATTCTGTGACGGCCGTCCACCCGTGCTGCGGCGAGTGGCGCCTGGTCTGAAAGCGGCGGGCTGCTATTTGAGGGCTGCCTCGAGCAGCTTCGCTTCGTAGCCAGTACCGAGAACCTTCGGGTGGAAGCTCTGCTGCGACACCGCGAAGATCGCGTCTGCGCCCTCGGTAACGGGGATGTTGAACCAGGCCTTCTCGCCGCTGCGCCGGGCACCGTAAAGGTTCGTGACGATCGGCAGAGTTGTGTGGATGGCTGGGTCTGCGCTGCAGACGTTGTGCCCCTTGAACACCGGCGCCGGGTCCATGAACACCATCTTCGCGCCCGCGTTCTGCGCCGTGATGCGATCCTTGATCGTTTGGTTCAGGTCGACGCCGAGCTGTACGAGCCACGCCTGGTCGGCTTCCTTCATCCCCGCGACGCATTTGACGCCGTCCTCGAAAATGTTCGGATAGCCCATCACCGCGATCTTGGCGTTTGGTGCTTGCCGCCTGATCTCGGTGTAGGTGGCGTCGAGGCGGCCCTTGAGAATGTCGAGTGCCGCGTATGCGGAAGGCTTCTGCTTGTCTTCGCAGACACCCTTGAAGATGCAACCGCGGATGATGTCGCCAAACCCGATGTCGTTCCCCCCGATGGACATCGTCACCAGGGTGGTGTTCTCATCGAGGTACCCCTGCGACAGCTGCGGTGGTTCCCATTGCTTCGTCGTCAGCAGATTCGTCGCTTGCGCGCCCGAGCACGCCACGGAGTGGTAGTCCAGCGTGGCGTCGCGTGTGCTGTCGCGGCTGGCCACAGTGGCTGTCGCTCCGGGCAAGACGGCCCGGTTGGTCCAGGAGTTCACCGAGCGGTGGCATGCGTTTTGGTAGTAGGTATCATCACCGTTGGTGTCGCTGACCGGGATGTAGCCGCCAGGGGTGTCACCTGGCGCTCCCTCGCCCGAGGAGTACGAGTCGCCGATGTTGACCACGATGTCCTTCGGTTTCGCGGACAGCGGCTCGAATGCGACGGCGTCCCACGCGACGTCGTCTCGTGCGGCGTTGTCGTCGGCGTCGTTCGTAATGTTCGACAGCGATACCGACGGTGTGCCATTGAACTGGAACACCCCAACGGATGACCACTTGTTGGACCAGTTGCGTTGTGGGAGCACACGGGTTTTGGTGCGTCCGTCGCCAAGATTGATGTCGTAGCGGGCGTCTTTCGCCCATGCCCCGTTGTCCGGGGTGTGGATCCAGACTCTTCCCCACTGTTTGAGACTGCCGCCGAGCGTCCACGTGCCAGTCACGGAAGAGGCCGGGGTGTTGTTGGATGCCCACGTGTGGGTGAAGTAGAAGTGATCGTTGAAGCCGCCGCCGAGCTGGTGCGTGTCGATCTTCGACGGGTACGAACCGGATGCACCGGCAGCACCGAAGTCGAATCGGAATGACCCCTCTGTGGCTACTCGAGAGCATCCAGCTCTCGTCGGGTTGGCGGTGAGGGTTCCCGCGTCCGTCGTGATCGGGACGTCGTCAATGACTCGCGCGGTACTCGGCAGACCGGTACGGGTGCAGGCAGGCGGGAAGCTTTCCCCGTTGGGCTGTTCGGTCATGTAGTCGGCAGCGGGGGCGAACCGGTAGAGCTCGTTGCCGCAGGTGGTGTCGCAGTCCTTCTTCCAGGTCGCGTTTCCATGCCACCAGCAGTGCAGGTCGGAGCGGGAGCAGTAGCCGGTGTAGATCGGTGCGCACTCGTTTACGCCCTGCTGGCAGAAGGTTGTCAGCGGGGGCTTCACCGCCGTGCGGTTCTTCGGAGCGGTCTCGTCGGTGCCGTTCCACCAGGCGGTGCGGTACCCGCCCACTTCGGTCGGCGGTGCGTCGGCGGTCTGCTTCTCGGTTAAGGTCAGCGAGTTCGCCGCGAACCCCATGATCTTCTCTGGGTAGGGCCAGTCCTGTGGGTGTGCGGCGTCCGCCGCGTTGCCATCGAGGAAGGCCTTCCGGTTCGCCGGGTAGGCCGGATTGACCGGGTTGTTCAGCCAGCCAAGCCCCCACGCGCCGTTCGACTCGGGCTCTCCCTTCGCGTGGTAGCCGGAGTTGTACGCCCAGGCCGCTGCAAACCAGTTCTCGATCTTCGTCGGGTCGCCGTTGTTGATGGTGGTGCCGTCGGCGCGGCTCTGGTTCCACTTGTCCGTCAGGATCTGCGCCGCAGCAGCGATGTTCACCGTGTAGTCGAGGGCGATGGCTTGCTGCTTCGCGACCGGAAGTGCGGTAACGCGGCCTTGCTCGCGGCCGGCGAGACGCATCCCGTCGGTGACCTGCCCGACTCCATAGCCGCAGTCGGCGTTCGAGAAGTCCACCGCCCAGAACGCGTTGTCATTCACACCTGCGGCCTGCGGGTTGCCGTAGAACACGCCAATCTGCGGGTTCCCGGTCGCTCCAGGCTTCGTATAGCGGGACGCTTGCCACAAATTAGACTCCTGCGCGAGGATCCCGAGGAGCACCTGCGAGGGGATGCGTCCGCCGCCGGAGAGCGCCTTCGTCGGGAACAGGTCTGCTGGCTTGTACGCGGCCATGCCGGTGCTGTTCCAGTTCGCGGGGCGAGAGATGGTCAGCTGGCCGGAGACGATCCGGTTGACGGCCCACTCGACCTGCCGCGGCTTGGGCTGCAGCGCCTGTGCGCGCGGGTCGTTGCGGGGCACCGCGCACGTGCGCTCCGTTTCGGATGGATTCGACTTCGAGCCCACCGCAGCCGCGGCGACCCGAGACCGTGATGCGGCAGGAGAACCGACTGGCGAAGAAGTCACGTCCCCGCCCGCCGGAGGGACTTCGAGCGTTGTGGCTTTCCCCGTCTCGAGAGACTGCACCCCGATCGTTGCGTCACCAGCGGCGCTACCACCAAGGGTGGACGGGGATGCCGCGTCGCTTGTCGCCACTAGCCCCGTCGTCGAGATGTCCGCACCCGGCTGCACCTCTGGTGCCGTACGGATCCCATCCGGGACCGAACCAGCTGCCTTGAGGTCGCCGAGGACGTAGGTGTGGCCGCGGGAATCCGCTGCAACCCCGACCTGTTCAAGTTTCCCGGAGCCAAGTGAGCGGAGCGCAGCCGTCCCCGTCGCGGGCACTGTCCCCGTCTTCACCGTGGCGGTCGCACCCTTGTACTCGGCATACGTCAGCCGACTTCCGGCGACGACCAAATCAAAGGCGGTACCGGTTGTCTTGGCGACCATTTCCACCGCACCACCGTCACGGACTCGAACAATCTTCCCAGCAGTGGCGCCGAGCACTGACCCGTCGGCAAGTGGCACGGGGGATGTCAGCTGCCGCGGGATGTCAGCCGTCCACTGGCTCGATTTGTCCACCGCGTCAAAGCTCGCAATTGACGTCGCATCGTCCACGGACCGCATCAAAGCGACTCGTTGCCCTGCTCCACAGCCCGGATTGGAATACGAGATGCTGTACCCCCGGCCGAGAGAGGACTGCTCCCCCGTCTTCGTGTCCACGACACTTGCCCAGGCACCCTCCCCGAACCCCTGCTCCGAGTTCGTCGTCGTCCGCGGGGCATAAACCACAACCATGCGCGACGCATCAGCGGTCAGGCAGAAGTTCCCAATCCACCGGTCCGTCTCAACACCCGGAACGGTGATCTGCGCCAACGTCTCCCAGCGGTACCCCGCCTTCGCGGTGCCGCGCACCACCGCGAGACCGTCAGCCGTCCCCACCAGCTGATACGCGGCATCCCCCGAGGACGCCCACTCAGATCCAAGAGCCTGACGCCGGTCGCCTTCCGGAACCTGCTGCGATGCATCCCCCTGGCTCTGAACCGGCGGCAACGAGGCGTCCGGATCCGCAGCAGGCGGCGCGGCAGCCAGTGCTGGACCTCCCGCAAACACTGCCACGCACGCCAGAACCGCCACTGCGGTGGTACGGAACGAACGTCGACGCAACCACAACTCAGCCATCTCTCCCCCAAATGACGCCCACACGGCCCTGCCCATGCTGGACGTGCCTCAGATCTCTACTAACCGGCCCAATGACTCATGGCCGCACGCACAACGTGCGACAACACGAAGTTCCAAACGGCAATCAACCCCACGGCCACAACAACACCGATACCCGCAAGCAAGCCCACCGCACCGAGGACTCGACGAGAGGTTTGCGCCTGCTCCGGCGCAGAAACCACTGACCCGGGCGACTCAGCAACGAGGCGCTCAAGCCGTTCCGCGGGCTGGTCCTCAGCGCCAGCCCCCCGATCCGTCCCCATGACACTCACCTTCGAACCCAACCTGTGGATCTGTCAAGAGACGAGCAAGAAAGGCGATGCGGAGATCAGGGCGACAGGCGTGCGTCGTCCCACCCGCGCAAGCGGATAGGGCAAATCCCTCAGCTCAAGGGGAGGAAGAAGAAGTCCAGTAGCCGATTTCGATCCGGGCGTCGGCGGGCGGGACCGGCTTACCGTGAGGCAGCCTCCTAGGCTTGCAGGGTGACTACCAACGTCGAGCCGCGTCCTTTCCGTCCTGAGGACGCAGTGGAGCTGACGGCTCTTCTGAACTCGGCCTACCGAGAGCTTCAAGATGCGGGATTGAACTTCACCGCAGCGACCCAGGACGTCGAGACGACCCGTCAGCGGGTGGCAGGGGGCGTCTGCTGGATTGTGGAGAACGACGGCCGTGTCGCAGCGAGCATGACGATGTCCGCGCCTCCACCGGACGACGTCCGTTCACTGTCGGAGCATGCTCAGAAGCCAGGCACCGGATGGCTGTGCCAAGTGGCGGTCGGGCCGGAACTGCGCGGTCGCGCCGTCGCCAGAACGCTGTTCGACGTCGCGTGCGCGTGGGCCGCGAGGAACGGTATCACGCGGATTGGACTCGACACTGCGGCACCGGCCGAGCACCTTGTCGCCATGTACGCGCGTTGGGGCTTCGAGCACGTCGACGACGTGCGCTTCCCCGGTAAGCGCTACGGCAGCATCGTTATGACACGAAGTGTGACCGGCTCATAGAACCGGCCCAAATGTCTCAGTAGCCGATGCGCTACTGGACGCCGGAACTCATCTGGCCTCGTCGGCCCACACGTGTCGAGGGACCTCAGCATCATGTTGCGCGCCGGTAGCGGCTACGGGGCGTATGAACCACTCACTGGAGTGAGCAGCTGCCCGCCGTTCAGGATCAATACGAACGCGATCCCAGCCGCGGAGGCGACAGCAACTGCAACCAGGGTTGCGATCATTCCCGTCCACCGGTGGCACCGTCCCTTGACTGCTACCGCGCCAAGGACGACCAGTCCGAGGACATGGGTGAGCGCCAGCGGGTTGCCGCCCACGAGCAGCGTCGTGCCAGCCATCGTGGTGCCCGCAACAACGGCCTTCGGCTGTTCTGTAGCTTCCTCTAACGAGGCAAGACTGAGCCACAACCACGCGCCGGCCATGATGGGCAGCCCGACCACCGCGAGTCCCCAGAACAACACCGCACTTGGTGTTGACTTCCAGCCGTGCTGGGTAGGCGGACCCTGCAAGTCTCGCTCTCGCATGGTCAGTACACGCCGTCTGGGTAGGGCTGGTCGCACTGCTCCGTTGTATGACCCGGTCCGACCATCCGGCGAATAGTGAGCTGCTGGCCGACCGCAAGCTCGTGCCCATATACCTCTGGGTCTTCATTGGCCAGGTAAATGTCGGCAGTGCAGAGACCGAAACGCGCAGCAATTCCTGTCACGGCGTCCCCCGATGCCACGGTGTAGACGAATGATGAGGGACCGCCGGTGACGCTTCCATTCGCCGTCACGGTCCTCTCGTGATCTTCGGCCGGAGCACTCTCGGAGACCGCAGATGCCGAAGCCAACGGTTGGTCGGAGGATGGGGCCGGAGTGACGTCAGGCTTGGAACTGTCAGTGCAACCGACAACGGTGCAAGCGAGAACGGCCATCACTGCAACCGACACGATCCTGCGCATCGAGATCCCCCATCTCGTCCGCTTCGGCGTTCGCACCGACTCTACCGGGGCCGCCGAGTGACGGCAGGTGAGGTCGGATCGGCTGCCGATAGGGATCCACAACCGGGCGGGGCTGACGGCCCTGACCGTGTCCTGCATGACGAGCGCTCAACGGTCCGGCAGGAGTGACATGTGTCGTGGCTACTTCTTCTCGTACTTGCTCCAGTAGCGGGCGAGCGCCGCTTGGCCCGGTCGAGCCGTGGTGAACACGACTAGAGCGAACCCGGCGAAGATGACGAGAAAAGCCACCAGACGGTCGAGCCTGCTGTCCGAGTGGGCCATCAACACGAAGCCGATGATGATGACCAGTGCACCCAGCGTCACGAGTACAACGCGTCGAGGGGTCATGCCGCGAATCTATCGTCGCCGTCATGAGCTGGTGTCCGACTCGCCTCGATGGACAAAGGCACTCGTTCGGTGACGAGCCCCGGTAGGAACGTCTCGTAAGCCGGTCCCGTCGCGCAACGCGGTGTCTGAATCGACCGGGCCGCAGGGGTCAGAAGACCCATGTCGCACACGGGTGGTCCGCTAAACGTCGCAGTGAGGCACCCCATGCGTACGACCCAACGACAGCCATGAGAACGAAGAAGCCCACCGAGATCCTCGGTGGGCTTCCGTCGTCGTGTCAGACACGTTTCGGTCGGGCTGACAGGATTTGAACCTGCGACCCCTTGACCCCCAGTCAAGTGCGCTACCAAGCTGCGCCACAGCCCGCGAGTTCC
>Ga0265780_10009308_pt1 | contig 11792 bp, 8 predicted proteins | sample P1T30metagenome_FD_192432 | JGI IMG/M metagenome (GOLD analysis project Ga0265780, IMG submission 192432) | Plant litter microbial communities from East Loma Ridge, Irvine, California - P1 T30 | ecosystem: Environmental > Terrestrial > Plant litter > Unclassified | place: USA: California... | reverse complement strand
CCGGGCGCACGGTCTCGATGGCGGCGTCGATGAAGCCGGCCGGGTTCACGGTCTGCATGTCGAGCAGCACCTTGCCGGAGGTGATGCGGCTCATGTCGAGCAGGTCTTCGATCAGCTGGGCCTGGGCACGGGCATTGCGCTCGATGGTCTGCAGGCCGCGCTGCAGGTCGGCACCGTCGCGGCTGCCGCGCCGCAGCACCTGCGACCAGCCGAGGATGGCCGACAGCGGGGTGCGCAGTTCGTGCGACAGGGTAGCCAGGAATTCGTCCTTCATCTGGCTGCTGCGTTCGGCCTCGGCGCGCGCCTCGCGTTCGTTCTCGAGCAGAACCTTGCGCTCGTCCGCGGCGCGCGCGGTGGCTTCGTACAGGCGCGCATTGTCGACCGCGATCGCGGCCTGGGCGGCGATCCCGGTGACGATGCGCTCGCTGCGTTCGCTGAAGATGTCCGCATCCGGATGGCCGAACAGCATGGTGCCGAGCAGCTCGCCCGACGGCGCCAGCACCGGCACCGCCATGAAGCTGACGACCGCCCCGAAGGGCAGGGTGCAGCCGGCCAGCGCGGGGTCTTGCCGCAGATCGGCCACCCGCAAGGTCGTGCGCGCGCGCAGCGCCGGGCCGAAGCAGGCGCCGGCTTCCTCGAACGGCAGCTGGGTGAAGCCGGCCGCGCCATCCTGGGGGGTAGCCGAGAACAGGGTGCCGTCGCCGTCTTCGCCGACATGATAGAAGGCGCCGAAGCGCGCGCCGCTGACGCCGACCGCGGCTTCGGTGGCGGCGCGCAGCAGCGAGCGCAGGTCGCGGGTCGAGGCCATGATGCTGCCGGTGCTGTTCAGGAGTTCGAGCACGTGCGACTCGTCGCGCAGCGCCTGCTCGGTGCGTTTCACGGAGTCGACATCGGTGTTGGTGCCGAACCAGCGCACCACCCGGCCATGGCGGTCGCGCACCGCGCTCACCCGCGTCAGGTACCAGCGGTACTGGCCGTCGGCGCCGCGCAGCGGGAATTCCATCTCGAAGGGTTCGCCGCGCTGCACCGTCTCGCGCCAGCGCTGGGCCAGCCGGGCCAGCACGTCGGGCGCCACCGCGTCTTGCCAGGCCCAGCCCACGCTCTGCTCCGGCGTGCGGCCGGTGTAGGCGTACCAGCGGTCGTTGAACCAGACGATGGCGCCGTCGCTGCCGGCCATCCAGGCCAGTTGCGGGATGGTGTTGGCCAGCGCGCGCAGCAATTCCTCGCTCTGGCGCAGGGTGTCCTCGGCGCTTTTCCTGCCGCTGATGTCCTGCACCACGCCGGTCATGCCGGACAGCTGGTCGCCGGCGCCGCCGTAGTCGGCGCGTCCGACCAGCGCCACCCAGCGCGGCTCGACCTGGCCGGCATCCTCGGCCGCGATGCGGCATTCGATGTTCAGGTCGGCGCGCGCCTTGAAGGCCTTGAGGACGGCCCGGCGCACCTGCAGGCGGTGCTCGGGCTGCAGGCGCGCGCGCAGCTGCGGCCAGGGCAGCGGGGTGTCGGCCGGCAGGTTCAGGATGGCGGCGGCGCGCGCGCCCAGCAGCACGCGGTCGGTGGCCGCGTCCCAGCGCCAGTCGCCCAGGCGGCCGGCGGCCAGCGCCACCTGCAGACGGGTATTGTTCTCGACCAGCGCCTGCTGGTCCAGTTTGCGCCCGGTGATGTCCTGGAAATACAGGGTCAGGCCGTCGGGCGAGGGGTGCAGGCGCATTTCGAGCCAGCAGCCCAGGCGGCGGTAATAAAAATCGCGCACCACTGTCTCGCGCCGCTCCATCGCGCGCAGGCAGTCCTGGGCCACCGAGGTGCCGTGCAGGTCCTCGAACTCGTCCCACAGATTGCGTCCGACCAGGCCGGCGCGGCTCTTGTCGAGCGGCGCGATCATCTGCAGCGCGCGGCCGTTGATGTAGGTGATGCGCCAGTCGCGGTCGACCGCGCAGAAGCCGTCGGACAGGCTCTCGAGCATGTTTTCCATGCGCTCGCTGGCGCGCCGCAGCGCGTCCTGGGCCGTGATCAGCTCTTCCTCGGCGCGCTGGCGCGCGGCCAGCACCGACTGGGCATTGCGCAGGGCGGCCGAGCGCATCATCTCGAGCTCCTGGTCGTCGCTCATGCGGCTCCCTCCAGGATGCGGCTCGCCAGGCGCGTGCCTTCGACCCGCGCGCGGATCTTGGCAAACGCCGTGTCGCGGCTGACGCGGGTGTCGTCGTAGAACGGTGCGAAGCCGCTGTCGTCGGTGCTGCCCAGGCGTTCGCGGCCCAGGGTGTCGGCGGCCAGCAGCAGCCGGTCGGCGACCTGGCGCGGCGTTTCCACCTGCGGGTCGGCCGGATTGGTGACGCCGACGAACACGTGCTGCTCCGGGCGCGCATAGTCGCGCGCGATGCGCAGCACGCGGCTTGGCTCGGGCTGGCCCGCCAGCGCGATATAGACGCTGCCGGCGCGGATCTCGAACAGGGCCGGCAGCAGGTCGGCGTAGTCGCACTCGACTTCGCCCGATTCCAGGCCTGCCGGCTGGATGCCGAGCGGCGAGACATGCAGGCCGATCAGGGCGCGTTCGGCGTGCGAGAAGCGCCGCAGCGCCAGGTTATTCAGGTGCACGAAGCTGGCCAGCAGGGCGCCGCTGGGGTCGAGCCGCATCGCCAGCGGACCTTCGGCGAAATCGACCTGCACCTTGTGCGCACCGGCTTCCAGGCAGCGCCGGATCTCGGTCTCGTGTTCGCGCACCAGGTCTTCCAGAAACTGCTCGCGGCTGTAGCCGGGGATGCCGTCCGGCGGGTACATCAGCGACAGCGCCGAGGGCGAGATGATCGCCTGCTTGAGCGGCATGGTGGCGTGGCGGCGCGCCGCCGCCAGGAAGCCGTCGGCATAGCACTGGTAGCGGAAGGGGCCGCGCAGCAGACGCGGCATGCGCGGCTCGCGCGCGCCGTCGGCATCAAGCGCGCCCGCCATGCGCGCCGGGATGCGGAAGCCATCCGGCGCCGCATTGGGCGAGCCGTGCACCGGATAGCTCCAGAAATTCTCGAGCTTGCCCTGTTCGCCGTCGCACACCACCGGCGCGCCGGTCGCCTCGAGGGAAGCGATGGTGGCGCGCACCGCCTCGTCGAGCAGCGGCGCCAGTTCGCAGGCCTTGACACCGGCGCGCACGGCGGCGACCAGTTCGGGCGGACGGGGAATGCTGCCGATGGGTTCAGTCGGGATCATCATCGCGGGCGTGACGCCGGCTGCGCCCCGCGCCGGAACGGCGGCGGCAGGCACAGACCCGGCCCGGGCCATTGTAGCCCAGCCGGACGGGCGTGGGGCGCATGCGCGAACGGCAAGCGTGGACCGCTCAGGCGCCGTGCGCCGGCTGGCGCGCGACCTGCGCCAGCGCGTCCTGGAGCTGGTCCAGCTCGTAGGGCTTCTGCAGCGACAGGTAAGGGAAATCGAGATGGCGCAGCAGGGTGTCGCCGTAGCCCGAAGCGAAAATCACTTTCAGGGCCGGCTGGTCGCCGACGGCGCGGCGCGCCAGGTCGACCCCGGACATGCCGGGCAGGCTGACATCCGAAAACAGCACGTCGTAGCGCCGGCTGGCCAGCAGCTCGAGGGCGTCGTTGGGATGCGCGACGCCATCCGCCTCGTGGCCAAAGGCCTTGAGCATCTCGCACACCAGGTATTGGGAGTCGAGGTTGTCCTCGACCACCAGGATGTTCAGGCTGGCGTCTTCCGGCGCCGCATCCAGCGCCAGCGGCGCGGGGGCGGGCGGGGCGAGGGCCACCAGTACGCCGGCGACGGTGGCGCCGTCGTGGACCGGGGTCAGCCATAAGTCGCAGCGGTGTTCGTTGAGGCCGTCCACGCTGCGGAAGGCGGGCAGGGCGCCGGCCACCAGCGCCGGCTGGCCGCTCCAGGCCTGCTGCAGAGCACTGCCAGCGCTCGACAGGGGTGGCGGCAGCACCGACGGCACCGAGCCGCCGGGCACCCGCCCGGCGCCCAGGCCGGCCAGGGCCGCATAGGCTTCGTTAAACACCAGCACCGTCTCGCGGCCCCAGACCAGCAGGCCGGGCAGCGGCGAATTCAGCACGACGTCGGCGGCCACCCGCAGCGGCGCGGGCCAGCCCGCGGGGTCGCCCAGCACGCTGGCGGACCAATCATAGGAGGCGGCGGAGCGCGGGGACAGGGTGGATTCAGACATGGGCGGGCTGGAGTAGGGGTGAAAACATGGCGGTTATCCTACACCATATGCCACAAAGTTGCCCTTTTGCTTCGTGCGAAGATAGCGAGGGCAGTGGCGCGCCCAAAAAGGCGCTGTTCGCGTTAATTCGGCTGTTGCCTTGTTCACCGGGCGCAGCGGACAATGGCGCACAGCAAGTCCGCCGGCTTCGTTAGCCGTGCATCGTCGAGGATGCGCTGCCATCCGGAGTAATGTTTCAGATAGCGGCTGGCGACGCCGTTGAAGCGTCGCAACCAGGTCTTGAAGCGGCTGTGCCAGCCGTTGACATTGTTCAGGTGGATGGCGCCGCGCGCCAGTTCGCCGGCGCGCACGTTGATCGCCTCGTGGCGGATGCCGGTGTGAATGGCGAAACCCACGTAGGCCATCGCCGAATCGCTGATCAACAGAACGTCCGGCGCCAGCACGGGCCCAAGGCACTTATCCAGCTGCGCGCTGCTCACCGGACCGCGCCCCGTGTGGAAATCGAGCGTTCGTTGATGCCGGTCGCGCGCAATGAGCAGGCAATCGTGGTCGCGGTTGATGCCGCGACGCCGGGCGACACCGCCACGGCGCCGCGGCGGGCGATCGAGATGGCGCGAGCCTTTCTGCGATTCCAGCAGATACGTCTCGTCGGCCTCGACGGTGTCGCCCAGCTGTGCGGGCCGATCGCATGCGGCGCCGGGGACGAAGCGGTGACGCCAGCGGAAAGTAGTGGTCGGATGGACGCCAATCCGCTCGGCCGCCTTGCGCACCGTCAGCGAATCGAGCACGCAATCCGAGAATGGCAGCCAGAGCTCGCGCTTGCGCAGCCGGGCCAACGGCGTTCCAGTGAGCGCATTGAAACTGCGTCCGCATGCGACGCAGCGCCAGCGCTGCAGGCCGCTCGCTTGGCCGCAGCGGTGGACGCGGGCGCAATGGCAGTGCGGACAGGACGGCGTACCCGCCGTATGGGCGATCAGGTCCAGGCACTCGCCCGGCAGATGGAGGTGCGCCAGCCAGTCTCGCAAGCGGGCAAGTTCCGTGCTGTCCAGCTGCAGGCTGGTCAACGCTCCGAACAATTCCTCGAACGCCATCCCTTGCATTGCCGTCTCCCCATGCGGTAACTCGACAATGACTCAGACAAGCGATCCCGGCCATGGTTCACCGAATTAACGCGAACAGCGCCCAAAAAAAAGCCCGCTTCGTGGGAAGCGGGCTGAATCTATTTCCTTGGAGGAGAATAGAGGAGACAGGAAGCATGATGCTGCAGCGCCGCAAATCCGTCCAATTTATATTTCTAATGACCGCTATCAAGATTATTGATAAGTTACTTTTGTCAAGCGGCACGTCTCATTCGCGCGACGCCCGGGGAGTCATCGCGGCGCACGCTTGGTGCGGGGGTGAAAATGTTCTAGGATGGCAACTATGTTAAAACCTTTCCTGCTCGCCTGCGTTTCTGCGGCGCTGTTCCTGCCGCATGCGGCGAGCGGGCAGGCGCACGTCCCGGACACGCTACCGCTGGAAGACTACTCCCTCGAACAGTTGTCCGACATCGTGGTCACCTCGGTGTCGCGCCAGCCCGGCCGGCTGGCCAGCGCGCCGGCCTCGGTCTACGTGATCAGCGGCGCCGACATCGCACGCGCTGGCGCCTCCTCGCTCCCGGAAGCGCTGCGCCTGGCCCCGAACCTGCAGGTGGCGCTGGTCGGCGGGCGCGAATACGCGATCAGCGCGCGCGGCTTCTCGTCGCAGCTGGCCAACAAGCTGCTGGTGCTGGTCGACGGCCGCAGCGTGTATTCGCCGCTGTTCTCGGGCGTGTTCTGGGAATCGCTGTCGCTGCCGCTGCCCGACGTCGAGCGGATCGAGGTGATCAGTGGCCCGGGCGGCACGATCTGGGGCACCAACGCCGTCAACGGCGTCATCAACATCATCACGCGCAGCGCCGCCGACACCCAGGGCGGCCTGGTGCAGGTGAATGCAGGCACGCGCCTGGCCGGCGTGACCGCGCGCTACGGCGCCCGATTCGACAACGGCGCAGCGCTGCGGGCCTGGGTCAAGCGCGACCACGCCGACGCACCCGCGATGGAAGCCTTTGCCGCCGGCACCGGCAGCACCGCCCGGCGCCAGGCCGGCTTCCGCCTCGACTGGGACGAGGACGGCGACGCGCTGAGCGTCAGCGGCGACATCTTCCAGGGCGCGCTGCGCGCCACCGCCAGCGAGACCCGGATCGACTTCTCGGGCGGGAACCTGGGCGCGCGCTACGACACGCGCCTGGGCGAGCGCGCCGAACTGCGGCTGCAGGCCTGGTTCGACCAGTCGCGCCGCGACCAGTTCGGCGCCGGCCGCCACCACCTCGACACCGTCGACCTGGAAGCCCAGCTCGGCGCCCGGGTGGGCGAGCGCCATGCGCTGACCTGGGGCGGCGGCTACCGCCAGGCGCGCGACCGCTTCGAGAACGGCCCGCTGCTGCAGTTCGCACCGACCGGACGCACCTTGCGCTGGATGAACCTGTTCGCGCAGGACGAGATCTCGCTCGGCCCGCAGCTGCGCGCGACGGCCGGCGTGCGCCTGGAGCACAACGACTATTCCGGCCTGGAGGCGTTGCCCAACCTGCGCCTGGCCTGGGACGCGGCGCCCGGCGCGATGCTGTGGGCGGCCGCCTCGCGCACGGTGCGCGCCCCGGCCCGCTTCGATCGCGACCTGCGCCTGGCCGACCCGGCGTCAAGCGGCACGCGCTACCTGATCGAGGAAAGCCCCGACATGGATGCGGAGACGGCGAATGTGTTCGAACTCGGCTGGCGCGCCCAGCCGACCAGCGCGCTATCCTGGTCGGCCACCCTGTTCTACAGCGACTACGCGCGCCTGCGCACGCTCGAGCCGCGCGCCGGCCTTCCGGCCACCTTCCGCAACCTCGGTCACGGCCGGGTGCGCGGGGTCGAGGCCTGGGGCAGCTGGCAGGCGGCGCGCGGCTGGCGCCTGAGCGCCGGCGGGGTATGGCAGGACATCGCCACCGGCGTCGCAGCGGAGAGCCGGGATGTCTCGGCGCTGGCCGGCCTCACCACCAACGACCCGCGCAGCTACTTCAGCCTGCGCTCCTCGCACGACCTCCGGCCCGGCCTGTCGGCCGACCTGATGCTGCGGCGCGTCGCGCGCCTGCCGCGGCCGGCCGTGCCGGGCTATCATGAGCTGGACGCCAGGATCGCCTGGCAAGCCAGGCCGGACCTGGAACTGGCCCTGGCGGGCCGTAACCTGCTGCATGCGCGCCACCCCGAGTTCGGGGCGGCGGGCCTGCGCCAGCTGGCCGAACGCGCTGTGTTCGCCAGCGCCACGCTGCATTTCTGACGACGATAACAATGACAAGAATTCTTCCCCATCGAACGCGCCGCCTGGCTTGCCGGGCGCTCGCGCTGCCGCTTGCACTGGCGGCCGTGGGAACCAGGGCGGCCGGCCGCGGTGCGGTCCCCGGCGCGGCGCCGGATGCGCCTGCGCTCGAACGGCGGGTCAAGGCCGCCTTCCTGTACAAATTCCTCGGCTATGCCGAATTCCCCGCGACCGCCTTCAGCGAGGCCGGCGGCGCGCTCCAGATCGTGGTGGTCGGCTCCGACGACATGGCCGTCGAGCTGGCGCGCATCGCGGCCGGACGCGCGGTGGCCGGACGCCAGATCGCGGTGCGCCAGGTGCGCGCCGACGAGCCCCTGCCGCCGGCGCACCTGCTGTTCGTGGCCGGCGCCGACGTCGAGCGCGCTGCCCGGGTGCTGCGCGCCGCGCCCGGCGCTTTTCTCACCGTCACCGAATGCGACGGCGGGCTGCGCCTGGGCAGCGTCATCAATTTCCGTATCATCGACGAACGCGTGCGCTTCGACGTCTCGCTGGACGCCGCCGATCGCAAGAACGTCAAGCTCAGTTCGCGCCTGTTGACCGTGGCGAACCGGGTCCAGAAGGGAGGTTCGTGATGAGCATGCACGATACCGGTTCGGTCCGCAGCAAACTGATTCTCATGGCCGTCGCCACCACCATCGTGGCGCTGGTGACGGCCGCCGTCGCGATGCTGGTGGTCGATGCCCGTTCCGCCCAGCAGATCTGGGTCGACGACCTGTCGACCCAGGCCGACATCATCGCCAATGTCGCCGCCCCGGCGGTCTCGTTCAACGACAGCGCCAGCGCCGCGCGCAATCTCGCCGTGTTGCGGGTGCGCCCGCAGATCGTGGCCGGCGCCATCTACACCAACAGCGGCCAGCGCTTCGCGACCTGGTCGCGCGACGGCGCCGCCAAGGATGGCAGCATCCCGCTGCGGCCCGAAGCGGCCGGCCACCGCATCGAGCGCGGCGAGCTGACGGTGTTCCGTCCGATCGTGGAAAACGGCGAACCGCTCGGTACCGTCTACCTGCGCTCGCGCTACGGCCTGTTCGACCGCGTGATGAGTTACGGCGCCATCCTCGGCGTGGTGATGCTGGGCGCGCTGGTGATCGCGGCGCTGGTGGCCTCGCGCCTGCAGGCCTCGATCACCCGCCCGCTGCAGGCGGTGACTCAGGTGGCGCGCCAGGTGATGCTGCGGCGCGACTTCACCTTGCGGGTGCCGGGCCGCGAGAAGGGCGAGATCGGGGTGCTGGTCGAAGCCTTCAACGACATGCTGGCCGAGATCGGGCGCCGTTCGGATGCGCTGCAGGCGGCCAACCGCACGCTGGAACACGAGATGACGGTGCGCGAACGCGCCGAGCAGGCATTGATCGTGGCCGACCGCCGCAAGGACGAATTCCTGGCCACCCTCGCGCACGAGCTGCGCAACCCGCTGGCGCCGATCCGCACCGGCCTGGACATCCTGCGCATCCGCAGTGGCGACGCCCAGGCTACCCAGCGCGCCACCGACATCATGGAACGCCAGTTGCGGCAGATGGTGCGCCTGGTCGACGATTTACTCGACGTCTCGCGCATCAACACCGGCAAGTTCACCATCAAGATGGGCCGCGTCGAACTGAAGGCGGTGGTCAACGACGCGCTGGAAGTGGTGCGCTCCTACATCGAGCTGCACGGCCACGAGCTGGTGATCGACCTGCCGGACCGCCCCGTGTTCCTGCACGGCGACGCGACCCGCCTGGCGCAGATCCTGTCGAACCTGCTGAACAACGCCGCCAAGTACACCAACCGCGGCGGGCGCGTGGTGTTGTCGGCCACGGTCGAAGACAAGACCCTGGTGCTGGAAGTGGCGGACACCGGCATCGGCCTGGCGCCGGACATGCTCGACTCGGTGTTCGAGATGTTCGTGCAGGTCGATTCGACGCTGGAGCGCGTGAATGCGGGCCTGGGCGTCGGCCTGTCGCTGGCCCGTAAACTGGTCGAGCTGCACGGCGGCGCGATCCAGGCCTACAGCGAAGGGCTGGGGCAGGGCAGCCGTTTCGTGGTGCGCCTCCCGATCGTGGTCGATCCGGAGCCGATCACCAAGCCGACGCCGGCCGCCTTCATCAGCACCGAGAGCTACCGCATCCTGCTGGCCGACGACAACGTCGACTTCGTCAACAGCATCGGCGCGCTGCTCACCGCCATGGGCCACAGCGTGGTGATCACCCACAACGGGCCGGATGCGCTGGCCGCGGCGGCGCGCTTCTGCCCGGACTACGCCTTCCTCGACATCGGCCTGCCGCACATGTCGGGCTACGACCTGGCGCGCGGCATCCGCAACCTGCCGACCGGGGCGATGACGGTGCTGATCGCGGTGACCGGCTGGGGCCAGGAAAAAGACCGCCAGCTGGCCTTCGAGGCCGGGTTCGATCACCACATGGTCAAGCCGGTGCGCTTCGAGCAGATCGAGGAGATCCTGGGCAATCGCAGCATCATCAAGAAGCTGCGCACCTGACGCGGCCAAGGTAAAACGGAAGCGCTCGCGCGCTTCCGTCGGTTCCATCGCTTTGCCTTGGGCTGCCTACGCTTGCCGGTCCTTGCGGCGGCGCGCCAGGAAGCCCAGTACGCCGAGGCCGCCCAGCATCATGCCGTAGGTTTCCGGTTCCGGCACCGGCGCCAGCATCACGGCGCCGCCGAACGATGCGCCGGTATCGGACACCATGGTGCCGCTGACCTGCAGGTAGTAATTCCCCGCGACCAGGTTGTTGGACGCAACGCTCCAGACATCCATCGCACCGCCCATCAGCGAGCTGCCTGTGGTGATCAGCGTTTCGTCCTCGCCGTACAGGGCCAGGCCGGTGATGTCGAGGCCCTCGTCGGCGCTGCCGCTGATCGAGGCGACAATCGCATCCAGGTTCACACCGACGTCGCCATCCACGGTGAAGGTGAAGCGGTCGGCGAAGGTGTTGCCATCGTTGTCGGCTTCAAAGGTATCGCCGAAGTAGGCGCTGTTGTCGACCAGGCTCAGTGCCTGCGGCGAATTGCCGATGACATCCTGGGCCAGGACGGCCGAGGAGCCGAAGCTTGCGGAAGCAAACAGAATTGCAGCAATCAATGATTTTTTCATAGCCTTCCTCGCATGGAATCAGCTGCGTCCTGCAGCCAGGGTTTCACGTATCGGGGAACTTCATGCTAGCAAAGGGGCATGGAAAAGCACGCAGAACCGTTGTTTGCGAGGATTGACGCAGTAACCGATCCGCGAATCAAGGATTTCTGATTGAACATGCAACCCTGGGCGCTCTCATAGGAGATTCCGGTCAAGGGGCGTTGATGAGCAGAAAAGACCGGTGGGCTTGCCCAGACCATGTCGGTACGATCCTACATAAACAGGTGGAGTGGTCCGACGATGGGGCTGCTTGATTTAAGACTGGTTTAAAACACAGAGATGTGCTGGCAATCGAAACGCGCAATATCTTGGCGGGAATGACGGCCGAGCAGAAAAGAAAAATGGCCCAGAATCGCTTCTGAGCCATTTTCTTGAAGAAGTTGGTGCGGCTGGCAGGAATCGAACCCACGACCCCTTGGTTCGTAGCCAAGTACTCTATCCAGCTGAGCTACAGCCGCCCGAGGCACGCATTATAGCAGCAGCAGCCGAAATGGCAAAGTCCTACGGTGTGCGGGGCAGTTCGGCCAGTCCGACGTGTTCCTTGCTTGTCGCGGCATCTCCTCCAGGCTGCTTGTCCGCCACGTCGTCGCAGCCGGCGAGCGAGTCCCCGCTGACATCGATCGGCCCGTACCATTCGCGCACGCCGAGCAGGCCGCTGGTGCGGCGCAGCCAGGCGCGCTTGGCCTGGCGGTCGACGAACAAAGTGTGCTCGAATCCATCGCTGATGAGGTTCGAGGCGCTCAAGCTGAGCTTCAGGAAAGCCGGGTCGGCGTTCGGTTCGGCAAGCGGAAGCGGCGTCAGCATGCCGCCGTCGGTGATGCCGTAGCGTTCCGTTACCGCTTTCGACAAAGGACAGGCCGCGGCGCCGGCGCTCAACAGGAGGGCGATGAGAAGTGCGGCGGCGTTTTTCATGGCGCGGGCTCTGGATGATCGTGCCCCATCCTAGCAGAGCGGGCGCCGGCGAAAACACGCGCATTCTCACGCCGGGCCAGGGGATCGCAACGAAAAAAGGGACCAGATCTTCCAATCTGGTCCCTTATATTCTTGGTGCGGCTGGCAGGAATCGAACCCACGACCCCTTGGTTCGTAGCCAAGTACTCTATCCAGCTGAGCTACAGCCGCCCGAGCACGCATTAT
>Ga0265780_10009307_pt1 | contig 11793 bp, 13 predicted proteins | sample P1T30metagenome_FD_192432 | JGI IMG/M metagenome (GOLD analysis project Ga0265780, IMG submission 192432) | Plant litter microbial communities from East Loma Ridge, Irvine, California - P1 T30 | ecosystem: Environmental > Terrestrial > Plant litter > Unclassified | place: USA: California... | reverse complement strand
GCGAAATGCTCGGGCGTTCCCGGCCCCAGCGCCGCGCGTCCGCCGCGCGGCGTCACGCGGACGGCGATGTCGAGGCCGTGCTCGCGTGCCGTCCACGCCGCCCCGCTCACATCGGCGTGCCGTAGCGCAGATGGCTGGCAAGGTTGCCGAGCACGATATCGAGGATGATGAGAATCACGATCACCACCATCGGCGAGAAGTCGATCGCACCGGTACGCGGCATGAAGCGGCGGATCGGGCGGTACAGCGGCTCGGTCACCCGGTCGAGCGCCAGGTTGATCGAACGCACGAACTCGCTCTGCATGTTGACGACGTTGAACGCGATCAGCACCGACAGAATGAACTGGATGATGAGGACCCACCAGACGACCTGGACGAGCACCTGAAGGATCTGGATCAGGGTAATCAACGCATAGCTCCCGAAAGTCTCAGGCGAACGACTACATGCTTTTCGAAGGGCCGAACAGCGTCACGCGTGGACGAGCGTACCCGCGCCGCTTTTGGTGAAAATCTCCAGCAGCATCGCGTGCGGCACGCGCCCGTCGAGGATCACCGCCGCCTCCACGCCGTGCTCCACCGCCATCACGCACGTCTCCAGCTTGGGGATCATGCCGCCGGTGATGGTGCCGTCGGCGCGCAAGGCGGCGACCCCGGCGGGATCGAGATCGGTGACCAGATCGCCATTCTTGTCGAGCACGCCGGCCACGTCGGTGAGCAGGAAGAAGCGTTCCGCGCCAAGCGCCGCGGCGATCGCGCCCGCCATCGTATCGGCATTGATGTTGTAGGTCTGGCCGTCGGCGCCGTGCGCGATCGGAGCGATCACCGGGATCACGCCCGCATCGGACAGCGTGTCGATGATACGCCGATCGACCGCGACGGGTTCGCCGACGAAGCCGAGATCGACGTGGCGTTCTATGCCCTGCAACTTGTCCGGCTTGGAGCGGCCGACCTTTTCGGCGGTGACGAAGTTCGCGTCACGGCCCGAAATGCCGACCGCGCGGCCACCGGCCTGGTCGATCCAGCCGACGATTTCCTTGTTGATCGATCCGGCCAGCACCATTTCCGCAATCTTCGCGGTTTCGGCATCGGTGACGCGCAGGCCATCGACGAAGCGCGACTCGACGCCCAATCGCTTGAGCATCGCACCGATCTGCGGCCCGCCGCCGTGAACGACGACCGGGTTGATGCCGACCGCCTTCATCAGCACCACATCCTCGGCGAAATCGCGCGCCGCCTCGGGATCGCCCATCGCATGGCCGCCGTATTTGACGACGAAGGTCGCGCCGGCGTGAAGCTGCATATAGGGCAGCGCCTCGACAAGCGTTTCCGCCTTGGCAAGCAGCGCGGCAATCGGGGAATGATCGGTCATGCGCGCGCCCTTAGCCACTTCCGCGCACGTCGGGTAGTCTTTCAGCGCAGCGAAATCGCCATGCTCAGGCGTCCAGCCGCCGCCCAAGCGCCACGAACGCATAGATCAGCGGCGGCACCAGCACCGCCGAGAGCAGCACCTTGACGATCATCTGCCCGATCAGCAGCTCGCCGATCGGGAACACGCCGAGGAAGGCGATCGTCACGAACAGCAACGTGTCGACGATCTGGCTGAGGATGCTCGCCACGCCAGCACGCAGCCACAGCATCCTGCCACCCTCGCGCCCCTTCAGCATCGAGAAGATCGTCACGTTCAGCGTCTGCGAAATGCCGTAGGAGATGATCCCACCCAGCCAGATGCGCGGCGTGCCGCCCATTATCATCGCGAACGCCGCCTGCCGGTCTGGCGCCATGTCGGGCGCGGCGGGCAGCGCCAACACCAGCAACGACAACAGCACCGACACCACCAGCGGCACGAACCCGAACCGCACCAGCCGCGTCGCGGTCGCCCCACCATGCAGTTCCGCCACCGCGCTGGAGGTGATGACGAGCAGCAGGAACGCGGCGATCCCCGCCTCGATCGCGAGCGGACCCAACCCCAGCATCGGCCCCAGCGCCGACACCGGGCCAAGCGATACCTGCTTGTTGCCGAGCACCCCGGCAATGCACACCATGCCGCCGTAGAAGATCGACAGGAAGAACAGCGAACGCGGGATCGTGACGGGCGGCTTTTGCATCCGCGTTACGCTAGCCCGTTTCGCGGGCGCGTCAAAGCCGCCAAAATCCATCGCTTACGCTTTCTTCTGCGGCAAGGTTTGATCTGGCGCGACCGCCCCTGCCCTGTATGGTGCGCGCGAAAAGGTGCCCGGTCGCGGCACCGCACGACTGGGCGCGAACGAAACCGCATGACCAAATTCCTGATCGGCATCGCCGGTATCGTCGTTATCCTGCTGATCGCGTTCGCGCTCTCCACCAACCGCCGCGCGATCCGGCTGCGCGTGGTCGGTGCGGCGTTCGGGCTTCAGGTCGCGATCGCGGTGCTGGTGCTGTACGTGCCGGTCGGGCGCACCATCATCATGGGCATGGCGGACGGTGTGACTGCGCTGCTCGGCTACGCCGGCGAAGGGACGCGCGTGATCTTCGGCGACCTGACTAATCCGGCCTGCGTGGTGACGACCGCCCAGCCACTCGGAACGCCCGCGCACCAGCCGCTCGACACCGCCGCCGCGCATTGCATCTACCCCGCGCACGCCTTCGCGCTCGGCGCGCTGCCGGTCATCATCTTCTTCGCGGCGCTTGTCTCGGTGCTGTACCATATCGGGCTGATGCAGTTGATCGTGCGCTGGATCGGCGGCGCGATCGAACGCGTGGTCGGCGTCAGCAAGGTCGAATCTTTGTGCGCCGCCGCCAACATCTTCGTCGGGCAGAGCGAGGCGCCGCTGGTGATCCGCCCGTACCTCGCCGGCCTCGCCCCGTCGCAACTGTTCGCGGTGATGACGGTGGGCATGGCGGGCGTCGCCGGCACCATCCTCGCCGCCTATGCGCTGTTCCTCGGACCCGGCGCCTTGCCCTATCTGCTCGCCGCATCGTTCATGTCGGCGCCGGGCGGACTGCTGATGGCGAAGATCATCATGCCCGATCCGATCGCCCGCGCCGATGGCGAACTGCCGCTCGACGGCGGCGCGCCGATCGACCTTGAGGACCAGACCATCCGCGCGATCGAGGCGCCGCACGAGGAGCGCGCCGCCAACGTCATCCAGGCCGCCGCCGAAGGCGCGCGCACCGGCGTGCAGATCGCCGTCGCGGTTGGCGCGATGGTGCTGGCGTTCGTGTCGCTGGTCGCGCTCGCCAACGGCATTCTCGGCGCGGTCGGCGGCATGTTCGGCCATCCGGGGCTTAGCTTCCAGGAGATCCTCGGCGTGGTGCTGGCGCCGGTGGCGTGGCTGCTCAACATCCCGTGGAGCGAGGCTCAGGCGGCGGGCGGGCTGCTCGGCACCAAGGTGGTGCTCAACGAATTTGTCGCGTTCGACCAACTCGGCAAGATGCCGGGTCTGAGCAGGCATACCGTCGCGATCGTCACCTTTGCTTTATGCGGGTTCGCCAATTTCAGCTCGATCGCGATCCAGATGGCCTCGACCGGCAGCCTCGCCCCCAACCAGCGACCGATGATCGCCAAGCTGGGCCTGCGCGCGCTCGCCGCGGGCAGCCTCGCCAATTTGATGTCGGCGGCGCTGGCGGGCCTGCTGATCGCGTGAGCGCGCGCGGCGGATGGCTGTTGCTGTCCGCCATGCTGCTGGCAAGTTGTGACGCAGCTGCGCTTTGCTCGTCCGATGTGGTCCGCGTCGTGCGAGCGCCACGCAGCGACCTTTATGCCGTCGTGGAAGCCCGTAACTGTGGTGCCACCACCGGATATGTGACCATGGTTCGCATCGGCCGCGCAAGCCGACCGCAACGCGACGCCCGAGAGGTGTTCACCGCCGATGACGATCACGGCGCCGCGGCACTCGGGCTCGGCGGCACGGTGTTGACCGACATCACCTGGATCGATGCGGAGCGGCTGCGGATCACCTATGCGTCGCACGCGCGGGTGTTCAGGCGCCGTTCCGCTGGCGACGGGATCACCGTCAGCTACCAGACCGCCTCACCGAGTCTGCATCCAGGGATTGATCAGCCGCGGTAGCGCCGTGCTCGCGGCACATCACCTTGCCGCCGGTGCGGGCACAAAAAATGGCCGGTGCGTCGCCGCACCGGCCTAAGGGTGTCCGCAGGAGGAACACATTGGGGGGCGAGCCGCTCGGCCCGCCCCAAACCGGATCAGTTGTAGGCGCGCTCGCCGTGTTCGCCGATGTCGAGGCCTTCGCGTTCGACGTCCGCCGATACCCGCAGGCCGGTCAGCGCCTTGGCGATGAAGATCGCGATCACCGTGCCGACCGCCGCCCACACGATGGTGGTGGCGACCGCTTCGATCTGGACGAGCAGCTGGTGGCCCATGTTGAAGTCGGGCTTGCCGGGTCCGCCAAGCGACGGCGCATAGACGATGCCGGTGCCGATCGCGCCGATCATGCCGCCGATGCCGTGCACGCCGAACGCGTCGAGCGCGTCGTCATAGCCGAGCTTGGGCTTGAGGAACGAGACCGCATAATAGCACACGACCGAGGCGACCGCGCCGAGGATGATCGCACCGAACGGGCCGGAGTTACCGGCCGCCGGCGTCACCGCGACGAGGCCGGCGACGATGCCCGAGCAGAAGCCCAGCGCCGAACCCTTGTGGCCATTGGCCCGCTCGACCAGCATCCATGCCAGCGCCGCAGCGGCGGTGGCGACGAAGGTGTTGATCATGGCGAGCGCGGCCGAGCCGTTCGCCTCCAGCGCGGAGCCGGCGTTGAAGCCGAACCAGCCCACCCACAGCAGGCCGGTGCCGATGCCGGTCATGGTCAGCGAGTGCGGCGCCATGCGTTCGGTCGGATAGCCGATGCGCTTGCCGAGGATGAGCGCGGAAACCAGCGCCGAGACGCCGGCGTTGATGTGCACCACGGTGCCGCCCGCGAAATCGAGCGCGCCTGCCTTGAAGAACAGCCCGCCGGATGCCCACACCATGTGCGCGATCGGGAAATAGACGATGGTCAGCCATACCGCGCCGAACACCATCACGGCGGAGAACTTCATGCGCTCCACCACCGAACCGAGCACGAGCGCGACGGTGATCGCCGCGAACGTCATCTGGAAGCAGATGAAGACATATTCAGGGATCGCCACGCCAGCGGTGAAGGTCGCGGCGGTCGAGTCGGGCGTGATGCCCCTGAGGAACGCCTTGCCGAAGCCCGAGATGAAGTCGTTGCCGCCATCACCGAACGCCATCGTGTAGCCGTACATCACCCACAGCAGCATCGCGAGGCACGCGACCGCGCCGATCTGCGTCATGGTCGACAGCATGTTCTTGGCGCGGGTGAGGCCGCCATAGAACAGCGCGAGGCCCGGCACGATCATCATGAGGACGAGCAGCGTGGAGGTCATCATCCACGCGGTGTCGCCCTTGTTGACGGTCGGCGCGGCGGCGGGTGCCGCAGCCTGCGCCCAAGCGGGTAGTGCTGCGAAGGCCAGCGCGGCGATGCCGGCGGCGCCGGCGAGTTTCAGTCCGTGTTTCATGCCCACCCCCTTCACAATGCCGTCTCGTCGGTTTCGCCGGTGCGGATGCGCACCGCCTGCCCGACATCGAGAACGAAGATCTTGCCGTCGCCGATCGCGCCGGTGTTGGCGGAAGCCTGGATCGACTCCACCACCTTGGCTGCGAGATCGGACGCGCAGACGATCTCAATCTTGATCTTGGGCACCATGTTGGTGCTGTATTCGGCGCCCCGGTAGATCTCCGTCTGGCCCTTTTGCCGGCCAAATCCCTTGACCTCGCTGACGGTCATGCCCGCGACACCGATCTCGGTAAGCGCCTCGCGCACTTCGTCGAGCTTAAATGGTTTGATGATGGCAATGACGAGCTTCACTCGACGCCCCCTTTTTTTGCTTTGTCCCGAACAGGTGTCAGCAAGCGGCGTGCCAAGTCGGAACGACGCAATTTAGCGCCGACCTGCAGGAACAATTCCTTACCAGCAGGTAAATTTTGAGCAGATGCGGAAAAACTGCCTTAAATAGAGGCAGCATCCGCAACGATGCGGCGGGCGACTTCCGCATCATCCTCATCCACCATCACCCGCACCGGGATGAACAGGTAGCTGCCGTCGGCGATGCTGGAATTCCATCCAGCGCAAATGCCGGGATACCTTCCGCATCGAGCCGCCCGATGAGGATATGCGCTTCGTTGCGGTTGAAGCGGCCGATCTCGACAATGGCCATCAGGCGACCACCCGCGGCACGCCCGGCCGCCCAAGCGAACATTCCAGGCTGTCACGATTCCAGCCGGCAAGGTCGGCGGCGGCATCGTAGGTCGATCGGCAGAAGGCGAGGATCGCGGCGTCCGGGTCGGGCGCGGTCCGCACCGCCTCGTATGGCAGGATGAACTCACCGAGCGTGGCATCCCAGCGCGCGGCCTCCGGCGACACCGCCGTCGCAGCATAGCCGCCGGGAGACGGATAGGCATAAGCGTAGAACGCAGCCTGCGGATAGGCATCGCTACCCGGCCAGAAACCGACGCTGGCCTCCTCGTGGCTGTACGCCTCGCACGTCACCGCATCGGGCAGGCCGGGCACGCCGCCGGGATGGCGTGGCGCATCGCGCCCGGAGAAGCGCGTCGCAGCCAGATCGAAGCTGCCCCAGAAGAAGTGCACCGGGCTCGCCTTGCCGAGGAAGCCGGTGCGGAACTGCCCGAACACCCGCGCGATGCGGATCAAGGCCTGCCAGAAGGCGCGCACCGCTTGCGAGTCATAGGGCCGCTCGGCGTGGTCGTCGGCAAAGGGCGTCGCGTCCGGCATTTCGCTGGGAGCGCCATCGAACGCGCTCGGCACGTCGAGATCGTCGAGACAGGCGATCACCGCCTTATGAAAGTCGGCGATGTTGCCGGCAAGCAGTCCCATCCCCCGGCTGCGCCCGTCGCTGGTCATGAAGATCAGCCGGTCGTGCAGGAAATCAAAGTCGATCTCGAGAATGCGGCTTCCCACCGGGATCGGCGAGGTGGTGAGCCCCCGCGCCGAGACGTAGAGTGGCACATGCCAGCTATGGTTGAGCCAAGGCGTCAGCGCCAGCCGAACCTTACCGATGATCTGCGTGCGCAGTTGCAGCGCGACCGCCGTCTCGCGCCAAGCGGGCCAGTCGAGTTGGGGCCAGTCTCCATGCATCGCTGTCTCCGTTGACCCGCATATGGCATGCGCATAGGGTATGCGCATGCTTGTAAAACCGGTATCTTCCTCCAAGCGCCGCTCAGTCAACCTGTCGCTGGACGAGTCGGTGGTGGCGGAGGCGCGGGAATACGGCATCAGCCTGTCGCGCACCAGCGAAGAGGCGCTCGCCAAGGCGGTAAAGGCGGAGCGCTGGCGGCGCTGGCAGGAAGAGAACCGCGAAGCGATCGAAGCAAACAACCATTGGCTCGAACAGAACGGGCTACCTTATGCAGATCTGCGTCTTTGGTGATGGCACAATTCGATGTGCATGAGGTCAGACCAGGACAATATCTGATCGACTGCCAGTCCGACCTGCTATCACATCTCGAATCCCGATTCACGGTGCCGCTATCTCCGATTTCGGAAGGACGGCAGACCATCAACCGGCTTCATCCACATTTTACCGTTGCGGGAGTGACCATGATCATGGTCACCGAACTGGCGGGTGCGATCCCGGCACGCGCGATGGGTCGCCGCGTCGCGTCGTTCGTCGCGCATGAGTATGAGATCAAGGCTGCGCTTGACATGCTGATCTCGGGAATCTGACATGGCGAAGCCACGCCGTCGGTCCTCGCGGCGCGAGGCCAGCCGGACTCTTGGCGAGACGCGGATTAGCTGCCGCTAATCCGCTCAAGAAGTCAGACCGCAGTCCCGCCGACCGTCAGCCCCTCGACCAGCAACGTCGGCTGGCCAACACCGGCCGGCACGCTCTGCCCGCCCTTGCCGCACATGCCGACACCCTCGTCGAGCGCGAAATCGTCGCCGATGCCCTTGACTTTGGTGAGGCACGACGGGCCATCGCCGATCAGCGTCGCGCCCTTGATCGGCGCGCCGATCTTGCCGTCCTCGATCCGGTAGGCTTCGGTGCAGGAAAACACGAACTTGCCCGATACGATATCGACCTGCCCTCCGCCGAACGACTTGGCGAAGATGCCCGTCTTGACGCGCGACAGCAGCTCGGCGGGATCGTCGTTGCCGCCCCGCATGAAGGTGTTGGTCATGCGCGGCATCGGCGCGTGCGCGAACGATTCGCGGCGGCCGTTGCCGGTCGGTTCGACACCCATCAGCCGGGCGTTGAGGCGATCCTGGATATAGCCCTTGAGGATGCCGTCCTCGATCAGCACGTTCTCCTGCGTCGGCGTACCCTCGTCGTCGATCGACAGCGAACCGCGCCGGTCCATGATCGAGCCGTCGTCGACCACCGTCACGCCTGGCGCCGCCACGCGCTCACCGATCCGGCCGGAGAAGGCCGAGGTGCCCTTGCGGTTGAAATCGCCCTCAAGCCCGTGGCCGATCGCCTCGTGCAGCAGGATGCCGGGCCAGCCCGGCCCGAGCAGCACGGTCATCTCGCCCGCCGGGGCGGCGACCGAATCGAGGTTCACCAGCGCCTGCGCCAGCGCCATGTCGATCGCGCGGTTCCAAGTCGCCGGCTCGAACAGGTCGGCGTAGAGGTAGCGCCCGCCCAGCCCGTGGTTACCGGTCTCGCGCCGGCCGTTCTGTTCGACCACGATCGAAACGTTGAGGCGCACCAGCGGCCGCACGTCGGTCGCGACGAAGCCGTCCGCCCGGACGATTTCGACCACCTGCCAGCTGCCCATCAACGACACGGACACCTGCGCGACACGCGGATCGCGCGCACGGGCGGCGGCGTCGATCGTCTGGCACAGGTTCACCTTGTCGGCGAACGGCACCAGATCGAGCGGATCGGCGGCGGTGTAGAGGTGGCGGTTGGTGGCGCGCGGCGGCGCCGCCTTGGGGCCGGTGGCGGGGTCGATCAGCGCCATCGTCTCCGACGCACGGCGGATCGCGTCGGCCGAGAGTTCGTTGGCGTGGGCGAAGGCGGTGGTCTCGCCCGACACGGCGCGCAGGCCGAAGCCCGAATGCGTGTCGTAGCTGGCGGTCTTCAGCCGCCCGTCGTCGAAGCCGAACGCCTCGGACTTGCGGTATTGCAAGTACAACTCGCCATCGTCGGCACGCGACAGCGCGCTTTCGGTAAGCGCGAGCGCCGCATCGGGCGAAAGCTGGCCATCGTGGTAGAGGAAGGCGCGCGGTTCGGTTGGGCTGGTCATGCGACCAATATAGGCACCGCGAAAGCGATGTCACCACGCAGCCGCGATCAGATGCTCGCGCCGTCCGGATGATCGGGCAGCTTGGACTGGTCGACCCCGTCCGCCGGGCCACCGATCAGCACGAAGCGGCGGTCACAATAGCCGCAATCGACATAGCCGGCTTCGTCGATCTCAAGGAACACGCGCGGGTGGCCGAGCGCGGCGCCGCCGGGGATGTCGCTGGCCCCGTCGCAGGCGACGCGGGGCTGGGAGGTGCGGGCGATTTCGGGCGGTGCGATCATAGACAGCGCGGATAGCAAGCCACGCGCCCGCACTCAATCGCCTTTAGGGTTGCGTGGGGCGATTGAGGGCGTATGCGCGGGAGCCATGAGCGAAGCCGCCATCTCCATCACCGATCTGTGCAAGACCTATCAGGGCGGCAAGCGCGCGCTCGACGGGGTGACGTTCGACGTGCCACGTGGGCAGATCTTCGGGCTGCTCGGGCCGAACGGCGCGGGCAAGTCGACGCTGATCAACATCCTGGCGGGCCTGGTCAACAAGACCAGCGGCACGGCGACGATCTGGGGCTTCGACATCGACCAGCACCCGCGCAATGCGAAGGTGTCGATCGGCATCGTCAACCAGGAAATCCTGTTCGATCCGTTCTTCTCGCCATTCGAGACGCTGGAGATCGCCGCCGGCCTGTACGGCGTGCCGAAGCGCGAGCGTCGCTCGATGGAATTGCTGCGCGCGGTGCATCTCGAGGACAAGGCCAACGCCTATGCCCGCACGCTGTCGGGCGGCATGAAGCGGCGGCTGATGGTGGCCAAGGCGATGGTGCATTCGCCGCCGGTGCTGGTGCTCGACGAGCCGACCGCCGGCGTCGATATCGAGCTTCGCCAGCAATTATGGGCGTATGTGAAGAGCCTCAACGATCAGGGCGTGACGGTGGTGCTGACCACGCATTACCTTGAGGAAGCCGAACAGCTGTGCGACCGTATCGCAATCATCAACCACGGCCGGGTCATCGCCAACCAGCCGACGCGCGAGCTCGTCGGCATGGCGCAGGAAAAGATCGTCGCGGTCACGGTCGATCGTGATGTTGGCACGGTGCCGGTGCACGACAGCTTCGAAAAGATCACGCTGAAGGGCGATCGCACGCTGGAAGTCACCTACCGCAAGGACCGGGTCAACGCGGGCGGCGTGCTGGCGGCGATCCAGTCGGACGGGTTCGGCATCGTCGACGTCAGCACGCGCGAGGCCGATCTCGAGGACGTGTTCCTCAACCTGACCCGCGCCGCCAACGCGCACGCGGCCTGACCCGACGCGCCGCCTGTCCCCGAACGGAATGATAGCCGATGGCTGAAGCGCAAACCTCCGACATCCTCATCATCGGCTCGGGCGCGGCTGGACTGACCGCCGCGCTCAACCTCGCCGATCGGTTCAAGGTGACGGTGCTTGCCAAGGGCAAGCTCAACGAAGGTTCGACCGCATGGGCGCAGGGCGGTATCGCCGCCGTACTGGAACCCGGCGACACGTTCGAAAGCCATATCGAGGATACGATGATCGCCGGCGCCGGTCTCAACGATCGCGCCACGGTCGAGTTCGTCGTGGAGAACGCGCCGAAGGCAATCGCGCGGCTGACCGAACTCGGCGTCCCGTTCAACATGGACGGGAACGCGCCGCACCTGACGCGCGAGGGCGGCCACTCCCACCGCCGCATCGTCCATGTCGCGGACGCCACCGGCCACGCGGTGCAGGTCGCGTTACAGACGGCGGCGGAAGCGCACCCGAACATCCGCCTGCTGCCCGATATGGTGTGCGTCGATCTTGCCACCAGCAAGCATGAGCAGCGCTATTCGGGCGCCGGCCATGTCTGGGGGGTGTATGCGGTCAACCGCGAAACGGGTCGTGTCGAGCTGTTCACCGCGCGTGCGACGATCCTCGCGACCGGTGGTGCTGGCCGCACCTATCTGTTCTCGACCGCCCCGCGCGGCGCGACCGGTGACGGTATCGCAATGGCGTGGCGGGCGGGCGCGCGCGTCTCCAACATGGAGATGATGCAGTTCCACCCGACCTGCCTGTACAATCTGGACGTCAAGAACTTCCTCATCACCGAAGCGGTACGCGGCGAAGGTGGCCACCTGCTGCTGCCCGACACCGGCTACCGCTTCATGCCCGATTTCGACCCCCGCGCCGAACTGGCGCCGCGCGATATCGTCGCGCGCGCGATCGACCATGAGATCAAGCGGCTCGGACTGGATTACGTCCATCTCGACATCAGCCACCGGGGACCGGAGTTCATCCGCGAGCATTTCCCCAACATCCACGAGAAGCTGCTCGGCCTCGGCATCGACATGACCAAGGAGCCGATCCCGGTCGTCCCCGCGCAGCATTATACCTGTGGCGGCATCATGGTCGATCGCGACGGCCGCACCGACCTGCCCGGCCTCTATGCGGCGGGCGAGTGTACGCAATCCGGGCTGCACGGCGCGAACCGCCTCGCCTCCAACTCGTTGCTCGAATGCTTCGTGTTCGGCGAGGCGGCGGCG
>Ga0265780_10009306_pt1 | contig 11793 bp, 13 predicted proteins | sample P1T30metagenome_FD_192432 | JGI IMG/M metagenome (GOLD analysis project Ga0265780, IMG submission 192432) | Plant litter microbial communities from East Loma Ridge, Irvine, California - P1 T30 | ecosystem: Environmental > Terrestrial > Plant litter > Unclassified | place: USA: California... | reverse complement strand
AAATCTCAGTAGTTCAGGCACATCAAGAACGCCTTTCCCATTACCACGGTGAGTTTCTGCGCATGAATGTGTGTTTGTTAGACCAGTGAGCGACATCTGGAGGAGGAGTCATGAACGTCGCCCCCTACGTAGGTCTTTTCGACAGCGGGCCGATAGGTAGCTAACGTTCAGCTACGGCTTTCCAAAAGCAAAGTCTTTAGTGTATCAGCCCGTATCGCAGACGAAAACCGAGACCACCAGAGACTGAGCTTAGATTTCTCTCAGACTGTTCTTCCCTGTCACATATCCACAACCCTTCCACATCAACGCAAAATTCAGTGTTGTTTGCAAAGTGTTTCCAGTCCGTTAAGGGAGAGAAATGCCTTGCCTGCAATAACTGATTGTCTACCCGCACTAATAGAACGATACGAAATTTCGCTATGACGACTGCGAATTGGTAGGACAGTCACGGTTCGGCTAATAATCGTGGATTCTTCACGCGTTGTCGACCGCCATGTCTTCTTCCCACCTCGGGTCTTTCCAGCCCAATCTCCTAGTACAGTCAGCGTGACATGTGCCCTCCTCGGCAGTAATTCATCAGTATGATGAGACCGGTATTGCTCATCAAGCGTCCATATGGTTGACCACGAGTCGCAAGCACGGGAGACGCCCGTGGAGGTTGGTTTGCTATGGTACCCTATGCTTAATGAACAACGGTTCTGTATATCAATTAGTCAGCACACACTCCATGAACTCTGTGCGAAGGTCTTGCTGCATTTCATCTTCCTTCCGTCATTTCTGGCGACTACAATCGATATCTCAAACACACGATCAGCGTTTGTAGTGAGCAACAGCGTTACAGTCAGCAGCAATTACCATGGACTACTTTGACGATCTAGACAACCAGGCCATGGATACCTTTCGCGAACTCAACGACAACGCAGAACTGGTCGATGCCACACTCACAAGCACGCTGTCCCCAGAACTAGAGAACCTTATCCGGACAGCGAAACAACAACATGTCCCGATCCGCCCAGTCAAGCACAGATCCTGCGCAATGGACTATCTTTTCAGGATATGCAGTCCTCTTACACCAATAATCCTCGCATCAGCGGCTGTTCTTCCATCACAGCCAAAGATCGTCCACGGAGAGAGCGAGAATGGCCCTACTCAATTCTGCCAACTCAACGAGCTCGATATTCCCATTCTCAAATGCTGGCTAGCGACAACATTTCCCTCTCTTTTGCCAGTGCTTGCTCCGATGAACAAGGCGCGCAGAGAGTTTTCTCCATTCTCTGCGGCGCCTACCCTTGGATTAGACACCACGCTACCTCACCATCGCCCAAACAACGACACGATGTCCAGCTATCGGCCCACGCAAGATCAGTATCCGGTATGGTACTTCTTCTACGGCACGCTAACAGATTCTTCGGTTCTGGCCCAATTGTTTGGCTCCGCACCCGCAACGACGTCTCCACTGGTCCCGGCAAAAGTTCAGCATGGCAGGCTCCGAACGTGGAGTGGGAAGTACAAAGCTTTGGTCGATGCGCCGGGCTTCGAGGTAGATGGATGGGCTTATGAGGTCCAGTGTCAAGAACAGGAGGATGCCTTGCGTATGTACGAGACAGCAAAGTATGAAGTGGTGAGGGTTGCAATCATGTTGAATGAGAAGTCCGATCATGAGCGTGTTACTCGTGGCTGCACATTCCGTTTCGTTGGATACGAGGATGAGCTGGTCTGAAAGGACCATGGCCTGCCTGCGACATGTCACGTCGAAGAGTGTCAAATCTGAGTAATGCTTGACCCCGCAAGGCCATGATGAAGGTCTCCTGTCATGAAGTGAGTTTGCTGCGGTCGTTTGGCACAATGAGGGTATACAGCATGGCTGTTTCCTACAAACGCGTACTCGAATTCCAACCATGAAGTGAAACTCATCTGTAGCTCTAGAAGCAGTCTCGATATTGGAAACGCAACATTGATCGCCAGCGACGATGTTGTTTGATCACGAGACTGTCGCCTAGACGAGCATTCACTTTTGAAGCGCGCTTAGGAGAAACTGTAACGCACAATCACCCTCGTGAGTTGTAGTCTCCTCGTTGGCCAAACGTAATCGCTGACACCGCTAACTACGGTGTCAACATTTCTCTCAACTCATCAACACCGAACTCGCAACTCACAGCCGCCCGCTGAATCAAGACCCCTCCCGAAGCCGCTCTACGCCCAAAGCCGCTCACATTCTGCGTTCATTTCAACTATCTATCCACAGCCCCCTTCCACTTCCAGAATGTCTACCACCATGAACTCCGCCCAAGCCGCCCAAGCCGCCAGCTTTCATGTCCAGATCTGCAAGGCCAAGCCGTTGTTCAAGAAATTCCTCGAGCTCCCAGACAACGTCCGCGACCGCATTTACTGGCATGTGCTTCGGTCCGATGGCCAACTCGGCCGGGTCCTGACCGCCCACGGCACAGTTGGAGACATCAAAACCGGCCGCTCGCCCTTCCTCTTGCCGGCGATCTGCTTCACCAAGAAGAGCGAACTCGCCCTTGCAGGCCTCCTCTACGTTCAGCAAGCTAAGATTAACGTCTGTTGCGAGTGGTGCAGCAAGGCGATGCTCGTCTTCCTCGATCGCATCCTGCCTTCAGGAGATCTCGGGCGGCACGCCGTCATCACCGTCAACTACGACTACTACACTAGCAATCAGGCCACGAACGACTTCAGCTTCGACACTCGCTTCCTCGAAGCCTGTCCCGAGGTCAAGCATCTCACCATCACCATGAGCGTGTGGGACATCATCGAGCGCTTGGGCGAGGGACCTACGGGCGGCTATCGACCGCTCACGATGACCGAGATTCTGGCCAAGAAGGACTTCATGAGCATCACCAAGTTCAAGCAGATTCGATACGTTTGGTTCCGCGTTGTCCGCGCGGGAGTTCTACACGGCGAGGATGTGCTGACTGGCATGAGTGACGTGTGCAAGGCCATGCTGCAGGTCTTCCATGATCAGGGGATTAGCGTTTACTTCCGCCTGAATCATAGGCACCTCTCTGAACCATAGATGAGATGTAGGCAAGGGCGAAAAGGTGCGAAGAATGGAGATTTACTTGGCGAAAAAGGGGCGAAGGATGAAGGCTTAGTTGGCGAAGAGGGGCAAAGGATGAAGGCTTAATTGACTGCACTTCTAAGAGAGATGGTAGATCAGAACATGGATGTACACGGCGGTGAGCGATCTTTTGATAACTACTCGACAAAGGGAGCCCATCTCGACTTCATATTCAGCATAGTTGCAATGGCACAAAATGGTCCAGATAAGCTTGATCCCGTCACGTGTCTGCCGGCCACCAGACATTCTTTCACAAGTTCCAGCCGTTTGTGCAGTGAGTCAGCAAGAGTCCTGAATATGCGCTAGTAGCTTACTATCGCAAAATTGCATGCAAACACCTCTGATCCCCCTCTAGACTACACCATGGCATACAGCACTTTCGGCTTTAATAACCTCGAGCCGCGCCCGGCCGCAATGTCTCATCCTCTACCAGACAGAAGTCTGACCCCATTCTGGCAGCCACCTCTCGCCCGCGAAAGCCCTGTCAACTTCGTCGGCCTGCCTGTAGAGCTCAAAGGTCTCATCTACGAGTACGTCCTCGAACCCAACACTCGCCTCTACGTCGCCGGGAACGATCCCGCCTCAACACACTCCGGTGAAAAGTCTTCAAACATCTACGGCTTACCTACCATCTGCTTCACCAACAAGCTCGAGCGCACCATTGCCATCCACACACCGACGCCGCGCTCTTGACACACTGGCTCCGCGAGATTACCGACACCAAAGATGTCAACTTCGATAGCGTGAGAAAGCTGGAGTTCAACTACATCAAGCGCCCTTACTTGAACAACCGCTCCGAAGACAACTCACTCCTTGCCGCCTGCGCCAATCTCGTGCAGCACACCCTCACGTTCACAGTCAAGGAGCTCAGCATTCGCGACAACGGCAATACTTCCGACCCGACGCTGGGAGTGTTCAAGGTCCGCGGCATCACTGGCGACGAATTTCTGGCCAACATGAGCTTGGCTCCACTGTTCAACTGCGCACGCTTGTAGTGTCTGACTGTACATGTATGGGCGGGCTATGATGGACCAAGCAAAGCGAATACGTCTCAGGTGGACTTCGTGGTGAGGACACTGCAGTGGTGGGAGAACGAGTTCGAGGCAAAGCATTGCTGTCCGGTTCAGATCGTGTTGCAGTGGCATAAGAAAAAGCGAGAAAGCAGGGTGTGGGATGGTGTGATCAGGAACAATAGGCCAATAAGTATCGGCTTTTTGGGCGGTGCTTCTGATGTGGCCCAAGACAAGGGCTAGATTTGCGGAATCCTGAGAAAATTAGATTGGAAACAAATCCGCACATACTAATTCGGGAGCGTACAATATCAATGAACTTAGTTCGTTGTTGAGAACCGTCACCCCACCTTCACCTCATTGCACATGCCGTCATCGCAAATGCGCGGACTTGGCAGAATGATTAGCGAGGACACCGCACATATTTTGCGCCTTCTCTCCTTCATCCGCGAACACTTCATCGAATACCTGGCGGCGGTGCGGAACGTACATCTCAATTACATTGTTCGAAGCTCGAAGCTGGGATACGGTGTTGCGCACGACCGGGCGTTCCTGGCACGATGTACTCAGCTCCGCAAGTTGACCATCACGATACCAAACGTCCAGTTGAGCTGCGAGAGCGAAGCACCTGAACGCCATGGCCGATACCGTTCTTTAGAGCCTGAAGAGATTGTCTCAAGGTACATGCTTGCTCCTCTCCTACAACATGCTCCATTGCGAATGATTATTGTCCGACTCCGCACTCGCTACGCCCTCCAAGATGTGCTACGACTTCATGGCTCACGCATGATAAAGGTGGCAAAGTTGCTCCAGCAAACCTTCCGAAACATCCACGACAAGAAACTCGATGTTCAAGCGATATTAGAGAGGCAAGACAGGCTGCAAGTCAAGCTAGACGTTCTAAAACTACGGGACGAGACTTATCGGCCTGTTCAAGACGATGAAGGGAAGGATGAGGAATCTCAGCCTGGCCAACAGTCAGTAGTACTGTACTGTTTGGGGTGTTAGGTGTACTGTACGGGCCAATAGGAAGCTCTGTACGTACTGTGGTACTGGTGAAGGATAGCAGTACTGTCCGTAGCAGTAGTACTGCCGCACGAGCCCTCTACTGACAGTACAGATCATCTGATTGGCTGCCTGGGTCGTCCTTGTCGGTAGGCAGTGAAGGAGCCACTGGAGGAGTCTCATATTTCTCAGCCTTTCTCACAAAGCTTTCAAGATCGCGCAGTGAGCTCTTCACAACACCTCGTTGAAGCCAGTTCCGCTGCAGTTGTATAGACTCGATTGTAGCGCTGCTAAGCCGATTGCGGTCGCACGTAATTGTCCGACGCGCCTTGCTGAAGGCGCGCTCACACTCACAGCTTGTAGATGGGATAGAGAGGTAGTCGCAGGCCACCTTGAACACGATAGGATAGCGCATACGCCCATACTCCAACCACCAAGCCCATGGCTCATGCTTCAACAGTCGTTGTTCGTGGCTACTCGTCGTTGCGTGCTCAAATGCTAGAGAGTCCAAGTAGTTGTCAAGCTGATTTGTTCGTTTCTGTCGCTTGCTCTTGGCGTTGGTGAGGAGGTGTAGGTCGATCTCTATAGACCGCTCGTAGAGGCCGTCGCCCGTGCCTGATGGGATTTTACGCCGTGTGGGAGGTTGGAAAGCTGGGTGCTCCTCCTCAGCCTCATCCTCATCCACGTATTGTTTGTACACCTTGCGGAGCGACGCCTCAGCCTTCTTGTACCAATTGGGAAAGCGCTTCCACTGAGTCTTGAACCAGGCGACGCGGAGCTTGGGGTTGAGCGCGGTGGGTACGGCGTAAAGGCTGACGTCGGGCTTGATGAGGAGCGTATCGAAGTAGTGATCGAGTTTGGCCTTGTCAAAGGCCACCGCAGTAGCAAAATATTTTGACTTGTTTGTGCGGTTGTTCGCGTCATCGTAGTGCGCCCACAAAGCTTGCAAATTAGGCAAAATTTGCCACAGTGATCCGAAGCCTGAGACGCAGTTATCACCTTCAAGGCGCTTGGTCACCTCATAGGCGGGTTGTAAAAAGTCGACAAGCTCCTCCACCTCATCCCACTCCTCGTCTGAAAGCGCGTCTGCTTGTGGGTCGTACTCGGAGCCGTCCTCCTGCTTGATCTCGGTGTTCTGGCGCAGCGATCTGATGTAGAGTTGTATAGTTTTCTTGAGCTCAAATGAGCGGAGGAGCATAAGGTAAGTCGAATGCCAGCGGACGCCGCCAGCTTGGCGGAGTTGGAGCGTGTGAGTCGTGTATATAGAGTCCTCGTTGTTGGCCTGCTTCTGCAGAGAGTGGAAAAGCTCGCGGCGCTTATGGGACGAGCAAACAGCGTTGAAAAAGATGTGAAGCTTTCCTACCACTCCAAGCTGGCGAAACTTCTTGAACTGGTCACGAGGCGCTGCAGCAGCAAGCTCCTCTTCCCACTTGCTCATCCCATTACCGTATAGTATAGCCTTGACAACGAGGTTGATAATGTGGCCTGCGCAGTGTAGGCGATTGTCGGGCGTGATTTCGATGCTTGGGTGCTTGTTCAGGCCGTCAATGAGCTTGCCGTTGTTTGAGCTCGCGTTGTCGCCTATGAAACAGTGGAATTGGCAGGAGATTTCGTAGTCATCGAGTACGTCGCGTATGATAGCCGCTTGGGCAGCGCCAGTATGGTCTCCATATAGGTTTTCGAACGCGATTAATAGGTCCTGTTGCTTGAGTTCTGCATCTATCGTGAGAAGTCAGTTTGGTGTTGCAAAACATGGGCCAATAGGAGCCCGCGCTAAGCTCCCGATTTGGACAAAACGTCGACTTACCGACAAAGTGAGCCACAACTCCAAGGAAGCTTAGATAGTTAGATGACGTCTATATATCGACGCTTACACTAATCTTCGACTTTGCTGCTGCCAGCAACTCCTTTACCTCTATCTTTCGTGTTGCGAGGAGCTTCATGACGTACGATGGCATGGTAGAGTGAGAATCTGGCAGCGCCGACAGCAGGCTGCTGCGGTTCCAGGTAAGTAGCCCTCGAAACGCTGGCGACACTGCAGTACGAAAACTGACGTCCTTCAGCATCACCCAATCAACGAGCGCTTCCTGGAGCTCCTGTTCTTGCCACGGCGAGTGGGGATTATTGTTCCGGCCCCAGCAATCTTCGCGGCTTCGAACGGCGACAAGAAACCAGGCAATCAGCCCTCGGGCAGCATACCGGTGGCAGGATCGATACCGTGGGCCTTGATCATGTGACGTGTAATATAAGCGTTGCCGTCTACGACTCTAGCGTCGCTTGTATGGTGCCTCGTAAGGTGGCAAGCCTTGCAGAGCCACAGTTTCAACGATTTGCCGTTGGCCTTGAAGTGCTCTAACTCAAGCGCGTAACGCCACACAGGTGAGCAGCGCTTTGCTCCAATTAGCTTGCTTTTGTAGCTAATTTTGAAACCAGTTCGAAGCGGCGTTAGCTTTGCTCCATCAAGGTAGATCTGATTAAAATCTACCTCGAAGCGCGCGCCCAAGACACCAAGTCTATCGCCCTCACCCGGATAAATATGGCACCGCGCTGACGGCGGCGACGATGGGGATGATGGAGGAGAGGCAGCGCGAGTTTGAGCGAGCGGTTTTGAAGCTGCAGTGTGGAATATTGGTGCAACAGGGCGAGCAGTCAATAAGGCGCGAGCTTGGCGGTTCATGTTGTCGTACGTGGCTTGTTGTTTTGTGGGTTGGAAAGATGGGATGAGGTCGAAAGGAATTTGGAGCAGGTAAGAGCTTTACCATCTGGCAGAGATGGTGATTTTACGGCGCGTTAACGCGTCGCAAAATACGCGCGATCGCTAACAGAATGTGACAGCTCGTCGCCTCGCACAGCAGCTGCAGCTACAAGCATAATTCTCAGTCACACCACCATAGTACTGCAGTACAACACCAAAAATTCCCATACTGTTACTGCTACTGTACGGAGCCAATCAGAGCCAAGTACTTACGGCCAAAGTACTAGTACAGTAGTACAGTACTGTTCAGTAGTACTGACTGTTGGCCAGGCTGAATTGAGGATGAAGATGAGGCAAATGCCGTTCATTGGCAGGATGTGCGATGTCACGAGGGTCAAGATCACGATGAGGATAGTTCTGGAAAATAGTAAGATGATGACGAGTATGCGATTGGGATGTGGAATCTCTACGGGAAGAGAGGGATATTGGAAAGGCCTCTAGAATAGCCGAGGAATGATCCTCTTTCTCGACCGTGCAACAGTGACCACTCATCTCAACAACGCGCTACATTCTTCTCTCAGGACTTGAGCTCACTATGGCTCAATTTTACAAATCGCAACGCGTATCCCTGACTCTATTCATTCTCAACCGAACTCAAGTCTTCGCAGTGCGCTCTGGATTCTGCGCAACTCTAACTTTCACGTCTGCTCCATCCACAGCCACAACATTGCGACCATGTCAGCTAGCATACCAGTGATCACCTATGGGGTAGGTCATGGACAAGCTAGACACGATGTCCCTCGGCATTGCTACCGAACTTCCTGCCGCACACGCTCAGTCTACGCCCACCACGCCATCTTCACAGCTCTGAAGATCCGTCGAGTTGCCCGTCGAGATCAAAGAACGTATCTACAAGCTCGCAATCAGCCACAACCGCCAACTTTACGTCTCCTCTCAGCTTTTATGTCTCGAGCAATTCGGCCGTGCCGGTGGGCCCAGTCGTTACTTGCCCGCGATCTGCTTACGAGCAAGCTCGAGCGCGCCATCGCGTTCCCGGTGTGCGTGCGCAGAACTGAGCTGTGCGTCAACGAAAGTGGCGACAGCCAGAATTTTATGAGTCTGATCAGGAGTGTTGTCAAGGAGAACGAGAAGGCGCTCGCTATCGTCAGGTCAGCCAGGATCTATTTGATACGTGAATACACGTCTGTGTCCGCCGACCCATAAAATATTTTCGTCGAGCATCTCACGTTCCTAAGGGCTTGTCAGACGACTCGCACTCTCACGTTGGGGCTTCCACATGATGATCTACAACACGAACAGAAATATAGCTGTGGCGCACTACCCTTACCAGCGCCGAGGCGGTGCAGAAGTTCAGCCTCAACACAGTCACCGCCTGTACGACACTGCGACGTATCACCATCACCGTCAGCCACCCCAAGCTTCATGGGTCTTTGCTTCGTAACTTGATGAATCATATGATGGAATTAGGAACTGGATCAAGGAGCACCGCACGGCATGGTCGGGATATTGAGGTCGAGGCTACCTCTCATCGGTGTGACCCTTGGAAGGAACGTACCTCGTTCATCCACTTTCCGGATCACGGTATTCGGGGGAGGAGAAAGGGGATACCCTGCTTCATGTAGCATGTATGAAATAAAGGCTCGAGGCTTTGATGTCTGTTCACTTTCTTCCAATCACACTTAGAATCTGTCCTTCACCACCAACGACAAGATGTGTATGGCCGTGGGTGGCGATCGGTCTCTTTTTCGTGTCATAGTGCCACAGCCACAGCCATAGAACTGGCGCATTCAGCTCTTCTCTCACTTCCCCGCTCCTTCATTTGGCCTTCACTCTAGTAGACGTGCCCTTGATCTTGACTAGCTCCGCGCAAACGAAAATCTTGGCAGTCTCGCACAAACCTTTCGCAAGTCGCATATTCAATTCTGTATCATTCACAACAACGGTCGCCGTGCAGCCATGTCAGCCATTACAGCGTCTGTACAGCTTGGTTTCAAGCGCCTCAATCCTGCGCAGATGACGCCACCGCAGCAACCACTGTTCGCCAACCTCACCAAATTCCCCGTTTAAATCAGAGAACACATCTACGAGCTCGCGGTCGGCCGAGATTGTCACTTGCTTTTTGACGCCCATCGCTCCGTCTACATCAAGCAGTCCAACGCGTCGCACATGCTGCCAGCTGTTTGCTTCACCAACAGACTCGAGCGCGCTATTTCACTATCAGTCTTCATGCGCAACGCCACTGTCTGCTTTTATCAAGACACCACCATAAAGCGCCTGCCGGACTTGATCAAGGGTGTGGAGAGCGACCACGACAAAGCCCTCATCATCGTTCGGTCGGTCAACGTCAGGTACTGGAATTCCTACATGTTTGTCGCGGCGGGCAAGAAAAGCAATCCGTACGTCGACAACATCGCATTCTTCACAACCTTTCCGGCTCTCCACAGAATCAACATGCAGTTGCGACTATGCGATCTGAGACCTATAAGTCACGGTGCCTGGAGCTCATAGCCCAGACTCTTCAACTGCTCCGAAGTGGGCGACTGCTTTCCACCTCCTTGAAGTCGTGGCGTGCGCGGCGTTGCAACAAATCATCTTTACCGTTACCTGGTCACCACGCTTCGACTGTATAGTCGACATACACACCGCAGACGACATGGTGCGCCAGAAGAATAGCGACCGTGGTGGCTTCATCGATTCTGGCCGTGAGGGAGCTCCTGGCCGGATATATGGAACTACCTGAAGTACAAAATGTAAATCGACTAGTGACCGTGCAGAGAAGCCCATTTCTTGGCTCAAATACGCGCAATCATTGACGGAGAAGCTCTTGATACGTACGAGGACATGTACAATGGGCGGCTCGACTGGGTCAACGCTGAGGATGCCCTGGATACCGACGAAGCTGATTCAGGTGGAGACGGTTAAGCGATTTTCGCCCGACGAGGACAATCGATTGATTTGCAAGTTGATTAGTTCGGTAACGCCTCGCGACGCGCTGGTGTCAATCCTCGAGGATCCGGGCGACCCAGCCGATGGCCTCTTGCTCCCTGACCTTAAGAAAAAGCTTCTCGCCAGGCTCAAAGAGCTGTATGTACCCCAGACCGACAAGGGTAAGCGTGTCAATATGGTAGTGGCGAAGGACAAGTACTTTGTTGAGTCAGGCGAGGGTCCTGTCGTGACAGTCAATCGCCGGCAGAACTATCGGCCGCCACATGTTGCCACGCTATTGTTTGGTACCCATCGACATTCCCACGATCTGGCGGACGACATCTCGATTGTTTATGACCTTGTACTCCCAATAGTTCGCTTCAGCTGTCGTGTTAGTCACGGCTCGCGATACGCGGATGAGAAGAAGCTCGCTGAAAAGCTCTCCGAAGTACCACACAAATACTGGAGCTTGATCTTCTATCACCTACGCCATCGTCACACCAGGGTTGGCCAGAGCCTACACACCGCCACAGAAAACCTATCCGTACATTTGCGAGGACCCGAAATCGGTTCGCTGGGTACATTTGCTTGACACTATCTGCGAATACAAGCGAAAGATCCAGAATCACAACGTTGATAACCCACGTGGAAATCTAAGTGCTCTTGTCAAGCGCCTGTTAACGCAAAGGGGCAAGCTTTTGAAGACCCTAATAGAACGCTAGAAAGAGTGCGAGGAGTGCTACGGCACTGAAACGACCAGCTAATGGCTTAGAAGCACATCTCGCGCAAATACCGTGCGATGCGATGTGTGTCCACGGACGGAAATCCCGATCTATCATCCAGATTAAGAAGCCGATGAACTCGAAACCGCCAAAAAATCTAGGGGAGAAAAGTGGCGAGAGCTAAACCGCAAGAAAGTCGGGGCATCAAAGAAAGTTAAGGAATTACAGAACCCCGGGTTCGGGGTATCAAGGAGATTCGGGCTGTTTGGGAGAAAAAAGGACGGCCAGACAAGTCCGAGGACACCCACCGGATCCAGTCCAGCGATCCAGAGGTCT
>Ga0265780_10009303_pt1 | contig 11798 bp, 10 predicted proteins | sample P1T30metagenome_FD_192432 | JGI IMG/M metagenome (GOLD analysis project Ga0265780, IMG submission 192432) | Plant litter microbial communities from East Loma Ridge, Irvine, California - P1 T30 | ecosystem: Environmental > Terrestrial > Plant litter > Unclassified | place: USA: California... | reverse complement strand
CCGTCGTTCGACGCGTGGATCGTCGCATCATGCGTGCGCATCCGGTGCGTGCGCATCGTTCGACACCGCACCCGTCGATCGACGCGTGGATCGTCGCATCATGCGTGCGCATCGGGTGCACGCGCATGGTTCGACAGCGCGCCCGTGGTTCGACGCGTGGATCGTCGCACAGGGGCCCGAGGGCGCCCGCGTCCCCGCCCGCCTCGCACCACCCCGTCACCGGCCGTTCAGCGCGCGCATCTCCTCGGTGAACTGCCGGGCCCCGCCCTGGGCCGGGTGCCGCACCGCGACGGCGTCGATCCCGGCGAGCGCCAGCGCCCCCTGCGCCTTCCGCCCCACCGCGACGACGCGCACACGCCCACCGACGCGCACACGCCCACCGGCGGGCACACCCTCGCCGTCGCCGGACGCCCCCGCCCCGTCGCCGGACGCCCCCGCCCCGTCGCCGGGCGCCCCCGCCCCGCCGCCGGCACCGCCGCCAGCGCCGCCCGCACCTCCGGCTCCGCGCGCACCCCCGAGCGCGTCGAGCAGCGCGAGGGCGACGGGCGCCCCCTCCCGGACCTCCGCCGGTCGCGGCGTCCGGTTCGTCAGCCGGTCCGGCGCGACGAACGGGTGGTGCGGGAAGATCGCCCAGGTCAGGGGGAGTGGACCGACCCACTCGGCGAGCGCCGCCTGCACCACCCGCGACGAGGCCTCCCACGGCGCGGTCGGCTCCGGCGGCACGAGTGCGTCGAAGCCGAGCGCCCCGAGCTCCCGCATGCTGGTGAACGGAACACCGGTGTTCGTCATGCCGCGCCACCCCGGGGCCTCCGCCACGAGCAGGGTGTCGGCAGCGGGCCCGACGTGGTCGAGGTAGCGGGACAGGTTCGTCCGGCGCAGGGCACCCTCCGGCGTCGACACGTCGAACAGCGCCTCGGCGTCCGGCTCCACCGGGACGGCGTCGAGCGCGGCCCAGAACGCCCCGAAGCGGCCGGCCCCCACACCCATCAGGACCGCCCGAGCACCCGGCGGTAGACGTCCTCGAGCCCGCCCGCCGACCGCTCCCAGCTCAACCGTTCGGCGTGCTCCCGTCCGGCCGCGGCGAGCCCGGCCGCGTACGACGCGTCCGTGAGGATGCGTTCGATCTCCGCCGCCCACACCGCCGGGTCGCGGGACTCGAGCACGACCCCGGTCTCGCCGTCGACCACGGCCTCCCGGAGCCCACCGGCGGCGGCCGCGACGACGGGCACGCCGGAAGCGGACCCCTCGAGCGCGACGAGCCCGTACGTCTCCGAGTGCGACGGCACGAGCACGGCCGCCGCGCCGCGGAACAGGAACGCCAGGTCGGCCCGCGACTGCGGGCCGATGAAGGTGACGCGGTCTGCGATGCCGTGCGCGGTGGCGAGCCGACGCAGCTGCTCCACGTAGTCGCCCGCCTCGCTCGAGGCGTCCCCGGCGATGACGAGGGTGGGACGGGCCTCCTGTCCGATGCCGGCGACCGCCTCGATCGCCAGGTCCAGGCCCTTCAACGGCTGCACGCGTGCTGCCGCGACGACGTACGGGGTGGTGGCGCGGCGGGCGCCCGGCGCTGCCGGGCGGAACACGGAGCCGTCGACGCCGGGCGGCACGATCCACACCCGGCCGGCGTCGCCGCCGAGCCGGGTGCGGACGGTGGCGGCCTCGGCTTCGGAGACGACCACGACCGCGTCCGACTCGTGCGCCAGCATCCGCTCGCCGGCCATCCGCCCGGCGGACTCGGGGCGCTCGCCCTCGGACAGCGGGGTCGCCGAGTCGGCGGCGATCGAGTGGAAGGACTGCACGTGGGGGATGCCGCACGCGCGGGCGACGGGCAGCGCCGCGGCGCCGGAGAACCAGTGGTGGGAGTGCAGCACGTCGTAGGGTCCGAGGCGCTCCAGCTCGTGCCGGAACGGTTCGATGAACGCGTCGTGCTCGCCCTTCGGCACCGCCACGGCGGGACCGGCGGAGACGAAGCGCAGGCACACTCCCGGCACGAGCGAGACCGAGTCGGGCTGCGCCGGGGCGGAGCGTCGGGTGATGATGTCGACGACGTGCCCGCGGTCGGCGAGCGCTTCCGCCTGGTGGCGGACGACGACGTTCATGCCGCCGACCTCGCCGGAGCCGGGTTCGTCGCCGGGGGAGGTGTGCAGCGACACCAGCCCGATGCGCAGGGGATCGGTCGTGGTGCTCACCGGTCAACCCTACCGACGGGGCGCCGCTGGGACGGACGGGCGGGGGCGACGAGCGCGGGCCGCCGGCCCGCCTCGTCCACCGGGTCGGACGGGAGGCCCGGCTCACCTCCCAGCACCTGCACGCGTCCGTCGCCGTGCCGCTCCCAGAAGGCGGCCGTCCACGCGCAGACGGCGCCGTCGAGCAGATCCTCGCGGTGCTTGTGCGTCGGCCCGTGCAGCACCGACGGCTCCGCGAGCGCGGCCGTCAGCGGATGCGAGTCGAGCAGCAGGGGCGGGTCGAGCGGCGTCGTCCACAGCCGGCGCACGAGCTCGTCGAACGCCAGCGCCCGGGCGGCACGGGCCGAGGCCGCCGGCACCTTCGGGTCGAGCCGCTTGTACCGGGGGCGCTGGTCGTCGTACCCGAGTTCCTCCACGCCCACGAGCGTCGTGTACGGGTAGCACTCGAAGGCCGCCGGACCGGTGCGCTCCCGCATCGCCGCGGTCGACGACACGTAGCCGACGCCGAGCGCGGTCAGCCGCTCGAGGAGCCGGGCACCGGCGCTCGCCGCAGAGCCGAGGTTCGTCGGGTTCGCCGCGACCTTCCACCGGCCGTAGCGCTGCCCCACCTGCCGTTCGACCTCGCGGATCCCGGTCGGGTTCGTGACGACGAGCGACGCGTCGACGGCGACGAGGGTGCGCGGGCCGAGGTGTCCGGCGACCCAGGCGGCGACGGCCTCCACCCCGCGTGCCCACCCGGCGTCGGTGACCGTCCCGTCGGCGGCGAGCGCCACGAGGCCGGTCTCGTTCGCCGGTCTCCGGTCGCTGCCGAGCCCCCACGCCAGGTCCACCCCGAGGTACGCCGTCACGCCTCCATCGTGCACCGCACCCGCACCCGCACCCGCCCCCGTGCCCGTGCCCGTGCCCGCCCCGCACCCGTGCCCGCACCCACGCCCATCCACTGAGCAGGAATCGTCGGGTGGCGTTGCGGGACCCGACGATTTCTGCTCACTCGATCACGGCGAACGGAAGGATCCAATCACTCGATCACGGCGAACGGGGGGATCCGACCACTCGAGCACGGCGCATTCGACGATTTCTGCTCACTCGAACGAGGCGCGCCCGACAGCGCGCGCCGCCGGAAGGGAGCACGAGCGCAGACGCGCGCGTGTACGTTCCGCTGCATGGCGAGCGAGGCGACGACGCTGACGGTCCCCGGCCCGGAGGGCGACCGGGAGGTGCGGATCAGCAGCCCCTCCCGCGTGCTCTGGCCGGAGGCGGGCATCACGAAGGCGGACCTCGCGGCGTACCTCGTGGCGGTGGGCCCCGCGTTCGTCCGGGCGAACGGCGACCGGCCGATCTCGCTGCAGCGCTTCCCGGGCGTCGTCGACGGCGAGCAGTTCTTCTCGAAGAACCCGCCGAAGGGTGCGCCCGACTACGTCCGGTCGGTCGTCGTGACCTACCCGAGCGCCCGGTCCCACCCGCAGCTCGTGATCGACGAGCCGGCCGTCGCGGTGTGGGCGGCGCAGATGAACACGGTCGTGTTCCACCCATGGGCGTCGCGCGCGGAGGACTCCGACCACCCGGACCAGCTCCGCATCGACCTCGACCCGCAGCCCGGCACCGACTTCCACGACACCGTGCCGGTCGCGCACGAGCTCCGGAAGGTGCTCGCCGAGGTGGGGCTGACGGCGTGGATCAAGACGAGCGGCAACCGCGGCCTGCACGTGTTCGCGCCGATCCGTCCGGAGCACGAGTTCCTCGACGTCCGGCACGCCGTGATCGCGGCGGCGCGTGAGCTCGAGCGGCGGATGCCCGAGCAGGTGACGACGGCGTGGTGGAAGGAGGAGCGCGGGCGGCGCGTCTTCGTCGACTTCAACCAGGCGAACCGCGACCGGACGATGGCCGGCGCCTACAGTCCGCGGGCCCTGCCGCACGCGAGCGTCTCGACGCCGATCACGTGGGAGGAACTCGACTCCGCCGACCCCACGTCGTTCACGATCCGGTCCGTGCCGGAGCGGCTGGCCACGTCCGGGGACCCGTGGGAGGCGATGCACGAGGAGCCGGCCGGCATCGCGCCGCTGCTCGAGTGGTGGCAGCGGGACCTGGAGCGTGGCGAGGGCGAGCTGCCGTTCCCGCCGGACTTCCCGAAGATGCCGGGCGAGCCGCCGCGCGTGCAGCCGTCCCGGGCGCGGAAGCCGACGGCCTGAGCCGCACGCGGGCGCGCAAGGGCCGACGCGAGCGGTCAGCGGAGGCTCGGGGGAGCGCTCAGGCGGCGACGCCGTCCTCGCCGCGGCGCTTGGGGTCGGCGACCCGGGTGGTCTGCGTCGGCAGCGTGACGCTCGCCGTGTGCAGCCGGGTGAGGCGCGACCAGGTACCGCGGTGTGCGTCGCTGATGCCGTCGATGATCATGTCCCGCTCCGATCCCGTCGTGACGGTTCGTGACCGTCGTGTCGCTGTCGAGACCAACCTTGCCACGAAGTATCTAGTTCGGCTAACTACTCGTCCGGGAGAGCGGGGATTGGACAGTCCGGGCGGTCAGTCGAGCACGTCCCGCAGGTCGTAGGCGCTCGGGATCTCGAGCTGGTCGAACCGGCACGACCGCGCGTCCCGGTCCGGGCGCCAGCGTTCGAACTGCACGGTGTGCCGGAAGCGGTCGCCCTCCATCTGGTCGTAGCGGACCTCGAGGACGCGGTCCGGCGACAGCCGGACGAACGACGTGTCGCGACCCGATGCGAACCGCGACCGTTCCCCCTCACCGGTGACGGGCCTCCCGTCCGCGTCGCGGAGCACGACCGCGTCGAGCTCGTCGACCAGCGCGAGCCGCCGCTTGTCGGAGAAGGCGGAGACGCCCCCGACCTGCCGCAGCTCCCCGTCGTCGCCGTACAGTCCGACGAGCAGCGACCCGACCCCGGAGCCGCTCTTGTGCACGCGGTAGCCGATCGCGACGACGTCGGCGGTGCGGTGGTGCTTCACCTTGAGCATCGAGCGCTTGTTCGGTTCGTACGGCTTCGCGCGGGGCTTCGCGACGACCCCGTCGAGCCCGGCGCCCTCGAAGGTCGTCAGCCACTCGCGGGCCACGTCCACGTCGAGCGTCGTCCGCGTCACGAAGAGCGGGTCCGTCATGCCGTCCGCGAGGGACTCGAGCCGTTCCCGCCGCTCGTCGAAGGGCAGGTCCACGAGGTCCGACCCGTCGACGGCGAGCAGGTCGAACGCGACGAACTGCGCGGGCGTCTCGACGCTGAGCTTCCGGATGCGGGACTCGGCGGGGTGGATGCGCTGCGACAGGGCCTCCCAGTCGAGCCGCTCGGCACCGGGTTCGCCGGACCGCAGCACGACCTCGCCGTCGAGGACCACCGGGTGGTCGCGTCCGCCGAACTGCGCCCGGAACGCCGCCACGAGCTCGGGGAAGTAGCGGGTCAACGGCTTCGCGCCACGGCTGCCGATCTCGACGTCGTCGCCGTCGACCGTCACGATCCCGCGGAACCCGTCCCACTTCGGCTCGTAGCGCAGCCCACCGCGGACGCTGTCCGGCTCGGGGACGGAGGGGACGGCCTTGGCGAGCATCGGTGCGACATCCATGCTCACTGTCTACTCGGCGTGCGGGCACCGGACTGGAGGCACGCACCACGTCGGTCGGACGGCCGGCGTCACTAGGGTGGTCCCGTGACGACCGTGCCCCCGTCGGCAGCGCCGGCACCGGAACCGATCAGCCCCGTGCAGGCCGCCGCGCTCCGCGACGGCGTGCTGCCGCCCGTCGAGGAGGTCCGGCCCGGCGTCTGGACGCTCGCGGTGCCGTTCCGGTCCGCGGTCGCCGACGCCACCCTCGCCTACGTGGTCGAGGGGTCCGACGGCGTGCTGACCGTCATCGACCCCGGATGGGCGTCCGACGACGCGCTGACCGTGCTGCGCGACGGGCTCGCGGCGATCGGGCGGTCGCTCGACGATGTCGGCCTGGTCGCCGTCACGCACCTGCACGCCGACCACCTCGGTGCTGCCGCGGCGGTCCGCCGGGCCACCGGGGCGCGGATCGCGATGCACCGGCTCGAGGTCGAGGCGCTCGGCCGCGAGCGAGAGGACGCGGTCGCGACCGACGCCGACATCGCGACGTGGGGGCTGCCGGACGACCTGCGCGCGGGCGTCGTCGCGGCGTGGGGGAGCGGACGGCGGATCGGGCTCGGTCGGGCAGCAGCGCCGGTGGCGGACCTCCTGCTCGAGGACGGCGACGAGCTGCCGGTCGCGGGTCGGTCGATCCGGACGCTGTGGACCCCGGGACACACGGCGGGCCACTGCTGCTTCGTCGACGAGCGGGACGGGTTGCTGTTCACCGGCGACCACGTGCTGCCGCGGATCAACTCCGGCATCGGCCTCGGCGGTCGGACGCCGTCGAACCCGCTCGGGGACTACCTGGCGTCGCTCGGCCGGCTCGACGTGTACCCGGACCTCGAGGTGTGCCCCGGGCACGAGTACCGCTTCCGCGACGTCGTCGGCCGGGCCCGCACGCTCGCGCGGCACCGGGAGGAACGGTCGCGGCACGTCGCACGGGCGCTGGACGCCCTCGACCGGCCGACGCTGTTCGAGGTGGCGTCCCGCGTGCCGTTCAGCGGCGGCATCGACTCGATGACGGGCTTCCTGCTCGCGAGCGCCCTCACGCAGACCGCGTTCCACGCCGAGCTGCTCGGGCGCAGCGGCGAGGTCCGGCCGGCCTGAGCCCGTCCGCGGGATCCTCCCGGGCGTCCTGACGTCAGGGGAGCGTGGCCGCGAGGCGCTGCAGCGTGGTCGTCGCGTCGGCGAACTCCGACTCCGCGTGGTCGCGCAGCGGAGCGAGGTCGGGGATCCGGTCGGCGAGCGTCGCGCTGACCGTGACCGGGTAGAGCTTCATGCCGAGTGCCGTCCCGAGGATGAGGTGCAGCACCGGCGAGCCGTGGTCCCAGCTCTCGGTCGGCGTCCCCGCGTCGTAGGTGGCGCCACGGCTGACGACGGTGACGACCGGGCGTCCGGCGAGCGGCTGCACGTCGCCGGCCAGCACACCCGGGACGTGCACGCGGTCGATCCAGGCCTTGAGCGTCGACGGCACGGTGTAGTTGTACAGCGGCGCACCGACGACGACGGCGTCGGCGGCGAGGAGCTCGTCGATGACCTCCTGCCGGAGCGCCTCGGCCTCGGGCGCGACGGTCTCGTCGGCGGTCCGGTCCGACGCCGCCCAGTGCAGCGCCGAGGTCTCGAGGTGGGGGAGCTGGTCGACGTGCAGGTCACGGCGCACCACGGTGTACTCGGGGCCGCGGGCCCGCCAGGCGTCCGCGAAGGCCGCTGTCAGCGCGCGCGATCGCGAGTGCGTGAGGTCGGCGGACGAGTCGATGTGCAGCAGCGTGGGCATGCGCCAACGCTACCCATGCACGGCTGCCCGGTGACGAGGACGGCCCCGCCGCGCCCGTGACGGGCGAGGCGGGGCCGAGGTGGGCCTCCCGTCCGCCGCGCGGGCACGCGACGGACGGGAGACGATCTGTGGCGGAGCGCTCAGCGCTGCGCGCGACGGCGACGGACGGCGCCCGCACCGAGGAGGCCGGCGCCAGCGGCGACGAGGCCGATCGCCCACGGCACGGCGCTCGTGGCGTCCGTACCCGTGTAGGCGAGCTGGCCGCGGCCACCGGTCGGGACGACGGTCGCGACCGTCGCGGCGTTCGGGACGACGGTCACGTCGAACGCGACCGAGACGCCGCTCGTGGCCACGGTGAGCCGGTGGGTGGAGGCGTGCGGGAAGGCCACCCGGGCAGCGCCCTCGTCGTCGTCCCACGCGACCTGGTCCGTGCTGACGTCGCTCGTCACGGCCGGGCGGGGCAGCTCGACGTCCTCGGACAGGTCGATGGCGGCGTTGCCGTACTGGTCGACGGGAGCGCCGCTGACCCACAGCGACTGGCCCTGGCGGACCGTCGGGTTGCCGTCGTCGAGCGAGTAGTCCTCCGGGGCCTCCTCGGACTGGTGGATGCCGATGGTCGAGCCGTCGGGCAGGATGACCCACTCGTTGAGCTGCTGCTCCTCGTCGTCGAAGAGCTGGTCGAAGGTGTAGTCCTGGGCGAACGCGAGTACGCCGACCGCGACGTCCGGGCGGACCGTGATCGAGACGGGCAGCGTGGCGGTGGAGGTGCCGTTCGAGGCGATCACGGTGAACTCGGAGACGTCCGCGATCAAGGCGGTGCCGGTGAGGCGCCCGGTGTTCGGGTCGAAGTCGGCGCCGTCGGGCAGGAAGTCCTCGGGAGCGCGATCGTCGTCCGCGTCCAGGCCCTCGGGGTCCGCGTAGCCGATCGAGTACGTGATGGTCCCGCTGCCCTCGGCGACGGCGAAGGAGTGGTCGAACGCGACGCCGGCGTCGTCGGTGAGGGTGACCGGAGCGGCGACGCCCTCCGCATCCGAGTCGGGGAAGCGGACGTCCTGCGTGATCGTCGCGGTCGTCGCGGAGACCGGCTCGGCGCCGAGCTCGTCGCTGACCGAGAGCGTGATGACGTGGCCGATGTCGTCCTTCGTCGGGGTGTAGTTGTCGTCGACCGACAGCGTGCGCTCGTCGCCGTCCCGCGTCCACGCGTAGCTGCGCGCCCCGACGAAACCGGTCGTCCGCGCGTGCAGGGTGACGCCGACCTTCGCGGCGCCGTCGATCGCGACCGTGCCGCCGGGGGCGGGCGCGACCTCCGGCGTCGTCGGTCCCTGCTCGCCGGCGGGCGGCGGCGTGGTGTCGGCACCGGGGAGCACGGGAGACTCCGTGCCGGAACCCTGGTCGGCACCGGTGCCGGTGTCCGCGCCGGTGTCCGCGTCGGAACCGGTGCCGGTGTCCGCGCCGGTGTCCGCGTCGGAACCGGTGCCGGTGTCCGCACCGGTGTCCGCGTCGGAACCGGTGCCGGTGCCGGCGCCGGCGTCCGCTCCCGTCTCGGTGTCCGACGGCGGGGTGCTCCCGTCGTCGGCAGCGCCCGGCGCCGGCACCACGTCCTGCGTGGGTGCGGGCGCGGGCTCGGCGGCCGTGGCTGCCGTCGCGGTCATCAGGCCGAGACCGGTCGTCAGACCGATGAGTGCGGCGGTGGTGCCGACGGCGCAGGCGCGTCGGACGGTGGAAGTGCTGCGGCGCACGTGTTCCCCCAGGGTTCAGGTCCGGTCGGGAGCCGGATCATAAGAGTTCGCCGAGAGATCTCGGACGTGCTCGGATCGTACTGATAGACGCGCGCGCGTCGGATAGGCGGAACGGAAATGTGCCCACCGTTGGGGGTAGCCGTGCGGGACACCGCCGGCGGGGGCGACGGGCTCCGGCTGGGGACGCCGGGCGCTCGGCGCACTGTCGCCTGCCGCGCCGACCGCGACACCGCTGCTGCCGCGCCGCTCACGTGTGGGCACGACGACGGACGCAGTGGACCTGAGCGGCGACCGACTGGAGGCGCGGTGCGGGCTGGCACCGCGCCTCCAGTCCGACGGTTGGTTGCGTCAGGCGCGACGACGGCGGAACCGGTGGACCAGCAGACCGCCACCGGCGGCCAGGAGGCCGAGTGCCCAGGCGAGCGGACCGGTCTCGTCCGCGCCGGTGTACGCGAGGTGACCGGAGCTGCTGCCCGTCGTCGCGCCAGCCGTCGCGGCGGTCGGGACGACGTCGAAGGGGATCGCCAGCGACTCGCCCCGGAAGGCGACCGTCACCACGTGCGGGGACGCATGCGGGAAGGAGATCCAGGTGGCCGCCTGCTCGGGGTCGTACGTGACGCGATCGCTCGCGACGTCGCTCGTGACGGTCAGCTCGTCAGGGGTGCCGACGGCGTTGCCGTGAGCGTCGACCGGGAGTGCGCGGAGCAGCCAGGTCGAGCCCTGCCGGACACGGAGCGAGTCGACCTGTTCCGTCTTCCCGTCCTTCCAGTGCGTGATCGTGCCGTCGACGATGCCCCAGCTCTCGTCGCCGGGGACGGTCTCGAGGTCGGGGACCACCGCCGCCTGGAAGCCGGCCATCGCGGCGGCGGCCGTGTCGATCCGGGCCGCGATGACGGTCTCCTGCCCGCCACTCGTCGCGACCACCTGGAAGTCGAACCAGTCCGCGCGGGTGGCGCTGCCCGTCAGCACGCCGGTGGTCGGGTCGATGGCGATCGTCATGCCGTGCCGGTCGAGGTCCTCGTCGTCGATCGCGCCGCCCTGGTGGTCGCGCAGCGCGTAGCGGACGCCCGCGGGGTCGGGAGCGCCGACCGTGGCGAAGGTGTCCGTGAACGCCTCGCCCGCGGTCGCGTCGAGCGTCAGGGGGCTGTCGGCGCTCGACTGCTCCGTGAAGCCGAACGGCTCGTCGGTGACGGCGACGGTGACCGGGGTCGAGACGCCGCCCTCGGACACCGTGACCGTCCGGGTGCCGGCGCCGGTGAAGACCACCCGGTTCGACGAACCCGTCGGGTCCCAGGTGGCGACGTCGGCGGGGTTGGTGCTCGTCACCGTGGAGCGGGGGTACTCGTCGCCGGTGGGCGGCGTGGACTGGTTGCTGGCGGTGGTCGGGTTGCCCCAGGCGTCCACCGCGAGGCCCGCGAAGGTGTAGGTCGCGCCGACCACTGCCGGGATGCTCGTGACGAGGTGGGAGGCGCCGTCCTCGTACTGCCGGACCGTGCCATCCGTGTTCACCTGCCAGACGACGGAGCCCCCGTCGGCGTTGACGCTGTAGGTGACCCCGACCGCCGGGCCGGGCTCGACGACGAGCTGGACGTACTGGACGGCCTGCTGCCGGCCGTCCGTCGCCGTGACCGTCAGACGGATGGACGAGGCGAGGGTGCTCAGCGGGGTGCCGCTGAGGACGCCCGTCCGTTCGTCCCACTTCCACTCGGAGGACTTGTCGCTCGGTGTGAAGCGGTAGGTGAGCGGGGCGTCGCCGCCCTGGGCCGTGAAGGTGTGGGAGAAAGCCTGGCCGGCGGCGGCAGTGAGGACGATCGGGGCGTCGGCGGAGGACGGGTCGGCCCAGGTGACGGCGGTGGCTGCGGCGGCGGGCTGGGCGTCGGTGTTCGTTCCCGTGCCGGAGGTGGTGCCGCCGGGGGCGGTGCCCGGTCCGGTGCCGGTGCCCGCGTCGCCGGCGGCGGGGTCCGCGGGCGCGGGCGTTGTCGTCGCGTCCGGTACCGGCGTGTCGGGTGCGTCCGGGGTCGCGTCCGCGTCCGGGTCGGCTGCCGGCGTCGGCGTCGGCGTCTCGGTGGACGGCGTGCCGGGCTGCGTCACCTCGTCGGCGGCGGGGGCGCTGACCGCGGGGGTCGGTGTCGGCGTCTCGGCGGCGGACGCGGCGGTGGCGCCGATGCCGAACGCGGACGAGGCCGCGACGATGCCGACGGTCGCGCCGAGTGCGGCGCTCCGTCGGACGGTGGCGGTGCAGGACAGCTTCACGGGATCCCCCTGGTGGTCGGTGTCGGGCCTCGATCGACGCCCTCACTCCGAGATGTCGCGGTCCGTGGGGTCCTGACGGCCCGCAGGTCTCGGTTCGGTCACGACGGACGCGGGCCGGGGCGGACTGGAGGCGCGGTGCCGGCCGTGAACTGGTCCCCGTTTGTTGGACTGTGAAGTTAGGTTAGGCGACGAGGGCGTGGGCTCGGTAGGTGACCGGGCTCATGCCCTCGAGTCGTTCCTGGGTGCGGTCGGTGTTCCACCAGG
>Ga0265780_10009301_pt1 | contig 11799 bp, 12 predicted proteins | sample P1T30metagenome_FD_192432 | JGI IMG/M metagenome (GOLD analysis project Ga0265780, IMG submission 192432) | Plant litter microbial communities from East Loma Ridge, Irvine, California - P1 T30 | ecosystem: Environmental > Terrestrial > Plant litter > Unclassified | place: USA: California... | reverse complement strand
CTCGCTCATGTAGGTATTGCCAATGTTGTAGTTGGCGCCTGCCTGCTGATCTTTCTCTCGCGCAGTCTTTGCCGTATTGGCCATCACCTTGCGCGCCGCATCATACTGCTGCTGCTGGATGAGCGTGTTGCCCAGGTTAAAAGCCCCCGGCACATAAGCAGGATTCTTCTGCAATGCCTGCTGATACGCTGCCTGCGCCTCTTTGTATTTCTTTTGCTGATAAAGCTCATTGCCTTTCATCACCAGCTTCTTCTCCTGTGCCCATACGGAATTGCAAATCGCCAAGATCATCAGGATTAATAGTCCGTTCCGTTTCATGCTGTCTTCAGTTGGTAGTTGTTTTTCCGCGCTCCGGGGATGAGCCATTCGATTACTAAGAGTAAAAAGGCAGGCAGTAAAAAGTATTGGAAGTAGCTGTTGTAATCGGTGTAGGATACGGTGCCCAGACTGCGCTGCTCCATGCCATCCAGTTCATCGGCCAGCTTCGTGGCTACTTCATCTGTATTGGTGAGTAGGGTGTAGGTACCATGTCCTTCTGCGGCGAGCGATTTCAACTCTTCTTCATTCAGCTTGCTGATCACGGGATTTCCCTGATCATCAAGCTTGGGCGCCTGAGATGCCTCATCATAAAGAGTAGTACCCTGCGGTGAGCCAATGCCTACCGTGTGCAAAACAATACCCGCCTCGGTTGCTTCTTTTACTTTAGCCGCAGCCCGCTCATCATGGTCTTCCCCATCTGAAATAAGAATGAGGGATTTGAACTTTTTTTCTTTTTGAGAGAATGAACGGATGGATAGATCCACCGCATCGCCGATCACCGTGCCCTGCGTAGGGACCAGATCCGGCCGCACATTTTGCAGCATCATGCGCATGGATGAGTAGTCGACCGTAAGGGGCACCTGCAGGTAGGCGCGACCAGCAAAGATGATAAGTCCTACGCGGTCATTTTTAAATTTATCGAGCATGCGCTCAATGAGCTGCTTGGCGCGCGTCAGGCGATTGGGCTGAATATCTTTGGCCAGCATACTTTTAGAAACGTCGAGCGCGATCATCACATCTACCCCCTTACGCTCCACCTGCTCTGCCCTGCCACCACCCTGCAGGTTGGCCCAGCCAATGATGGCAATGGCTAATGCAGCAGTGACTAGGATAAATCTCAGGGTGCGCCGGCCGGGTATAAAACCAGTAAGCTGGGTATTGATCAGGCGCTCATCACCAAGCTTTTGCAGCCGTTGCCGACGCCAGTACAAAAGCAGGATATAGAGCACTACAAGCACCGGGATAACAGCCAGTGCCAATAAGTAATTGCTGTGTTGGAAGCGTAACATGAGTGATTGCAAATGTAACTAGCGCAATGTCCTGTTTTAAAACCGTATTTCTATTTTGAAAATTTTTTAACATGCAAAAACGCTGACCCGGTTTAAAACCTGGTCAGCGTTGGATCAGAACAACAATCAGTTACCCCAGGTCTATTTCTGTATTGTCGCCAATGTTGAGGCTTTGGCTCAGGCCGCGTATGAAGGCATCGCTGCCGATGATGGAGGAATGCAGCACCACCTCTTCGAGCATGGCGTAAGACCCGAGGATGGAATCTTTAATGATGGATGATTGAATCGTGGTATGCTCACCGATCGTTACGTTGGGACCGATGATCGAATTGCGGATCACACAGCCTTCGGCAATACTTACTGGGGGGATGATGACAGCGCTTTCATGCTGATGCTCCTTCATAGGACTGTTTTCTTCAAGCGCGCGCAGCAAGGTGGCATTGGTAGAAAGCAGGGTTTCTTTTTTGCCACAGTCAAACCAGTTGGTCACACGGAATGCATCAAACCGCACCCCTCTCTCCAGCATTTGCTGCAAGCCATTCGTCAGGTGATACTCGCCTACTTCATCGCCTCCTTCAGTAAGGTTATTTAAATGACTATTGAGCGCTTCAAACAGCAAGGACGTTTCCTTAATGTAGTAGATGCCCACCATCGCCATATTGCTTTTGGGAATGAGTGGCTTTTCCACTACGCGGATTACCCGGTCGTCCTCATTGAGCTCCGCCACACCAAAAGAGCGCGGATCATCCACCCGCTTTACGCCGATCATGCTGTGCTCACTTTTCAGGAGGTTGGGCAGGCTGTAATCGCAGATGGTATCGCCCAATACGATGAGCAGCTCATCTTCATCTTTTACCGCATCGCGCGTGAGCCAGATGGCATGACCTGTACCACGCCGGTCGGTCTGGGTTACAAGGGTATATTTAAGATTGGGGTAGGTCTTGGCAATATAGCGCTGGATCTTTTCCCCCAGATAGCCGATCACAAATACAAAATCATCAATTCCTGCTTCCAGCAACTGGTCGATAATAACGCTGAGGATGGTGCGCCCGGCCATGGGAATGAGCGCCTTGGGCTGTGTATAAGTGAGCGGACGAAGGTTGGTACCAGCACCTGCAACGGGGATGATCGCTTTCAAAACTGTACGTTTTTGGGACTTGATTTGGGAACCGTGAAATTACGCTAAACTGTTTGCACTGAAGATTGATTCATGCAGGGGCATGAATTTTTGTGCAGTTAAATCCTAAGCACTTGGACATGGTAGCAATGGCAGATATTAAGCTGAGCAGGAGAAAACTAAAATCACTGGTACAGGACACGGCGAAGAGCGCAGAAGCGATTAACCTGGTTTATGTAAGCGATTTAGACAACGGCATTGCACGGATAAAGCGGGGTAAGAACTTTATCTATGAGCTGAATAAAAAGCCAGTTATGGATGAAGCTATATTGGGGCGCATTAAGAGTCTGGTAATCCCCCCGGCATGGGAGCGCGTATGGATCTGCAAAGAGGAAAATGGCCACCTGCAGGCTACCGGGCTCGACGTGATGGGCCGCAAGCAATACAAGTATCATCCATTATGGACACAGATCCGCAACCATACCAAGTTCTATCATCTCTACGAGTTTGGCAAAGCTTTGCCTGACATCCGCAGGCGACTGACACATGATCTTGCATTGAGCGGATTGCCACTGGAAAAAGTGCTGGCGGTGATTGTATCTGTGATGCAGGAAACGGGCATCCGCATTGGAAACGGGGCTTACGAAAAAGCCTATGGCAGCTATGGCCTGAGCACGTTGAAGGATAAGCATGTGAAGATCAATGGCAGTGAGGTCCGGTTTGTGTTCCGTGGCAAGAAAGGCGTGGAGCAGGACCTGAAAATGAAGAGCCGGAAGCTGGCAAGGCTGGTGAAGCAATGCCAGGATATACCGGGGAAAGAGCTCTTCCAATATTATGATGTCGATGGGCAGCGCCACAGCATTGACTCAGGCATGGTCAACACCTACATCAAGGAAATTTCCGGCGGCCATTTCACGGCAAAAGATTTTCGTACCTGGACGGGCACGGTGCAGGCGCTGCTTGCCTTTAAGCAACTGGGCTGCGCCAATACTGCTACCGAAACCAAGCAACGGATTGTAGCCGCGCTCGATGCGGTATCGCTTCAACTGGGCAATACACGTACGGTTTGTAAAAAGTATTACGTGCATCCGGCATTGCTGGAAATGTATGAATGCAAGGCACTGGAAAAATACATTCAGGAGCTGGATGCGGCGACTACTTCTAAAGAAGAAAATGGGTTGCATCATGAAGAGCTTGTGCTGATGAAGATCCTGGAAAAAGCGTGATTATAATCGATAAGATCATTAAGACACAACACCTTTCCATGACCTTTTTTTGACAAAGCAGCCTACCGCACTGGAGGAGAAGCAGCTAGCTTTGCCGCGTCAAAAAAATGCATTTCATGAAGATTCCTTTTTGCCTGGCGCTTACGCTCGCGTCGCTACAGGCATTTGCACAAACCAATAAAACAGTGAAGCCCGGTGATACACTGGTCTATGCCGATGAGAAGCATTTCAAGAACCTGCGCCAGCTCACCTTTGGCGGCGACAATGCCGAGGCTTATTTTGGATTTGATAATGAGCACATCGTTTTTCAGCGCACGGCTCCGCAGGATGGCCTGGAATGTGATCAGATCTTCTATGCGACCATCCCTAAAAAAGCGGGTGATCAATTTGACTATAAATTAGTGAGCACCGGTAAAGGCCGCACCACCTGCTCGTACCTCATGCCCGATAAGAAGCATTTAGTTTATGCCTCTACTCATCTCGCCGGCGATGCTTGTCCGCCGCCACCGCCTAAGGGGGATGTGAAGAAATACATCTGGCCGATCTATGAAAGCTTCGACATTTTTGTGGCTGATCTGAATGGCAAGATCACCAAGCAACTGACCAATACACCGGGTTATGATGCCGAAGCAACCATCTCTCCGAAAGGCGACCGCATGATCTTTACCTCTACCCGCAATGGCGATCTTGACCTGTACACCATGAACCTCGATGGCTCTGACGTAAAGCAGATCACGCATGAGCTGGGCTATGATGGGGGTGCCTGGTTCTCCCCCGATGGCCAAAAGATCGTATGGCGTGCATCGCGCCCAAAGACGGAAGAGGAGATCAAAGAATACAAAGACCTGTATGCAAAAGGACAGGTCATGCCTACGGCTATGGAAGTATTTGTAGCGAAGGCGGACGGCTCTGAGGTGCACCAGGTTACCAACCTCGGCAAAGCCAATTGGGCACCGAACTTCACACCCGATGGCAAGCACATCATTTTCGCTTCTGATTATGAATATCCACGCGGCTTTCCGTTCAATCTTTACATCGTGAACCTGGATGGCACCGGCCTGGAAAAGATTTCGCACGATGGCGGCTTCGATGCCTTCCCGATGTTCTCGCCCGACGGTAAGAAATTCATCTTCTCATCCAACAGAAATAATGGCGGCACACACGCTACCAATCTCTTCATTTGTGATTGGGTGAAATAGCCAACAGCACCAGGAATGTTTATAAGGCAGGATTTGCGCAACAGCATCCTGCCTTTTTTATGTCTTTACAAGATGGTGCCTTTTTGCATGAAAACCTCTTCGGACCGCTAATTATTCGCAGAAATAGTGGTAGCTTTTCTATCCTGTTTTCATCAGGAAAGCAGACTGTAAATTTCCAGACAATCGACGATCATTATGCAACAATTTGGTTTCCCTTACCAGCAATCCCTGAAGGCACAATTACCTGCCCATATACAAACGCTTATCAGCGCAGCCGAGGCCGCTGCAGATACAGCTTATGCCCCCTATTCCAATTTCAAGGTTGGTGCGGCTCTGGTACAAACCGATGGAACGATCCTCACCGGCTCTAACCATGAGAATGCCGCATTCCCGGCAGGCATTTGCGCTGAGCGCGCACTCTTCGGCTCTCTGAATATGGGCAGCGGCAACAAAGTGCTGGCCATTGCCATTGCCTATAAAACAGAAAATAAAGACCGGCACCCCCCGTTATCCCCCTGTGGCATTTGCCGCCAGACGATCCTGGAAGCACAGCTGCACCAGCAGCAGCCCATTGCCGTTTACATGAGCAGTCCGGATGGGCAGGTTATCCTGGTGGAAGATGCCAGCTATCTCCTGCCCTTTCACTTCAGCAGTGAGTATTTGTAGTGAATGAAAAACTATCCCCTTCGGATAGCTGGAAGGACTACGCTTAAGCCGGCTGCGTTACGCCAAACTGGCGCAGGTGATGCCAGGCATGTTTATACAGCAGGTGTACCCATTTTTCATAATCAAGGTCGCCGAAGAACGGATTGGTAATGATCTTGCGCTTGTCTTCACTGAATACATCAAAGAAGTCGGCCACCTGCATTTCCAGCTCGCCGAGGCTATCCGCTACCGATTCATAGCGCAATGGCAAAGGATCTTCGGGCAGCTGCGCATTGGGCGTGTTTTCCCGGAATGGCTTTTCGCTCATCAGAAAAGCCTGCATCCTGCCAATCTGCTCGGCGGGTGTTACGCAATCTTTCGGGTCTTTACCATTGGCAATCATGAATGAGTCGGACATGTGCTCGATCATTTGCTGCACATTCATTTTACCCCATGCCGGTGGCGTATTGGGGTCGATGCCTGCGAGCGTTTCAATGAATTGCTCCCGTAGAAAGTCTTCTTTTTCCTGCATGGTGCCAAGGTACGTAACGGCCGGAATAATTTTGAGGAAGATACCTTCCGCAGGGGTTGATCTTCGGCGGGAATTCTTATCTTGTTAGCCGCTTTTCATGAAATCCAGTACGATAAGGCTCTTGGTGATTCTGACGCTGCTTGCCTGCACCGGCATCATCGTATCGCAGGTGTATTGGCTTCGGCGCGCCTTTGCTTTGCAGGAGCAAACCTTCAATCTGGCGGTGAATGCAGCGTTGCGGAATGTGGCCGGTGAGATCTGGCAGAGCAAGGCCATTCAGAAACCCAATTACAGTCCGGTAGAGCAGGTGACGGCCGATTATTTTATTGTGCAGACCAATGTATTCGTGGAGCAGGATGTGCTGCAGCATTACCTGATCACCGCCTTTTCCAAACAGAACATCATTACCGATTTCGAGTACGGTCTTTCCGATTGCACACGGGCCGATTCCATGAACTATACCGGCTATTACCATATGCCGGGCGCTGAGGCCAGGAAGCTGAAACCCAGGGCTTTTCCGCGCGTGAAGCGGGAAAATTATTACTTCGGGGTTTACTTCCCGCGCCGCCGTCAGTTCCAGACATCGCAGCTTTCGGTGTTCACGATTTTTTCGCTGGTGCTGATCCTGTTCATCGGCTTCCTGGTGTATCTGCTGTTTGTGATCTTCAAGCAGAAAAGGCTGAGCGAGATCCAGAAAGACTTTGTGAACAACATGACCCATGAGTTCAAGACCCCCCTCTCCAGCATTCAGCTTTCGGCGGATGTATTGAAAGACCCGAACATCATCAACCAGCCCCAGCGGCTGCTCAATTATGCGACCATCATCTCCAATGAATCTGCACAGCTAACCGCTCAGGTAGAGCGCGTTTTGCAGATGGCCCATGCCGAGCGCGGTGAGATCCAGCTAAAGAAGGAACGATTTATATGGCAGGATCTGTTGCAGCAAGAAGTGGATAGTATGGTGCACTTTACCCAGGGAAAGCAAAAGCGCATTGATCTTCATTTACCTGATGATCCGGTTTATTTTTGGGGTGATGTCCTGCATCTTAAGAACACCATTGGCAACCTTATTGACAATGCCATTAAGTACTGCCGGGAATGTCCGGAAATCGATATAACCCTTACCAGCGCTGGAGATCACCTCGTTATCAGCATAGCAGATAATGGCATCGGTATCGACAAGCCGCACCAGAAAATGCTGTTCCAGAAGTTCTACCGGGTACCTACCAGCAACGTGCACAACGTAAAAGGTTTTGGTCTTGGCCTGAATTATGTACGGCTTATTACAAAGGCACATGGAGGCACGGTTGCCTGCGAAAGTATTTTAGGCAAAGGGAGTATATTTACACTGACCTTTCCTCACTATAAAAAACAAAAAGACAATGGCTGACACAAAAGCAAAAATTCTGTTGGTAGAAGACGACCCAACGCTCGGCTTTGTGGTGAAGGATAATCTTGAGGTGAATGGCTATGAAGTAACTCATGCCACTGATGGTGAAAGCGGCTGGCAACTCTACATGAAGCACAACTTCGACATGTGCGTACTCGATGTAATGCTCCCCAAGCGGGATGGCATCTGGCTGGCATCACAGATCAGGAAGAAAAATGAAACCGTTCCGATCCTTTTATTGACCGCCAAAAGCATGGACGATGACAAGATCGCCGGCTTCAAGAGCGGGGCGGATGACTATATCACCAAGCCATTCAATATGCAGGAGCTGTTGCTGCGCATCGAGGTATTCCTGAAGCGCACGCGCCGGAAGGAAGATGATGTACCCAATGAATTGAAGATCGGCAACCTGAGCTTCAACTACCGCGACCTGATGTTGTATAATGATGAAGAGCGACAGCAGCTTACGCAGCGTGAGGCCGATCTGCTTCGTTACCTGGCCCTTAACCCCAACCGGGTATTGAAACGCGAAGAGATCCTGATGAATGTATGGGGCAAGGAAGATTATTTTCTCGGCCGCAGCATGGACGTTTTCATCACCAAAATACGCAAGCACCTGAAAGCCCAACCAGGTGTAGAGCTGCAAACGATTCATGGCATTGGCTTTAAATTTATGACGGATGGAGAATAGCGCTACATAGTCAAAAAATATTTTAACCCTTATAATATTGCTAAACAATACCTTTGCTTCATACACACCCAATAGCACTATGAATAAACGGTTCTTCCTGCTCTTCATCTCAGGCTGTCTGCTTATGACCGCCTGCAGCACTGAGAAAAAGCTTGCCAAGCGTAAGAAGTATATGTCGACCACCTATACTGATTTTAAAACGGCCATGAATGAAGCGGATGTTACGATGCTGACCGATACCGTAAAGATTGTGTTTAAGAACCCGATCATTTTTGAATTCAACCGTGCAACGATCCTCCCTGAAATGCTGCCGTCCTTTCAGCGCATGGCGCAGGTATTGCTGCAGCATATGAAAACAGAGATTCTCGTGGTAGGCCATACAGATTCAGTAGGCGGTGACAACAGCAATAACCAGCAGCTTTCCTTAAGGCGTGCCGATAGTGCGGTAAATGTCCTTGCCTATTACAAAGTAGATCGTAAGCGGATGGATACCTGGGGATTAGGCGCGAAAGAGCCCATTGCCACCAATGCTACCGAAGAAGGCCGCGCCAGAAACCGCCGGGTGGAGTTTATCGTGCTTTATAACTACGATAAGTCGACCAAGCCCCAAGACTAACGTTCAAAATCAATAGCAAGCCGGATGCATTCACTGCATCCGGCTTTTGCATTTCAGGGCATTTTTTACCTGCACGGTGCATCCTGCATATTTACACTTTTATGCCACTTGTTTTTACTGTAATTTGCAAGCCGTAAACTGTACCTGTACATGATCGAGATAAAAGTGCCTACCGTTGGCGAATCCATCAGTGAAGTATCGCTGGTAAAATGGCTTAAAAAAGAAGGTGATTATGTGAACCGCGATGAGCTGCTTTGTGAGCTGGAATCCGAGAAAGCTACGTTTGAGCTGAATGCCGAGCAGGCGGGCATCCTGCATATCGTAGCACAGGAAGGCGCTACGCTGGCTATTGGTGATCTTGCCTGCACCATCGATGAGACAGCCGCTAAGCCGGCAGGCGCAGCCCCCACACCTGCAGCTGAAAAGCCTGTTGCAGCGCCGCAAAAAGAAGCAGCGCCTCAACCTAAAAAAGAAGAACCTAAAGCTGCCGCACCGGCATCGGATGTGAAAGCAACCCCGGTAGCGAACGCGATCATGGCAGATAAGCAGGTAAAGCCTGCTGACGTAAAGGGTACCGGTACTATGGGCCGCATCCTGAAGAATGATGTGCTCGAGGCTTTGCAGCATCCCGGCCGCAAGGGGGGTGACGAGGCCTTCAGCCGCAGCCAGCGCCCTGAGAAGATGAGCAACCTGCGCAAGACGGTTTCCCGTCGCCTTGTGGAAGCCAAGAATACCACGGCCATGCTCACCACGTTTAATGAGGTGGACATGACCCGCATCATGGCTTTGCGCACTAAATACAAGGATTCATTTAAAGAAACACACGGGGTGAACCTGGGCTTCATGAGCTTCTTTGCCAAGGCTTGCTGCATTGCGCTGGGCGAATGGCCTTCAGTGAACGCCTACATTGATGGTGAGAATATTCTTTACCACGAATACTGCGATATCTCCATTGCGGTATCTGCGCCTAAAGGCCTGGTGGTGCCGGTGATCCGCAATGCGGAAAGCCTGAGCATGGCGGGTATTGAGAGCAAGGTGGTTGAGCTGGCTAAGAAAGCGCGCGACAATAAGCTCAGCATGGAAGAAATGACGGGCGGTACATTTACCATTACCAATGGCGGGGTATTCGGCTCGCTGATGAGCACGCCGATCATCAATATTCCGCAAAGCGCAATTTTGGGGATGCACAAGATTCAGGATCGCCCGATGGCCATTAACGGCAAGGTAGAGATCCGCCCGATGATGTATGTGGCGCTGAGCTATGACCACCGCATTATTGATGGCCGTGAGAGCGTGAGCTTCCTGGTGCGGGTGAAGGAATTGCTGGAAAACCCGGAGCTGCTGCTCTTCGGACAAGACCCGGTGAAAACGTTGCTGGAGCTCTAATCGCGGCCTGAACGCTAAAACAAATTAAAACGATTGAACCGCAGGAGGCAATGAGCTTTCTGCGGTTTTTTTATTGGATGACTACTTATTTTTCACGCAAAGGCGCTAGGACGCAAGGCCTGATTGCTTACGCAGCTTACCTAAAAATTTAAAGCCTTTATTTTTCTGCTGAAAAATAGGTGAGCTCTTCCTGCAGATTCAGATACGGATTTGCCTGTGCCAGCTTAGTGAGCTTATTGCGGTAGCTGTTTAAAAATTTCTGGTGCTCTTCCGTTCCGGGAAATCTGGGCCGGTGATTTTTGGCGATCATGATGTCTTTTACCTGCTCCATGACGGGTAGGGCTTTAGGATCAATGCAGGCTTTTACAAACTGCTCCCATACATATTCCGTGGCCAGGTAATTGGGGTGTACAAAATCAATGTCATAAAAGCGGTAATCGCGCAGAATATCGATGACCAATTCATAGGCAGGAAAGTAATGGCATTGTATCAGCTCATCGCACAACGTATGTACCGCCTCTATTAACCTTGCCTTACTGCGGTTGTTCTCCACAACCCCATCACGGATATGCCGTACCGGCGAGATGGTAAAGAGCACCTTCAGGTGTGCATTATTTTGAAATGCTTTTTCCAATACTGCTTTCAGCGAATGCACGATGTCATCGATTGCCAATAGCTTTTTCTCAAACCATTGCGCCGGCGCCCGGTGATTATTAGCGACCGGCCGGCCGTTCTCTTTTAAAAAATATTGAAAGGAGGAACCTAAGGTAATGATGAGCCAGTCGGCCTGGCGAAGGAATGCATGCGCCTCCTGATTGGAAGCATTAATGCCTTGCATCACAGCTGCTTTATCCGGCCCGGAAAAGCGGCTGTGGTGGTCCCAGCTATGCCAGTTCTCATGCAGGTAGAACAGCTCGTTTTCATCATACTGCTTGTTGCCCAGATAATCATCGATGCTGGCAGCTACGCTATGTGGGTTGAAAAGAATGCCATGGGGGTTTTGCAGGGTGTGGAACTTATGATGGGCCAGCCGCGTGCTCATATGCTCGGTAAAGCAGGAGCCCAGCAGCATTAATTGATCTGTATAAAGAATGGGGTGGGATAAGGACGGAATGTTTGGCTTCAGCGTGAGCTCCATGAACGGCGATTTCGGTAGCCCGAAGGTAGTATTTCCCGCTTTTCTGTCGGGACACGCTTATTTTGGCGTGCCTCAAGTGCCTTATTGGCACTATATTTAACTTGGTTTAAAATTTGAAGTAGATTCTATAGTTGTTCATTACCCAATCGTTTAAAACAAAAATCTCAACGTACATTTTTATGGATGCAAATGAATTTCGCAAATACGCGATAAAGCACCGTGGCATCAGCAGCCTTAGCTTTGATAGCTATGCAAAAGCGACGCCAACCAATTTTATTGACCCGACCAACCTGACGCCTTATATCATTGAAGAGCGCCCGATGAATATTGCCCAGATGGACGTATTCTCCCGCCTGATGATGGACCGCATCATCTTCCTCGGAGAAGCCATCAACGACTATGTTGCCAATATTGTGACCGCCCAATTGTTGTTCCTCGAAAGCTCAGACCGTACCCGCGATGTGCAGATGTACCTCAACTCGCCGGGTGGCAGTGTATACGCAGGCTTGGGCATTTATGACACCATGCAGA
>Ga0265780_10009300_pt1 | contig 11799 bp, 3 predicted proteins | sample P1T30metagenome_FD_192432 | JGI IMG/M metagenome (GOLD analysis project Ga0265780, IMG submission 192432) | Plant litter microbial communities from East Loma Ridge, Irvine, California - P1 T30 | ecosystem: Environmental > Terrestrial > Plant litter > Unclassified | place: USA: California... | reverse complement strand
AACACATTTCCTATCCAAGGCCGAGGCTCAGCGCAGAGAACCCGACGTCCGCGCCGAAGCCGGCGTGCTCGAATCCCCCTCCACAGGCATCGTCGACTCGCACAGCCTGATGCAACACCTCGAAGGCGCCTTCACCTCCCGCGGCGGGCTCTGCGCCTTCCACAGCGCCGTCTCCCGCATCACGCCCCTAGACGGCGGGCGCGGCGGCTGGGAAATCACCACGCGCTCGCCCGACGCCGAATCAACCACCATCACCGCCTCCACGCTGATCAACTCCGCGGGCCTGTACGCCGTCCATGTCAACAATATGATCGTGCCGCCAGAAAGACGCAAGAAGGCCTTCTACGCTAAAGGCACTTACTTCTCATACTCCGCCGCCCGCCCCAGCCCGTCCACGCTCATCTACCCGGCGCCCGTACCAGGCCATGGCGGTCTGGGTACGCACCTCACCCTCGACCTCGCTGGGCGCATACGCTTCGGGCCAGACGTCGAGTGGGTCGAGAGTCCATCCGACTACACGCCCAACGTGGCCAACATGGTGGCGGCGATCGAGGACATCGCGGCGTACCTACCGGGCATTGAGAGAAGCGCGGTGCAGTTGGATTACTGCGGCATACGGCCGAAGTTGGGGAGGAAGGCGGTGATGAGCGGGCAGGGGTTCCAGGATTTTTGGATCAGGCGCGAGGAGGGGTATGTGGGGTGGGTGAATCTGCTGGGCATTGAGAGTCCCGGGTTGACGAGTTGTTTGGCGATTGCGGAGGAGGTGGAGGGGTTGGTGTATGGGTGATGCGGTGGTGTGTGGAAGCAGTTCAAGTTTGCCTCACATGGGGTGAGATGGCTGTGGCGTTGTGGCAAGTGTACCTCCTACGTTGTATTAGAGCAAGCCTTATATTGGAGAGAATAGGCACACATACATCAAGAACAAGCATATTTGGTAATAACGTGATATGGTTCATCCCCATGGGGACTACTAACATTAAGCAAAAATAACATATTTGCGTCTTTTTGTATCCTTTACATGATGTCCTCCGATCCACATATACATCCGTCCAGCCCAGCATACCGGGGCATAAGAATAGTAAAAGGAGTGTATCCAACCGTGATCGTCATCCCATCAGAACTCGGTATATGTACAGGTAATGAAATATCGGGGACGTTTGTCCGCTCGAGAACGCCTGTATCCAATGCAAGGTCAAATGAATGTGAATAGATAATGCGACGCTGTCACTGACGACTTTTTGATGATGTAGATGGCCCTTGAGATCTCAGAATAAAAGTAGGAGAAGCATTTACTTGCGGGGAGCCTTGCTAAGCCTCTTCCGCTTCTTAGAATCGGTCGATGCGTTTCTTGAGTGGTTCGATGATGCGGGCATCTGTGGCTGGCCGAGTGGGGCGGGGGAAGCGTCGCGCATCAGGCTGCTCTGCTGTGGTGCTTGCAACTCCATCTCGTGGCCCTCGCCAGGTGCGGTCCTGATGTAGCTTTGGCATGCGAGAGGGCTGCGTCCGCTGCGCTGGTTGGCGTCACGGTTATTGGAGGCGTACGAGGCTTTTGGTGCTTCTAGGCCGCTGTTGTTGTACTCGGACGACAGAGGCGAGTTATATGGCTGTTCATTGCGACGGCGATGGCCATCGTCGCTGTTGTGGCGTGGCTGAGAAGGCCTCCGAGGGCCCTTCGACTGGTAGACTGAGTCATCAGAGAGTGAGTTGACGGAATCGGCATATGGTGATTTCCCAGATCCGTTGCCGACCTCGTATGATGCTCCTTGTTGACGCGCCTCCTCGAAGTAGGCTCCACCGGCGGGCTTCTGCTGCTGCTGGGTCTTGTGGTAGATGCGAGCATCCTCTGGGTCCATGAAACTCTCGACACGGCGGGGCATGTAGATGGAGTTGTTTGCAGAAGTGCCAGTGGAAGTGAAGGAGTCCATGGAGGAGCGGGGATGCAGCGGGACGTTGGGAATGTTGGGATTGCGGGGCATAGTGTTGGGCAGAGTAAGGCCAGAGTCGTTGCCTTGCTGGTACCATCCGTTGGGCAGCCTCTCGGCGGCGGCGAAGCGACCCTCGACGGCGTCTGAGGGCTGGAGAGGAATGGGCGCGGGGCGGTGCTTGTTGGCTTCAGCAGCCTGCTTGAATGTTTCGGGAACAACGTTGAGATCGTCACCAGCAGCTTCGGCCTGCTCGATAGCCTGCTGAGGTGTCTTGGTGGTGTCGGCGGCTCCAGCATCGGCACGAGGTCCACCCCAGGTACGCTGACCGGCGGTGAAGATACCGTAAACCATGTAGACCCAGTTGAAGAAAGGGTTGACAATGAACATGAGGGGGTACAGCATGATCTTGTAGCGACCGAGCTTGGCACCAAAGTACAACATGAGAAGCCAGTTGAGCCCAAGAGAGATGGCGATGAAACCAACGGGGAGATTGGCAACCTTTTGAGAAGTGGTGATGAGCGAGATGACCAAGATGAAGAAGAGGAGAGCGGTGGTTCGGATGGTGTTCTGCATGAAGCGGACAATGAGGAGAATGGGGTAGCGCTTCCAGAGACGGATGTCTGTCAACATGCAAACTTCGTTGGTGATAAAACCCAAGAACCATCGACGACGCTGCTTCAAGAGAGATCCGTAGTCCTGTACGGCTTCGGTTTTGCAGAAGGCTCCGGTGTTCATGGTGATCTGGTAACGTTCCTTTGCGCCAATCATGAACAAGTGAGTCAGCCAACGGTCCTCGCCCAAATGGCACTTGCCGTAGTCGAAGAGGTCGTCGCATTGTTCAGCCTTGTCAGCAAAGTAGTACTTGGCCATCTTGCGGAACGCAGAGAATCGCAACATGGTAAGCGCACCGGGCAAGCAGGTAACAGCACCGCAGCCAGACTCGACCGAGCGCTCGAAAAGTTGGCCGTGGACGTATTCCATATCCTGGAGGAGAGTGATGAGGGAGTTCTTCTCGGTTGTGGACGTAATGACACCAGTCTGTGCCAACATGTTCTTCTTGCTGCCGGGCTTGAGTTCCATCTCGTACATGAAGTTCTGAATGCAGGTCTTGTCGAGGATACAGTCGGAGTCGATGAAGAGCACGAAGAGATTGTCGTTGCGCTTGATGTATTCGGTGTAGATCTTGTCAATGAGCTTGAAGGTTCTCTTCTGGCAGTGGCGCTTGCCACCGTGGGGGAAACGCGAGACGGTAATACGACAGCTGCGGTAGATGACATCGATAGACTTGGGGTACGAGTCGAGAGTAAGCGGCACGCCGAGCTTCTCGATGGTGTTCAGGTACAGCTCGTCTTCCTGGTCACCGTCGAAGGAAAGGAAGATGTGGAGGCAAGACGGAGGGTACTCGCAGTCGACCAGCGAGTCGCAGGTACGCAGGAGAATGTCGGGAATCTCCTTGTAGCAGGGCATGACAATGACGACCTTGGGGGCCGAGGCCTCGTCGAGAACGGATTTGATCCTCCTGGAGCGTCCAACGGAGTGGGTCACGAGCTGGTAGACACAGAACAACCACGGAATGGTGAGGAGACCGGCGAAGGACCAGAAAGCGAACCATTGGAGGAAGTCAACCATGGACTGGGGGAAGTATTGCACGACCTGGGCAGGCAATGGCAGAGTGACGACCATGATGGGCAAGAAAATGGCACTGGTGCTGTTAGACTAGAATGTAGCAGGATGGAGAATGTGCTTACCGAAGGCCGAAAAAGAGAAGGCCGAAGAATATGGACAATATGCGCACACTGATGGTCTCGGCCTTCTGGAAGACCTTGACAATGCAGTACAGGAAGGCGGCAACCCACAGGAACCACTCAAGGAGGGCTGCAAGCATGACAGTGCCGACAATAGCGACGTAGACAATCTGCATCGGTCAGTGTGAGCACTTGGCTCGGTGGAGTGATGCACTCACGTCCTTGGTCGGCCACGGGGCATCGATGGGCGGAATGCTGCCGTCTTTGGCGACTTCGCGGGCCAAGAGGCCCACGATCTCGTTTACACCCATTTTTGGAGTATCAAGTATACTGTCGTCCAAGTGGTGCGGCGGGGTAGCGAGCGGAGGGAGAAACGAGGGCAGGAGCGACCGTGGTCCGTATATCGTGGGCAGTCGCAGCTGCTGTTTCGGTGTCGAAACGTGGACAGCGGGGCTTCCCGGCTATAAGGCAAGGCACGGTAATGGAGAGGCGTGCGCGGTATGAGGCAATGGAGCTCTCGAGTGCTGTCCCAGAATGGCGGACGCTGTGCGGGTCACACGACGCACGCTTGCAGGCGGGCCTGTAGCACAGCGCTAGATAATCGACGTAGGTACCGGGCAGAGGCGAATTGCTGGAGCGGGAGCGGGAGCTGGAGCTGATTACGGGAGCAAATGGCGGCGTCGACGACGATAACGACGGTGTTGGCGGATCTACTGCGGCCGAGTAGCACAGGTAAACGAAAACGAGCGTCGGTGGTGAAGAAACAAAGGTAACGTGCGGGCCAAAAACTCGGATGATTAGTTGCAGAAAGAGCTTCGCTGCCAACGCAAGGGCAATCTGGGACGATGGTGAAGACAAGACCTGACTTGACTGAGGCCGCAGGAGGAGACGGCGGATTATTGTCTATTCGCTGTGAAGACACTACTGAGGGCGAGGGCGGGCCGTGCTGGGCTTGATTCACCCCAAATGGCGTCGCGCAACCATTTTGGGGAGGCAGACCGCTCCACCTCTACGAAAGCGAGAGCCTAGCAAGGGCCTCCTTGTTTCATTCATTCTATCCTGGGCTAGCCCCTAGCACTGGACGGTTATTTTTGGCGCCTCCATGCGCCGCTTGCCGTTGGATGGCTGAGAGTCTGCAGTCTCCGTGCTCAGTCTGTTTCGAACCACTTTACCCATCTCTAGCGAACCGCGGGTATTTGTTTCGTCGTTTGACAGTCTCGCCGACGCTGCTGATCCGACATGGGACGCGGAGAATATCGCTTTTCAATGAACAGGTCGCCTACATGTCGCCTCCATATCGCCTCCATGTCGCCTCAACCGGGTGGGCACCGAGTTATTCCTGGCTGTCTGCAGCGTATATGCAGGCCGACGTGGGCATGGCATCATGAGGAGAAGGAATCTGGCCTTCGAAGCCGCTTGTTCCTTTTGCGCCGCCAAGCGCCTTTCGCCGACTCGCTGGACTCGCATAGCCGGCGTCAGGGGCATCGCACGACCCGCTGGTGTACCGCTCGCATCAATATGACACTCGCTTTGCGCCTATGGTACCGCGCACGCGCTTTTGGCCATGACCATAGTGGTCCCTCCCGACTGTCTAGCTTCACCACCCGCGCGCTGTCATGGTGATTCCGCCCCCTTTCCTCTTTGTGTTGTGCCCGCCGCCCCGCCGCACGCTGCGAGCGCTAGAAAAGCTCGACAAAATACGACTTCGCAGTGGGGACGTCGGAGAGGAGCGAGCAGGCGCCCAACCAACTCCAGCCAAACTTGTTGCCCGTGCCAGATGCCTCTGTTACACGCCTTGCTGAGCCGCACCTTATTATCTCACTGTTGCATTCCAACAATGTTGCACCACCGCTCTTTCTTTATTCCAGAAGGCGCCCGAGAAGGTAGCATCCTCAACCCGTGCTCCGGCTCAGCTGTCGACCATCAACATCACAGGGCTAATCGATAACGAGTGTCATCGCACGACTACGCTTCAGCTGTGCGCTCGGCATCCATTCTAGCAGCGCTTGCCGAAATCTTCTTAGCAAATGCGGCTTCCCCAAGCCACTTCCACAACCCCTGAACTACATACACACCGGCTTTGGCTACTGAACTTTGTATGCAAACAGACGAGCTCGAGTGCGCATCTCCACGGCTGGCTCGGCTGCTACTATTTGCTTGGCATGGTCGCAACGCAGACTGCAGACGCTGAGATCCAAAAGCCATGGTTGGATGCTGGTGATTGGTCGTGCCTTTGCCATTGAAAACCGGGCCAGGTTTCCACAGCTGTCACTGAAGCTTGAACGGCACCACGATGCTTCCAATGTTGTGTGACTGATACATCACACCGCCTGACATTGCCAGGTTATTTCAAGATGCATATTATCGCGTGCCAGAGCTAGCTGCGCAGTGACGGTGCACATGCTGTCCAAGCTGTCCCGTCGTCATGGTTCGTGGTTTGGTAGCGCTGGGACACACGCACCGTCCCGGCCGCCTGGTGGAAGCTCTGAGCGTTTCCAAAGGACTATTTAGACTTTGCTTATCGTCAGTCTTGTTCAATCGATACGCGCGTCTTGGTCATGGCGAGTCTTGCAGCCGGGATGTTGCTAGCACGTGTAGAGACGGACCCTGAAATGTGTTTACACCTCCATCACCACATTCTCATCGACCCTTTGTGAACCTTGCAAGTGACAAGAATGCTAAGCTTTGGACATGGGCCAGCTGTTATGGTGTTCCGAGGTAATTTGATCTCATATAACGTGCGAACAGATGATGCCTGGAGCTGCTTTTTCCCCTCTGGGGTGGTGCTGCGGGGTCGCAATATTTGGATGCCATGCTGTGTCACGCTGCATACTCGGCTAGGGTTGCTATGGTTTGAGCGAAGATTCACCCTACAGCCATGCGATGACGTCTGATAGTGGTGAGGTGAGAGTGAAAGTGAAAGCAGAAGTCGTGGTTGAGTCTCGGAGAGATGGTTCGCTTAGTACCAAGTACCATGGGAGCGTCCGCGGAATATGACGCGCCGATAGGCAAGTGCGTACCTGCAGCGCATTTCACAAACCTCAACTCTCGACACCACCCCTCCCTTGCGCCCCCAACACTGCGCAAACAATCTGGCTCACTCGCGAGCTTGCCTCTACCGTGCTCGATCAAATGCACCTCGAAGCCGCACCTGACATAATCCCCATATTCCATGTGCGCATATCATAACCGATCCGCGCCATCAACCGCCGCCCCTCCACAGCTGCGGAACCACCTACACCAGCATGGAGAGGCACAGGAAGCGTACGGGGACCCCTAAACAGCCGGGAGCAGCACTAACAGCGCACAGGAGAGCTTCGTGAGCTCAACCTCAAAGCATGGGACGGCGAGCAGGGTAAGCCGCCCAAAAAGTCCCCGCAATAGCCTATACTGATAAATCGCAGATGTCTTCCCCGTGCAAGGCTCCCTCGACTCGTCCATGAAGAAGAACACGGCCTTCATTAAGCGCCTCCGAACCGCCGTAAACGCCGCCGCCCAAGCCCAGTTCATCCAGGAAATTCGCAGCCTGTCACTCCACAAGTACCTCTCTGAGATCATCTCGGCTTGCTATGAGGGTCTGTGCAAGCTCAAGACTCCCGGCGAGATCGGCGCCGGCGTCGAGATAGTCAGCGCTCTTCACCAGCGTTTCGGCCCGACCGAGTTCACGGGATATATTGGCTGGTATATTGGACGAGGCCTGGCCACGCCGGACAAGTCTCACCTAAAGACATTGTCGCCCGAGGTGCGCGACCGAGAAGAGAAGGAACGCCTCGCCCGGCAGCGCGTACTCTTGCGTGTAGCTACTGAGCTATGGCTTGTTGGAGTGCTGCGCAGCCTGGACGACGTTGCCAGACCTGAGGAGGCAGGCAAGGGCAAGGACACTGGGAAGCTTGTAGAAGGGCCGGCCAAGACCCGCCCTCGCGCTGAGAACGCCGATGCGGAGCCTTTCCCACTAGAAGTGCTCAAGGACATGCTCGGACACGACCGTGAGCACGTCAATCTACCTCTGGTTGTCATCTTTGTCAAAGCTTTCGCTTGGGATATTTTGGGATCGAGGCCAGCTTCTGCAGAAGGCCGAAAGACCGTCCACGAGGATGGAACCACGACCACCGCAAAGACCGAAGAAAACTCCGCTTCGGAAAGCGACGAACAGTTCAGCAAAGACCCTCCGATCATCTCATCTGAGCTGCAGCAGCGCTTCAAGAATGTCTTGCTGCGCTACTTCGAAGACGTCAAGGCCCACCTTCTGCGTGACCAGAAGCACATCCTCAGCCAGGGTCGCAAGAATGCCGAAGCCTATGTCAAGTCTGGCGAGGTGTTTGAAGACCGCCAGTCCAACTATGAGAAGCAGATGAAGGCCCAAGAGCGTCTCATCGGTAATGGACAGGTACTGGCAGATGCGCTGGGCGTAGAGATGCCTGATCTCAAAGAAAAGGATACTACCGCTAACACGGGCGACGGCGCAATTGGTTTGGTAAAGACTGGCGAATACCTGCGTGGCCTAAGCGACGGTCCAGGCATCTGGGAAGATGAAGACGAGCGCCGCTTTTACGAGAACCTGATCGATTTGAAAGACCGCGTTCCTGTCGTCCTCCTTGAAGACGCAAAGAAGAAGAAACCAGATGGCGATGATCAAGTAGGCAAGAAGGCGGAAGCGAACGAGAAGGAGAAGGATTCAGCGGAGCCTTCAGCCGAAGTCAAGTCTGCTGAAGCCGACGACCAGTCTACCACTATTGCGAACAAATCCGTGGGTGCGCAAGTCGACGCAATTCTTGCCCGGTTGCCCGAGCTCGGGACCAAAGATGCGGTCGATCAAGCCGCCATGGACTTTGGCTTTCTCAATTCCAAGGCTTCTCGCAACCGCTTGATCAAGGCCGTCCAAGAGATCCCCAAAGGCCGCTCCGACTTGCTGCCAATCTACTCCAGACTGATTGCGACGCTTGGCAAATACATGCCAGACGTCTCTCAGGGCCTTGTATCGTACCTCGATGACGAGTTTCGGAGCCTGCAGCGGCGCAAGTCGAAGGACTTTCTCGGCCAGGTCCGAACACAGAATGTGCGCTACCTTGCAGAGTTGACCAAGTTTGGTGTTGTGCCCGAGCATGTCATCTTCCATTGCCTCAAGGTTAGCTTAGACGACTTTTCCAGGATGAACATTGAGATTATCTGCAATCTGCTGGAGAACTGTGGTCGATACCTACTTCGTAATCCGGACACTTCACCCCGTATGGTTTCTTTCTTGGAGACGCTACAGCGGAAGAAGAGTGCCCAGGTGCTCGGACAGCAGGAGCGTATGCTTATCGAAAACGCCGTCTACTACGTCAATCCTCCCGAGCGTGCCGCTATCGAGCAGAAGGAGCGCACACCGATCGAGCTGTTCTTGCGCAAGATTATGTACCAGGACCTTACCCGCCGAACACTAGACAAGACCGTCAAACAGATTCGCAAGATGCATTGGGAGGAGGACGACATCGTGAACCTTCTCCACAAGGTCTTCGCCAAGCCCGGCAAGATCAAGTACAGCAACATCCACTTGCTGGCCGTCATCCTTGGCACTATCCATCGGTATCACCAGGACTTCGCCATCTCAGTCATTGACGACCTTCTCGAGTCGATCACGTTCGGCTTGGAGCTCAATGACTTCAAGTTCAATCAACGCCGGATCGCTGAAGTCAAGTATCTTGGCGAGCTATACATTTACCGGCTCGTGGATTCTCCTCTTATCTTCGACACTCTGTACAAGCTGCTCAACTATGGTTGGGAAGGTGGCTATGCTCGGCCAGGTCTTTACAACCCGTTAGATCAATCAGACGACTACTTTCGCATTCGACTCGTCTGCAATTTGCTCGAGAGCTGCGGCATGTACTACGACAAGGGTGCGGCGAAGAAGAAGCTTGACTTTTTCTTGACTTACTTCCAATACTACGTCTGCACCAAGGACTCTCTGCCTATGGATGTCGAGTTCATTGTCCAGGATGCGTACAACCTCACTCGACCACAGTGGAAGCTGATCACGAATCTGGAGGAGGCATCCCAGGCATTCGGTGAGGCTGTCAAGCAGAACTACCAGACTGCTGCGACCGATAAGCCAGTCGAGCCGGAGGACGAGGACGCGTCTGCATCGGATGACGAGCTCGACGGACCTGAGGACGAAGATGTGGTGATGCCAGATGGTGAGGGAGACGACTCGTCCAGTGACTCCGAAGAGGTCTTTATCTTTCCTTTCCATAATCGCAATCGCAATACTGACGTGTTAAACAGGATTCTGATGATGATGAACCAAAGCAAGCTCTGTCTGATGAAGAAGAGGAGCAAATCATCGTCACACGTCCTGAGGATGAGCGCGACCCCGAGGCTGATGCCGAGTTCGATCGCGAGCTTGCCAAGCTCATGTCTGAGAGTGCAGAGTCGCGAAAGTTCGAGCGCAAGCCTGTCTTCGATGTGCCACTGCCAATGCGCCGCGCTAGAGAAGCCACCGTCAATGCCGAAGACAGCGGCAACGAAGCACCTGTGGCTCCTGTCATGCCTTCTAACACAGTCAAATTCTCACTACTCAGCAAACGCGGAAACAAAACGCAGACGCGCTCTATCGACTTACCATCAGATTCGACGTTCGCTGTCGCCATGCGCAATAAGCAGCAAGCCGACAAGGAAGAACAGCAGCGTATCAAGAGCCTCGTTTTGAACTACAATGAAGCTCGCGATGACGGGGAAGAGCCTGGTGATTCACCATTTCATTACACCCTTCACCCTAACGCAAATCGAAAGCATGCTGAGACATCAAAAGGTCTGGACAAAACTCCAAATCCCTACGCGCAACCGCGCCTCGATAAGGCTGGGCACAACCGCAGCAACCAGCGCGCTCGCAAGCTACAACTCTCGGATGTCAACTGGTATGCCGACTCTCGTTCCACTCCACTGCCGAGTCGATCTGGATCTGCGTTGCTATTATCACGACGGGCCAATGCCGCTTCAAAACCAGCGGCAGTGTCGAAGTGAGACCAAGCGCACTGATCTATGACGTCTCGAGCTCATCAAGTCACTCTGCATCGTCTGCGCTCGACTCACAGCGCTTATAATCACTCGGCTAACCACGAGGCCCGCATTGGGCGACTGACGACAGGACGTGATCATCGAATATCTGATGCTACCGCTAGCATCTACAACAAACATCCATTGAGCCTTGACATTGGCGAGCATTGCCCCAATACGAAGACACCTCATCACGGTAGGTATTCATCAGGAAGCAAGTCGCCCACAAGTCACCGCCTCTATTCAACAAGAAGCGTGACCGTCGGCTCCCCGTCCATAACAAGCGCTGCGAATGTGATCAGCCCACACAGTCTCCACGGTGAGTATCGCATCCGCCCAAAGCCTCTGGAACGAAAAGAGTCGGACGTGGTGATGATAACACACGCACTCGGTGCCGAGGAGGACTGCAATGCAACGGCAGTGCAAGGCGATGGATGACACGCATGGTACATATCTACACCAACTACGACCAAAAAATATCAAATTGATCTCGTCATTCACATGCAATACAACACACCTATCTTTGCCGCTGTATTCAAAAATGCCATCCCATCATCGTGACGTCGTGAAGACTTCCTACGCCCACTCGCACATGCATGTTCAGCGAACATTTTTCTCACTCACTCACATCTCAGCGAGACTTGGTACCTTCCCAACCCCGCCACTTTTTTTCTCCCCATCGATTGCAGCACGAAATTCCAGTGAATTGCACTGCTCTAGAGAAGCTCCAGGACTCGCAGAAGTATATTTTTTTTTCTTTCTTACACTATAAATATTTCCTACAAAGTGCTTTTGAAGTAACCTAGCATTATGTTTTTTTTGTTTTTTTTTCAATTCACCGAGATTCTTACTGGAATCAACGTCTGTGGAAAAACAGTTGCTGGATTGGGAAGGTGCCGAGTGTCTGAGTGGAGGGAGTTGGTATATGCCTGGTTAGGTAAGAGGGTTTGGGGGTGTGGATTGTGGTGGGATTTCTGCTGGGGGTGGAGGCGTGGAGGGTCTGGGAGGGGGTTTAATTCTTGCTGCGATCGATGCTAGAAAGGATTTGTCGCATTGAGGAGGTACATAGGCTCTTTGTGTCAAGGATCGTGGAACAG
>Ga0265780_10009298_pt1 | contig 11801 bp, 11 predicted proteins | sample P1T30metagenome_FD_192432 | JGI IMG/M metagenome (GOLD analysis project Ga0265780, IMG submission 192432) | Plant litter microbial communities from East Loma Ridge, Irvine, California - P1 T30 | ecosystem: Environmental > Terrestrial > Plant litter > Unclassified | place: USA: California... | reverse complement strand
TGTCGCCGGCCGGCCAGGCGCCGACACGTTGCCACGGTGCCCAGCCCTGCGGCAGGCGCGCGAACAGGCGCGCGCTGGCGGCCGGCATGTCTTGCGCCAGCGGCGCCGGGACGCCGCCGGTTTCGACCTGCCACGGCGCGTCCGGGCCGGCCGGGCCGCGCCAGGCCGGGCCGCGCAAGGCCTGCACGTCGGCGCTGCGCAAGCGCCAGGCCAGCAGCCGGCGTTCGCTATTAAAGATACGCACCTGCTCACGCACGAACTCACCGTCGGCGCGGCTGTACAGGTGCTGCAGCAGGCGCTGGCCTTCGGGGTCGAGCACGGCGCCGTCCCAGGGCGTGCGGCCGACCGCGCGCCAGCCGGCCAGGTCGGGTGGCGCCAGCTCGGCCAGGCCGCCGGCACCGAGCCGTACCAGGCCGTGAGCGCGCAACTGCTCGAACAGCTGCTGGTCTTCCATCGACGCAGGGGCCGCTGCCGGCACCATGTAACGGCCGGGGGCCAGGCGCAGCTCGACCGGCGTGCCGGCGGCGGGAAAAGCGGCCACCAGCGCGCGCGCCGTGTCGGCGTCCGGTACGGCCACGCTGGCTCCCGTACCTGAAGACGGGGCCGGTGCGGCACCCGAGGTGCCGACACCTGCCGCCGGGGCCGCGCGGTACAGCTGCAGCACCAGCTCGCCCGCCGCCGGGCAGCCGCTGCTGGGCCGGCGCAGCACACGCAGTGCGGCAGCGTTATCCCACAGCAGCCAGCCCTGGCGGTAGAACAGCGTGTCGCCGCGCGCGCCGGACAGCGGCCGGCCGGCACTGCCGTCGCCGATCCAGCCGGCCTGGCGGCCCTGCCATTGCAGCGTCAGCGGCGCACCGTCGAGCGCACTGCCTTTGATCTCGATGCGCGGCATGGGGCTGCTCGCCAGCAACGGATTGCGCGGCGCCGCGCCGCCGGCGGCCTGCAGCGCCGCCAGCGCATCCAGCCCCCAGCCGATGCGCACCGGCAGCAGGCGCCCGTGCGCCGGGTCCGCCATCTGGGCGCACAGATCGATGCGCTGCAGCGGCTCGGCACGCAGGCCGGACAGGATCAGCAGCGCGGCCTCGCCATGGCGGCCGAGCCGGGCACCGACGACGGCCGGCACCTCGAATGCGGCGCCGGCCAGCGCCGGTTGCAGCCGGGCCAGCTGCGGGCTGCTGGCATCGAGGCCGGCCGCGGCCAGCCAGCGTGCATGGGTGGCGATGACCCAGGCGCCGGCGGCGGCCAGCAGCAGCGCGGCCACCACCAGCCAGGTGAGCGCACCGGGCATGTGCAGACGCGGCAGCGTCCATGCAAAGCGCGGGGTGAAACGGCCGACGGACAGTCGCGCAAAACGGCCAGTAAGCAGCCCGGGCAGGGCACGCCCGGCCGCGCCAGCGTTCACCGCGGTACCCGCAGCGCCACCCGCGCCGGCATGCGCCACCGCGCGCCGGGCTGCGCGCCCGCCCACGCGCAGATTGCGCGCACGCCGCCAGCGCGTCCGGTTCGCCGCCAGCACCTCGAATACCGCTCCGATCATCCTGTTCTCCCTGCCCTCGAGCTATCCCGTCCGTGTCTCTCGTCCGTGTATCTCATCCGTGTAGCGGAGGGCGCCGGAAAACGGCTGACCGGCGCGTGTTTTCAGGCCGGATTTTTTGCATTTCGTCCCGCATTTCATGCAGCCCGTCGCACGCCGCTGGAGACGCGGAAAGCCTTTGGCTACAGTGACTCCATCGACACCCCACCCGCAAAGGAGCAGCAAATGAACATCATCAGGAACATGGAAGCCGCCTTCCTCTTTTCGCTCAGCGTGGCAGGCGTGGCCAGCGTTGCGATCGACGCAGTGCCGCCGGCCCAGGCCCATGTGCCCGCCCAGGCCGCGAACAGCATCGCCACCCCGTCCAGCATGGCCGTGGTGAAGGTCAGCGCCAAACGCATGACGGCGCTGGAAAAGCAGCAGTCGCTGGCAGTCGAACGCGCCCGCCAGGGTGCCTGATGAGGGGCGCAGCGAAGGATCCGGCCGGGCCGCGAAGGCCATCGCGCCGGATCCCGCAGGTTTCAGCGTCAAATCGCGTTATCCCTTTATCTACAGGCTTTGTGGCGTAGGTGGCGCACCGACCGCCGCCAATCTGTATCAGTTGTAAGGATAGTTTTCCAACGTTCCAACGCCACGGCAGTGCGCGCTATAGTTCCTCCATCCGATACCCGGACTGGAGACAGAATATGAAACGCCTCACCTACACCGCCCTCGCCGCTCTGATCGCCCTTGGTGCCGCCAGCGCTCCCCTGACCTCGATGGCCGCCGGCAATGGTGGCTGGACGCAATACGACAATAGTTACCGCGGCGGCAATCGCGACAACGACCGCGGTCCGGACCGCGACCGCGACGGCATCCCCGACCGCTACGAACGCCGCGGCGACGATCGTGGCCATTATCGGGACAATGAGCGCGGCTATGACCGTGGCTATTACCGCAACGCCAGCAGCCCGCGCCGCGACGAAGACCGCGACGGCATCCCGAACCGCTACGACCGCGACCGCGACGGCGACGGCGTCCCCAACCGCTACGACCGCCGCCCGGACAATGCCTGGCGCCGCTGATCGCCGGTCAGCACGCACAAGTTAACTCCTGAAAGAGTTGCCGGTGTTCACCTTGTGGGCACCGGCTTTTTTTCGTATCCTCTCGGCATGAACGACCTCCCCGATCTCGACCGACTCGCCTACAAGAGCGAACGTGCCGCCGGCCGCCGCCTCGCACTGGCCAACGGCCTGAGCGGCGACCAGGCCCTGCGCCAGGTGCTGGAACAGGCCGCCGGCCAGGCTGGCCTGGCCACCCTGGTGTCCACACGCCTGGCCCAGCGCGCGGCCCAGGACGAGCGCGACGCCGCCCGCACTGCCCAGCGCGCCGCCGACAAGGCCAGGCGCGCGGCCGCGCACGACGGCCGCCCGACCGCCTGGCGTGCCTGGTTCGACGGCTCGGCACGCCCAAATCCCGGCCAGTGCGGCATCGGCGCCGTGCTCAAGGGGCCGGACGGCGTCGCGGTCGAACTGGCGCAACCGGCCGGTTACGGCAACAGCAGCGAAGCCGAATACCGCGCCCTGATCGCCGTGCTGGAAGCCGCCGTCGCGCACGGCGCCACCGAACTGACCGTCTACGGCGACAGCCGCGTCGTGATCGACGACGTCAACGGCCCGGACGCCTTTGCCGCGCCGTCGCTGGCCGACTACCGCGCCGCCGTCCATCTACTTTCCGCACGTATCCCGGCCCTGAGCCTGCGCTGGGTGCCGCGTCACAAGAACCTCGAAGCCGACGCGCTGTCGCAGCGCGCCGCCGAACGCGAAACCTGATCATGCAAGAATTAACTACCTGGCGCGAGCAAGTGCGCGCCCTCGCCGCCAGCATCGCCGACGACGACGGCGCCCACGACGCCAGCCATCTCGACCGCGTCTGGCGCAATGCCCAGGCGATCATGGCCGGCGAAGCCGGCGCCGACCAGCTGGCCGTGCTGGCCGCCTGCTACCTGCACGACCTGGTCAACGTCCCCAAGAACGACCCGCGCCGCACGCAGGCATCGCGCCTGTCCGCCGAGCTGGCACGCACCGAACTGCAGCGCCTCGGCTTCCCGGCCGACAAGCTGGACACCGTCGCCCACGCCATCGAAGCGCACAGCTTTTCGGCAGCGATCCCGGCCACCACGCCGGAAGCGAAAATCGTGCAGGATGCCGACCGCCTCGACGGCCTGGGTGCGGTCGGGCTGGCGCGCATGTTCTACACCGCCGGCCGCATGGGCAGCAGCCTGGCCCACGGCACCGACCCGCTGGGTACTGGCCGCGCGCTCGACGACAGGGCCTACTCGCTCGACCATATTCCGGTCAAGCTGGCCAAACTGCCGGGCATGATGCAGACCGGCGCCGGTCGCCGCCTGGCCGAGCAACGCCTGGCGCTGCTGGAAGACTTCCGCACCGTGTTCGCTGAAGAATGGTCGGGAAAATAAGCTGAACGGTGCTACCATGAAGCTCCTCCGTATCCACGACGGACCGCCCATGCCCAGCACCGCAACGCTCGCCAAGGCCCCGGCCGGCAACCTGAACTTCGTTCTGATCTGCGTCTTCATCGACATGCTCGGCGTCGGGCTGATCGTGCCGGTGCTGCCGGCCCTGGTCGGCGAATACGTCCACGGCCGCGAGCAGCAGGCGCTGTGGTACGGCATCCTCGGTGCGGTGTTCGGCCTGATGCAGTTCGTGTGCATGCCGATCATCGGCATGGTGAGCGACCGCATCGGCCGCCGCCCGGTGCTGCTGTACTCGATGGCCGGGATGGGCATCAATTTCCTCACCACCGCCTGGGCGCCGAACCTGGCCTGCCTGTTCATCGGGCGCGTGATCGGCGGCGCCTCGTCGGCCAGCATGGCGGTGGCCGCGGCCTATGCCTCGGATGTGTCGACCCCGGACAACCGGGCAAAAAGCTTCGGCAAGATCGGCGCCGCCTTCGGCCTCGGCTTCATCTGTGGCCCGGCGCTGGGCGGCCTGCTCGGCAATGTCGGGCTGCACCTGCCGTTCTACGTCGCCGCCGCGCTGTCGGCCGCAAATTTCCTGTACGGCTGGGTGGCGGTGCCGGAATCGCTGGCGCCGGACAAGCGCGCGCCGCTGCGCCTGGCGCGCCTGAATCCGTTCGCGGCACTGATGCGGCTGGTGCGCCGGCGCGACATCCGCGGCCTGGTGGTGGTGTTCACGCTGGTCACCTTCGCCCAGATGACGCTGCAATCGACCTTCGTCCTGTACACCAGTTTCCGCTTCGGCTGGGGGCCGGCCGACAACGGCATGGCGCTGTTCTGCGTCGGCCTGTGTTCGATCGTGGTGCAGGCCGGCATGCTGGCCTTCTTGATCCGCCGTTTCGGCGAGGTGCGCCTGACCCTGCTCGGCATGAGCTCGGGCGCGCTGGCTTTCCTGATGTACGGGCTGGTGACGCAAGGATGGCTGATGTATGTGATCATCCTGTGCAACCTGCTGTCGTTTGCCGCCGGACCAGCCTTGCAGGGGATCGTGTCCAAATCCTCGCCGCCGCGCGAACAGGGCGAGTTGATGGGCTCCCTGCAGTCGATCAGCAGCCTGGCGCTGGTCATCATGCCGCTGGTGGGCACGGCGATTCTGGGCGCGGTAAGCCATCTGCCGTCTTCCGACTGGCGCGTGGGCAGCAGTTTTTACCTGTGCGCGGCGATGCAGGCGGCGGCGATCTGCATCGCCTGGGTGGTGTTACACAAGCCAACACTGTCCACCAAGGCACTGCCCCCGTTATAATTGACTGGTCAACATCACGAGGGTTACCGTGTCCGATCGCTTCAAAGTCTTGCCGCAATACCTGCTGCCGAAGCAGCGCCTCACCACCTTTGCCGGCCGCGTCGCCGGAGCCAAGGGAGGATCGATGACGACCCGGCTGATCCGCTGGTTCGTCGGCAAGTACGGGGTCAACATGGCGGAAGCGGAAAACCCGGACATCGCCAGCTACAGCAGCTTCAACGAATTCTTCACCCGTCCGCTCAAGGCCGGCGCGCGTCCGCTGGCACAGGCCGACTTCGTGTGCCCGGTGGATGGCGCCATCAGCCAGTTCGGCGCCATCGACGACCACCACATCCTGCAGGCCAAGGGCCACCGTTTCACCACCACCGAACTGGTCGGCGGCGACGCCACCCTGGCGGCGCATTTCCGCCACGGCAGCTTCGCCAATTTGTACCTGTCGCCCAAGGATTACCACCGCCTGCACATGCCCTGCGACGGCAAGCTGACCCGCATGATTTACGTGCCGGGCGCGCTGTTCTCGGTCAACCCGACCACGGCGCGCGGCGTGCCGGGCCTGTTTGCGCGCAACGAGCGCGTGGTGTGCGTGTTCGACAGCCCGGAAGTCGGCCCCTTCGTGCTGGTGCTGGTCGGCGCCACCATCGTCGGCAGCATGGCCACTGTCTGGCATGGCGTGGTCAATCCCAAGCGTCCGCAAAAAATCAGCGAGTGGACCTACGACGACCAGAACATCGTCCTGAAAAAGGGCGAGGAAATGGGCCGCTTCCTGCTGGGTTCGACCATCGTCATGCTGTTCCAACCGGGCACCATCGACTTCAACGCCGACTGGGCGCCGGAGCGCTCGGTGGTGCTGGGCGAACTGATGGGCAACAAGCCCGCCTGAGCGGCCGGTTTCAGCGGCGCTGCCGGCTGAAAAAATCCCAGATCGCCTCGTTGGCGTCGATGTCGCGCGTGGTCTTGCCGATCGGCAGACCGATGTTGAAGGGGTCGGCGCCGGGCCAGGTGTGGCCGCCCTCGCGGATTGTCGCCAGCGCCACGCTCTGGCGGCCATTTCCCTGCTCGACCCAGTCGACCACGGTGCCGTCCGCGCCGTCGGCATCGATGCTGCGCCGGCTTTCCGGCGCCTGCGCACCGCCGTTGTGCTTCAGCCAGTAATCGTAGCTCGCCTGCGCCGACAGGTAATCGTCGGCCTTGCCGCCATAAGCCACCACCCCGTCCGCCGTGCCGTGCAGTAGCAGCACGCCCACCTTGCCGGCCGGCGCATGATGCCGGATCACCGGATCGGGCATCGGCGCGCCCACCGAGGCCACCGCGGTGAACAGCTGCGGCAACTCGGCCGCGATGCGCAGTGCGAAGAAGCCGCCGCGCGACAGCCCCGTCGCATATACCCGTTCGCCGTCGATGCGGTAATCCTGCTTCAGCTTTGCCAGCAGCGCCTTTGTAAAGCCGATATCGTCGGTGCCTTCCAGGTAAGACATGCCGAAGCCGACATTCCAGTCATGCTTGATGCCGGCCGGGTAAACCACGATGAAGCCGTGGCGGTCGGCGGCGCGGTTCATCTGCGTGTACAGCATCTGCTCGGCCATCGTCATGCCGCTGCCGTGGAAGTTGAACACCAGCGGAAAGGCGCGCTGCGGCTGGGCGGCATACGACGCCGGGGTGTACACCAGGTAGCGGCGTTTCTCGTCCTTGTGGACAAGCGATTTGACTTGCGCCAGTGCCGGCGCGGCACTGCAGGCGAAGATGAGGACAGCGATCAGGAATGTCATGCGGCAGGCCCGGAAAGTGGAGGAAGCGCCAGTATGGAAAAGCGCTGGTGAAGCCGCGGTGAAATCCGCCGGGTTTTATTCAGGCAGCGAGGGCACGATGTCGACCCGGTAGTGTGCCGCTGCGGCGTCGAAGCGCAGCTCCCAGCCCATGGCCGCTGCGGCACGGCGCAGCAGGTTCTGGCCGTGCAGGAAGCCTTGCGTCGTTCCGGTGCGTTCCGGGTCGATGCTGTTGACGATGCCCAGCACCCCATTCGCGAACGCCAGCTGCAGGCGCGTGCCGGGGCCGCCGTGGAACAGCGCATTGCCCAGGCAGTTATTCACGAGCAGCGTGGCCAGGTGGCGGTTGCCGCTGACCGGCAGGCGTTCCGGCACATCCAGCGTGAGGCGTTCCGGGTCCAGCGCCCCGGCATCCAGCAGGCGCAGCAAGGCATCCTCGATGCAGGCCCGCAGGTCGAAGCTCTCGCGGGCCACGTGTCCCGCACGTGCCAGTGCGAACAGCACGTCGACGATGCCGCCGATCTCGTCCATCTGGCTGCGTAGCTGGGCCGCGGCGTCCGGGCCGAGAGCCGCGGACGGCGCCAGTGCCAGGGTATTGCGCATGACGGTCAGCGGCGTACGCAGTTCGTGGCCGACGTCGCGCGTGAATGCCTGTTCGCGCGCCAGCGCCGCATGCAGTTCGGACAGCGTGCTGCCGAGACGGTCAGCCAGGTAGCCGATTTCATCACGGCGGTTGCGCGCGTCGAAGGCGATGGCACCGGCACCGGTACTGGCATTGGCCCCTGCACCACCACCAGCGTCGCCCGGCTTGAAGCGCCGCACCGCCTCGGCCAGCGCCAGCAAGGGCGCCACCAGGCGCCGCGACAGCAGCCAGGCCAGCAGCAGCGCCAGCCCGGTCAGGCCCAGCGCCACCGCCAGCAGCACCCCGCCGACATCGCGCACCAGTTGCGACACCACCAGCAACGGGCCGGCATCGGCGACCAGGTAGACGCGCTGCGCGCCGGATGGCGTGGCCAGGTCGAGCGTGCGCAGATGGTAGTGGCGGCCGCCGGCGCCGAACACCTCGGCGCGTTCGCGTCCGGCCACGACCTGAGCGCGGACTGCCGGCGGCAGCGCAGTGGCATCGCGGTAGGTCCGGATCCAGTTGCCGGCCGGCGGCGCCGGGGCGATGCCGCCAACGCCGTCGGTGGCGCCCACGCGGTTCGAGCGGGCCGTGCTGCCCGCGCGGTTCGCGCCGTCCGCGTGGTTCGTGCTGTCCGCGCGGTTCGCGCCGCCCGCGTGGCTCGTGCCGCCCGCGTGGTTCGTGCCGCCCGCGCGATCCGCGCGCACCTGGGCAGCGATGGCGGCAGCTTCGCGCGCCATCAGGCGGTCGATCAGCATGTCTTCGGTCACGTACGCCACCACCAGCGCCAGCCCGGTATAGCAGACGCAGATCAGCACCGTAAACCCGGCCAGCGCTGCGAACAGCCCGTGGCGGATCGACTTAAACATCGCCGCCGCCGGACGGCGCCTGCAGCCGGTAGCCGAGCTGGGAAACCGTCTCGATCGTGGCGGCGGCACCGGCCTGCGCCAGCACCTTGCGCAACGCGTACACGTGCGACTTGAGGGCATCGCTGTCCGGCGGATGCGCACCCCACAACGCGTGCGTCAGCGCCGAGCGCGACAGCGCGCGCGGGCTGGCTTCGCACAGCGCCAGCAGGAGCGTGAACCCGGCCTGGGTCAGCGCGACCGGTTCGCCGCGCACCAGCACGCGCTGTTCGCGCACCAGCAGGGTCAGGTCGCCGGCCTGCAGTTCGCGGCCCTGGTGCAGCTGCCCGCGCCGGGCCAGGGCTTCGCAGCGCAGCGCCAGTTCGCGCAGGTCGAAGGGCTTGGTCAGGTAATCGTCGGCGCCGCCGTGGAAGCCGCGCGCCTTGTCCTCGAAGGCGTCGCGCGCGGTCAGCATCAGCACCGGCACGTTGCGCGGCGCGTTCGCCTTGATCGCGCGGCAGACGGCGATGCCGTCGATGTCGGGCAGGTTGAGGTCGAGCAGCACCACGTCGTAGGGGGCGCGCGTGGCCAGTTCGATCGCGAGTGCGCCGCTGGCGGCATGGTCGGCGTCCCAGCGCAAGCCCTCCAGGAAATCGACGACCTGGCGCGCGATGGCCGGGTGGTCTTCCACCACCAGTATGTGTAAACCCGGCAGCCGCGGCGGCGAGGCGGCGCCCCTCATTTGCCGGCCTGGCCCTTGCAGAACATCTCTTCCATCATGTCCAGGAACACCCGGGTCTTGGCCGGCATCAGGCGCCGCCCCGGGAACACCGCCCAGCCGGTGGCGGTGGGCATCTCCCATTCCGGCAGCACGCGCACCAGTTCGCCCTTGGCCAGGTAGGACGCCACGAACAGATCGGAACTGGCGGCGATGCCCATGCCGCTGCAGGCCAGCCGCGCCAGCATCTCGGGCGAATTGGCGGTGAGGCGCGCGCGCAGCTCGCGGTCCCAGCGTACCTTGCCGCGCTGCAGGACCCAGGGCGCTGCGCCGCCGCTGCGGCTCAGGATGCACAGCAGATCGTGCTGCAGCAGGTCGTCCGGGTGTTCCGGCAAGCCGCGCCGCGCGATATACGAGGGCGCCGCGTACAGGTTGATGTGCTCCAGCGCCACCCGGCGCGCGGCCAGGGTCGAATCCTCGGGCAGGTCGCCCATGCGGATCGCGATGTCGAAGCCTTCGGCAACCAGGTCGACCCGCCGCGGCGACAGATCCAGCTCCAGCGACACCGCCGGATAGCGCTCGGCAAAGCGGGCGATCAGTTCGGTCATGCCGATGTTGGCGAAATCGTGGGGCACCGAGATGCGCAGCTTGCCGCTGGGCGCGGCCTGGCGGTGCTGGGCCAGGGCGGCGGCCTCTTCCACCTGGTCGGCCAGCTTGCGCGCATGCTCGAGCAAGGCGGCGCCGAATTCGGTCAGCATCAGCCTGCGCGTCGTGCGCTGCAACAGCCGCTCGCCCAGGCTGGCTTCGAGCAGCGCAATGCGGCGCGACACGGTCGACTTGGGCAAATCGAGGCGCTGTGCCGCCAGGCTGAAGCTGCCGGCTTCGACGATGCGGGCGAACAGCAGCAGATCGTTCGGTTCCATAGGCGGGCTATTGTTCCATCGCGTGAATAATGTTATCCATTCTAGCGTCTTCCGCACTTCTGGTGGAACGGTTACAGTATCTACACTGCAACACCCCACCCATCCAGACCACTGAGAGGATTACACCATGAAGATTCTGCAAATTAACTCGAGCGTACGCGGCGCGGCTTCGGAATCGACCCGCGTGGCCGCCAACATCGTTGCGCGCCTGACCGCCGCCAACCCGGCCGCGCAAGTCAGCGTGCGCGACCTCGGCGCCAATCCGCATCCGGTGCTGGACGGTGCCGCCCTCGGCGCCCTGTTCACCCCGGCAGACCAGCGCAGCGCCGACCAGGCCGCACGCGTGGCCCTGGACGACGCCCTGATCGCCGAAGCACAAGCCGCCGACGTCATCGTCATCGGCGCACCGATGTACAACTTCAGCATGCCGATCCAGCTGAAAGCCTGGTTCGACGCCATCGCCCGTGCCGGCGTGACCTTCCGCTACACCGAGACCGGTCCGGAAGGCCTGCTGAAGAACAAGAAAGTCTACGTGGCGACCGCACGCGGTGGCATCTACCCGGCCGACGCCGACCCGCAAGTGCCGCAGATCCGCATGCTGCTGAACTTCCTGGGCATGACCGAGAACGAGTTCATCTACTCGGCCGGCCTGGCGATGGGTCCGGAAGCCGCGGCCAATGGCCAGGCCGATGCCGACGCTGCCGTCGCTGCCCTGGCATAACGCAGAAATGTCATAAAACGGGTTAATTACACGGGAGAACATGATGACTGAGCGGGTTCAAGAACAGACAGTGGCGAAGAGCCGCGGCGTCGAGCGCGTGCTCGGCGGCCAGTTCGTGATGGACGGCGCCGGCGTCAAGATCAACCGTGTGCTGACCCAGCCGCTGCAGCGCCGCCTCGATCCCTTCCTGATGCTGGACGCCTTCGGCAGCGACAAGGCCGGCGACTACATCGCCGGCTTCCCCGAGCATCCGCACCGCGGCTTCGAAACCGTCACCTACATGCTGACCGGCCGCATGCGCCACCGCGACAGCGCCGGCAACGAAGGCCTGGTGACCAACGGCGGCGTGCAATGGATGACGGCCGGCCGCGGCGTGATCCACTCGGAGATGCCGGAGCAAGAAGAAGGCTTGATGGAAGGCTTCCAGCTGTGGCTCAACCTGCCCGCGAAGGACAAGATGTGCGCACCGTGGTACCGCGACATCCCGACCGAAGCGGTGCCGCGTTTTTCCCTGCCCTCGGGCGCGGCGATCCAGGTGATCGCCGGGACCAGCCACGGCGTCGCCGGTGCCGTCCAGCGCGAGGGCACCGAGCCGGTGTACCTGGACATCGAACTGCCGGCGGGTGCTGAGCTGGCCTTGCCGCTGCCGGCCGGGCACAACGCCTTCCTGTACGTGTTCCGCGGCGAAGTCGTGGTGGAAGGCAAAGGCGTGCCGCAGGCGCGCATGGCGATCCTCGACAATGCCCAGGGCGCCGACGGCGTGCGCATCAAGGCAGCCGCGCCGACGCGCCTGCTCTTGATTGCCGGACGGCCGCTGAACGAACCGATCGCGCAATACGGCCCGTTCGTGATGAATACCCAGGCCGAGGTGTTCCAGGCGGTGGAGGATTTCCGCGCCGGGCGCTTATCTGCGT
>Ga0265780_10009297_pt1 | contig 11802 bp, 7 predicted proteins | sample P1T30metagenome_FD_192432 | JGI IMG/M metagenome (GOLD analysis project Ga0265780, IMG submission 192432) | Plant litter microbial communities from East Loma Ridge, Irvine, California - P1 T30 | ecosystem: Environmental > Terrestrial > Plant litter > Unclassified | place: USA: California... | reverse complement strand
CAGCACGCGCTGGACCGGATCCGTGCGAACAACGAGCGCTGGGACGACGAGGAGCGCTGAGCGCCCTCGCGTCGCGACGCGACCCGGTGGCGGACGGGAGGCGCGGTGCCGGTCCGGCACCGCGCCTCCCGTCCGCCGTCCGGTCAGTCCGCCGAGGCGTCCCGCTCGTCGCGTCCTGGCACCTCGGGTTCCGTGCGGAACCCGATGATCTTGTGGGTGCCGTCGCAGTAGGGCTTCAGCGTCGACTTCCCGCAGCGGCAGAGCGCGACCGTGCGCCGGCGACGGGGGAGCTCCTGCCCGTCCGGACCGACGATGCGGACGTCGCCGCGGAGCAGGAAGGGGCCGTCCGGGTAGGCGACGAGCTCGGCCTCGTCGTCGTGGTCGTCGGCGTTCACGCTGCGGCCTCCGCGGCGAGGGGGCGGCGGAGCGAGGAGGTGCCGGCCTCCCACGCCGCGAGCACGTGGGCGCCGACCATGCCCTCGACGACGAGGCACGCGGCGGCGCCGAACATGACGTCGTCGAGCAGCGCGGGGTCCGCCGCGACGAGCCCGCCGGCGAGGTCGCGCCCGGCGATCTGCTCGTGCATGGCGTCGGCCTCGACGTGCTCGTCGAAGTACCACGTCGCGTCGTCGTCGAAGCCGTTCCGGCGGAAGCCGTCGGCGTAGAGCCGGCTCGGGACCGACGAGGTCATCTCGAAGGCGGCGAGGTGCCCGACGATCGCGCCGCGCAGCCGGCGGTGCAGGCCGAAGAGGCTCATCGTGTTGAGCGCGGCGAGGGTGATCGCGGGGACGAGGTCGACGTAGGCGCCGTACGAGTCGTCGAGTCCGGCGGCCCGGAGCGTCCTCGCGAAGATCGCGGAGTGGATCCGCTTCGGACGCCCGCCGCCGTACTCGTCGGACTGGATCTCGACGAGCGCGGACTTGGCGCGACCCGACAGCCGCGGGATCGCCCAGCTGTGCGGGTCGGCCTCCTTGAGCGTGTAGATCGTCTTCTGCACGAGGAACTCGCGGACGTGGTCCCGGTCGGCCTTGCGCGCCACCCACCGCGACAGGCTCGGCCCGTCGTCCGCACCGGTCAGGGCGAAGAGCGCCGCGGACACCGCCTCGGCCGTCGGCTCCGGTCGGGGAGGGGCCGGGACCGCGGCGCGGACGGCCGCCTCGTGCCGTCTCGAGCACCGCCCGCGCGGCGAGCAGTCCGGCGTCCCACTCGAGGTCGTCGTCGACGCCAGCGATGCCGCCGTAGTGCAGCTCGTAGAGCAGGAAGAGCGCGAGCTGCAGGTCGTCGTCGGTGAGGACGTCGGCGGCGCGGTCGACGGCGGCGGCCGCGGCGTCGCGCACCCCCTCCGTCGCCGTCCGGCCGGTGAGCGCACCGATGACGGCGGCGCTGACCGGCCCGCGGGCCTCCGGTACCGGCATCGGGGTCTGGGTGAGGACGTCGGTGTCGTCGAGGACGGCCATGGGGCTCCTTCGCAGGCTCGTGGGACCGGTACGACATTCGTCCTCGGACCGTGTGCACGTTCACGGGGAGCGTGTGTCCGTCGTCCTCGGGGTGGCCGTCGCGCGGGTCCGGGCCGGACCACTAGCCTGTGATGACGAGCGCCCGGCGCTCCCGCCGAACACGGAAAGGTCGTGCATGGACAAGCAGACGGACTTCGTGCTCCGCACCATCGAGGAGCGGGGCATCAAGTTCATCCGACTCTGGTTCACCGACGTGATCGGGACGCTGAAGTCGGTCGCGATCGCACCGGCCGAGGTGGAGGGCGCCTTCGCCGAGGGCATCGGGTTCGACGGCTCCGCGATCGAGGGGCTCACCCGGTCCTACGAGGCCGACGTGCTCGCCCACCCGGACCCCTCGACGTTCCAGATCCTGCCGTGGCGCGGCGAGATCGACCCGACGGCCCGGATGTTCTGCGACATCACGACGCCGGACGGCCAGCCCGCGGTCGCCGACCCGCGCAACGTCCTCAAGCGCACCCTGGCGAAGGCGAGCGAACGCGGCTTCACGTTCTACACGCACCCGGAGATCGAGTTCTACCTGCTGAAGAGCCGTGACTGGCAGGACGGCGGCCCGCAGCCCGTCGACCAGGCCGGCTACTTCGACAACGTGCCCGGCGGCAGCGCCCACGACTTCCGGCGGCGGTCCGTCCGGATGCTCGAGGACCTCGGAATCTCGGTCGAGTTCTCGCACCACGAGGCCGGCCCGGGGCAGAACGAGATCGACCTGCGCTACGCCGACGCCCTCACCATGGCGGACAACATCATGACGTTCCGCACCGTGGTGAAGGAGGTCGCGATCGAGCAGGGCGTGTACGCCACGTTCATGCCGAAGCCGCTGTCCGGTCAGCCCGGGTCGGGCATGCACACGCACGTGTCGCTCTTCGAGGGCGACCAGAACGCCTTCTACGAGGCCGGCGGCGAGTACCAGCTCTCCGACACGGCGAAGCGATTCATCGCCGGTGTCCTCCGCCACGCGCCGGAGATCACCGCCGTGACGAACCAGTTCGTCAACTCCTACAAGCGGCTGTGGGGCGGCGACGAGGCCCCCTCGTTCGTCACGTGGGGCCACAACAACCGCTCGGCCCTGGTGCGTGTCCCGCTGTACAAGCCGAACAAGGGGCAGTCCGCACGGGTCGAGTACCGCGGCATCGACTCGGCGGCGAACCCCTACCTCGCGTACTCGCTGCTGCTGGCGGCCGGGCTGAAGGGCATCGACGAGGGCTACGAGCTCCCGCCGGAGGCCGAGGACAACGTGTGGAGCCTCACCGACGCCGAGCGCAAGGCCCTCGGGTACACCCAGCTCCCGGCGAGCCTCGACCACGCGCTGCACCTGATGGAGGAGTCCGAGCTCGTCGCGGAGACGCTGGGCGAGCAGGTGTTCAACTTCGTGCTGCTCAACAAGCGGCAGGAGTGGAAGCGGTACCGCGACCAGGTCACGCCGTTCGAGCTCGACACGAACCTCGGCGCCCTCTAGTCGTCCGAGTGTCGCTCGCATGACCGGTCGCACGACGTCGTCGCGTTCCGAGCTGGCCCGCCTGGGCTTCGCCGAGCTGTCGGCGAGCCTGGAACGGATCGCCGGCCTGGAGGCACGGTTCGGCTCGGACCTGCCGCTGCCGGTGGACGGGGCCGGCGCGGTGTGGGGTGCGGCGGCGGACCCCGACGGCGCGCTGCTCGCGCTCGAACGGCTCCTGGAGCGGGCCCCGGACGAGCTCGCCCCGGTCCTCGCGGACGAGGCGGCGACCGAGCGCCTCGTCCGGCTGCTCGGCGCGTCGATCGGACTCGGCGACTTCCTGCACCGGCGGCCGGCGGAGATCGCACTGCTGCTCGACCCGGTCGCGGCGCCGTGGACGCAGGGGCGGTACACGGCGTCGCTGCTCGACGCCGTCGACGGCACGACGGGCGAGGACGCCCGGCTGCGGCTGCGGGTGCGCTACCGGCGGCACCTCGCGCAGATCGCGCTGTTCGACGTGCTGCACCCGTCGCCGACGGAGGCGTTCCCCGAGGTCGCCGCGGGCCTCGCCGACCTGGCGGGCGCCGCGCTCGAGGCAGCGGTGGCGGTCGCCCGGCGCGAGGTGCCGTTCCCCGCCGCCGACGTCGAGGCCACACCGCTCGCGGTCATCGCGATGGGCAAGGCCGGCGCGCGGGAGCTCAACTACGTCAGCGACGTCGACGTGATCTTCGTGACCGAGCCGACCCGCGACGACGACGCGGGCACCGGGGTGGGGACCGACCGCGCGGTGCTCATCGCGACCCGGCTGGCCATCGCGGCGACGCACGCCATCACCGACCTCGCCGCGGAGCCCGCGCTGTGGGAGGTCGACGCGAACCTCCGTCCGGAGGGCAAGGACGGCGCCCTGGTCCGGACGCTCGACTCGCACGTGGCGTACTACGAGCGCTGGGCGAAGGAGTGGGAGTTCCAGGCGCTCCTCAAGGCCCGTCCGATCGCGGGGTCCCTCGACCTCGGCGAGCGGTACGCGGCGGCGGTCGCCCCGTTCGTCTGGAACTCCGCGAAGCGCGCCGGCTTCGTCGAGTCCGTGCAGCGGATGCGGGAACGGGTCACGGAGCACATCCCGGACGGCCAGGTGGACCGGCAGCTCAAACTCGGGCCCGGTGGCCTGCGCGACGTCGAGTTCACCGTGCAGCTGCTCCAGCTCGTGCACGGCCGTGACGACGCGAGCGTGCGGGTCCGCTCGACGCTCGAGGCCGTGGACGCCCTGACCGCCGCCGGCTACGTCGGGCGTGCCGAGGCCGCGCGCTTCGGCCCGGACTACGCGCTGCTCCGCCTGCTGGAGCACCGCGCCCAGCTCCGGCGACTGCAGCGGACCCACCTCATGCCCTCCGACGAGGAGGAGCTGCGCGTGCTCGCCCGCTCCACCGGGTTGGCGGCGTCGGCGGCGGCGCTCGAAGCCCGCTGGCGCAGCGTCAAGCTCGAGGTGCGCGGGCTGCACGAGCGCCTGTTCTACCGTCCGCTGCTGTCCGCCGTCGCGGCGACGGACGGGGACATCGTGCTCACCAGCGACCAGGCGGTCGACCGGCTCGGCGCGATCGGCTTCGTGGACCCGTCCGGCGCGCTCGGGCACATCCGCGCCCTGACGCAGGGCACGAGCCGTCGTGCGACCATCCAGCGCAACCTGCTCCCGGTGCTCCTGCGCTGGATGGCGGAGGGGCCGGCCCCGGACCGGGCGCTGCTGGCCTTCCGGCGGCTGAGCGACACCCTGGGGGAGTCCAGCTGGTTCCTCCGGATGCTCCGGGACTCCTCGGGCGCCGGGCACTCCCTGACCACGGTGCTGTCGGAGTCGGCGTTCCTGTCCGGCCTGCTCGAACGGTTCCCGGAGGCAGTCGCGTGGCTGGACGAGCCGGACAGCCTGCTCCGCCCGAGGCCGCTGGAGTCGCTGCTCGCCGAGGTGGTCGCGGTGACGGCTCGCCACGGCGACGACGTCGACGGTGCCGCGGCGCTCATCCGGTCCGCGCGTCGGCGGGAGACGCTCCGGCTCGGCATGGCGGCCGTCCTCGGGCAGCTGGACGTCGACGCCCTGGGTCCGGCGCTCAGCGACGTGACCGAGGCGACGCTCACCGGCGCACTGGCGCTCGCGCGGCGCGACGCCCCGGCGGGGCTGGAGTTCGGGATCATCGCGATGGGCCGGTTCGGCGGGCGGGAGCTCGGGTTCGGCTCGGACGCCGACGTCCTCTACGTGTACCGCGCGCCCGCGGAGCTTCCGTCGGAGCAGGTGTCGCGGGCCGCGCAGACGGTCGTGCGCGAACTCGCCCGGCTCACCGAGGACGCCATCCACCCGTTCGAGCTCGACACCGACCTGCGTCCCGAGGGCAAGAACGGTCCGATGGTGCGCACCCTCGACTCGTACGGCGCGTACTACGCCCGCTGGTCGCTCACCTGGGAGGCGCAGGCGCTGCTCCGCGCCCGCGGCGCCGTCGGCGACGGAGCGCTCCTGCGCGACTTCGAGCACCTCGCCGACCGCACGCGGTACCCGGAGCGGATCGACGACCAGCAGGTGCGCGAGGTCCGGCGCATCAAGGCCCGGGTGGAGTCGGAGCGTCTGCCGCGGGGAGCGGACCCGGCCCGGCACCTCAAGCTCGGCCGCGGCTCGTTGAGCGACGTCGAGTGGTTCGTGCAACTGCTCCAGCTGCAGCACGCCCTCACGGTGCCCGGGCTGCGGACGACCTCGACGCTCGGGGCGCTCGACGCGGCGAGCCGGGCGGGACTCGTCGCGGCCGAGGACGCCGAACGGCTCAGGGGAGCGTGGCGGTTCGCGTCCCGCACCCGGAGCGCACTCGTGCTCTGGTCGGGGCGGACGACCGACGTCCTGCCCGTGGACCGTGCGCAGCTCGAGGGTGTCGCCCGCTTGATGGAGTACCCGCCGGGTTCCGCGTCTCGGCTCGAGGACGACTACCTCGGCGTGACCCGTCGCGCGCGGCAGGTGTTCGAGCGCGAGTTCTACGGCGCCTGATCCCGTCCGGCGAGCGGGCCGGGTGACCGTGCCGGGGCCGCGACACGCCCGGGATGCAGTTCCCGCGCGCATGAGACATGCCGTCGGACGTGAACAGTACGTGTCGTCGGTCCGTCCCCCGACCGACGGGGGCTGTACCCCGAGTGCGGCGTTCCGCGGGACCGTTACCGGAGTGTGATCGAAGCGCTCCCGGGTGTGCCGGCGGCATGCCGCCGGCGGCTGGCGACGGCAGGCGCACCCGCTCTGACCGGGGATTTCCTGCGGTGCTGCCCCGATCCTCCCGCCCCCGTGGCGGGGCGTCGCGACCGCGACGGTCGCGCGCACCGGTCCCTCGGAGTGCTGTCAGCACTGCTGCGGACAATGCGGACCGGATCCGGCCGGTCTGGTTCGTACCCCGTAACCCACTCGTAACACCCCCGCACGGGGGCCACGTTGCGGGAACGCGCGTCGTCTGCGTCAATTGCACCACCCGAACCGGCCAAGGTTCCTCGATGGAGCGGAATCCCCACCTCGAACGTTGAAGCAGGGATCGATGTTCACCTTCATTCTGCAGATCCGGCAGATGGTCGACGGGCACCCCGAGTTCTACCTGTTCGCCGTGTACTCCGCGGTCATCTGGTTGCTCTGGCTGCTCAAGGTCGTCCTCTCCGCCCGCTACCGCCCCTACACCGGCACGTACACCGGCACCACGAGCGTCGTCGTCCCCGTCGTGGACGAACCGATCGACCTCTTCCGCGACGTGATCGGCCGCATGGTCGAGCAGGGTCCCGGCGAGATCATCGTCGTCATCAACGGCGCCCGGAACGAGGCCCTCGAGACGGTCTGCGACGAGTTCGCCCCGCTCGTCCGCTGGACCCACACGCCCATCCCGGGCAAGCGCAACGCCGTGAAGGTCGGCACCGAGATGTCGAACGGCGACATCACCGTGCTCGTCGACTCCGACACGGTGTGGACCCCCGGCACGCTCGCCGAACTGCTCAGGCCGTTCGCCGACGAGTCCGTCGGCGGTGTCACCACCCGTCAGCGCATCCTCGAGCCGACGCGCTCCTGGATCACCCGCTGGGCGGACTGGCTCGAGAACTCCCGCGCGCTGTACTCGATGCCCGCGCAGAGCGTCCTCGGTCAGATCGGCTGCCTCCCCGGCCGCACCATCGCGTTCCGCCGGAGCATCCTGATGCGCGTCATGGACCGGTTCATGCACGAGAAGTTCATGGGCGTCTTCCTCGAGGTCTCCGACGACCGCACGCTGACGAACCTCACCCTCAAGGAGGGCTACCGGACCGTCTACCAGTACACGTCGCTCGTGTACACGGACGCTCCGCTGCAGGTGAAGAAGCTCTTCAAGCAGCAGCTCCGCTGGGCTCGCGGGTCGCAGTACAACACGCTCCGGATGCTGCCCTGGATGCTCGGCCACGCGCCGATCCTCGCGGTCTTCTTCCTGACCGACATCATCCTGCCGTTCATGCTCTTCGGCGTGATCGCGGGCTGGATCTACCGGGCGTTCACGGGGCAGGGCGAGAACCTGTACGAGGGCATCCTGTCGCAGTACGGCTTCTCGACCGGGTTCGTCTACGTCGCGGCGCTCATGCTCGTGTCGAGCGTGCTCAGCATGGCGATCCGGCAGATGCGGCACCTCGCCGAGAAGCCGAGCGACTTCTTCCGCCTCCCGATGTTCATCATCGTGTCGACCTTCTTCCTCATGCCGATCCGGCTCGTCGGGTTCTTCCGCCTGGCGCACGCGTCCGGCTGGGGCACCCGCGCCGGCGCCTACGCCGGTGGCCCGATGGAGGAGGAGCCCGCGCAGCCGCAGGCCGTCGCGACGCAGACGCCGGTCAGCCCGGTCGACGCGCCCGGCTTCGCCCGCGGTTCCGTCGGCGCCGACCACGCCGCGGAGCAGCGCGCCGTGGACCGGGCGTTCGACGAGATGTTCGGGCCCGACGTCACGACCAGCTCGACCGCGACCGTGCTCGCGACCCGCCGTTCGGCGGCGACCGCGACCCAGCCGGCCGCGGCCCGGCCCGCCGCGGCCGCGAAGCCCGCCCGCGCCCGCCGGTTCAACCCGTACGCAGCGATCCCGTACTGCATCGGCATCGCGATCTTCGCCCTGGAGGCGTTCCTCATTGTCTGACCTCATCCGCACCTCGGGTGCCTGGTGGGCCCAGTCGAGCAAGCACGCCCGTCTGACCGCCGTCGGCACCACCGCCATCGTCCTCGTCCTCGGGTTGATCACCTACACGGTGTGGGTGTCGCCCTCCGGACCCGTCTCGACCGCGGTCCACCAGGCGCTCGGCGTCACCCCGCCGAAGAAGAAGGTCTCCGCCGCCGAGCTGCAGACCAAGCTCGACGCCGCGCAGCAGCAGATCTGGTCGCTGCAGGGCAAGCTCGACTCCTCGACCGCGCAGGCCGGTGCGCGCGGCGACCAGATCACGCAGCTCAAGGCGCAGATCGCGTCGCTGCAGTCGCAGCTCGGTGCCGCCGAGAGCCGGGCGGGAGGCTCGTCCTCCGCCGACGGCTCCGGTTCCGGCGTCGACGCGGCCGGCTCCGGCGGGTCCGGCGGGTCCGGCTCCGGCGGGTCCGTCTCGGGCTCGGGAGGGGACACCGGTGGCTTCGCTTCCGGAGGATCCGGTTCCGGCGGCGTCACGCACCCGAACACGGGCCCGTCGAAGGACCCGGTCACGGCCGAACCGATCAGCACGCCGTCGAAGGCGCAGATCCTCGGCCAGCAGTCGCGGTGGTACGGCCTGTACACCGCGCAGGCGCCCTTCAACTGGTCCGAGTACGACCAGGTCTCGCAGGCGGTCGGCACGGCGACGAACATGGTCGGCTTCTTCCAGGGCTTCGACCAGGACTTCAACGCGAACGCCGTCCAGCGCTCGTGGGCGAACGGCCGCCTGCCGATGATGACGTGGGAGTCCGTCCCCGCCGCCACCGGCAACGACAAGCCCTACGTCCCCGGCTACACCAACCAGGACATCCTCGACGGCACGTTCGACGCCTACCTGACGAAGTACGCGCAGGCCGTGAAGGCGAACGGGATGCCGCTCGTGATCCGCTTCGACCACGAGATGAACGGCCAGTGGTACAGCTGGTCGGAGTCCTCCGCGCAGCAGAACGCGCCCGAGTCCTACAAGAAGGTGTGGCAGCACGTCTGGCAGGTCTTCCAGGACAACGGCGCGAACCAGTACACGATCTGGAACTGGTCGCCGACGCGCATCGACAAGCTCGGCAACCCGGCCTACCAGACGGTCGACTACATGCAGAACTACTGGCCCGGGGCGCAGTACGTCGACTGGGTCGGCATGAGCGGCTACTACCGCACCACGACCGAGCAGCCCACCTTCCAGAACACGTTCGGCGCGACCCTCGCGCAGATCCGGCAGATCGCGCCGGGCAAGCCGATCGTGCTGAACGAGATCGGCGCCACCGAGACCGGCGGCACCGTGTCGGACAGCCAGAAGTCCCAGTGGATCGACTCGCTCTTCGACGCACTCGCCGACCCCGCCAACCGCGACATCATCGGGTTCGCCTACTTCAGCGAGGTGGCGACGACGATCGTCGACGGTGCCCGCACCACCAACGACTGGCGGATCAACTCGCGCGCCGACAGCCTCGAGACCTTCTCGGAGGGGCTCAAGCGCACCGACATCGACTACGACCTGCAGGAGGTCAAGCAGTGACCGCTCAGAAGAAGACCGACGCCGCGGACCTGCGGCCGGCACCCGTGATCAGCGTCATCGGCACCGGCTACCTCGGCGCCACCCACGCGGCGGCCATGGCCGAGATGGGCTTCGAGACGATCGGCGTCGACGTCGATCCGGCGAAGCTCGCGGCCCTGTCCGCCGGCGAGGTCCCGTTCTACGAGCCCGGGCTGCCCGAGCTCATCACGAAGCACGTGGCGAGCGGACGGCTCCGGTTCACCGCGTCGCTGCCCGAGGCGGTCGCGCAGGCCGACGTGCACTTCGTCTGCGTCGGGACACCGCAGAAGGCCGGGTCGCACGCCGCCAACCTCTCCTACGTCGAGAGCGCGACCCGCGGCGTCGCCGAGCACCTCACCCACCCGGGGCTCATCATCGGCAAGTCGACCGTCCCCGTCGGCACGGCGGAGCGGCTGCGCGGCATCGTCCGCGAGTTCGCCCCCGCCGGCATCGACGCCGAGCTCGTCTGGAACCCGGAGTTCCTCCGCGAGGGCAAGGCCGTCGAGGACACCCTGCACCCGGACCGCCTGGTCTGGGGCGGTGCGTCGCCGGCCGCGGACGCGATCATCCGCGAGGTCTACGCCGCACCGATCGCCGAGGGCAGCCCGGTGATCACGACCGACCTCGCCACCGCGGAGCTCGTCAAGGTCAGCGCGAACGCGTTCCTCGCCACGAAGATCTCCTTCATCAACGCGATCTCCGAGCTGTGCTCGCTCACCGGTGCCGACGTGACGACCCTGGCCGACGCCCTCGGGCACGACGCCCGGATCGGCCGGAAGTTCCTGAACGCGGGCCTCGGCTTCGGCGGCGGCTGCCTGCCGAAGGACATCCGTGCGCTCATGCACCGCGCGAACGAGCTCGGCGCCGGTCGCGTCGTCGGGCTCATGCAGCAGGTCGACGAGGTCAACATGGGCCAGCGCGAGCGCGTCATCGACATGACCATCGAGTCGCTCGGCGGTTCGGTGCTCAACCGCCGCGTCGCCGTCGTCGGGGCCGCGTTCAAGCCCCTCACCGACGACGTCCGCGACTCGCCGGCGTTGAACGTCGCCGCCGCGCTGCACCTCCGCGGCGCCCAGGTCACCCTGTGGGACCCGGAGGCGACGGAGACCGCCCGTCGATCCTTCCCGACGCTGACCTACGCGTCGTCGATGGAGAGCGCGATCGAGGACGCGGACGTCGTCCTCGTGCTCACCGAGTGGGACGAGGTCGTCACGGCGTCGCCGGCCGACCTCGCCGCCGTCGTCGGTCGCCGCGTGGTGATCGACGCGCGCAACTGCCTCCCAGTCCAGGACTGGGTCAAGGCGGGTTGGACCGTCCGTTCCCTGGGACGGCCGACCCCGGTCACGGGTGCACCCGTGAGCGTCGCCGCGGGGACGAACGACGCGGTGGCCACCGCGCGGTAGTCGCCGTTGCGCGATGCGGGGTCCGTGCCGGGGCGGCACGGACCCCGTTCGCGTGTCCGGGCCGCGCACTGCCGGCCACCGCCTGGAGGCGCGGCGCCCGTCCGCCGGGCCGGCGCCGCGCCTCCAGGCGGTCGCCTCCGCAGCGCGCGCGGTCACCGTCCGCATCGCGCGCGGTCGCGGTCCGCGGTCGCTTCCGCAGTGCGCGCGGTCGCCGTCGCGGTCCGCGGAAGCGACAGATCACCGCGGACGTGCCGCCGCCATCTGTCGCTCCCGCATCGGAGACCGGACGCGGAAGGGCCCCGCACCGGATCGGTGCGAGGCCCTTCGAGCGGTACCGGACGTCAGACGCCGAAGTACAGCTCGTACTCGAACGGGTGCGGACGCTGCGCGAGCGGGAGGATCTCGTTCTCACGCTTGTAGTCGATCCACGTCTGGATGAGGTCCTCGGTGAAGACGTTGCCCTTCGTGAGGAACTCGTGGTCCGCCTCGAGCGCCTCGAGCGCCTCGTCGAGCGAGCCCGGCACCTGCGGGATGCCCTTGGCCTCCTCCGGCGGGAGCTCGTAGAGGTCCTTGTCGACCGGCTCGTGCGGCTCGATGCGGTTCTGGATGCCGTCGAGGCCGGCCATGAGCTGCGCGGCGAAGGCGAGGTACGGGTTGCCCGAGGCGTCCGGCGCGCGGAACTCGATGCGCTTGGCCTTCGGGTTCGTGCCCGTGATCGGGATGCGGATCGCGGCGGAGCGGT
>Ga0265780_10009296_pt1 | contig 11803 bp, 11 predicted proteins | sample P1T30metagenome_FD_192432 | JGI IMG/M metagenome (GOLD analysis project Ga0265780, IMG submission 192432) | Plant litter microbial communities from East Loma Ridge, Irvine, California - P1 T30 | ecosystem: Environmental > Terrestrial > Plant litter > Unclassified | place: USA: California... | reverse complement strand
TACTGGGCCGCGCGCGCCATGCCGCGGAAGCGGGTATGCGCGTCGCCTTCGATCGCCTCGGCAGTGGCCAGGTAGAGGGCGGTGCCGACCGTTACCGAAAGCAGGGCCCCGGTCAACATCGAAGTCGGCATCGCGACGTGATGGGGGGAAGATCGGCGGGAGGGCATGTCTGTGCTCGCTTGCTATGTGAACTCGTCGCGATAATGCGACAAACATTCATACGCTAAGCTTGTTTCCAGACGGAAGTACCTATCAGCTTTGATAGGTTTGGAGAAAATGCAACGAAGTGGATAAAGTGGAAACGTTTCGGACGACACGTTTCGCAAAGCAGGCGGGCCGCAGATGCGGCCCGCCCTGCCAAAAGGCATAGTGAGCTTACTTGCCCCAGCTGTCCTTGAGGGTGGTAACGCGGTTGAATACCGGCTTGCCCGGTTGCGAATCGACGCGGTCGGCCACGAAGTAGCCGTGGCGCTCGAACTGGAAGCGCTGGTCGCCCACGGCGTCCTTCATGCCCGGCTCCAGGTAAGCGGTCACGGTCTCGAGCGCGTTCGGGTTGAGCGCGGCCTTGAAGTCCTTGCCGCCGGCGTCCGGCTGCGCTTCCAGGAACAGGCGGTCGTACAGGCGCACCTCGGCCTCCAACGCGGTGGCGGCGCTGACCCAGGTGATGTTGCCCTTGACCTTGTAGTTGTCGGCGCCCGGGGTGCCCGACTTCGAATCCTCGAAGTACTTCACGTGCACCGCGGTCACCTTGCCGTCCGCGTCCTTGTCGAAGCCGGTGCACTCGACCACGAAGCCGTACTTCAGGCGCACGCGCGAACCCGGCTGGTCGCCCACGGGCGGGGTGAAGCGGTGGTAGCCCTTGGTCGGGACTTCCATGAAGTCTTCCTGCTCGATCCACAGCTCGCGCGTGAACGGGAAGCTGCGCACGCCCATCTCCGGATGGTGCGGGTGGACCGGCGACGAGCATTCGACCGACTCGCCTTCCGGGAAGTTGTCGACGATGAGTTTCAACGGACGCAGCACGGCGATCGCGCGCGGCGCCTTCGGGTCGAGGTCGTCGCGCAGCGCGCCTTCCAGCGTGCTCATGTCGATCCAGCCGTCGGCCTTCGAGACACCGATGCGCTCGCAGAACAGCTGGATCGATTCCGGGGTGTAGCCGCGGCGGCGCAGGCCGACGATGGTCGGCATGCGCGGATCGTCCCAGCCCGTCACCACGCCCGTGTCGACCAGCTCGCGGAGCTTGCGCTTCGAGGTGACGACGTAGGTGAGGTTCAGGCGCGCCATCTCGTACTGGCGCGGCACCGGACGCGGGAAGAAGCCGCCGTCGGCCAGGGTGTCGACCAGCCAGTCGTACATCGGGCGGTGGTCCTGGAATTCCAGCGTGCAGATCGAATGGGTGATCGACTCCAGCGCATCCGAGATCGGGTGCGTGTAGTCGTACATCGGGTAGATGCACCACTGGTCGCCGGTGCGGTGGTGGTGCGCATGGCGGATGCGGTACAGGGCCGGATCGCGGTTGGTCATGTTGGGCGAGGACATCGCGTCTTCGCTCATCTTCGCGCGCAGCACGTGCTCGCCGTCCTTGTACTTGCCGGCCTTCATGTCGCGGAACAGCTGCAGCGATTCTTCGACCGGACGGTTGCGGAAGGGCGAGTTGGTGCCCGGCGTCGAGAAGTTGCCGCGGTTCTTCGCCATCTCTTCCGGGGTCTGGCTGTCCACGTAGGCCTTGCCTTCGCGGATCAGGTATTCGGCCATCTCGTACAACTTGTCGAAATAGTCGCTGGCGTAATGCAGGTATTCGCCGTCGCCCTGTTCCCAGGTGAAGCCGAGCCATTTCACGGAATCCATGATGGTGTCGACGTATTCCTGGTCTTCCTTCTCCGGATTGGTATCGTCGAAGCGCAGGTGGCAGCGCCCGTTATAGTCGCGCGCCAGGCCGAAGTTCAGGCAGATCGATTTCGCGTGGCCCACGTGCAGGTAGCCGTTCGGCTCCGGCGGGAAACGGGTGATCACGGGCGGCATGCCCTCGCGCACGTGAGTGCCGGCGGCCAGGTCGTGTTCGATGATGGCGCGCAGGAAATTAGACGAGGGGGGATTGCCCGCCGCCGCCGGGGTATTCTTGTCAATGCTCATGAAAAAAGAGTTTTGGATAGGTAAGTTGCGGACATTTTACCGTAACGCAGGGGCTGGTCGTCCCGGTATGTGGTGGAGCGCACGGTATGGCGCATTTTATGGATACATACTTGGGGTAATCACGCTTCATCTCAAGGCTCAACCATGAAAACCCTCGCCACCCATCCGGAACTGGTCCGCGCCTGGCTGCTGGCCCTGGCTGGCATGCCGCTGCCGTCCACCACGTCGCCCCAGGCGCCCGAGCAGCTGCCGCCCCCGCCGACCTATCGCCATTGAACGCTGCCTTCTGGGCATCTTGTCGTTTTCTATAGGATAATCTCGTTTTTGCCGCGTTGCGGCCACGTTTTGCGGCCTCATGCCGGGAGAGTTCCAATTGGAAAATTTATACGCGATCCTCGGCGTCGCGCCGAATGCCAGCGACGACGAGATCAAGAAGGTCTACCGTTCCCTGGCGATGCGCTATCACCCGGACCGCAACCAGGCGCCGGGTGCCGAAGCGCGCTTCAAGGCCGTCACCAAGGCCTATGAAGTCCTGTCGGATCCGGTCAAGCGCGCCGAGTACAACCAGAGCGTCAACCACCGCATCGTGCTGGACGCCGAGGCCGAGGCCTTCGAGCTGTGGCGCTCGCTGTTCGCGCTGAACGGCGTGAATCTACAGCAATGAATCAACAGGACACATAATGAAAAACGTACATCCCGAATTCTCGTTCCAGTCGCGCGAACTGGAGGGGCAGATCGAGGGCACGCTGGGCGACCCGCCCAACAGGAAGAACTACGACATGATGGTCGGCGCGCTGGTGTCGGAATACGCCGGCGGCTCCGGCCTGGACGACGTCAACCTGATGGCCTTCGCCCTCGTTGACTGCATCAGGTTCAAGGACCCGAAGGGCCTGATGCGCGAGGCGGCCGACTACCAGGGCGGCGATCCTTCCCGCGTGTTTGCGATGGCCGAGTGCGACGGCGAGCAGGGCCGCGCCATGTATGAAAGCATGACCGCGAACTACCCCGAGCTGGCGCGCCAGGCCATCATCACGGCCTTCCTGTACAAGAACCAGGCCCGCTGGGAAGACGAGGACCGCTCGCTCGACCGCCTGGGCGAGGGCGACGAAGGCGACGAGGACGACGACATGGACGGCACCGCGGCGAGCGACGACTTCACCCAGCTGTTCGATCCGGAAGGAGGGGAGCGCGAATGAGCGACCAGGAATCCAACAAGGCCAACCTGCCGGCGCTGACCAGGCAGGTCAGCGAACTGGTGCTGGCCGGCTCGCTGGAACACGCCGAAGAGGCGTTCTCGCAGGCCGCCGACGAGCACGGCGACTACGCGGTGGTCGAAGTGCTGTCGACCCTGCCGCCGCAGGTGACCGCGCTGCACCTGGCCGGCTTTGACGGCGCCAAGACCTCGGTCGCGACCTTGCTCGTGCCGCCGAAAGCCTGGGCCGAGAGCCTGGCCTACATCGCCGCCACCTGGCCGGACAACCTGATCGAGGACGATCCGGAACGCATCGCCGAGAGCCTGTTCAACCACGTGCACGGCATCGTCTACGCCCATGACGACGAAGACCGCCGCATCGAGTTGCTGCAGGAAGCATCCGCCTCCGACCACGGCGCCACCGTGTTCGCCATCCTGTGGTCGCTGGCACCGAAAGAGATCCTGGAAGTGGCCGGCGACATCCTGTCCAAGGGCCGCTACGTCACCGCCCAGACCAGCGGCGACAGCGACATCATCCCGCTGGCGATCGACCTGGCCCGGGCCAGCGAAGACGGCTGGGAGCGTTCGCTGCTCGAGCTTTTCCCCGAGTTCCGCCACAGCGCCGAAATGGCCGACGTCGAGCTGCCGGACGATCCGGACGAAGAGTCGCCCTTCATGCAGCGCACGACGCGCGAACTGCTGTACCGCCTGCGCAAGCAGGTGCCGTCGGTGCGCAGCATGCCGCGCCGCGGGACCCGCCGCAGCATGGGCACGGACATCTTCTCGTGAGCGGAGCACCGAGCACGATGCTGCCCGCACTGGTCATCGAGAAGCTGCCGCGCCTGGTGCGCGCGATCAAGCTTCTGCCCAACGAAGCCACTCCGGACGAAGCGGCGGTGCTGGCGGACGAGCTGTCCGGCATCACCGCCATGGTGGCCGAGAAGTTCACCAACGACCGCACCGCCGAAGGCATCCAGCGCGCCATGCTGCTGACCGTGGGCGGCGTGTCGCTGGGCCTGGAACACATGCTCGACACCGAGGACGACCTCGATGCGCTCGACCTCCTGATCGAGGAGGGCGCCGAACTGGTGTTCCAGCAGGGCTTCCGCCTGGTGAAAGACCTGTCCGCGCTGCCCGAGGACAGCCTGGTCGGCGAGTACGATCTCGACCCGGTGTATTCCCAGCGCCGCCTGAAGGAACTGTTCGTCGACCTGTGCACGGCCGACCCGGGCGAATCCTGGTCCGGCTACGAACGTTACGTGGGGCAGCTCAAGCAGCGCCAGGGCGTGCAGGCGATCGTGCGCGCGGCCCAGTGGCTGCGCCGCCACCACTACGAAGGCCCGGTCAACGACCCGGACCTGAACGCCGAAGGCGTGATCGCGCTGGCCATCATCTTCGCGGTCGAGGGCGGCGGGCGCATCACGGCGCGCACCGGGCAGAAGGAGTTCGAGCGTTTCGTGAAGTCGGTGCGCAAGAACAAGCCCGACTTCGAGGCCGGCTGGGCCGAGCTGATGGCGCACATCCCGGCGGCGCACCAGCCCGTCATCGCCGAGCGCATCGCCACCTACCGCGAGCACTGCACCGTGCTGCAGCACCTGGGTACGAAGGCGTCCATGAAGCAGCTCTTCACGGAGCTGGAGAACTACGCCGGTTCCGAGCTCGATCCGGACCTGCCCTGAGCGTATGAACGGCGCGGCGCGCGGGCGGATCGCGGCGGGAAGCCCGGCCTTCCGCCGCATCAACCGCGCGATGGCCATCGGCGGTTTTTCCGTCTTCGCCCTCCTGTACTGCGTCCAGCCCCTGATGCCGCTGCTGGCGCAGGACTTCCACCTCACGCCCGCCGAATCGAGCCTGGCGCTGTCGGTGTCCACCGCCACCCTGGCGCTGGCGCTGCTGGCCTCCGGCAGCGTGGCCGAACGGATCGGCCGCAAGCAGCTGATGGTGGCCTCGATGGCGGGCGGCGCGCTGCTCACCGTGTTGTCCGCCTTCGCGGTCGACTACACCCAGCTGGTGGCCGTGCGCGTGCTGCTCGGCCTGGTGCTGGGCGGCCTGCCGGCAGTGGCCATGGCCTACCTGAGCGACGAGATCGAAGGCGGCTCGCTCGGCCTCGCGATGGGCATGTACATCAGCGGCAGCGCCTTCGGGGGCATGAGCGGGCGCGTACTGTCCTCGGTGATCAGCGACTTCGTCTCCTGGCGCATCGCGGTCGGCCTGCTGGGTGCGGCCGGCCTGCTGGCGGCCTGGCAGTTCGCGCGCAGCCTGCCGCCCTCGCGCCACGCGGGAAGAAGGCAGGCGCCGGGCCCCGGCTTCGTCGCGGGCCTGCGCATCCACCTGGCGGACGAAGGCCTGCCCTGGCTGTTCGTGCTGCCCTTCCTGTTGATGGGCTGCTTCGTCAGTCTCTACAACTACATCAGCTATCGGTTGCTGGCGCCGCCCTTCAACCTGAGCCAGAGCGCGGTGGGCGCCGTGTCGCTGCTTTACCTGCTCGGCATGTTCAGCTCGACGTGGGCCGGCACGCTCGCCGACCGCCTCGGGCGGCGCAACGTGCTGTGGCTGTTCATGGCGGTGATGCTCGCGGGCCTGCTGGTGACCCTGCACGATTCGGTGGCGGCGATCGTGCTGGGCGTCGGCCTGGCCACCTTCGGCTTTTTCGCTGCGCACTCGGTGGCCAGCAGCTGGGTCGGACGGCGCGCGCGCCCGCCGCAGGCGCTGGCCTCCGGCATCTACCTGTTCTGCTACTACCTGGGATCGAGCGTGGTCGGGTGGTTGACCGGCTACGTGTGGGAGCACCGGGGCTGGAGTGGGGTGATCGCGCTCCTGGCCGCGCTGCTGGCGGTGGCGCTGGCGATCGCATTGCGACTGCGCCGGCTGGCGCCGGCCGCAGTATCCCGCTGACATTGCGCCGTCAGGCCGCCAGGGAACCGTTCAATTCGCGGATGCGCAGCGCCAGCCGCGCGATCGTATAGGGCATGATCGCGAGGTAGACGGCCAGCGCCGCGCAGTACAGCGCCATGAATGGCCAGGACAGTCCGGCCAGCCTGCCCGGCATGTCGAACAGCACGAAGGTGGCGAACATGGGCACGGAACTGGCAACGAAGAGACCCAGGCGCTCCTTGAACTTGCGGGCCTTCGAGGCCGCGTCGCTGAACAGCTCCGGCGCCTTGCCGCCTACCGCCTCGGTGCGCCAGTAGTGCCAGCCCACCGTGGCCGCGGCCAGGCTCCAGCCGGCGTCCTTCATCAACTGGCGGAAGTCGGGATCGCGGCTGGCGTTGGGGAAGTCGACACGGTACACGATGTCGGCCGGCTCGCCACGGCGGAAGGTCCAGAAGCAGAAGGGATTCACCTCGAGCAGGTGCAAGCCCTGCTGCGCCATCGAACGCAGCCAGGCCTCCTGCTGCTCGTCCTCGTGGGCCCAGAATAACTTGAAGATCCGTACCGTCGTGCTCACGCTGCCTCTCCCTTGTTCAGATATGAAAGTGCGAATTGACCATTGCGTACCATGATGGCGAGCCGGCGTACCTGCTCGGCCAGCACCAGCCGGCCGAGGTCGGTCAGGCCATAGATCTTGCGCCGCTCGACTTCGTTCACCTTGGCGATCAGGCCTTGCTTCTCCAGCGCGGCGAAGGCGCCGTACAGCGTACCCGGCCCGATAACTACATTTCCTTCGCTCATCGTTTCGACCTTCTGCATCAGCGCATAGCCATGCAATGGTTCGCGCAGCGCGGCCAGCACGTAATAGGTCGCTTCCGACAGCGGCAGGTATTTCGCATAGTTGATGTCCACACCGTCTCCATGAATAGTTCGCTCACCGATGCATCGAGTTGCGTTGTATCGCGGTTCGACATATCGGATGTCGATATAGTAGCAGGGATGTTGTCGGTGTCAACACATTTTGAACGGCTGTCCCGCGCCTATGCCAAATAAATTGTTTTCTGAAAAGTAACGGTAACGCAACCGGAGTAGGGCACAATGCAGGCCCTCACGTTCCCGGTGTTCTTCTTTATGCTTCGCCCACCGCGCATTGCGCTCCCCCTTGCCCTTTGTCTCGCCACGCTGCCCGCCTACGCCCAGACGTCTTCCACGCCCGTCTCCAGCGCTCCGGCGCCGAAGGCCAAAGCCGACCAGCCGGCGGACATCCAGCAGGTCGAGGTCAAAGCCAAGCTTGATGCCTACGACCCGCGCCGCGACGATACCGCCAGCAAGATCGTGGTGACGAGCGAGGAGATCAAGCGCTACGGCGACACCTCGGTGCTCGACGTCTTCAAGCGCCTGCCCGGCATCACCGTCAGCGGCGCCTCCGGCCGCGGCGGCGAGATCCGCATGCGCGGCCTGGGCAGCGGCTACACCCAGTTCCTGATCAACGGCGAACGCGCCCCCGCCGGCTTCTCGATTGACCAGCTCTCGCCGGACGTCATCGAGCGCATCGAGATCCTGCGCGCGGCCAGCGCCGAATTTTCGACCCAGTCGATCGCCGGCACCATCAACATCGTGCTCAAGAAGGCGGTGCAAAAGGCCCAGCGCGAACTGCGCGTCGGCCTGGGCAAGAGCCGCGACGCCAGCAACCCGAACGCCAGCCTGCAGCTGTCGGACCGCCGCGCCGGCATGTCGTACTCGATCAGCGGCAATGCGACCGTGTTCGACTTCGAGCGCGAGTCGCCGGTGGAAGAGAGCATGACCACGCCGGATGGGCGCCTGGCCATGCTGCGCCGGACGGCATCGCACTACCTCGGCACGCCCTTCAACATCAGCCTGGCGCCGCGCCTGAACTGGAATCTGGAAAAGGGCGGCGTGCTGACCTGGCAGTCGCTGGTCGCGGCCAACCGCAACGACTTCCGTGGCCTTGCGGCGACCAGCACCCTGCTAGGCGCGGAGCCGCTGTACGACTTGCGCGATACCAGCAACCGCGGCACCAATGCGATCCTGCGCTCCGACCTGAACTGGGTGCGCGACCTGGGCGAGGGGGGCAAGCTCGACGTCAAGCTGGGCGTGAACGGCCAACGCAACCGCGGCACCTGGCGCGAGCACGACGACAGCCGCGGCCTGCGCGGCCGCGACGCCGTGGTACTGAGCCGCAGCTCGGAACGGGGCCTGAGCTCGACCGGCAAGTACTCCACCTCCTGGAAGAAGGACCACGCGCTGTCCACCGGCTGGGACGGCGGCTATACCGTGCGCGACGATGCCCGCATCGAGGACGAGGTCTTTCCGCAGCGTGGCCGCACGGTGCACTCGGACGAGCGCTACGAGGCGCAGATCAAGCGCCTGGCCCTGTTCGTGCAGGACGAGTGGAACATCACGCCGCGCTGGTCGATGTACGCCGGGCTGCGCTGGGAAGGGCTGGAGACGACCAGCGAGGGCAACACCTTCGCCACCACCACCAACCGCAGCAGCGTCTGGAGCCCGCTGGCCCAGACCCTGTACAAATTGCCGAACAGCCGCGACCAGCTGCGCCTGGCCCTGACCCGGACGTACAAGGCGCCGGCGGCCAGCAGCCTGATTCCGCGCCGCTTCACCACGCCCAACAACAGCCAGACCGACCCCGACTACCGCGGCAACCCGGACTTGAAACCCGAACTGGCCACCGGCATCGACGCCTCCTACGAGCACTACTGGGCCGAGAAGGCGCTGCTCAGCGCCAGCTTCTCGCTGCGCCGCATCCGCGACTTCACGCGCCAGGGCCTGATCCTGGAGAACGGCCGCTGGATCCAGACCCCGGTCAACGACGGCGACGCGGTGACGCGCAGCGTGGAGCTGGAAGCGAAGTTCCCGCTGTCGGCATTGCGCAAGGGCGCACCTGACGTCGACCTGCGCGCCAGCGTGGCGCGCAACTGGTCGCGCGTGGAACAGGTGCCGGGACCGGACAACAGCCTCGACCAGCAGACTCCCTTGTCCGCGACCCTGGGCCTCGACTGGCGCGCGCCGGGCGGCAAGCTCTCGAGCGGCGCCAGCTTCGCGTTCAGGAGCGGTGGGCCGGTGCGCATCAACGTCAACCAGTCCGCCTACCAGAGCGCGCGACGCGACCTCGACGCCTACGCGCTGTGGAAGTTCAATCCGAAATACCAGTTGCGCTTTAGCGTGTCGAACCTGCTGCGACAGGACTTCCTCGACGATTCGTTCTACCTTGATGCCGCCGGCACCCAGCGCCGCACCCGGACCTTCCCGGGCTATGCGATGCTGCGGCTGACGCTGGAAGCGCGCTACTGAGGCACGCTACTGAGGCAGGGCCGCCGGTGCCTCCGCCCGCGCCAGGCGCGCGATCGCTGCGGCCAGGACCTCGGCCGGTACCGGCTTGGCCAGGTGCTCGTCGAATCCGGCGGCGAGCGCCTGCGCGCGGTCGGCGGCCTGGCCGTAGCCCGTCACCGCCAGCAGCCTGATCGCCGCCGTCGCCGGCTCGGCCCGCAGCGCGCTAGCGACCGCGTGGCCGGACATGTCCGGCAGGTCGATGTCGACCAGGGCGACAGCGGGCATGAAGCGGCGCGCGGCCGCGATGCCTTCCCTGCCGTCCGCTGCCGCCTCCACCTCGAAGCCCTGCTGCGCCAGCAGCATGCGCGTCATCTCGCGCACGTCGCCGTTGTCCTCGACCACCAGCACGCGCAGGCCGCCGGCAGGCGGCGCCGCGCTCCGGCCCGGCAGCACGGCGGGCGCGGCCTGCGCCAGCGGGAAGCGCAGGGTGAAGGTGCTGCCCTGGCCGGGACCGGCACTGGCCACGGCGACGGTGGCGCCGTGCAGCCTGGCCAGCGCGTCGACGATCGCCAGGCCGATCCCCAGCCCGCCCTTGGCGCGGTTGACTACCTTGCCCTGCACGAAGACCTCGAAGGCGCGCGCCATCAGTTCCGGCGTCATGCCGATGCCGGAATCGCTGACCGCGAGCAGGGCGGCGCCGTCTTCCGTGCGCAGGTCGATGGCGATGCGGCCGCCCTCGGGCGTGTACTTCAGGGCATTGTCGAGCAGGTTGGCGAGCATCTGCTCGAGCCGGGTGGCGTCGGCGTCGATGCTGGCCGGGGCCAGTTGCAGCGCGATCGCGTGGGTGCGGGTGGCGCCGCGCGCTTCGAACGCGGCCACGCAGGCCTGCACCGCCGCCCGCAAATCCAGCGGCGCGCGCACCAGCGCGATCTTGCCGTTCAGGATGCGGTGGGCGTCCAGCAGTTCGTCCACCAGGCGGGTCAGGTGGCGGGTCTGGCGCTGCAGGATGTCCTTGATCTTCGCGGCGCGTTCGGCGTCGTTCCCGGGCAGCGACATCATCGCCACGCTCGATGCGATCGCAGCGAGCGGATTGCGCAGTTCGTGGCCGAGCATGGCGAGGAATTCGTCCTTGGCGCGGTTCTGTTCTTCCGCCACCTTCTGCGCCTGCTCGGCGTGGATGCGCGCGCTGCGCGCTTCTTCCACCACCTGGCGCCGGCTCGCTTCGCCCGCCACCAGCAAGGTGCCGGCGCGGTGCAGCGCCATCTGCAGGCGGTTCATCTCGTCCACGCGCAGGTCGGCCACCGGCGGCACCCGGTAGGCCGGCAGGGCTTCGGCCGCGGCCGCGGCGCTGTCGATGGCGGCCACCAGGCGCCGGCTGAACAGGATGGCGGCGCCGATCGCGCACAGCAGCGCGACCAGGAAGCCGGCCGCGCTCAACGCCACCGAATGGACCGCGGCGCGTTCGATCTCGGCCACCGGCACCCCGACGCCGACCGTCCAGCCGGTGAGCGGCGAGCGCTGCCAGGCGCCGTACATTTCGATGCCGTCGCGGGTCATGGCGCGCGAGATGCCCTCGAAGCCGGCCAGGATGGTCTTCAGCCTTTCTTCGCGCGGCGGCTCGCCGACGAACTTCTCGGGATGGATGTTGCGGGCGATCGTCACGCCGCGCCGGTCGAACACCGCGATCAGCCAGGAAGGCGGGATGTTCCTGGCCGGCAGGATGCTGTTGAGGCGGTCGGAGAACATCCACTCGTTGACCACGAAGCGGCGGCCGTCGCGGATCCGCACCGGGGCCTCCACGCTGACCACATACCTGCCGGTGGCGCTACCCTTGATCAGGTCGCTGTAGACCGGTTCGCCGCCCGCGATCACGGCCCGGACCCGTTCCTGCGCGGCCGGATTCGGCGCCGGAATCCGGGTGCCCCAGGGACGCACCGTGTTGAAGACCTGCTGCCCGCGTTCGTCGAGCAGGGCGGCGTGGGTGTCGCGGCCTGCGTTGGCCGCCGTGGCCTGGGCATAGAAGGCCTCGAAATTGCCTTCGTCCAGGTTGCGCGAGGTCTGCAGGGTGCGCGCGGTCGCCATCGCGAAGGTCATCTCGCGGTCCATCGCGTTGACCGAGGCGCGCGCCAGCTCCTGCATGCTGCGCAGGGCCGCCTCGCGCTCCGCGCTCAGGAGCACGTTCAGGACGACGATGGAAAACACCACGGTCGGCACCAGGATGGCCGCGACCAGCAGGGCGATATGGGACCGGACTTTCATTGTTGCAGGGAAGCGTGGTTCGTGTCGGTAAAGACGGTT
>Ga0265780_10009293_pt1 | contig 11806 bp, 9 predicted proteins | sample P1T30metagenome_FD_192432 | JGI IMG/M metagenome (GOLD analysis project Ga0265780, IMG submission 192432) | Plant litter microbial communities from East Loma Ridge, Irvine, California - P1 T30 | ecosystem: Environmental > Terrestrial > Plant litter > Unclassified | place: USA: California... | reverse complement strand
TCGGGCTGACGTTGACCGACAGCGGCAGCCGATGGCCGGCGCGCGCCAGCGCATGCCAGGCCAGGCAGGCTTCGCGCAGCACCCACTCGCCCAGCGGCACGATCAGGCCGCTCGACTCGGCGACCGGGATGAACTGGTCGGGCGGCACGCTGCTGCCGTCCTTGCGGCGCCAGCGCATCAGGAGCTCGGCCCCGCTCGGGCGGCGCGCGCCGTCGACCTGCAGCTGCAGGTGCAGCGACAGCTCGCCATGGTCCAGCGCCAGGCCCAGGTCGCGCTCGAGGGTGAGGCGGCGTTCGGCATCGCGCAGCATGCCGGCTTCGAACAGGGCGACGCCGTTGCGCCCGCGCGCCTTGGCGTGGTACATGGCGGTATCGGCCTCGCGCAGCAGGTCGTGCAGCGGGGCCTGCGCGCCGGCCGCCGCAGTCAGCGCGACGCCGATGCTGGTGGTGGCGTAGTAACGCTGGCCCTCGATGATCATCTTTTCGCACAGCGCGCCGCGGATATCTTCGGCCAGCGCCAGCGCATGCGTGGTGGCGGCACCGGGATCCGTGCCCAGGTCATCGAGCAGCACCACGAATTCGTCGCCGCCCAGGCGCGCCACGCAGGCCTGCGTTCCGGCCACCGCGGCGAGGCGTTCGGCCGCCTGGCGCAGCAGCTCGTCGCCGACGGCATGGCCGCGCGCATCGTTGACGTTCTTGAAGTTGTCGAGGTCGACGTACAGCACCGCGCCCAGGGTGCCGTTGCGGTGTGCCCCCTCGACCAGCTCGGCCAGGCGGTCCATCAGCAGGCGCCGGTTGGGCAGGCCGGTGAGCACGTCGTAGAAGGCCAGGCGGTTGACGGCGTCGGAGGCGATGCGCGCTTCCTGCACCGAGCTTGCCAGGCCCTTGAACAGGGTACCGGCAGCAAAGGTGACGAGGCCGCCGACGCAGCTGAAATTGATCGCGACCACCAGCGAGGAGAGCAGCGGGTCGGTCTCCAGCCCCGGCACGTACAGCCGCGCGTAGCCGTTCAGGCCGAACGCCATGATGCAAAGCGCGCCAAGGGCGAGCGCAAGAATGCCGGGCCGGTTGCCGAGCAGGATCACGGCCATGATCGGCGGCGCCATCAGGTAGTTCAGGCTCACCGGGCCTACCGCCAGCATCAGCCCGATGGCGACCATGAACAGCACGGCCAGGAAATTCAGCACGCGGAAGGTGTAGTGCAGGCGGTCGAGGCGCCAGATGGCGAAGATCCAGGCCAGGGCCACCGCATCCATCAGCGCGATCGGCCACAGGCCCTCGCGCAGCGCCAGGGCGATGCTCGGCAGGGCGGCGCTGATGCCCAGCACCAGCACGATCGGCAGTAAAGTAGAGAAAACACGCACGCGCCATTGCGCGATATCGTCAGTGGGAATCATCAGGCCGCATCCATGTCAGCATGCCCACAGAATTTCTCCAGAGTGCATAAATTTGCTCGTGGGCAAATTCTATGCACGCAGGATGTCCCTGTCACGCGATAATTAGCACCTTGTTGTTCCTGAACGACCGAAGGTGAAATGACGACAGGCCCGCGTCGACACGATGCGGACCTGCTGACTCAGCGCGCGGCGGCCAGGGCCAGCAGTTCGCCCAGCTGCAGCGTGTTGACCGGCTTGACCAGGTAATGGTCGAAGCCGGCCTGGCCGGCGGCGTCGCGGTCTTGCTGGCGCCCGTAGCCGGTGGCGGCGACCAGGGTCGCGTCGCTGGTCTGGGGCAGGCGGCGCAGGCGGCGCGCCAGTTCATTGCCGTCCATGTCGGGCAGGCCGATGTCGAGGATGCAGACCTGGGGCGCGAACACCTTGGCGATCTCGATCGCGTCGACGCCGCAATAGGCGATCTCGACGTCGTTGCCGGTGGCGCGCAGGAACAGGTTGAGCGTGTGCGCGGCGTCGAGGTTGTCGTCCACCACCAGGATGCGCAGCGCGTTCGGCGGGGCCGCATCGAGGATCGGGCTGCCTGCGGGAAGGTGGCCAGGCAGGTGGGCGGGCAGGGGCGGGCTTTCCTGACGATGGCGCGGCAGGCGCACGGTGAAGGTGCTGCCGTGGCCCAGGCCGGGGCTGCGTGCGCCGACGCTGCCGCCATGCAGCTCGACCAGGCTCTTGGCCAGCGCCAGGCCCAGGCCCAGGCCGCCCTGCGAACGGTCCGGCGTGCGCTCGGCCTGGGTGAACAGGTCGAACACGCGCTCGACCAGGCGCGCCTCCATGCCGATGCCGTCGTCGCTCACGCTCAGCTCCCAGTCATCGCCCGCGTCGACCAGCTGGAGCTGGATGTGGCCGCCTTCCGGCGTGTACTTGGTGGCGTTGCCCAGCAGGTTGGCCACCACCTGCACCAGGCGCTTGTGGTCGCCCTTGGCGTGGGCCGGCCCGGTCGGCAGGTCGAGCACCACCTTGTGGCGCCGCGCGCCGATCAAGGGGCGGATCTGCTCGGCGGCGTCGTCGACCACGTTGCGCAGGTCCAGCACCTGGGTCGACAGCGACACCAGGCCGCGCGTGACGCGCGAGACGTCCAGCAGGTCGTCCACCAGGCTGGTCATGTGCTCGACCTGGCGCGCGATGATGGCGCAGGTCTGGGTGATCTGGGCGTTATCCGAGTGCAGCAGCTTGAGCAGGTGGGCGCCGGTGCTGATCGGCGCCAGCGGATTTCTGAGCTCGTGCGCCAGCATCGCCAGGAATTCGTCCTTGCGCTGGTCGGCGGCGCGCAGTTCGCGCTCGGCCTGGCCGCGCGCGGCTTCCTTCTTCTGCAGGTTCTCGGCCATCTCGTCCAGCGCCGCCGCCAGCCGCCCGATCTCCTCGTTGCCGTATTCGATCCTGGTGCGCGCATCCAGCTCCCCGGCGGCGATGCGGCGCGCGACCGTGGTCAGGCCGCGCACCCGCTGCACGATCAGTTTTTCGCCGGCCAGCCAGGCTGCCAGCAGCGCCAGCAGGGTGGTGGCGCCGAGGCCGAGCAGGGACATGAACTGGGCGTCGCGTGCGACCTGGGTGATCAGGTCGGTCGGCACCCCGATGGTGATGGTGTAGTCGGTGAGGGTCGGCGAGCCGACGCGGGCGAAGGTGTGCAGGCGCTCGATCCCATCCTCGCCACGCACCACCAGCGCGCGGTCATGCGGCCCGCGCATCGCGTCCAGCATCTCACCGGTGACGCGCTTGCCGAACCAGCGCTCGGGATCGGGACGGCGCGAGATCAGGTTGCCCGAGGCGTCGGCCGTCTCCAGGATCGAACCGGGCGGCATGCTGATGTCGTTGACGAAGGTGTCCAGGCCGGCCAGGTCCATGGCCGCGAACACCACCGCCACCACGTCGCCCGAGCGATCGATGACGGGATACGTGAGATTGATCGTGTGCTTGCGGATCACGCGCCCGAACACGTAGTCGCTGGCGATGAAGCGGCGCTCGGCGATCGCGCGCTTGAAATGGCTGCGGTCGCCCAGGTTCACCGGGTGCAGCATCGGCACCGCGCTGCAGCTGACTTCGCCGTTCAGCTGGATCAGGCCGAAGTTGACGTAGCCCTCGTTGCGGTCGAGGACATTGGCCAGCAGGGCATTGCAGCCGGCGGCGTCGCCCATCAGGTCGGGCACGCTGACCAGGTCGACCAGGATCTGGCGCGCGCGGTCGATCGATTGCGCCTCGTTGGCCGCCGCAAGGGCGGTGAGGCGCTTGAGGTTTTCTTCAGAGGCGCGGATCGCCGCCTCGCGCTCGCGCAGGCCGCCCAATACGGTGACGATGGCGATCGGTGTGATCGCCAGCAGCACCAGCAGCATCAGGCGGCTGCGCAGGCTATTCAGCCGAAAGCGTCCCAGCAAACTGCTCATCGAGTCTCCGCCGTCTCCGTCAACCGCGCGCCGAATGCGATGATGCGGCGCACGCCTTCCATCAGGGTGTCTTCGTCATCCGAGATGTAGCCGATGCGGATGAAGCCGGGCTGGCCGAGCGCGTCGCCCGGCATCAGCGCCACCCGTTCCTCGTCCAGCAGGCGCTCGGCGAAGCCGACCGTGTCCATGGTGAGCCCACGCACGTCGCCCCACAGATAGGGGCCGGAAGCCGGCGCATGCATGGTAATCCAGGGCACGTCGGCGAACCGGCCCACCACCAGGTCGCGCCGCGCGCGATAGTCGTGCAGCAGTGCGTGCGGGGCGCCGGTGGCGAAGGCGGCCACCGCCGCCACCTGCGACAGGTGCGGCGCGGCGGCGGTGATCGGCCCCTGCAGGGTTTGCATCGCATTCACCAGGGCGGCGGGGGCAAGGGCGAAGCCGACCCGCCAGCCCATCATGGCATAGCTCTGCGAGGCCGAGAACAGGGTGACCACGCCCAGTTCGCGCCAGTCGCACAGCGCCGCCAGCGTGACGTGTTCGCCGTCATAGATCAGGTGTTCGTAGCTCTCGTCGACGATCACGTGCACGCCGCCGGCCGTGGCCCAGTCGCGCACCAGTTCCAGTTCGCGCCGGGTGTACACCTTGCCGGTCGGGTTGTGCGGATTGTTCAGCACCAGCACCTTGACGCGGCCGAGGGCCGCCAGGCTGGCTTCGGTCAGCGTCTCCGGCAGGTCGGCCAGCACCACCTCGAGTCCCAGCAGCTCGGCGGTCGCGAGATAGGCCGGCCAATGCGGACGGAACACGGCGATGCGGTCGCCCGGATCGGTCATCGCGTACAACGCCTGGTAATACGCCTGCTTGCAACCGTTGGTCACGATGATCTCATCCACCTGCGCCTCGATCCGGTTCTCGGCCGCGAGCTTGGCGCGCAGCGCCTGGCGCACCTTCAGCGCGCCGCCCACCTCGGTATACGGCATGGTGCGCTCGCGCTCGATGGCCCCCGAGACCGCGTCCAGCACGGAGGCCGGGGCCGGGAAGTGCGAAATCGCGATCGAAAAATCGATGACGCGTTCACCCGCATTGCGCAGCGCTTCGGCGCGGCCGTGCATGGCGGTGGTGGCAAGGGGACGGGAGTGCGCGATTCGGTCTGAGATCTTCATGTTGTCGGTGTCGTTTATCCAAGTTGGGTGGCCGGCTGCGCATCATCCGGGCTCTCGGTACGTTCTTTCTCGATTGTACTAAAAACTGGCCATTTCCAGAGGACCTTTTCTTACACGTGCAATATGTAATTGACACCTCAAGCATGGGGGCGGCTAAACTATCCCCTACACCAGCACCGGGAGGGAAAATGAACATCGTTTGCGTGGGCGGCGGGCCGGCCGGTCTCTACTTCGGCCTGCTCATGAAGCTGCGCCATCCGACGCATGCGGTGACCGTCATCGAGCGCAACCGGCCAGGGGACACCTTCGGCTGGGGCGTGGTGTTCTCGGACCAGACGCTGGGCCACCTGGCCCGGGCCGACGAGCCGAGCGCGTGCGCCATCCTGGAATCGTTCAATCACTGGGACGCGATCGACGTCCACATCAAAGGCGCCACCGTCACCTCGCACGGCCACGGCTTTTGCGGCATCGGGCGCAAGCGCCTGCTCGACATCCTGCAAGAGCGCTGCCGGGCGCTGGGCGTCGACCTGGTGTTCGAGACCCAGGCACTGGACGTGCCCGAGCTGGCGCGCCGCTACCGTGCCGGTCTGGTGGTGGCGGCCGACGGTGTGAACAGCGCAATCCGCCAGCAGTACCGCGAGGCGTTCCAGCCCGAGGTCGAGGAGCGCCGGTGCCGCTTCGTGTGGCTGGGCACGCGCAAGCGCTTCGATGCCTTCACCTTCGCCTTCGAGGAAACCGAACACGGCTGGTTCCAGGCGCATGCCTACCAGTACGATGGCGAGACCTCGACCTTCATCATCGAGACGCTGGACGCTACCTGGCGCGCGAGCGGCCTGGCCGACATGAGCCAGCCAGAGGCGCTGGCCTTCTGCGAGCGCCTGTTCGCGCGCCACCTGGACGGCCAGCCGCTGATGGCGTACGCCGCCCACCTGCGCGGATCCGGCATGTGGATCCGCTTCCCGCGCCTGGCCTGCCGCCAGTGGGTGCATCCGCTCGAGGTCGATGGGCGGCAGGTGCCGCTGGTGCTGATGGGCGACGCCGCCCACACGGCCCACTTCTCGATCGGCTCCGGAACCAAATTGGCGCTGGAGGATGCGATCGGGTTGGCCGACGAGCTCGACAAAGAAAGTGACCTCTTTGCTGCCCTGGCGCGCTACCAGGACGCGCGCCTGGTTGAGGTACTGAAACTGCAGAGCGCCGCCCGCAACTCCATGGAATGGTTCGAGAACGTGGCGCGCTACACGGCGATGGAGGCCGAGCAGTTCGCCTATTCGCTGCTCACGCGCAGCCAGCGGCTGTCGCACGAGAACCTGCGCCTGCGCGACGCCGCCTATGTCGACGGCTTCGAGCATCGTTTCGCCATCGCTGCGGCGGGCCAGGCCGGGGTGGCGCCGCCCACGGGACCTGTGCCGCCCATGTTCACGCCCTACAAGGTGCGCGGCGTGCTGCTGAAGAACCGGGTGGTGGTCTCGCCGATGGCGCAATACTCCGCCGTGGATGGCGTGGTCGGCGACTTCCACCTGGCCCACCTCGGCGCACGGGCGCTGGGCGGCGCCGCGCTGGTGATGGCCGAGATGACCTGCGTCTCGGCCGACGCCCGCATCACGCCCGGGTGCCCGGGCCTGTACACACATGAGCAGATGCTGGCTTGGCGCCGCATCGTCGACTTCGTGCACACGGCCAGCGACGCCAAAATTGGCATCCAGCTCGGCCATGCGGGCGCCAAGGGTTCGACCCGGCCGATGTGGGACGGCATCGACCTGCCACTGGAAAGCGGCAACTGGCCGCTGTTGTCGGCCTCCAGCCAGCAGTACATCGAGGGTGTCTCGCAGATCGCGCGTGAAGCGACGCCGGATGACCTGGACCGCATCAGGGACGACTTCGTGCGCGCTACCCGGGCGGCCTTCGAGGCCGGCTTCGACTGGCTCGAGCTGCACTGCGCGCATGGCTACCTGCTGTCGAGTTTTATTTCTCCCCTGACCAACCGGCGCCGGGATGCCTACGGTGGCAGCCTGGAGAACCGCTGCCGCTATCCGCTTGCGGTGTTCGCGGCGGTGCGCGCGGCCTGGCCGGCCGAGCTGCCGATCAGCGTGCGCATCTCGAGCCACGACTGGGTCGAGGGCGGCATCACGCCGCAGGATGCGGTGCAGATCGCGCGCCTGTTCCGCGTGGCAGGCGCGGACATGATCGACTGTTCGTCGGGCCAGGTCAGCAAGCAGGAACGGCCCGTGTTCGGCCGCATGTACCAGGCCCCGTTCGCGGACCGGATCCGCAACGAGGCCGGGATTCCGACCATCGCCGTCGGCAGCATCTATGAGGCCGACCACGTAAACGGCATCGTCGCCGCCGGCCGTGCCGACCTGTGCGCGGTGGCGCGCCCGCACCTGGCCAACCCGGCCTGGACGCTGATGAAAGCGGCGCGCATCGGCTACACTGGCGCCGCCTGGCCGCGCCAGTACGGGGCCGGCAAACAGCAGCTGGAGCGCAAGCTGGCGGGCGAACGCCAGTTGCAGGCGGCATCGGGCGGCCTGTCTGCGCAGCAGGTGGCCGCGCGCCTGCTCGAAGGCTGACCAGTCAATCATCAGGAGCTACAAATGCAATATCTACCGGGGCAGTCGCACCGCCTGCCAGGCGGGCGTGACAGCCTTGCCAGCTACGCGGCGCAGCACTTCGGCTTCGCGCTCGACGCCGGCGTCGCCACCATCACCTTGAACCGGCCCGAGCGCAAGAATCCGCTGACCTTCGATTCCTACGCCGAGCTGCGCGACCTGTTCCGTGCGCTGGCGTATGCCGACGACGTGAAGGCGGTGGTGATCGCCGGCGCCGGCGAGAACTTCTGTTCCGGCGGCGACGTGCACGAGATCATCGGCCCGTTGACGAAGCTGGACATGCCGGGCCTCTTGGCATTCACCCGCATGACGGGCGACCTGGTCAAGGCGATGCGCGCCTGCCAGCAACCGGTCGTGGCGGCGGTCGACGGGGTGTGCGCCGGCGCCGGGGCGATCCTGGCGCTGGCCTCCGACATCCGCTATGGCACGGCGCGTAGCCGCACCGCCTTCCTGTTCACCCGGGTGGGCCTGGCCGGCTGCGATATGGGCGCCTGCGCGCTGCTGCCGCGCGTGATCGGCCAGGGCCGCGCCGCCGAGCTGCTGTACACGGGCCGTTCGATGGATGGGGCGGAGGGCGAGCGCTGGGGCTTCTTCAACCGCTTGTGCGCGCCCGAAGAGTTGCTGGGCGAGGCCACCGCTTTCGCCACCGTGCTTGCCAACGGCCCGACCTTCGCCCATGGCATGACCAAGAAGATGCTGCAGCAGGAGTGGAATATGGGCGTGGACGAGGCGATCGAAGCCGAGGCCCAGGCCCAGGCGATCTGCATGGCGACCAATGATTTTCATCGCGCCTACCACGCCTTCGTGGCCAAGGAACGGCCGCGCTTCGAGGGGGATTGATGGACTACCTGGACTGGCCCTTTTTTGAAGAGCGTCATGGCGCGCTGGCGCGCGAACTCGATGCATGGGCGGTGGACAATCTTCACGACGCGCATGGCGGTGACGTCGATGCGGTCTGCCGCGCGCTGGTCGCGCGCCTGGGCCGCGACGGCTGGCTGCGCCATGCCGTCGGCGGCGGAAATGGGGCCATCGACACCCGCGCGATCTGCCTGATCCGCGAAACCCTGGCGCGTCACGCCGGCCTGGCTGATTTCGCCTTCGCGATGCAGGGCCTGGGCAGCGGGGCGATTTCGCTGTTCGGCACCCAGGACCAGAAGCGGCGCTGGCTGCCGCCGGTGGCCGGTGGGGAAGCGATCGCCGCCTTCGCCTTGTCGGAGCCTGGCGCCGGCTCAGACGTCGCCGCCATGCAGTGCGCGGCGCGGCGCGATGGCGACGACTGGGTGCTCGATGGCGAGAAGACCTGGATCTCGAACGGCGGCATCGCCGATTTCTACGTGGTCTTCGCCCGCAGCGGCGACGGCGGCGGCGAGGATGGGCGCGGCTCGAAGGGCATCTCGGCCTTCATTGTCGACGCCGCGACGCCTGGCCTGGAAATCGCCGAGCGCATCGACGTGATCGCCCCGCATCCGCTGGCGCGCCTGCGTTTCACGGATTGTCGGGTGCCGGCCGATTGCCTGATTGGGGCCGAAGGCCAGGGCTTCAAGGTGGCGATGGCGACGCTGGACGTATTCCGCACCTCGGTCGCCGCCGCCGCGCTGGGCTTCGCGCGGCGCGCCATGGAAGAAGCATTGGCGCGCGCCCAGGCGCGGCCCATGTTCGGCAAGCTACTTTCCGACTTCCAGCTTACCCAGGCCAAGCTGGCCCAGATGGCGCTGGAGATCGACGCCGCCGCGCTGCTGACCTACCGCGCCGCCTGGCTGCGCGACAGCGGCAAACGGGTGACGAAAGAGGCGGCGATGGCCAAGCTGGCGGCCACCGAATCGGCGCAGCGCGTCATCGACGCCGCCGTGCAGCTGTTCGGCGGCCAGGGCGTGCAGAGCGGGCAGGTGGTGGAAAGCCTGTACCGCGAAATCCGCGCGCTGCGCATCTACGAGGGAGCGAGCGAAGTGCAGCTCCTGATCATCGCGCGCGAGCTGCTTGCGGCGAAGTATTGACCACATTGTCGGGAGCAGGGATGGACATTCTTCAACCGCCAGGCTGGCCGCGTCCCAAGGGCTATGCCAATGGCGTGGCCTGCCGCGGACGACAGATTTACGTCAGCGGCATGATCGGCTGGAACGCCGAAGGGCGCTTCCACACCGACGACTTCGTCGGCCAGGCGCGCCAGGCGCTGGAAAACATCGTCGCCGTGCTGCGCGAAGCGGGCGCCGGGCCGGAGCACATCGTGCGCATGACCTGGTATGTGGTCGACAAACGCGAATATCTCGACGCGGGGCGCGAACTTGGCGCCGCCTACCGCGAGGTGCTCGGGCGCCACTATCCGGCCATGAGCGCAGTGCAGGTGGCGGGGCTGATGGAAGACCGGGCGCGGGTCGAGATCGAGGTGACCGCGGTCATACCCGATTGACATGGGAGAAGCGGTGCAGTGACGCAAGCGCCTGACCTTTTGAGGCGCCGCTGAGAATGCGACTGGTCGAAGTAATCGAGTGCTGAACTAAGGCTTGCTCGTCGCGAGCCTGTCCTGTCTGTCCTGTTTGTTCTGTTTATAGAACAGGAACGCCATCGTGGTGGTGGCAATCAACAACACCACGCTGGCAGCATCGACCGTTACATTGACGCGAACGTCTACTTTTACGTCTTTCATGGCTTTGTCCGGATGCATGGTAAGTGTGGGCGCAGAGCGCATCGAAAACGTGTTGTCTCGAGCATAACATGGCGCCTCGCCGACCTGCGCCCGCCAGCCACGTCATTCGCCACGGCTGTTCAGAACAGCTCGTCCAGCATCAGGTAGAACTGCAGCTTGCGTCGATCGGGCGTGGCGACGCCATATTGCCGCAGGAAGCGCTCTTGCAGGGCGCCGTCGAACTCGCCGAGGCAGTTCCAGGCGATGGCGAGATCTTGATAACGGTCCGCAATACCGACCCGCCCGGCACCGATGCAACCGGCCACCTCGCCATCGACGACGAGAAGGTTGTCGAGCGAATAGTCGCCGTGAGTGACCACCGGATCGGGCGCGAGCGGCAGCAGGGCCTGCATCGCGTCCCAGACCTGCTGCGCGCTCCAGCCGGCGCGCTCCTCGTCGAAATCGTCTTCTTCGACCAGGCCCGCCTCGATCCGCGAGCGCGCCAGGCCCAGTCGGTAGGCGTGGTCGCTGTTGAACGGGCAGGCGGATGCCGGGATCGCATGCAGGCGTTTCAGGAATCCGGCCAGGGTGTCCACCACCACGTCATGCTGGCCGGGATCGGCTTGCAGCAACTGATAGGCGGTCTGGCCCGGCATGGCCGACATCAGCAGCCAGGCCTCGTCGTCGGTGCTGATGAAGTGGGCGACGGCGGGCACGGGCAGGTGTGCGGCCAGCCAGCGCAAGCGCGCCGTTTCATCGACGATGGCGTCGGCAACGGCATTCCTGCCGTGCTTCAGGTACAGGTCGGGCGCTCCCGGCTTGCCGTGCAGCCGGTAGACGGCGCCGCCCGATTCGCCGACCCTGTCACGCGCCCAGGCATAGCCGGCCACCGCGGCCGCCATGCTCTCCGGAACGGATACGGCCCGGCATGCTTCCTCACGCTTCATATCGGCTATTCCTGGTCTGCGAGTGGTCGTCTCGACCGGGCGCCAGCGCCCCGGCCATTCTGGTAAGTTGGCTCAATAATGAACCGAGGAGCACCCCATGAGCAATCCCATCGTCCACGTCATCCAGGATTTTTCCATCGCCGAGCAATTGCGCGCCGACTTGCTGGCCGCCGGCCTGTCCCAGGACAGCGTCGCCCTGTCGCCCATCGGAGACGAAGCGGGCCCGGGCCAATCCAATTTCACGGTCGGCGACTCGCCGTCGGCCAAGGGCGGCACCGATTACAACGACGTCTATCGCCCCGAAGGCGATATTCACGGCGCCTGCATCCTCAGGGTATTGGCCCAGGATGCGCGCGAGGAAGCGCTGGCGCGGGCCGTCATCGAACGCCATCGCACGGCGCACCCGCACGCGCTGAGCGAGCAGCGCGTGCCGTAACTACATACGGCTCAGCTCCAGCTCAGATCGACCTTGCTGAGCGGAAGCTCGCGTACCCGCTTGCCGGTGGCGGCGAAGATCGCGTTGCACACCGCCGGCGCCAGCGGCGGCAGGGGCGGCTCGCCCAGGCCCGTCACCGGATGGTCCGACTTCACGAAGTGCATCTCGATCTTTGCCGGCGCGTCACCGATGCGTAGCAGCTGGTA
>Ga0265780_10009292_pt1 | contig 11806 bp, 11 predicted proteins | sample P1T30metagenome_FD_192432 | JGI IMG/M metagenome (GOLD analysis project Ga0265780, IMG submission 192432) | Plant litter microbial communities from East Loma Ridge, Irvine, California - P1 T30 | ecosystem: Environmental > Terrestrial > Plant litter > Unclassified | place: USA: California... | reverse complement strand
CATGTTCACCAAGCTGCTGGTGGCCCAGATCCGCAACCAGGATCCGCTGGCGCCGTCCGACCCGGCCACCTTCGTCAACCAGCTGTCGCAGCTGTCGCAGACCGAGGCGCTGGAAAACATGACCCAGACCACCGCCGCCAGCGCCACCATGCTGCAGAGCCTGCAGGCTCTGGCGATGGGCGGCCAGGTCGGCACCGACGTGTCGGTCGAAACAAGCAAGGTCCAGCTCGACGGCAAGGCGATCACCGGCGCCGTGCAGCTGGGCGGGGCCAGCACCCTCACCCACGTGGTGCTCACCGACGTGGCCGGCAAGCAGACCCGTATCGAGCTGCCGCCGCACGCGGCCGGCGGCCAGCGGTTCACCATCGATCCCGCCGCGCTCGGCCTCGCGCCCGGCAAGTACGGCATCGCGGCCGAAGCCTCGGACGGCACCAAGCCGGCGGTCGAGATCAACGGCCGCCTGGACAGCGTGCGCCTGTCCGCCAGCGGCGGCATCCTGATGCAGGTATCCGGCGTCGGCGAAGTCGAGCCGGGCTGGATCACCGGTTTCAACGGCAAGAACACCAGCGTCGACCCGGCGCTGGCCACCACTGACTGAACGAGGATTCCCCATGAGCTTCAATATCGCCCTGTCGGGCATCCAGGCCATCAACGAGCAGTTGACCACCCTGTCGAACAATATCGCCAACGCCGGCACCTACGGCTTCAAAAGCAGCCGCGCCAACTTCGCCTCGGTGTATGCCGGCGAACAGGCCAACGGCGTGCAGGTGTCGTCGCTGACCCAGAACATCGGCCAGAACGGCAGCCTGCAGACCACCGGCCGCGGCCTCGACGCCGCGATCCAGGGCCGTGGCTTCTTTACCAGCCGCGACGCCCAGGGCGTGATCTCGTACTCGCGCGTCGGCATCTTCTCGACCAACGCCGACGGCTTCCTGGTCGACGCCACCGGCAAGAACGTCCAGGGCTACGGCCCGACCGTGGGCGGCGTGATCGGCGCCATGGGCGACATCGAGATCCCGACCGGCCAGATCCCGGCCGTGGCGACCACCCGCGTGGCCTACACCGGCAATATGTCGAACGACTGGCCGACCAAGGCGGTGGCGTTCAATGTGAATGATGCCAACACCTACAATATGGTCAAGCAGTCGGTGGTCTACGATTCGCTCGGCACCCAGCACACGGTGTCGCAGTACTTCGTGAAGACCGACGCCGACACCGTCACCGTGCACTACAGCCTGGATGGCGCCGCGCCCGTGGGCGCCGGCTTCGCCATGGACTTCGGCACCAACGGCCAGATCATGGCCGCCGACACCACCGGCCCGGCCCTGACGATCAACGCCGCCGGTGCCCAGCCGCTGGTGTTCAGTTTCGACTATACCGGCACCACCAAGTTCGCTGGCGAAGCCACCAGCACCACCAACCGCGCCAACGGCTACGCCTCGGGCACCTTCGTCGGCGTGGAGCTGGCCGACGACGGCTCGATCGTGGCCAAGTACAGCAACGAGCAGCAGCAGGTGGTCGGCACTGTCGCGATCGCCACCTTCCCCGACGAAGGCAGCCTGATCCCGGCCAGCGAGACCACCTGGATCGCCAACGCCAGCTCGGGCACGCCGCTGTACAGCACCCCGGGCGTGGGCCTGGCCGGCAAGCTGTCCAAGGGCACGCTGGAAGGCTCGAACGTCGACATCACGTCCGAACTGGTCGGCCTGATGACCTCGCAGCGCAACTACCAGGCCAACTCGAAGGTGATCACCGCCGAGAACCAGATGATGCAGTCGCTGATGCAGGCTCTGTAAGCGCGCCATGGACAAGCTGATCTTCACCGCCGTCAGCGGCGCCGAACGCACCCTGCGCGCGCAGCAGGTGCGCGCCAACAACCTGGCCAACGCCGACACGCCGGGCTTTCGCGCGAACATCGAGCTGGCGTCGAGCCAGGCGCTGGCCGGCGCCGGCTACGGCTACGACGACGTGCACCTGTCGCGCACCCAGGCCGACGCGGTCTCGACCCGCGCCGGCGCGGTGCGCGACACCGGCCGCTCGCTCGACGTCGCCGTCAACGGCAACGGCTACCTGGCCGTGGAAACCGATGAAGGCGAGGCGTACACCCGCGCCGGCGCCATCGACATCGACGCCAACGGCGCGCTGTCGGTCAACGGCCGCCCGCTGCTGGGCGAAGGCGGCGCCATCGTGCTGCCGCCCCATACCGCAGTCGACATCGCCAACGACGGCACCATCTCGGTGATGCCGGAAGGCGGCACGCTGATGCAGATCATCGACCGCCTGCGGCTGGTGAGCGCCGACGGCGCGGCCCTGACCAAGAACGAGGCCGGCCTGATCGTGCCGCGCGACGGCGAGCCGCTCGCGCAGGATCCGAATGTCACCGTGCGCGGCCGCGCACTCGAGGGCAGCAATGTCTCGGCGGTGGAAGAAATGGTTGCCGTGATGAGCCTGAACCGCAGCTTCGAGCTGCAGATGAAGATGTTCAAGGCCAGCGACAGCATGAACGAGACGGGCAACCGTCTCATTGGCGCGTAATCAGGCGCCACACTCACTCAAGGAGCAACCATGAATCCAGCAATGTGGATCAGCAAGACCGGCGTGCAGGCACAGGATGCCAAGCTGCAGGCGATCGCCAACAACCTGGCCAACGTCAACACCGTCGGCTTCAAGCGCGACCGCGTCGTGTTCGAAGACCTGTTCTACCAGGTCGATGCCCAGCCGGGCGCCCAGAACGCCGACAACACCGTCAATGGCGGCGTCCAGCTGGGCAATGGCGTGCGCGTGGTTGGCACCCAGAAGGCATTCACCAACGGCAGCCTGCAAACCACCAGCCAGCCGCTCGACGTGGCCATCTCGGGCAACGGCTTCCTGCAGGTGCTGCGTCCGAACGGTGAACCGGCCTATACCCGCGCCGGCCAGCTGAAGGTCGACCCGAACGGCACGCTGACCAATGCCCAGGGCCTGGCCATCGTCCCGCAGATCACGATCCCGCAGAATGCCAGCGGCGTGACCATCGGCGACAACGGCGTGGTCTCGGTGACCTTTGCGGGCCAGCCGAATCCGCAGGAAGTCGGCCAGATCAACCTGACCGCCTTCATCAACCCCACCGGCCTGCTGGCCCTGGGCGAGAACCTGTTCCAGGAAACCGCCGCCAGCGGCGCGCCGAACGAAGGCCGTCCGGGCGACGCCGCCTTCGGCACCCTCAAGCAGGGCGCGCTGGAAGGCTCCAACGTGCAGGTGGTCGAAGAGATGGTCGACATGATTGCGGCCCAGCGCACCTACGAAATGAACACCAAGGTGCTGTCGGCGGCCGACAATATGCTGCAATACCTGGCCCAGGCGTCGCGCTGATGAAAACCCTCGCCGCCCTGTGCTGCGCAGTGCTGCTCGCCGGCTGCGCCACGCCACCATCCAGCGTCGCGATCGACGATGGCGACCGCATGCCGCCGCAGCGCGTATCGCGCGGCGGCGTCTCGGGCGGCGTGTTTACCGCCGATACCGTTGCACTGACTTCGGACAGCCGCGCCTACCGCGTCGGCGACGCCGTCACCGTGATCCTGCAAGAGACCACGCAGGCCAGCAAGCGCGCCGGCACCAGCATCTCGAAGGGGTCTTCGATCGGCATTTCCCCGCTGGCCGCGCTGGGCAAGGTGTATGACAAGGCGGCGATCGACCTGAGCGCCGACCGCGACTTCCAGGGCGACGCCACCAGCACCCAGCAGAACGCGCTGTCCGGCGCGCTCACCGTGATCGTGCAGGAAGTGCTGCCCAATGGCTTGCTGCGGGTCGCCGGCGAGAAGAACCTGATGCTGAACCAGGGCGAGGAATTCGTACGCCTGAAAGGCTTTGTGCGCGCCGCCGACGTCGACGCCGACAACCGCGTGTCCTCGCTGCGCGTGGCCAATGCCCGCATCGCCTATTCGGCGCGCGGCGCGCTGGCCGACGCCAACTCGCCGGGCTGGCTGACCCGCTTCTTCAACAGCCCCCTGATGCCGTTCTGAGAAACCATATGAACCTGCGCCGCCTTGTTCCCCTATTCCTTGCCGCCCTGCTGGCCGGCGCCACCCTGCCCGCTACGGCAGCGCAAGCCCTGCGCAACCTGGTCAGCGTCGAAGGCGTGCGCGAGAACCCGCTGGTCGGCTACGGCCTGGTGGTCGGCCTGAACGGCAGCGGCGACTCCACGCAAGTGAAATTCGCCAGCCAGTCGGTGATCAATATGCTCAAGCAGTTCGGCGTGCGCCTGCCGGAAGGCGAGGACGCCAAGAACAAGAACGTGGCCGCCGTCATGGTCTCGGCTACGTTCCCGCCCGGCTACCGGCGCGGCCAGAGCATCGACATCACCGTGTCCTCGCTGGGCGACGCCAAGAGCCTGCGCGGCGGCACCCTGCTGCTGACGCAATTGCGCGCGGCCGATAACGAGATCTACGCCCTGGCCCAGGGCAATGTGGTGGTCGGCGGCCTGAACGCCACCGGCCGCAGCGGCTCCTCGGTCACGGTCAACACGCCGACCGCCGGCCGCGTGCCCAACGGCGCGCTGATCGAACGCGAGATCGCGACCGACTTCGCGACCCGCCCGCAAGTGCTGCTGCGCCTGCGCCAGCCGCATTTCGAGACCGCCACCAATGTGGTCGACGCCATCAACAAGCGCTACGGCCCGATCGCCACCACGCAGGACGGCACCAGCGTCGAAGTCATCGCACCCGAGAATCCGACCGAGCGCGTGGCATTTGTCGCGCGCCTGAACGCCTTGAGCGTGGAAGCCGGCATCGAGGTGCCGAAGGTGGTGTTCAATTCGCGCACCGGCACCGTCGTCATCGCCGACGGCCTGCGCGTAAAAGCGGCCGCCGTGACCCACGGGTCCCTGAAAGTCATCATCTCGGAAAGCTCGCGCGTGAGCCAGCCGGGCCCGTTCTCGCGCGGCCAGACCGCGGTGACGCCGGAGTCGAAACTGTCGGTCGACCAGGGCTCGGCCCAGATGTTCCGCTGGCCGCCGGGCGCGCGCCTGCAAGCCATCATCGACACCGTCAACAGCCTGGGCGCCTCGCCCGACGACATCATGGCGATCCTGCAGGCCCTCGACCAGGCCGGCGCGATCGAAGGCGAACTGGTGGTGATCTGATGCGCATCGACGACGCCTTCAACGCGGCGCCCGGCGCCGACGCGCCGGTCGCCCCCGCCGCCGACCAGCCGCAGCACGACCCGGCCTACGTCGCCAAAGCCACCCAGGCCGCGGTCGAATTCGAGCGCTTCTTCATCGGCCACATGCTGCGCACCATGCGCGCCTCGACCCGCGAGCTGGCCAGCGAGGACAGCGTCTTCAATAACCGCGTCAACCAGGACATGCAGGACATGGCCGACGACCTGGTGGCCGGCAAGATGGCCGGCCAGCGCGCCTTCGGCATTGCCGACGCCATCCTGCGCCAGCTGGTGCCGGCCGCAAAAACCTGAATCACCGAATCTGCAAACAAGCTTAATAAACTGCAAGACACGGTCGCCTTAACAGGTTAACGCAGTCTCACGGACGAATTCGCACCATGACGATCATCAATAACGCCCTCTCCGGCGCCCTGGCCGCCCAGATTGCCCTGTCGGCCACCAGCCACAATGTCGCCAACCTGCAGACCAAGGGGTACACCCGCCAGTCGGCGCTGTTCACGACGATGGGTCCGGATGGCAGCGGCCGCTCGGCCGGCAACGGCGTGCAGGTGACCTCGCTGCTGCGCTTCTCGGACAACTACAAGACGCAGGCCATGTGGCGCGCCAATGCCGAGCAAGGCATGTATTCGCAGTCGCAGGCCTATTTGACCCAGCTGGAATCCGTCATGGGCGACGCGTCGGCCAGCCTGTCGGCCGGCATCGACGAATTCTTCAAGGCCGTCAATGCGGTTGCCGGCGACCCGGGTTCGACCCCGCTGCGCCAGCAGGTGCTCACCGCCGCCAACCTGATGGGCGAGCGCTTCAATGGCCTGAACAATGTATTCAACTCGCAGCTGACCTCGGTACGCCAGCAGCGCAGCGCCCTGGTCGATTCGGCCAATGCCGACATCGGGGCGATCGCGCGCCTGAACCAGCAGATCATCGAAACCCAGGCCAGCGGCGTATCGGCCTCGAGCCTGATCGATGCGCGCGACCAGGCCATCGACGACCTGTCCGGCAAGATGGCGCTGGAAGTGTCCGACAACCCGGACGGCAGCCGCGACGTCTCCCTCAAGAGCGGCCAGGCGCTGGTGATCGGCAGCCTGCGCGGCACCCTGAAGGCGGCCGCCGACGCCACTTCGGAGCAAGCCTTCTCGATCACCTTCGCCAATTCGACCTTCGCGCTCGACCCGGGCAAGATGGGTGGCCAGATCGGCGGCCTGACCACGTACGAACTCACGACCCTGCGGCCGATGCAGCAGGACGTGGGCGAACTGGCCGAACAGATCGCCGGCATGGTCAACGATCAGCTGGGAGATGGCTTCACCGCTCCCGGCGTGGCCGGCACCCCGCTGTTCGTCTACACCCCGGGCAATGGCAGCGACATGCTCAAGACCGTGGCCGGCTTCAAGGCCCAGGACCTGGCCTTTTCGAGCGACGGCCTGCCGGGCGACACCGGCAACCTGCAGAAGCTGGCCGCGATCAAGACCCGCCCGGTCACCCTGAGCGGCATCGGCACGGTCTTGATGAGCGACGCCGACACCCAGCTGGTGGGCAAGCTGGCCGTGGACAGCAAGCTCAATAAAGCTGCGCTGAAGACCACCGAGACCGTGCGCATCCAGTCGATCAACGACTGGCAGTCGACCAGCGGCGTCAACGAAGACGAAGAGGCGGTCAAGCTGATCGAGTTCCAGCGCATGTACCAGGCCAATATGCAGGTGATCTCGATCGCCAACTCGCTGTTCGACGCCACGCTGGCGATGATGGCCTAAGGAGAATCCCATGCGAATCGCCACGTCCCAGTACCAATCGACGATGAACCAGTCGCTCCAGGGCAACCAGGAGCGGCTCAGCTACATCATGCGCCAGCTCGACGCCCAGAAGCGCATCCTGCTGCCCTCGGACGATCCGGTCGACAGCGTGCGCCTGTCGCGCCTGGCGCGCGAGGAATCCACGCTCGGCCAGTACCGCAGCAATATCGCCTCGCTCCAGCTGCGCCTGACCCGGTCGGAAGGCTACCTGAGCAATATGGTGACCGAGATGGTCTCGGGCCGCGACCTGATGGTCTGGGCCCTGGATGGCGGCAATGCGCCGGACGACCTGAAAGCCATGGTCGCGCCGCTGGAATCGCTGCGCGAAAGCCTGTTCTACACCGCCAATACGATCGACCAGGAAGGCAACTACCTGTTCGCGGGCACCCTGACCAAGACCGCGCCGATCGCCTACGACGCCGCCGCGCCGGCCGGTTCGCGCTACACTTTTGTTGGCAACACCAACACGCAGGACGTGGTCGTCGGCAGCGGCCTGATCCAGGCCTCGAACGAGAACCTGCAAGGCCTGGAGCAGTTGCTGAATCAGCTCGACGCCAGCATCACCGCGCTGTCGGCGCCAGGCGCGACGCCCAACGATCCGGCCGTGCGCGCCGTGCTCACCGCCAACCTGACCGGCTTCGACGATGCCCAGGCCCTGATCTCGGGCAAGGTCGCCGACCTGGGCGGCCGCCAGAACATCATCAAGACCCTGGACGACAACCACGCCAATATCAGCCTGTCGAACAAGATGGCAATCACCGATATCGGCGGGCTCGACGTCGGCCTGGCCGCCACTGAGCTGAACGGCTACTCGTCCGCCCTGCAGGCGTCCTTCAAGGCGTATGCCAAGATCGGCAACCTGTCGCTGTTCAATGCCCTTTGACGGCCATGGAAGCACTGTCCCGACCAGCCGCCGCGAGCGTCGCCGAGAATAGCGCGCTCATCAAGGGCAATGCAGGCGCCCAGGCCGCCCCCGCCGCCGCTCGCGCGTCTGCGCCTGAAGACAGCCGCGCCACCGACCGAACGCCCGCACCGGGCAGGACGCTGCGCCGCGGCGCCAACCTCCAGCCGAACCTGCAGGGCGAAGTTGCGCGCGCCCAGCAGGCGATCGATTACCTGGAACGCGTAGCCAGCCAGCTCGAGGCGCTCAAGGCCGATCTGAGCGCGCGTATTTCGGGCCGCGGCGCCGCCTCGCGCCAGCTCGAAGCGCGCACGCGCCAGCTCGGCGATACGCTCGACGCACGCCAACAGCAAGGCGGCGCCGGTCTCGATGCCCGGCTCGACTTCGACGCCGTGCGCGGCGCCCAGCAGCGCTTCCGCATCGCCGGCCTCGACATCGCCTCGCTCAAGGCGGGCGGCGCCCAGACGCTGGGCTTCTCGGTCGGCAGCGTTGGCGGTCCGCAGCTGGCCGGCGCGTTTGACGCCGGCATGACGCCCGAAGAGATCGCCCGCCGCCTGGACCGCACCCTGGCGCCGGTCCAGGTGCGCGCCGGCCTGGACCAGGACCGCGAACTGGTGTTCAGTACCCCCGAAGCATCGTTCGCCAAGGTCAAGGATGCGATCGCGGTCACCGGCCGTGGCCGGGTCGACACGACGCCCTTGCCGGAGGCGCTGCAGCCGAAGGCGTGGGAACTGGGCAATCCGGACGCGCTGCGCGACAGCCTGCGCGAAGTGGTGCAGGCGCTGGCGCGGGTGCGCCGCTCGCAGGACGCCGCGTCGCTGGCCCTGAGCGCCGCGATGGCGCGCAATGCCGTGCCGGACATTCCGCGTCTCGAACTGGCGAAGATCGCCGAGGATTTTGCCGGCACTGCCGCCAGCCACGATTACGCTTCGCTGCTGGCGATCACCTCGGCCCTGGTCGGTGTCAGCCGCGACCGCGTGCAGGCCCTGCTGGGCCTGCGCTGATCCGCCTCAGGCGTCGCGCACCGCCAGTCAGCCGCGCAGCAGCGGATCGTCGCGCAAGTGCTCCACCGCGCAATCGATGAAAGCGCGCACCTTGGACGACCCGTTGCGGCCCTCGCGGTGCACCACGTGCACCGGCCACGGGTCTTCCTCGTAGTCTTCCAGCAGCAGGCGCAGCTCGCCGCGCGCGACCTGCGCCGCGACCATATACGAAAACAGGCGCGTCACGCCCAGGCCGTCGACCGCAGCCTGCACCGCCGAATCGTTGCTGGTCACGACCAGGCGCGGCTTCATGCGCACCGTCACCGCCTCAAGGCCGCTGCCGAAACGCCATTCGACCCGCGGCGACACCGCGCTCGACGACACGATCGTGTGCTGCAGCAGGTCGGATGGATGGCCCGGCAACCCGTTGGCCTCGAGGTAGGCGGGCGACGCGCACAGCACGCGCCGCATCCGCCCCAGGCGGATGGCGCGCAGCGAAGAATCCGGCAGATGGCCGATGCGCAGCGCCACGTCCATGCCCTCCTCGACCAGGTTGACCACGCGGTCGACGAAGTGGGCGCTGACATCGGCCTGGGGATGGCGCCGCATGTACTCGGCGATGCAGGGCATCACGAACTTGCGGCCGAACAGCACCGGGGCGGTGACGCTCAGCAGCCCGCGCGGCTGCGCATTCACGCCGCTCACCGATTCGTTGGCCTCGGCGATGCTCGACAGGATTGCGCGCGCATCGTCGTAATACTGGCGTCCGGCGTCGGTCAGGCGCACATTGCGGGTGGTGCGCAGCAGCAGGCGCACGCCCAGCTGCTCTTCGAGCGCCATGATGGCGCGCGTGACGGCCGCTGGCGAGACATCGAGCTTACGCGAGGCGGCGGAAAAACCGCCAGTCTCGCCGACGGTCACAAACACGTGCATCAGATGGATCTGGTCGATGAGTATTCCCCTCGGCGAAATAATGAATTACGGTTGGCATGGATTCTATTTCAGGTAGTAATTTTACAAAATACCTTCAGTGACAAACCCGCAGCAAAATCGTCACTTGGAGTCCATCTGAAGGAGGAAGACGTGTCCATGAATTTCGAGTACCACCCGGGCGAACGCGCGGTGCAGCAGCGCGCCGGCGAGACCGCGACCGCCGATCTGAATGGCGCCGTGATGGCGTCCACCATCCTGGCCGGCGCCCGGCCCTTCATCGGCAAGCAGTCGATGGTGGTGCTGGCCAGCAGGGACGCCGAGGGCGCGGCCTGGTGCTCGGTGCTGTACGGCCAGCCCGGCTTCGCGCACGCCGATGTGCCGTCGGTCGTGACCGTCGACGTGCCAGTGGCGCGGCGCGCGGCCAGCGACCCGTTGTGGAACAATCTCTGCACCCAGCGCGACATCGGCATGCTGTTCATCGAGCTGGGCAGCCGGCGCCGCTACCGCATCAACGGGACGGTCACGCGCATCGACGGGCGCGGCATCGAGGTCACCGTGCGCGAGGCTTACCCGAACTGCCCGCGTTTCATCCAGCGCCGCCTGCTCAAGTCGGTGCTCGAGGACAGCGGCCAGGATGGCGTGGCCACCGGCGTCGCCATTGCCGGCGGCGTGGCGAGCCTGATCCGCAACGCCGACACCCTGTTCCTGGCCAGCTATCACCCGGACACCGGCGCCGATGCCTCGCACCGCGGCGGCAGCCCGGGCTTCGTCGGGCTGGTGGGCGAACGGCTGCTGCGCGTGCCCGACTACGCCGGCAACAGCCTGTTCAACACCTTCGGCAATGTCGAACTCAATGGCGTGCTGGGGTTGTGCATTCCCGACTTCGAGGGGGGCCGGCTGCTGCAACTGACCGGCGAAGCGCGCCTGCTGTGGGACCAGCCCGACCCCGACGGCCTCACCGACGGCAGCGGGCGCTTCTGGGAATTCCAGGTCGCCGGATGGGTGCTGCGCCAGGTGCCGCAGCGCCTCGAATGGGAATACCTCGACGCCTCGCCGTTCAATCCGCCGGTGTAAGGATCGACGCCATCGTTGATTATTTCGCGGGCCGATACAGTTCATTACTGGTCACGCCACTATTTTCATGCGATAAAGTAACAGTATTGACGTGCGGTATCACATCGCTCTTCACCAGGACGTATAACACCATGCTTACCCTTACCTCGATGACGACCTCGGCCACGCTGGCCGCCCAGGGTCCAGCCAAGCAGACGTCCGACATCCGCGCCACGCTGGCCGAGTCGCTGCTGGCGCAGAACCCCGGCCTCAAGCTGCTCGACGCCCAGGTCAAGCGCGACGACGCGCGCCTGTCGACCTTCGGCAAGCTGGCGCTGGCGCTGGACGACTTCCGCGCATTCTCCGCTGGTCTCACGGGCGGCAAGCTGAGCATGGTCGCCAACGCCAGCGGCGCTGCCCTGACGGCCAAGCTGACGGCGTCCTCGGCCACCGCCGGCACGCACAAGATCGACGTCCAGCAACTGGCGCAAGGACAGCAGCTGGCGACCAGGCCGGTGGCCGACAAGAATGCCGCCATCGGCGGCAACAGCCCCAGCCTGATCACGGTCGAGACCGGCTCCGGCGCCAATGCCACCAGGACCACGCTGCGCATCGAACCCGGCAACAACACGCTGGAAGGCATCGCCGACGCCATGCGTGACGCCGGGCTCGATGCCGCGGTCAAGGAAGACGGCAAAGGCGGGTATTCGCTGCAGCTGAACGGCAATAGCGGCGCGGCCAGCGCCATGCGCATCAGCGTGGCGGGCGACGCGACGCTCGACGGCATGCTGACTTATGAGCCGGGCAAGGCCGGCGGCATGCAGCAGCTCGCCGAGGCGAAAGATGCGCGCGTCATTGTCGACGGCAAGACCGTCAACGCCGCCAGCAATACACTCGAGACCGCCATTCCCGGCTTGTCCCTGACCCTGAAGGAAACCGGCAAGAGCGAGATCAACGTCAGCAACGACCCGACCGCAGTGGCCGGCAAC
>Ga0265780_10009291_pt1 | contig 11806 bp, 14 predicted proteins | sample P1T30metagenome_FD_192432 | JGI IMG/M metagenome (GOLD analysis project Ga0265780, IMG submission 192432) | Plant litter microbial communities from East Loma Ridge, Irvine, California - P1 T30 | ecosystem: Environmental > Terrestrial > Plant litter > Unclassified | place: USA: California... | reverse complement strand
GCTAAAGGCATGAAGAGCACGCCACATACGAAAGCTTAGACAGTAGAAGTTATACAAAATGCTGCGCGCCAGCTACGAGCCGAAATGGCATATATCGTTGCACAGAGACATGGAACGACAGGCTCGTGCTGCGAATCGAGATTCAAAGTGCTTGTGCGCTACGATGGGTCAAATGTGGGCCCTGCCGTCTTTGCTTTTAGATGGTGATAAGCAGTAGTCTTGCAGCGTCTGAACGCATCGAACGTACTTCATGATCTCATCATGATTCAACGTTATGCTAATGGTAGTACACAACAGGGCCATTGGGACAAGAAACGAAACAGGCAAGACACACAATACACGAGCGCTTGTCGACCGCTAAGAACAAGTCTTGACACACCCCTTGAAATGCGACGCACTGAGCCGATGATTCATAGCTATGCGGCGCTGTCCTCAGATTATCCCCGCACTAAACAACTTGACCGCGCTTCAAAACACAGTGCCATCGCTCTCAATAATGATAGGGCTCGACTTCGTCCGCGGCCTCTTCCTCGCTGCAATCTCCCTTCCCGACTTCCAAGTCCCAGCTTCCAGGAGCTGTGCCATGCTGAGTTGTACTCCGCCCATTTGCTTAAGGACCAGCTTATACAGCTTGTCGACCAAGACCAGCGTCATCGCGCGCCATTCCACCACAGCGTCGTCGCCAGCCTTGAACATTGGCAGATCGTGTCCAGATGCTTTCAGTCCTCTTGTGAGTGCTTCGGGCTTTAGTGTCAGAACGCCCATATCGACGAAGAGACCTCCGTTGCGGTATTCTGGCAAAGCGGTGAGCAGATCGGTGCCAGTCCATTGGAGGCCGAGGATGCGCTGGAAAGGGACCATGAGGGAGTATGCGAGCCACTGAGTGAGCTTGTGGAAAGGCTGGATATGGGCACTTCCGCCCGTAGTCGTGGGCTGCGTCTGTATCTTCAATGTACTCAGCGGCCAAGCATCTCCTATGGCTTGACCATTGACAACCGTACGGTCTTGAGGCCACACGGGTATTAGTAGTGCCTGCAGCACGTTCCAGAATACTGCCACGTCCAGTGTAGTAGAATCTTTGCAGGTCTTCTTCATGTAATCTGAATAGCAGTCAGTTTGTATACGTTGTGTGGGAGGCGGCGCACACACCAACCAAGTTTCCGGGTCGACCTTCTGGGCCGAAGACCTCGGATTGTGCCAGCAATGACCTGCCTAGACCTCTCAGTAGATCTGCACGCGACTCAATCCCAAGTATAGGATTGCTGTCCGATACTTGAAAGCCTTCGGCCAATGCAGCTGTTGTCAACTGTTCCAGACCCTTGCCTGCGTCAACCGCGTCAGTCATTAGAAATGATACGCTAAAAGACACTCACCATCTACGATCGGATCCTTCTCATCCTCACTCGAAGTGAACGCAAGGCTCTTGAACATATACAGACTTGCAACAGCAATCCCCTCGCTACGTTCGTAACTATGCTTCGTTCCAGGCTCCTCGTACCTCCAATGATCGCCCGCACCAGCGTCCAAAAGCACCGATACGAAAAAGAGGTCAATCAATCGCCGAGTGACTTCAACATCGTCGCATCCGTTCTTTCTCCACTCGTCGATAAGATCGGCTACGCGAGGTACATTGCCGACCTCGAAGTGCTGCCACCGACCATGAGGCGGGATCGTGTCGAAGTTATCTGGACCGAAATCTCGCTACAAATAACACCGTTAGCTTTCTGGAACTTGCTGATCATAAACGTGACACGCTGAAATACCTTGATAACTGAAGTCACGAATTCCGCTACATCGCCCAGACGCTCTTCGTGCACGTCGAAGTTGCTCAGCTTTCCAGCTTGCGCGGCTTCCCCGACCAATTTCGCACGATCCCGCACCGCACCGAGGGAAAGAAGATATTTGACCTCGGAATCCATGAATGTCGAATGTTTTAGGAAAGGGAGTGTTCGTCGCTGAGGGAGCTGCCCGTTGTCGTGAGCACGTGGGGCATGGTGACAAGCGCATCCATTGTGGTTAGCCGCACTATCCGTTTTCGGCGACGTGGTCTGTATGTTGTGCGCGACGATGCAAGCTGTCTTTCATCACGAACAGTCTTGCATCTTTTTCCGGCTCTAAAGAGTGCGGAAAATCATGGCAAGATTGCGGGTAATTCGAATATCAACGACAAACCTGAAGCACCTCCGTGGCCAATTTCAGCTCAGGACTTTTGCACAAAACAGCTCTCCCGCCAGTCGTACACTTATGACGAACTACTTTTCCAGGACTTGCGGAACACTCACGTATCGCACTGCTGAAAGATTTACAGACACACCCTTCTGAGATTGGGCTCCGTGAGCGATTTCAATCTTGCGGAGACGAATTTGAGACCGAAGACAGAGATCTTTGCGAACAGGAGTCACAGACTGAACACGGGAGAACGCCGCTAGAAGATCTGCGCTGTCTTCCGTACATACCAAGTACTCAAGCACTCTCGTATGAACAGCCGTTACAAGATCAGATGAAGTCAGCCGAAAGCGACTGCGAGCTGAGGATGAAGTGAGGACCCAGACACAGCTGTAAACTAAGATTCAAAAAGGCTAGTGCTCAAGAACTAGTGCCGATGTTCGGCTTCAGCCTCCTCACGAACACGAAATTGCTTCGCGCCGTGCATCCCATTGACATCCATCACAGGCCACAACGCACCAGCAGCCAAATCAATTGATCCAAGGTTACGGATCTGAGAGTCGAACGCTCAGTTACTACAGCGCTTGTTGACCCATTGCAGCGGGTGAGGGACAAGGTATGGTCGGCATGAGCTTTTGGCGTTCGACCGGCCAGGTTCACAAATGGCGACATGAGGCTGTGTCCAACATCTCGCTACCAGTTACTTGAGCAAGTTGTGATCTGCAAGAACAGGCTTGACTACCGGCAGTCGCGCATATAGCTCGTGAGACACGCCCGGTCGATTAAGCTCGTTCCAAACTCGTGCCATGGCGGTCACCATTTCGAATGATAGACTCAGCACAAACCAGCCAAAGAAGCTTTGAAGAGGGCGCTGTCAAGCTTGCTCACAGCCCTGTAAGTGTGCTGATTCGGGAGGTGACAGCCTTGCCATGGTGCTAGTGTACTCAGCGAAATAGACTAACACTCGCAAACCTCGCAATACCTGAGTTAAATAGCTTAACCCACGTACTATCTTCACCGGTAGCTACCAGGATATAGCTAATGACCTTACTGCGGCCCAGTCCCGGTGAACAATCTCGTTCCTGACCACCAGCTTTCCACCCACTCAACATCCCTCTTTCAAGCCACCCTCGCCTATTCACCGGTCCGTGCGCATGCCGTATGCGAGGAAAGCGAATCTTGACCAGGAACGGACACGAGGTTGAGCGCCACGCCAATCAGACGCAACGCACGAGGTACCGAGTGGCCAATCAAGAGCATATACCAAGACCAGGCGTGGTGAGCATCGCCTCGTTTGAACAGCAAACACAGTCTTGGGAGACGCCACGGGCTGCGAGGCATATCTCGAATTAGTATCGTGGTGCCGTGTTGATGTGTGATGGGGAGCTTGATTAAGAAGGGCGCTGTGCCTCGACTTCTTGTGTTGTGCGGCTGCTGTCTTGTCTTGTTGTCTGAATATTTGACTCGACGCATCCTACGTTGCGGACCACTCAGCTCGACAACATCAATCAATCGTTCAAGATGCTATTCAACACCTTCATGCACCTCGCGATCCTCGCGCCCTTCGCTCTCGGAGAATCCCTCGAAGCATACCGCCACATCAAGCGCTCCGCCCTCCAAACCCGCCAGAACTGTACGTCCCCCCCAAACTGTTCCTCCCATTCTCACCCTCCCCTCAATACTGACCAAACCACAGGCCAACCCGGCGCCGTAACATGTTCCCAAAACGCGCTGTTCAGATACTGCGCCAACCCCGGCTACAAGTGCTGCGACGCCGATAACGTGGCGCCCGAAACCGCAACGTGCTGTCCAGGCGGCTCCTACGCTCCCCTGGGAAGTTACTGTTGTAGTAACGGACGCTATTGTACGAATGGCCGGACGTGTCTGGGTTGTACGGCTGTGTCTGGCACTGGACCCGTCAGTGTGCCGTCTTTCTCTGTACCTGCAGTGCCGTCCACGACAAGGGCGCCTGTGCTACCGACGAGCACGCGGGTGATTGTGCAGAACACGTACTACACCTTCACAGTCACATAGTAAGTCGTATCCCCCCTTTCATTCCCCACTCATACTTACGATGAATGTTTGTTAGTTATTACTTCCAGTACTACTACATCTACGTCCAAGCCCTCTCCCGCAGCACCCCCACCTCCAGCACCGTAACAACCACAACAACAGTCAGCGTCTTCGCAGCAAACAGCGCAGAAGCACGCTCAAGCTTCAACGACCTCTCAGCCACGCTCGCGCTACCAACGCCCGCGTCCGCAACGTTCTTGCCCCCGCTGCCGTCGCAGACGAGCTCGTCGGTTGAGCCGATTAATACCGGCTTGAGAGCTGGTGGACCCGATGCGCCGCAGACTTCGCAGCCCCCGCAGAATACTAATGGGGCGGGACGCGTGGGGGGTGAGGGTGGGTGGTATAATGCCATGGTTGGAGGTGTCTTTGGGCTTGGGCTTAATTTGGTGCTTTGAAGAGGAGACGCTGGATAGCGCAAAGCTGAGACGTAAGCGCTCTGATCTTGTTTGTATTACACTTAATGATAATACAATGTCTGTCGTTTGCTATGTATCGCATTGCAAGTGTCACCATGCACAGCAAAAAATTCGAGATCGTTCCTATCGGCAAAACACTATCAACAAATAAGGTGTGAAGTACTCCTTGCGCAAGTTGAACACGATATCCAGAAAATAAAAGTAACAGCGTGCCTACACTCGGTATTCTACAATGAACTTCGAGCTTGCCCAAACAGCACGAATATCGAATACAAAACACTTGAAAAGCAACTTACAACCTAAACCTAAAGAGTAGTGGGCGGCGAGGAGAAAAACAATAATGCTGTCCGGGAATTTATGAACTCATTGACCTAAACATATACGAAACAAAATGTAATAGAATATAAGAGCAAGGGAATGAAATGATGCAAGTAAAGCTCACAGGGAAATAAGAGACCTTGCTCAGTAACTTTGTCTAAGAAGTTCTCCCACCCTTATTACCTATCTACTGTGGCAAGCCTGCCGTTTCTTTTGTCTTGCTCAAATTCGTGACGAGCCGTGACAATGCCTTGCGCGCTATAGGTGTCAAGTCAGTGATCACAATCGCCAAACGTTTAGACACGGCAGGCTGGACTGACCGTTGCGTGAACTGCGAGCCTCTTTTATTGGCCTTACCATAATTTAGTAACTTATGCACATGTCTTCTACCATGATGCAGTGCCCACCTCTGAAGCTTCGCAAATGCCTTGCCAAGATCGTATTCCTCACCGGGAGCCCGTCGCTTTATCATCTTTGGGACGGCACCGACTATGTGCTCTGATACTTTGCATTCCCCGTTTTGAGGGCTGCTCGGTTGAAAACATTCCGTTACGTTGGACATTCTGAGATGACATGAGGAAGCTGCAGCCATCGGGCTTGCGAATACGCAGTGAAAAGGGATCAACAAGGCCAGATTGCGTCTAGCCTCGACGCGTCGAACGCGGCCATTTGCACCAACTCTCCACGCGTTTCACTTATGACCTCAAGTGTTTGCGGGACATGTCATTATTGGTAGTGATCCAACGCGATATTCACTTCTTTATACATGGGGTATGAACTCAGTCCACTCTACATTCACGTACGCGCTTGCACTGACATTGCGCAGCTCTGCAAAGGCTTCTGCTATGAGATAGAGCCTCGCAATACCATAAATGATGGCCATCGGTGTGATCGTCAGAAATTCCCACAACACTGGCAAATCGGCCATTTTCCGCTGAGGCTGAAGAGTTTGCTTTCTCGTTACGTCCCTTCGATGCCTTTCGAGGCCTTGCCGATTCGCGAAGTAAAGGTAGATCTCCTTCCAGCGCCCAAGCCTAGTCCACGACGCGATCGTTTCGAAGAACCAGAACGCGACGGTGATGCCAAACAGAAGCAGCGATGAGACGCGCCAAAGGATACGCTCGACTTCGGTAGGAAAGTCGAAGTTCCATCCGGCCACGTGTATCGCCGTGAAAAGCAGTGTCGCGAAGCACAACAGGTACTCTTGTGCTCCATACGGGTTCGTTGGGAAACGGTCGTTGGGTATGCGCTGAATAGGCCGCTCTTTTGGTATGACTGGCATTCCCATGAATGGCTGTACGTTCGCCGAGTATCCAGGTCCGTTCAGATCGACGTGATCGAGCGGAGTGAGGTCCCACTCCATATTGCCTATTATGTCGGCCACCGTCTTGCTGGTGTATATGTGTACCGGTGTACTGACGTCAGCAGGCTTGTGTAGCCATGCGAACGATGTCATCAATGAGCAGACAACAATAGCGAGGGCATTGAGCTCAAGTGTCGTGATCGTCAACTTTTGGGCAGCGCGAGCGGAGCACTGGATAATGAGGTAGCCGACCTGGAAAGCCGTAATGACTTTGGTGAAGGTGTCTTGCTTTGACTTGTCCCACAGTTCGCGTTTTGTTATCTTCGGAAACTCCACATATCCATGTTGGACAAGCCAGTGGAGTTGGATAGCGTTCAGAGGGAAGGCCACTCCATCTTCCGTATGCACTACGAAGCCGCCCATGTCCGCGAAGAAAGCATGTCGCATGTGCCATTCCGGGTGTGTGTCTTTGAAGGCATGGACGGACCATTTCGCCCTGCTCCATTGCCCTGCGGCGTAGGTAAGCACGAACTCAGGACCGATAATACCAAGGAGCATCCAGAGTATGCGACGACCGACAAGCCTCAAATAGCTGTCTTTTGGCGCCGGCAAGTTCAAGCACAACATGGTGTACGTGCTGATGCCGACCGTAGCCAAAGCAATCCAAAGGATGTCGTAGGTGCCGCGAAAATTGGGCTGGTCAACCCATGATCTGATTCGTAAATCTGAACCATTTTGTAGCGTTCTAAAGGACTCGAGCGTACAAGCGTCCAGTGGTCCGGAATCAGAAGCTGATGCAGCGGCAAATGCATTGCTGGTAAGTAGAGTAAAGGACAAAGTCAAGGTCGACGCTGAATACATGTTGCGAGCCAGTGCGAACGAGAAAGGGTCCGGAAAAGTGTCGAAATTGGTAATGAATAGCAAAGCAAGGCTGGGTCCCGGCGTCTTATGTGTAATTAGGTAGTTCAGCGTCAAGGACACCTGAGCGGCATACAGCGCTAAGGTTGCAGGCGTCTACGAACAGACCAGCCATATAGTTTCATGGTTATATGAGGGCACCAGTCTTATCTCAAAGCCAAGCTGGGATCTTTGCGGCACAGCAATTGTAGAGGCAGCGTCCCAAGAAAGGCTTCCCGCAGCCTACAAGACTTGCATGGTATCACTGCAATTCCCCCAACAACCGTCGTGGAATACTATACTTGTTGGACTTGAGGAGAACAAAATAGGGAAACAGTGTAGCGTTCATAGTGTTGTGGAGCGGGCGCGTGGGACGGCACGGACCGAGCGTGAACATGAGGCTCTCGGCATGTGATTGGTGCGCTAGGCGCTGATCTATTCCCACTGAAACACGAGACATCCCACGCACACCTGCTTTCCTTTTCCTCAGCCCTCTGACCATGCAGTGTACCTCCCACACATCTTTCATACCACTATGCCCTCAGCTTCCGCGGTGCTGAAGCCACTTCTCGGCACTCTTGCAGGCATCGCGGGGCTCTACGTTGCTTTCATCTGCCTTCTTACTGTGCCCACCCTACAAGACCATGTCATCTTTCTACACAAGGTCACACTTACCTGGTTCCAAGACGTCAATGTTCCAGAGCAATGGGGGTTCTTGAGGAATCAAGTCACGCCCTTCCACCTCAAGACGCCTGATGGCGAAACGTTGCATGCATGGCACATTCTACCTCTCGAAACATATCGCAAACACCAGAAAGAATTGCGCGAAGAACATACAGGATTATGTGCCGACATTGAGTCCCGGCTTTCTTTCAAACTATTGAAGGAAGACCCTACAGCGCAACTGGTTATTTACTTCCACGGCGCAGCTGGCACACTGGGCTCGGGCTGGCGACCTCAAAGCTATAGAGCTCTATCGGCTACATCCACTAATGTCCACATCCTCGTGATTGACTACCGTGGATTCGGAACAAGTACAGGATGGCCTTCCGAAGCAGGACTCATCACCGATGGACTCACGCTGGCCAAGTTCGCGATAGAGAAAGCTGGCATACCGCCAGAAAAGACAGTCATCTTCGCTCAATCTATCGGCACTGCTGTTGCTGTAGCAGTCACGCATCACCTTGCGCTTCAATCACCGCCAGTCCTCTATGCTGGGACCGTACTCGTCGCGCCCTTCGCTGATGTAGCGAGCCTCACTCGCACCTATCGGGTCGCGGGCGTTGTTCCCCTCTTATCACCATTGGCCGTCTTTCCGTCGCTACTCACCCTCCTCAACAAATTCATTCGCACGAAGTTCCCATCGAAGGAAAAGCTAGCCGACCTGATCCGCCACTTGAACAGCGTAAAGGTACACGACCGACAATGGAAGTACGACATCACGCTCATACACGCGGAAGATGACTACGACATACCGTGGATACATTCGGACGTCCTGTTCTGGCACGCTGCAAATGCGACGATGGATTCAGGTGCGTCGATGACGTATGAGGGTTTTCAGATGATCAAGGATAAGCAGAAAACGCCGCTTGGTGCGGGAGGTTGGGAGATGGAATGGAAGGGTAAGGGCGGGATTGTGCGAGAAGAGATTGTGAAGCATGGGCTTCATGATCGGATAATGAGCTACCCTGTTGTTAGTCTTGCTGTGTCGCGAGCCTTTCATAGTCAGGATGACGATTGAGTAAATCGAAGAAGACTGAATGGCAGAACCAAGAAAAACTTCACGCTGCGATGAGCGTTATTCAAGTCCGGCGCCTCAAGATATCGCACCACAGGCTATCCAACGCGACTCCTACTCTAAGTTTCACACTCTCCATTCTACATTCGTACACTTTCACCACCGCACAGTCAATTACAGCTCAAAACTCGCGGAAATTTGTGTAACAGAATTTATGCGCGCCTTGAGTAAAGGTATGACTTCATGAGATCGCATGTACCCCAAAGTTTTCGATGTCCTCCGAAAAGGCTTCTGATCCTGCAGTATGAATCTACACAAGTTCGCCAGCGGACCTACATTACATTGATCCGCGATGCATCGGCGGGCGTCACCGCGTCAGAAGCGGTCTCTATCATGCCACGGCACTGCAATAGAACAGATAGAATTCAAGCAGACAATCAACAATATCGATACTCAGAGTTCAGCTTGAAGAAATGATGTTTGTGAATGTTGTTGGCAATTGAACAATAGTTTATATACAGAAGAAGACGTTGGCAAACCCGCACGCCCACGGATCCAACAGTCTCAAAGCTCTTCGCATATCATTTCCATGCCACTAACACATCTACCGTCCGTATCCAGATCCATATCCCGACCCACCAGTCGGCGTCGGTAAAGCAAATGAGATAGACTCAACACCACTGGGGACTGGGGGCGCGCCTGGGTTACCAGCTCCAGGAACTTCGGGCGCCGGCGTACTGTTTGGGCTCGATGGGGTACCGCTACCTCCTCCAGGTGAACTACTTTCGCCACCGTCGCTGGGGGCTTCAGGAGCGCCTGGTGATGAGGGAGTGCCGTCGGAAGGTGGGGTTTCGCTTCCTCCTCCAGGTGAGCTGCTTTCACCGCCACCAGTTGGGTATTCGCTGCCACTTTCACCGCTGCCGCTGCCGCTGCCGTATTGACTGCCGCCTCCGGGCGAGCTGCTACCGCCTCCGGGTGATCCGCTCCCGCCCCCAGGTGAGCTACTGTCACCTCCGTCGCTGGGAGCTTCAGGTGCAGGGGTAGCGCTTGGAGGAGAGGGAGTGCCGCCGGACCCTGGGTTTTCGCCACCTCCTCCAGGTGAGCCATTTTCACCACTACCACTGCCGTATTCGCTCCCTCCGCCAGGTGATCCACTCCCTCCTCCAGGTGATCCGCTCCCTCCTTCAGGTGATCCGCTCCCTCCTCCAGGTGAACTTTCACCGCCACCGCCAGGAGCTCCAGGTGCACTGGGAGCGTCTGGCGAGGAGGAATTGCCGCCGGAACCTGGGTTTCCACTTCCTCCTCCCGGTGAGCCACTTGGATACTCGCTTCCGCCTCCACCACCACCACTTGAATAATCGCCGCCCCCTCCAGGCGCGCCATCTTCACCACTATCCTCGCCATCGCCGTCGTTGTCCTCGCCGCCACTTTCATCCCCGCCACTTTCGTCCCCGCCACTTTCATCCCCACCATCACTCGGTCCTCCAGGCACAGGCGTACTGGGCGTAGACCCGCCAGGAGGCGACATGCCCGGCAGACCAAGACCACCGTCAGGATTCTTGGGACGCTTGCCGCCGCCGAGACCCGGGAGAAGTGGGAGTTTGCCGCCACTGCCACCGCCCGGCATGAGCATGTCCAGTAATTTACCGCCACCTGAGCTACCACAGCCGAGGCCGCCTCCAGTCAAATGGGAAACGCCCTTGTGGCCTTTGTTCAATGTAGGCGCAGCGGAAGCGGAGAGGATGAGCGCTGTGGCGAATGAGGCGGTTGAGAAACGCATGGTCGCGTGGTGTTGATGGGAAAGTTGGGGAAGGAAGTTCTAACGAGGGACTTTGGCCGGCAAATGATTACCTCGGGGAGGAAAGGGAATGTGGCTGGCACAGGGGAAGAAAGACCCTGAAATTGGACGAGAGAGAATGTAAAGACCGAAGTGAAGCGAAAGTGCTGTGGTGGTGGATTGAAGGAAGTGCTGTACCTGTGGTCTTTATACCTGGCTCTACTTCGGCTAGAACGACACGCTACTTAGAGCATCTCCACTCGTCGTGTATACATCAAACAATCGTTTGCTTTCGCCTGGCCATCGAAAGTGCTCGCAAGTCTTGGCTGTGGGAAAAGTGACGGCTTGCTTTTCTGCGTCGTAGGACCTCGATAGCGCATGATAGATCGTGAAACGAGAGATGCTTGGACTTGGCAATCTATGAGAGGCTGTCGCTTGTTTCGACATGGGATGGCAGCTTGGTCTGGTAGGAAGAAGATCGAAACAGTGGAGCGGATGACGATGCGGTGGTGGGCAATGCCTGCCAGGTGTGAAACGATGGTGTGTTGATGTTTCGAAACGGGATACATCGCCATTTGTCGTGTGCTCCGTGGCATTGGGGAAGATTTATCGAGAGATTCCTTGCAGAGGATTTCGAGCTGTAAGTGTACATGTACCTAACGATTACTTCGGACGTCTTCATTCCCAGTGGTGAGCCGATCGAGCAACTAGATATCAGAACAGAGATCGTCTTGGGAAACATATCCCAATGTACAAAGAAGTAGTCCATGTTCAAAGCTACCCGAGGTCTCCCGCTCTAGCATTTGCTTGAACGATCGTACGAGCTCTTCAGCGGATGACGGTAACTCACTCGTAGGGCATGCGGTCACAATCGCTCTTTCTCTAAGACCGGTTTCCAGGCAGTGCAGCAAATTTGTTCCCTGATCTTATAGCCCCGGTGCATACGGACGCATCTACGGCGTGATGTCGTTGACCTGAAGGAGAGCGCACCGAGGTGTCGTGGTGGTGAGCAGTGATCTTCACAAGCGGCGGGAACCAACTCTGCATGCACCCCGGATGGCCAATACGTCATGCCGAAACGGGCGTATCTCCGCATCACAAAGACATTTACATGCGGA
>Ga0265780_10009290_pt1 | contig 11806 bp, 9 predicted proteins | sample P1T30metagenome_FD_192432 | JGI IMG/M metagenome (GOLD analysis project Ga0265780, IMG submission 192432) | Plant litter microbial communities from East Loma Ridge, Irvine, California - P1 T30 | ecosystem: Environmental > Terrestrial > Plant litter > Unclassified | place: USA: California... | reverse complement strand
AAACATCACCAGATGGATCGCCCACCTCACCGCAAGTGTCTTCCTTCGAGAGGATCAGCGGGCGCAAAGAAGGCGGTGTGAGTGGAGCGGTCAAGCGACCCGAAGTACAGACCAGAGTCGACTCCTATATGACTCAAGGAAGCAATGCCAGCAACGAGAGTGTAGAGGAGAAGAAGCAGCGCAGGCTGAGTCGGTTCAGGGAAGAACTAGACTTCGAGGCTGAGGATTGAGCAAAGAGACGTGTATTCTCAAAGGTATGTTGTCATTTATCGTTTCTAGGATGACGGTTGCTAACCCCAAGTCAAGTTTACGCTGCTTCTGAGTCTGCTGTACCATCTGCATTGTCATCGCCTTGTACTGGAGTGCCTGTCCTGCTTGCACTTCCACTCTTTGGCGGGCCTCTAGGCGGACCCCCAGCCTTGGGAGGTGGTGGTACACCAGAGCCTTTCTTGGGCGCATAGTCTTGCTCCAGACTCTTCTGCTCTCCCTCCTTGAAATAGTCGTCCAAGCCACTACCACCACCACCCGCAGGGCTAGCGACATGATGTGCCCTGCCCTTCCTCTTTGGCGGCGGCGCCGTGCCCTGAGGTGGTGGTGACTTTGCCGCTAGCGCCATGTTGGCTGGCACGAACAACTCTGTCGGTGCACCCTGCGTTGGCGCAGCGGGGAAATCAACAGAACCAGTCAAAGGGCGTTTCTCATCAAACGACGTGGCCCCGCTAGCATCGCCTGTGGAGAAGAAGGTCTCGCCAGGCGCTGGCGGCGGCTCGTCCAAACCTGCTGGAATTCGATGCAAAGCCCCGAAACCCAACACACACCCTAAGGCTCCCTCACCACCCCAATTGCGCGTCGGCGTGATGGTAACGGGACGAGTCACGTTGTATTCGTGGTTATACACGTACAGCCTCAATGGCCTGTTTAGAAAGTCTTCCACAAGTTCACCCAAGCCAGACTCGCCACGCACAAGCCCTTCGGGGCTGCCGATGACGTAGTCACCATAGGGTAGCAACCCTGCGGCATCAGCGGGGGAATTGGGAGCCACGTCTAGGATATGCCAGACATCCTCCGCGATGGCCAGTGGAGACCACTGCAAGGAGATCCCAAGAGTCGGCTGATCGGCTGGGATTTGCAGATAAACTTCTCGGATCTTCTGGCCCTACAGGGTGTCAGACGTGTATAGGTAGCTCAATTGAGTGAAGTTAATTGTGACGTTTGTTCTCCCGGACTTCTGTGGTTGTGCTTCCTTGCAAACGTATACCATGAAATGGAACAATGACTCATCACGTCTCGAATGTATTGTGGTATGAGAATGAGTAGTGGGAACCTACTTTTGCGCTGAATACACCTAGGCTGATAGTCGCACCAGCACTGTTCCGTACCTCTGTCGCAAAGAGACTTGGATCTGGATTATCCTGTTCTCGGAGTTAGTATAAAATCAATACGATGTTCCTGTTTCCAATCCTTTCATCTTGTCTGGGAGTTGACCCCCACTTCGCCATCGTCTACCTTCTCCCGCTCTTGCATCCCGTTTGATGTCTTTTAACCGAATGGAAAATACGTACAATAGTTCTTCCATTGATTCCAATGATGAAATCGAACCACGGCTCCAGAGGGACATCTAGGTTAGCGTTCCTCAGCACCTGGAAGCCGTATGCGCCATTCGTAGCGGACTGCTGCTCTTCGTTGAGGGGCGCGGCGTCTAGTCGCGATATGAAGCGGTTCAACGCTCCGAACATGGACATGATGAGAGGCGGTGATTCTGATGGCTCCTTCAAAAATTTGTCGTATGGTGATGACGACAGAGAAGTTGTGTTGGTCGAGGTGTCGTTGTTGGTGACTTGGAGGTTTTGGAAGGTGGCCATAGCTCGGGATCTGCGGCGCGCTAGCTGGGGCAGGTGCAGTGAGGATGGCAATGTGTGGTTAAAGTTGAATCGGAGGTAGTTGTAGTTCAGGATGCAAAGTTCGGAACATTATCACCTGCAGTGACCAAATTACATGTACCGCCACGTATAGCACTCACTGTCTGAGTAGGCAGTCGCGTCGGTCGGAACTATTCCTAATAAGGTAAGGCGTATCAGGATTGCTCTCACTCTTCCACAGTATCTGCTCGGTTACTTCATCATCCACACATCTTCTGAAGTCAAAACCCATTACCTGTGGCTTCTCAAATCAGGCTATTCTCACAACTTAGTGCATCACGCTTGCTGGGGATATGAGTGAGACGGCGGGTGAGAAAGGCGTAGACCAATGGTCGCGTGTCGAACAGTTCCCCGAACATTTGAAGAAGTACAGCCCATTTCTACCACTCTCAGAGATTCTTGAATTCTAACAATATCAGATATTGGCACCAGCGGTTCAAGATATGGGAAAAGTATGACCAAGGCATATGGATGACAGAAGACGCCTGGTTCGGCGTGACACCAGAACCCATCGCGAACAAGATCGCAGCTCACATATCTGAGTCAGCGCCCAAAGACAAAACCGTCATCGTCGACGCATTTGCTGGTGTTGGTGGTAATGCCATAGCACTAGCGCGCTCGGGACGCTGGGAACGCGTGTTCGCTATTGAGAAAGATTCCAAAACGTTGAAGTGCGCAAAGCACAATGCCGAAATATATGGTGTGAGCAATAAGATCTTTTGGCTCAACGCAGATTGCTTTGATGCCATGAGCAGGTTCTCGGGTCAAAGCAATGTCGTTGTGTTCGCTAGTCCGCCATGGGGAGGTTTGTCTCTTTTCCACACCTTCATTCGAAACAAGCTGATGTGTATAGGAACTGAGTATGGGGCGGAAGACGTCTTCGACCTCAGTAAGATGGAGCCGTATAATCTCGAAAAGCTTTACAAGAGCTTTACGAGTATCAGCAAAGAGGTTGTTCTGTATCTGCCGAGAACGTCGGATCTTAATCAGATTGCGAGGTACGGGCAAGATGGGAAAAAGCTGGAAGTTGCGCACTATACTATGATGGGTGCTAGCAAGGTAAGACACAGAAAATCTCGATGCTAACCTCTAAACTGACTTTGCGCAGGCACTCTGCGTGTATTTTGGTAACTTCAATTTCGATATGGAGCAGGACTCATAATGAAGTAGCGGAAACGGAACGCGGTCATCAAACTTCACGCGTGTTCCATCTTAGTCCGTCTCCGGTACTACCTTCTCCAAGAAAGCACACAAGTCCCGCAGCTCAGCTCCGGCCATGACATGCCCCATGCCCTCATATTCTTTAATTGTCACCCTGTCCTTATCGATACCAAATCCAAATAATGCCTCATAACACATACGATGTAAACGCTTCGGTACCAATCTATCCCCTGTTCCTCTTGCCAGAAATACCTCACCGTTGCTACCCACCTCTTCTGGTAACCCAGCTTGTTCTCTCAGCTTCGGTATTTGATCTGCCAGAGGAAGGTATCCAGACAGTCCGACCAGCCCACCCAACTTCCCGGCATACTTCGACACCAAACCAGTCAAAAGTGCCATAGCATGGCCCTGTGAGAACCCTCCCAAGACGATCCTCTCTGTTGGAATGCCCTGATCGACCAAATCATCAATCAGTGTTGTGATGTAGGACACGGTAGTCATCATTCCCTCTTCATCTTCGTCATCTTCGAGCTCAGGTCGCGATGGTGGATAAGGAGAGAGGCGGGTGGGCAGATACCAGGCTGTAGTAGCTAGGTCATGGTTCTCTAGAGCGTTGGGTATGATCCAAGACATGTGTGGCAGTTTATTCGCGGACTGAAACTGGCGAGCGACGCTTTCCAGTCCTTCTGCTTCGTCACCAAGACCGTGGATGAAGATGAAGGCCGCAGACTTAGAAGCATCGCTAGGTGGGGTTGTGGGTGGGAGTACAATTGGCGGTTTCCTTTCGGGCGCCATGCTTGGTTGTATGGGCGATGTGCAGTGACCTAGGTAGCTGGGGTTGTTCGGGCAAGTGGTCACAAGTTCGATCTACGGCTTTCCGGGACTATACATATTAAAGATCTGCCGAGGATGCAATAGCCTTTTGATGATCACGGCTAACATCCGACAAGATGATGACAAGATCGGAAGTAATCCAGATAGTGTACGTACCCCGCATCGATCATGCAGGTACGCGGCATCTGGACTTTGCGACGCGTCGGCATGTGATCCATAATTTCTACACCTCCGGACTCTCCGCATCATCACCTCCTACACTCCACACTTAACCATGCCACACGTCGAAGTACTTCCGAACTCCACGGCGACCGTCGCGCCTGGATGGACGTATGTCGTCGACACAGGCTACGACCCCTCAAAAGTCGCCATCAACCCCAAGAACAAGAAGCGCGCCGCCGCAGCAACACCCGGCGGTCAACGGGCGGAAAATGAGCTCTCTGCACGACAACAGACAGCCATAGCTCGACGGATAGCAGAACTAGAACGCGACAACGACCCCAAGCAGCTTATCACGATACCCGGGAAGCCGAGCGTGCCAAAGACGCAAAACGCAAGGAGGATTATACAATACCAGCGGCAGATCAAGCATTGGCTCGATGATGAAGAAGCGCAACTAGGACAGACGACAACTACGTCAAGGGGAAGCGTGTCTCAACCCACAGGGGGAAGGGGAGCAGCACAAGCCCTGCGAAGGCAAAGCACGTTCGCTTCTGTGCCTGCGACGCCAGTAGAAGCAACACCAGGGCCTCTTCCAGTATCGCAAACTCCATCGCGTCTCGAGGACGCAAATGCAGACGACGCGCTGCTCTCGATCGACGATTCCATACCCGCGCCGTTGAACCCTACCGAGCTCGAGGCTCTACTTGCCGCTCCACCGCTTTCCTACGCTGCAAGCCACGCCGCACCTCCTCCCGCTGGCGGTCCACCACAGAGACAGTTTTGCGACAATTGCGGATACTGGGGACAAATCAAGTGTCGCAAGTGTGGAGCGCGAGTATGTGGGTTAGAGTGCAAAGACGCGCACGAAGCAACCAGGTGCTTGAAGTGGGCATAAGGACAGAGAACGACTGAATATAGCATTGCAATGGCGTTGGTATGCTTTACGATACCCAGATAGTGTCATCTATCTATAGAGCAACATCTTGCTCAATACACGAATTCCTCTCCTACAAGCCTCTCGCTCAGTTTCCACAGCCTCTCTGGGTCTTCCGGGTTCGTCGCAGTTGGCTGCACTTCTTGCGGCGCCACGTTGGCGTTGTCGAGATGCGCGCCGTTGCAGTTGTCCAATCTTGTATCGAAGGCGGCAACAACATGGGTAGCCGCACACTCATCCAGCGACTTCAGGTCAAACTCACGAGCCCAGCCGATCTCTTTGTCCTTGGCCACTGTATGCTTGTCAGAACGGCTATCGTGTCAACTCTCAACAACGACAACTTACCGACACTCTTCATGTCTTCATCGTCGAACTTTTCAGCAAGAGAAGTCCCAATCGTCACTCCTGGATGCAGACTATACGCTTTCAACCCCATCGAACCCAGCTTCTTTGCCAACGCATAGGAGAATAAGATGTTTGCCGTCTTACTCTGGCCATATGCTTCCCACTGATCATACACTTTGCCATCTTGGAAATTCGGATCGTCGAATCGCACACCACTGAAGCGATGACCATCACTGGATATGTTGACGATTCGGGGTGCCTTGGCAGCAAGAATCTTGGGCATGATGAGATTGGTGAAGAGGAAATGACCGATGTGGTTGCATCCGAATTGGTTCTCGATACCGTCCGCTGTAGTACGGTAGGGGCCCTTCATTATGCCTGCTGAGTTTACGAGCACATCGATGTGGGATTCCGGATATGCGAGAACTTCGTTCGCGGCTTCTCGGATCTGCTTTTGCGATGCCAGATCGAGGGTTAAGATACGCACTTCGACGTTGGCGCTCGCTGGGTTGGATTTGATCTTGTCGACTGTGGCTTGAACCTTTGATGGCGAGCGGCCAGCGAGGATCAGAAGAGCGGGTTTGTGCTTTGCGATCTCCTCGACAAACGTTGCTCCCAGACCGCCTTGCGTTACGCCAGTCGTCAAGACGATCTTGCCAGCTATGTTGGATGCGTTGTCTGCTGCGATGGTTGAGGCAAGCGCGTTCTGGCGATTATAGGGTAGTGGTGAAGACATGACAGTACGCAGTCTGGACGAAAGCTAGAGAGGCACCTTGTAACTGTAGGCAAGCGGGACTTTTAGAATTAATCAGATTTTGATCAACCACGGAAACAACCCCCTCTATATGCGTTGTTGATCAGGAAGCCGCCTAGATAATGTTGACTTAGGCTTAACTCCGTCCGCTGTAAGTCCGCGTCTCCATTGAGAACTGTTCACCGATGTACGCTCACTTTACTTTGAGACAATTCAGAGACGAATAATAGAAAGACTTTTTACATTTACTAGTTGCAAATCGGTATATAGATATGTAGCTTCAGCGGAATAATTGGCACAGTACAATGTGACGTCACAGATTGTAGACACCGAGAATACATGCTGCATGCTCTGCTATGCGAGTTTTGATATCGAGAGCAATACATTTAATGTGATGGTCTAGGATAGTGTTGTTTGTTGTGTTGTTGAAACTGAGAAACTGACGAAGTGTTGGTCGTCAAGTGTGTCTACTACAACAAGAATATTAGAATCTGGGTAGCATGAAGCCACTGAGACTACACATCATGTCACTAGTCGGCGGTCTTGCATACGTTTTATACGAAGAAGGTCTCACAGAAAGAAACCGTGGGAAGTATAGAGCGCTTGCCATAATCTGGTGGTGTACACGGTAATGTATATTGTAGAAGCGATCTAGGGTATAACAACCAGCGCATGCGTCCATGCTCCATTTTCCTGTCTCCTCCTCTTCCTTTTCCCGGCATGATGTAGCCGTGACTATGCAGCGCCTGGCGCTTTCGCCTTTTCCTGGGCTTCGAGCTTTCTCCGTGCTGCCAGAATCATCTCCTCTCGCCGTCTTTGCAAGTTTGCTTGCCTCTCACTCTTGTCTGCACTCCATGATTTCGCCTTCGGCTGCTCCTCCTGTGCCGGCTGCGAGACTTGGCTAAGCTTCGAGGACAGATTGTATCGTGTTATCAGATCGGGATGTGCGGGTCTCGCTGGGGCTGGGGATGGTCGCGCCGGTGTAGCTGCGACTCGCGGTGCTGGTGTTGGTATTTGGAAAGACGCTGGTGCCTGTGCATGTGTTAGCATATGTCGACGGCATGACAGGTTTCAAATCGAGAGGCTTACCGTGTCTAACCCTCGCCCGCTCAGGGCCCGCTCCGTTGTCGCCGCAACGTTTCCGCCATTCCTCTGCAGATCCCATGCGATGTCGCGTCTGCTCAACTGCGGCAGCATCTCAGCGACTTGGTCTATTTGCGCAGAGCTCACGCGGAGTGCAGCGCGGTTCGCCGCAGCTCGCGTGCCTGGGGCCGCCGCCGTCGGCTTTCTCAAGTACCATCGTACAGCAAGGAACGTGACGACGATGAAAACGATGACCTGGGGAATGTTGATGCTCTGTTCCGCCATGACTCTGTCTGCGGTATGAGTCGGAGGCTCGTGAGTCGATGCGCTGTGATTGTGTATGTACCAAGGTGCGGCGTAAAGTGCGTTGGTAGCAGCCGAGACTCGCAAATGGGTACCAAAGTTGTAGTTATCTGAGCAACCGTAATTTCAGATCACCGATTGCTTTAAGATTTCAAACGAGAGCGCGATAGCGGTATGAGCGAGTTTACGGACAGTGTATTGAACAGTGTTCTATCAAGTTCAAGTGAGGTCGCCATGTTTCGGACGAGCCTCGGCGAATAGCGAATCACCGAAAGGCCAAGGACCCGCGCTGACCCCTTGATGTCTTTCACTCTCGCAACCCACAAGTTCGCGCCTTCTCCACACTCCACCCTAATCCTTCGTTTTCACCCACGTCGGTCCTAGCCATCTAGGCATACACTCATTTCCAACGATAATCGCTTCAATATGTTATGACGTTTACATGCTTTGAGATACCCCCCATAGTCTATTCACGTTACACACACGCTACGCGCTTTTGATAATTAGTTATGAATGCTCCAGTAATATCACGGAAGCCGCTTCCAGAAGCCGCCCAGGCGCACTTGAAGGACTCGTTCATTCCTACTACTACAATCGGGTCGAAATGGGAAACACCTTTACCTTCAGGTCAACAAACGAAAGATGCCATTAGAGTCACCGCTCCACGTGAAGTGCCCGCACCTGACGATAAGTCACCTCATCATGGAAGGCGGTATGGACTCACCTGTGGTATCATTACTGGTATAAAGACAAGCACTTTTGCTTCGACACTCTCTCGTCACTTTAACAACTTCCTGCCAGCACACAAAAGATACTTCAACAATCACATCAACCGCCGTACACTACTCATCATGATCGGCATCACCTTTACCCTTCTGGCTCTCATCATCGGTCTCGCAGCAGGCTTGACTATCCCCTCCGAGTGAGTCTTCGTGATTTGCCTTCTTTCTAGAGCCTCTGTTAACACCACCTACAGCAATAGTGCCGTGTCTTCAGCCGACGTATCCGACTTTCAAGGCCAACTGACGTTCTACAACCCTGCGATGGGCGCTTGCGGTCATGTTCACGGTGACAACGACCTTGTCATGGCTATTTCTCACGGACGCTGTAAGTGTTGATCGCCGCCAAATCATCTGCGAGATATACACTAACACCGTGTTTTAATCAGTTGACGAGGTTAATCCTTCCAACCCTAACAACAACCCGCTCTGTGGTAGGAAGATTCGAGCTCACCGCGTGGACGAGCGCACTGGCAAGGACGCCAGCGTCATTGTCACCATTGTCGACAAGTGTAAGTACTCCGGATGGCACATCCCGTCTCACGCCACTTCATATTGCTGTTGCTAATGTTTTGCCAGGCATGGCATGTGCTTACGACGACATCGATGTCAGCCCTTCCGCGTTCGACAAGTTGGCTGACAAAGCCAAGGGCAGGGTCAACGTAGAGTGGTCCTGGGCCTGAGCATTGTCACTTGGTTCGCGTCACACAGTCATGACTCAGGGTTGAGTCGACTGTGACACATTACGGCATCTTCTATTACTCACACACTGGTGTGGCATATATATGCTTTCCAATTCTACTGATGATATACTCTTCTTCTACCTTTTGCTTGATACGTGAACCTGTTTACATTGACAGTAACTTTCTACCTTTCGACAATCTACATCTTCCTTGACAGCGCACTGGCATATGCCACACTGTGCGTAGATGGCCATATTTCTCAACAGAAGACTAAGCAGAAGGAGTTCCTCTAAATCTACGACAAGCGTACCACCCCTGAAGATAGGTAGACCCCAGCTTGTCACCGCAGGTTTGGGACCTGAACACGAGACTCAGTATTCCGAGACCAAAACTCGGGCTTTTGAGCCCCCGACTAAAGAAATCATATCGCAGAGACCTCTACCGGATCTTCCCGATATCTCCCCAGTTTTCACATCTTTCACTCAGTCGGAAGATTCGGGAATCGACCCAAGCCGAGATATGGACGACCACCACCTAACAGAACTCAGATACACAGCATACGAAGGCCAATACAAACGTGCCAGCTCCGTATATCCGGGAGATACGACCCAGGACTTCGATGACAAAGATCGTAAAGCAGGGAGAGGATATCCTGACGTGGGCCGCGCCATGTTGAAAGAAGTCATTGCTGGTCCATACCATAGCCAGGAGGAACTTGACGAAGTTCCCTTCCCTCCTCCATCTTTTGAGAAAGCTGCACCACAAAGTGAAAAGCTTAGGAAGCCCCCCAATCAAGATGGTCCATACCATACCGAGGAAAAATGGTACGACGTTCCCTTCACTCGTCCAGCTCTTGAGCAAGCTGCACCACAAAGCGAAAAGCTTAGGAAGTCCCCAAATCAAGATGGTCCAAAGCGAAAACGCAAGTGGTACTGGGCAAAATTTATTCTACCAGCTGTCATCGTACTTATCGGTGTAATAATAGGATTGGTCATTTACGTAAAGCATGGTAGCGGGGATAATCAAGACAAAGCGACGATGGAAAGCGAGACCTTCAGTGCTTCGTCAACGCCGCTTCTGACGGAGTCATCAACCCCTGAGAGGGTCACGAATGCCGCCATACCGTCAGAAAACATACCGTCAAAAAATGTTCCAACGAGCGTCGTGGTTGTTACGTCTTTCATCGAAACGAGCGAGACCCCGTCTTCAACGCCTACGCCTACGCCTACGCCTACGTCCACCCTCGAGTCCAGCTCGGTACAATCATCAAGTTCCCTCAGCAGTCCGTCCTCCCAATCTTCTAACTTCATGCAAAGCACAGCTGTACTCGAAAATCTTGTTGGGAGGAGCGGCTATCTAGACCAACGTGCTGATGGTTCTCTCCGCTACGATTCGCTTCTGGACCTAGAACAAGGTGGATACCTTGATCGAAGAGAGGACCCAGACGACTGCGAAGATGTTACTATAACAATTACTATCACGTTGACAACGACGATCACGAGTACTATTCGAACATCTAGAATGGTAGCTTCCAGTGCTGGCAGCGATTCAGCTTCGCTGCAGCCGTCGGAGCCCGAACCTGCAGAGACCGGTCCGAAGTGCATAACAAATACTATTTACCACACAGATGGTCTACCCATTTCTACAGATACCTGGGATGATACTGCGATCCCCAGCATGGAAGTCTCTTCTGTTGCCGCCGACTCAACGGCTAGTCCAGATACGACACCTCTACCTACCGAACCCTCAGCTACTCTATCTGCAGGTGAAGAGACTGGAGTCATTTCAACATCTTCAGTTGCGCAAGCAGGACGACTAGCACCGTATCCGTGGAATAGTTTACGATATCTCCGGCGCTTTTTGTCGCTGTTCCCTAGGGATAACGAGCAACATCCGCATTTGCTTCCTTCTCTGATCATACCGACTGCGACAACAAAGAATAATGACGCGGATAGAAGCTACATTGTGAAGGTTCTCAGTACGACCAGCAGCAATGCCGCGGTGCGTCGAGAAGTCCAGCATTGGAATTTCATGGGCAAACCGAATCCCACAGTACCTTCGAGGATCCGTGAACGCCGTGAAGTGCCTGCTCAACCACCTTCTCTGTCAGGTACAGAGGCAATGAAGACATACTGGGACGCATATTGGGATTTCCGGCTACTAATCATACAAATGTGCTTCTCCGTCAAATCAGAAAAACCCCCGACATCTGGGGATGTCAAGATGGGCCAAACGCTGAACGAGACCATATGCGATAACTTCGAGCAGGACTTTCCAGCAATAAGCGAAGGAGCAAAATGCGACCACAAGGACTCTTTCGAGAGGCTAAATAATATGGTTAAGGCATTGTGTGCCTTAGCTAGGGAAGGCGAGAAGTATGTTCAAAGTCTGGCTTTGCTTTGCCACGTCCAAGACACTCTCAAGGGAAAGGTATATGAATGTGGAGGGGAAGAAGGAGGGGTGGTATCCGGCACAGGTACGATGATTGCCGCGTCCTTGATGGAGACCTTCGATAGCGGACCATCAATAACTAAGGAAGAGCCTGCACCAAGTGCAGACGTCGAAGTCACCCCAGATAGTGGCCAGATTGCTTCCGATGTTCCCAGCTTCTCACTACAACAGAACGCCGTGGTGAATGCAGACCCTCCTCCTGTCGGTCCCTCTGTTAGTCCTGTTGCTTTGGCTAGTGAGCCTCCACTCGTTACCTCCGCCGCCAGTCTTCTCCCATCGCCCGTCCCCCCCACTCCACCCATACCCGGGAACTCGCCAGTTTCTACTCCACCAACTCCAGCTACTGGCCTTGGAGTTTTACCACCTCACCCATCTCTGACGCCACCAGCCGAATGGAC
>Ga0265780_10009289_pt1 | contig 11807 bp, 7 predicted proteins | sample P1T30metagenome_FD_192432 | JGI IMG/M metagenome (GOLD analysis project Ga0265780, IMG submission 192432) | Plant litter microbial communities from East Loma Ridge, Irvine, California - P1 T30 | ecosystem: Environmental > Terrestrial > Plant litter > Unclassified | place: USA: California... | reverse complement strand
GATCCCGACGAACGGGTTGAACCCCGTCGCGAACTCGATGATCGCGAGCACGGCGACGACCGTGAAGACGACAGCGACCGCGCTGTAGACGAAGTCGAGCCCGACCCGGGCGCTCGCGATCCTGCCGAGCGCGTAGCCGCCCACGAAGTACGCGAACGGCGTCACGAGGAACGACAGGGCCAGTGCGGTGTCACTCGTGATGAGCGACGAGGCCGCGAGCACGACGAGAAAGACGAGCATCCCGTCGACGAGGCTGAACCGGAAGCCGTGGATGGGCAGCAGCGCGACCCCGCAGGCGAGCGCCGCTACGGCCGCGATCGGGAGGAACAGGTTGCCGTTGAAGCCGAGACCGACGCCGATCCAGACCGGCACGAAGCCGAGAGCGACGAGCGAGGCGACGACCGCGAGTCGGGGAGAACGGTGAGCGACGATGAAGACGAGCACGGCCACGACGGCCGCCGACGTCGCGGTCAGCGCCTGGGAGAGGGTTGCGGCATCCATCGTCAGGCGCTCACTGCCTGGCGTTCGACGACGGCGTCGCGCATCGTCGAGACGGTCGCGTTCCAGTCGTGCGCCGCGGCGATGCTGCCTCGGGGGCGTCGGTCGGGCATCCGCTGCTCGCCGCGGGCTATCGCGTCGCGCATGGCCGTGCGGATCGCGTCGTGGTCGGTGGGGTCGACGTATTCTGCCGCGGCACCGAGCGTCTCGCGGAACACGGGGAGGTCGCTCACGAGGATCTCCGCCGAGAAGTAGGCCGCTTCGACGGGAGGCATGCCGAATCCCTCGCCGAGAGACAGGTACACGAAGAGCGACGCGTGGCGGTAGTACCAGCGAAGCCGGGCCTCGTCGACGAAGCCGGTGAAGCGCACGGCACCCTCTTCGATCGCCCGCTGGGTCGCGGCGTCGAACCGCTCACCCCGCCCGTTGGCCGAACCGACGATGAGGAGCGGGCGCTCGCGGTGCACGAGCCCGGTCGCGAGGGCGGCGCGGATGACCGCGCCGAGGTTCTTGCGCCCATTGAGTCGCCCGACCGTGAGCACGAAGCGCCCGGGCTGCACCGTCTCGTCGGGGTCGTCGCCGTCGTCGGTGGCGACGAGCTCGGTGGAGAGGCCGAGTCCGACGGGGAGCACGGTTCGGGCGGCGGTGTTCTCGCTGATGCGTTCCGCCTCGACGTGGCTCGAGGTGAAGACGATGTCGGCACGGGGTGCCCACGCGATCATGCGCGAGAAGTAGGCGCGCTCGAGACGGGTGAACCATTCGGGGTTGGTCGCGAAGAGCACGTCGTGCAGGTAGATGGTGCTCAGTCCCTCAGACAGGCGCGGGGCGAAGTTGTGGCTGACGACGAGGTCGGCGCCGATCGAGCGGGCGACGGATGCGACGGCGCGCGTCGCAAGGAGTGCTTGTGGCCACAGACCGCTCGTGACCGTGTCGACGCCGTCGGGTACGTCGTCGGCGGGGTGGCGCACGACGAGGGTCAGTTCGTCGTCAGGGAATGTTCGGTGCCAGGCGAAGACGATCTCCCGCAGCACGTGCCGAAGCGATGGAGGACCCGAGGTCCACCAATACGCATCGAAGACAACCTTCACCGTCTCCTCCGCCCTTCCCTGGCGGAGGAGACGGGACCGTAGCCCCTAATGAGGGAGCTGGGCATTGAAGTTGTCGATCCTGGTGACCGTCCCCGCGGTGGAGCTTGCGGAGAGGGTTGCCTGGAGCGCAACGGAACCTGGTGCCTGCAGACCGGCAGTCGAGTCGGTCACCGTGGAGAGCCACGCCGCCGGCTCGGCCTGGCCGGTCGGCCACACCTTCGCCTTCACCGTCGTCGGGGATGCTCCTGTGACCTGCAGGCGGAGGGTGAGCTTCGTATCCGCAGAGTAGGTCACCCCCGGGACGGTGGTATTGGAGAGCACTGTCGTGCCCTGTTTGAGCACAAGGGCAACTGCCCCCGTGGATTTCACCCAGACGTTGGCGGCGTAGTTCTGGCTGCCGACCACTCGTCCGAAGATGCTCGTGTACGCGCCGCCGCCTGTCGGCACCGCGCCCAGCTGGAAGGTCATGGTGCTATCGGTCGCCGCCGCCGAGACACCGTTCAGCGTCATGGTGCGAGTCGATCCGGGAGCGAGGGTGACCTGCCCGTAGTTGCCGTCGACCGCGAGGGCGCTCGCCGAGCCTGCGACCGTCCACGCGCCGCCGGTGGGGGCGGCACCCCAACCCGAGGCGAGGGTGCGCGAGAACTGGTCGTCGGCGATGTCGGTCACGACGGGAGGCGCGGTGACGGTGACGTTCTTGGTCAGTGTCGTCGTCGCGCCGTCGTCGTCGGTGACCGTGAGCGTCACCGAATAGGTGCCCGCAGCCGCGTAGGTGTGGGCGACGGATGCACCGGAGCCGCTCGTCGTGTCACCGAAGGTCCACGCGTAGCCGACGATCGTGCCATCGGGGTCGTTCGATCCCGCGGTCGAGAGATTCGCCGTCAGGTTCGAGGTCGACGCGGAGAAGGCGGCGAACGGAGCCTGGTTCGGCGGCGGCGCGGTGACGGTCACCGAGCGGGTCGTCGTGGCGGTGCCCCCGTCGTCGTCGGTCACCGTGAGCGTCACCGTGTAGGTGCCGGCCGAGTCGTAGGCGTGGGTCGGGGAGGCTCCGGAGCCCGTCGTCGCGTCGCCGAAGTTCCACGAGTACGCGGCGATCGTTCCGTCTGAGTCGCTCGAGGCTGCGGCGTCGAACGATGCGCTGAGCTCGCCACCCGTAGCGGTGAAGCTCGCCACCGGCAGCACGTTCGGCGCGGGGGTTCCCGAACCGATCTGGTAGTGCTGAGCGACGGTCGCCGCGCTCAATGCCGAGCTGTAGATGGCGACCTCGTCGAGGCGACCGTCGAACCAGGGGCTCGATGATCCCCAGGTGGTGTCGCCGCCGGCCCGCCAGTAGCCCGAGTAGTCCTGGGCGGCGGTCTGCGGGTTGGTTCCGACGAGCGTGCCGTCGACGTAGAGGCGGATGCCCGCACTCGACTGCGTCGCCACCGCGTGGTGCCACGCCCCGTCGTTGAATCCGGGCGCCGAGGTGACCGTGTTGAGCTGGCCGGTGTAGGTGCCGAAGACGAGAGCTCCGTCATCCTGCATGTAGAGGTGGCGGTCGTAGCTGCCGGACTGCCCGGTCTGTTGGTTGCCGAAGCCCACGAGCTTGCCGCCCTGGTTCGTCGTGGTGGAGAACCACGTCTCGACCGTGTAGGTGCTCGGGTTCGTGAACTGCGCGTTGCTCGCGACGCCTGAACCGTCTCCGAAGCGCGCCGACGTGTTCGTCGTGCCGGAGACCGCTCCGCCGAGACCACGGGTCACCGAGCCGGAGTAGGTGCCGTCGTTGTCCGCGGGACCGGCGTCGTCCGCCGTCGTGCCCGTGGTCTCGCCGAGACGCCAGTAGATGAGCGGGTCGCCGCCGTAGACGGCGCTTCCGTAGTCATCGGCGGGCGGTGCGGGAAGGGGCGAGGTGCGACCGGATGCCACGAAGTGATCGACCACCTGGGTCTGGTTGAGCACGGTGGGGTAGATCGACACCTGCGCGATGCTGCCCGCGAGGTAGTTGCTCGAGGGCTGGTTGGTCCAGCCGCCGATGTTGTCGCCGCCCACGCGCCAGCGGCCCGAGAAGGGCTGACCGCTCGTGACGTCGGTGCGCGATCCGACGACCTTGCCGTCGACGTAGAGCTTCATGCCGCTCGCGCCGAGTGTCGCCGTGACCTGGTGCCACTGGCCGTCGTTGAACGAAGCAGAACTGTTGACCGTACGCACGCCACCGGGGTGCGCGCCGAACCAGATGCGGCCGGCGTTGTCCATGTAGACATGGCGGTCGTAGTTGCTCGAGTTGCCCGTCGCGGCGTTACCGAAGCCGACGATCTTGCCACCGGACGTCGAGGTCGTCTTGACCCACGACTCGACGGTGAAAGTGTCGGGCGCCGTCTCATTGGCGGGGGTGACGCCGAACGCGGTGCCGGATCCCGAGAAGGTCGAGGCCGTCGTCGGGCTCACGATTCCCGCGGTGCCGCGCGTCACACCGTCACCGAGGGTGAGGTCGCCGAAGCCCGCGTGGTCGAAGCCGACACTGCCGGAGGACTCGTCGAGGGGCCAGTAGTACTTGGGGGACGACTCGTTCACGGCATCCGAGTAGGCGCCGCCGCTGTCGACGGTCGACACCGTCGCGGTGGGTGCGAGGCGGGAGATGGTGTTGCCGTAGCCGTCGGAGACGTACAGCCGATAGGTGTGCGTGCTGCCGGGTACGAGTCCCTTGTCGATGAAGCCCATCGTCGCTCGGGTGTAGAAGTTGGAGTACTGCGTCGTCGTGTAGATCGGCGTCGCCGTCTGGCCATCGCGCACGAGCTTGTAGGTGAGGTCGGCGTTGTCGTAGTCGTAGGTGGCCGTCCAGCTGAGGCGCACCTCTCCGCGAGTGAACGAGGCGACGCTCGGGATGAGAGCGTCGTTGACGATCGGCGCCACCTTGTTGGGCGCGATCGCCGGGATCGCGAAGCGCACGAGGCCGTACTGGGCCACGCCGTTCACGTTCGGGAACTCGCCCGCGTACACGACGTAGCGGCTGTTGCCGGTGACCGACCATCCGGCCTGCCCCTGACCCGTGTAGGTGCCCTGCTGCAGCTTGGGGAACCAGTTGAGCAGCGTGGGTGACGGGGTGCCCGCCCAGTTCCAGTAGCCCATGGGGTCGGCGGTGATGGTGCCGGTCGCGGCCTTGCTGAAGGCCGTCGCGTAGTACATCGTCCACGGCTCGGTCTGCGGGAATCCGCCGATGTTGCCGCAGTAGTGCGCGTGACTCGAGACGTAGACCACGTCGCCCTGGGGGAACGCGGAGTACGAGTCGCCGTGGCAGTCCTCGACCCACTGCACGACGCCCGTGTTCGGGTCCGCCGAGAACGTGCCCTCGAGGTTTCCGCCGGCGCCGAAGACATAGCCCGTGCCGTAGATGCGGTCAGGGCCCGCCGTCAGGCTCGTGATGGCGGCCTGGGTTCCCGCGTTGCGCACCGTCGCGCTTGCGCCCCACGCCTCGCCCGCGCCGGTCGCGGCGTTGGTCGCACCGAGGCCGCGCACCGCGATACCCGCGAGCGTCGTGAACCGGCCGCCGACGATGAGCTTCGAGCCGTCCGGTGTGAGCGCGAGGGCGTTGACCGCGGCGTCGGCATTGCCGACCCACGACGTCGTCGCGCCGTTGGACGCGTTCACGGCAGCGACGTAGTCACGAGCCGCGCCGTTGAGGGTGCGGAACGTGCCTCCGACGTAGACCGTCGAGTTGGTCGCGGTCACGGCGCGACCCTGGCTGCCGAGAATCGGCTTGAAGCTCGGGATGACCGCTCCGGTCGCCGTGTTGAACGCCGCGATGCGGTAGTAGGCCGCACCGTCGACGGTCGTGAAGTCACCCGTGACGTAGATGCGCGAGCCGTCGGGGGAGGCCGCGATCGCGAGTGCCTGCGCGTTGAGGCTCGGTGCGAAGCTCGAGATGAGGGCGCCGGTCTCGATGTTGTACGCGAGGATGTTGTTGCGCGTCACCGCGTTGACGCCCGGCGCCGAGCCCGCGGGCCGCGCCTGCGTGAACTTTCCCGCGACGTACACGGTGTTGCCGACCACCACCTGCGCCCACGCGACACCGTTGTGCTGTGCTGTCGGCAAGGCGTCGGCAGCCACGGTGACGGGGGAGGCCGGACTGGCCGGGTTCGACGGCAAGGTGTCGGCTGCCGCCGGTGTCGCCGCGAGCACGGCGCCCGCGGCCAGGATGACCGAGGTCGTGATCGCGGCGATGCGAGCACTCAGGGTTCGGGAACTGTTCATGACAACCTCTGCTCGCGGGTTACTGCTGTGACGGGTCGGGTGGTGGTGCTGGTGCTAGGTCGTGCTCTAAGGGACTCGCCCAGGTGCAGGCGTGTTCCCAAGTCTTCGTAGCCGTCTGCGACGTCGTCCCAGTCGTACGTTGTGCGTGCGAGCTGCTGCAGGCGAAGGCCACGGGCGATCTGCAGTGCGGGCTCGTTCTCCGCGCGTTCGAGAATGCGCGCGAGACCGAGCGGGGTCGAGAAGTAGGCGGCATCGGGGCCGGCGACCTCCTCGTTGAAGTTGACATCCCACGCGACGATGGGGGCTCCGCCGCCCATGGCGCGGAGGAGTGACGGGTTCGTGCCGCCCACCGAGTGGCCGTGCAGGTAGCTGGCGGCGTTCGAGTAGAGCTCGTCGAGCAGCTCTTGGTCCCAGAGCGACCCGATGAAACGGATGCGCGAATCGTCTTTCGCGGCGGCGCGGATCTCGGCGGAGTGCCGTTCGGCGTAGGGGGCGCTGCCCACCACCACAAGGGGGAGGCTCGCGCCACTGCGCTGGTAGCCCTCGACGATGACGTCGACGTGGTTCTCCGGCTCGAAGCGCGCGACGACCAGGTGGAAGCCCTGCGGCTCGAGCCCGAGCTCGGCGAGCCGGTGGTGCGTGGGCTGCTCGATGATGGGCGCGCCGTAGGTGAGCAGTTCGGTCGGCGCCCGAAAGGTCTGCCAGTAGTAGTCGGCGATTCCGCGAGCGTCGGCGATGAGGGCGTCTGCGTGGTTCACGGCGTACTTCTCCGCGAAGCGGTAGTAGTCGCGACCCGCGCCGCTCCACTTGCCGCGCATCCATTCGAGTCCGTCGACGTGCACCGCGGTCGGGATGCCGAGTGTGCGGATCCACGGCACGAGCGGCGAGTTGGCGGCATTGAACACGAACGCGACGTCGGGCTTCTTCGTGAAGGTGAGGTGGACCGCGGATGCCGCGGTGTGCGACAGGGTCTCTGCGACCTTCACGTGCAGGGCGGGCAGGTGCACGAGTCGCATGCCTCGCCAGGAGTCGAGTTTCTCGGCGGCCGAGCGGCAGTACACGGTCACGGAGTGCCCGCGCTCGACGAGTCGCGCGCCGATCTCCTCGACCGCGGTCTCGAATCCGCCGTACGCTGCCGGCACGCCGCGCGTGCCGATCATGGCGAAGCTCAGGGGCTTCATCAGAACGCTCCCATCGGGGAGTGCACTTCGCGCAACGTGCGCCAGATGATGATGAGATCGCCGACGAGCGACCAGTTCTCGACGTAGTAGAGGTCGAGCTTGACGCTCTCCTCCCAGTCCAGAGTCGACCGACCGTTGACCTGCCACATGCCGGTGAGGCCGGGGCGGATGTAGAGCCGGCGGTGCACGTGGTCCTCGTAGTCGCGCACTTCGCGGGGGAGCGGCGGACGTGGCCCGACGATGCTCATGTCGCCGCGCAGGATGTTGAGCAGCTGCGGGAACTCGTCGAGCGAGTGCTTGCGGATGAAGCGGCCGATGCGGGTGACCCGCGGGTCCTCACGCAGCTTGAAGAGTGCGCCGGCGCCCTCGTTCTTGGCGAGGAGGCTCGCGAGCTCGCTCTCGGCCGTCGTCACCATCGAGCGGAACTTGAACATCGTGAACGACTTGCCGTCGCGCCCAACGCGCTCCTGGGTGAACAGCACGGGACCGGGGCTGTCGAGCTTGATGAGCACGGCCAGAACGACGAAGAGCGGCGCGAGGATGACCGTGGCCGCACCCGCGACCGCGATGTCGAAGATGCGCTTGAACGCGTGCTTGGCGCCCTCGAACTGCGGGATCTCCACGTGGATGAGCGGCAGCCCCTCGACGGGACGCAGGTGGATGCGCGGCCCGGCCACATTCGCCAGGTTCGTCGCGAGGATGAGGTCGGTCGCCGTTCCCTCGAGCGACCACGCCAGGTCGTGAACGTAGTCGGGGCGGCCCGAGGGCGTGCCGGCCACGATCACGGCGTCTGCGCCGAGGAAGGCGGCGCGCGCGGCGACATCGTCGAGGTCGTCGCTCATCGGGATTCCGAGGCTGCGGTCGCCGGGCATCCCTCCCTCGATCACCGCGCCGACGACCGAGTAGGCGGCGCCCGAGTTCTTGCGCACGCGACGCACGACGTACTCCACTTCGGCACGCGTGCCGACGACGATGACGCGGGACAGTGCGAGCCCGAGTTCGCTGCGGCGCACGAGCCACCGGCGCCATAGCCAGCGGTCGAGCAGGATGCCGAAGAGGCCGAGCGGGAACGCGATGAGGAAGTACCAGCGGGCGGCCGGGATGGGGGCGATGACGAAGCCGATCGCGAGGAGGCCGAACGTCATCGCGCTCGCGCTCACGATGCGCTTGTACTCGGTCACGCCGACACCCATCACGCGGGAGTCGCGGGTGCGGAACACCCAGAGCGAGAGCATCCACGCGAGGGAGACGAGGATGACGATGAACCCGTGGGTGAGGGCTGTGTCGGCGAAGTCGACGGGGGTCTGCACGATGATCGCGCAGGCGGTCGAGGTGAGTACGGATGCGCCGACGACTGCCAGGTCGCTCTGCTGCAGGCGCAGGCGGAAGAGCCGCGTCAGGCCCGGACCGGAATCGGTGTTGGTCAGGGCACGCGGGGGAGCTGGGTGGATCCAGGGACGGACCAACTGGAGACGCGGTGTCGGGGAAACACCGAGGGTCAGCGGGGGTCGCTGGGCAGCTTCGTAATCGTTCATCAAAATCCTGCTCGGGGGTGCAGTGATGGAGGGCGCCACAAAGTTATGGCAACGACTGGGAAGTGGTCGCGAGAGGGGGCGGGGGCAAAGCGGGAATACGGGTTTACCCCTGTTCGGGGGTGAGGGCAACATAGCCCTGAAAAGCTCTCACAAGATACCCCCCCATTCGGGGGGTATTTATCGATCGGAAAAAAGTCTACTGTCTTTCACCTTTGCCCGAGAGCTGTCTTTACGTCATGTTTTTGCGCGCACCATTCGTGCATGCAAAAGTGCTGTTCACGGTCGAGATTCAGGATAGACAGATCGGTCGCTACGCACGATCATTGCCTTCTGATCCCGCATTCGGCGGACGCTCTAGTGTTACAACGGGGTAAAGGTTTTGGGGGCAATCTGTCAGCTGAAACGGACGCGAAATCCGCTTGACTCCGCCGATCGGGAGGGGGTGTGGTGGGGTTCTCACTTATTGTCCTGGTGCTCGTGACGAGCGCCGCGGTGGCTCACGCCACCTGGAATGTCGCGATCAAAAAGGCGGGTACACGCGGTGCCGGATTCGTCTGGCTGACGTTCGCGATCGGGGCGGTCGCCTACGCTCCATTCGGCATCGCATCGATCGTGGGCGAGGGGGTGCAACTCGCGCCGCTCCTCCTGCTCGCGATCGGAAGCGGCGCGCTCCAAGTGGGCTACTTCCTCCTCCTGCAGAGGGCTTACGCGGTCGGAGACGTGTCGGTCGTGTATCCGCTCGCTCGCGGAACCGGTCCGCTTCTCTCGGTCATCGCCGCGATCGTCATCCTCGGGGAGCGTCCCGGCCTCACGACGATCCTCGGCGGCCTCGTCATCGTCGCGGGCGTCGTCGTCATCGGATTGGCGGGCGGTCGGCTTCGCGCCAATGGCGCCGGCATCCTCTTCGGTCTCGCCGTCGGCGTGCTGATCGCCGGCTACACGGTGTGGGACACGGCCGCGGTGACGGCGGGCGGGATGCCCGTGCTCGCCCTCTACTGGTCGAGCATCGTCGTGCAGCTCGCGCTCTTGGCTCCAGCCGCGCTCGCTCGTCGCCCTTCCCTTGTGGACGCCGCGCGCAACCACTGGCGTGCCGCCCTCGTGGTGGGCGTACTCTCCCCGCTCGCGTACATCCTCATCCTTCTCGCGGTGCAGCTCGCGCCGCTGTCGTTGATCGCTCCCGCTCGCGAGGTCAGTGTCGTGCTCGTGGGGCTCGCGGGGTGGCTGCTGTTCCGCGAACCGCATCCGGTGCAGCGACTCATCGGCGCGGGCGTCGTGCTCGCCGGGGTGGCGCTGCTCGCCGTGCACTAAACTTCCCAAGACACAAAGGAGTTTGCTGTGATTAGCGACGTACTGGCTGAGGCCAAGGACAAGATGGACAAGGCCGTCGAGGTGGCCAAAGACGACTTCGGCACCGTGCGCACGGGCCGTGCCAACCCCATGCTGTTCCAGAAGATCCTCGTCGACTACTACGGCAGCCCGACGCCGCTCGCCCAGCTCGCGTCGCTCAACAACCCGGAGGCGCGCACGCTCATCGTGACGCCCTTCGACAAGTCGGCCCTCAAGGAGATCGAGAAGGCCATCGTCGCCGCTCCGAACCTAGGTGCCAACGTCGGCAACGACGGCGAGATCGTGCGCGTGACGCTTCCCGAACTCACCGAGGAGCGTCGCCGCGAGTTCGTCAAGATCGTGCGCGACAAGGCCGAGCAGGCCAAGGTCGCGATCCGCAACATCCGCCGCACGGCCAAGGACGGTCTGGACGCCCTCAAGTCGGAGGTCGGCGAGGACGACCTCGGTCGCGCCGAGAAGGAACTCGACGCCCACACCAAGGCCCACGTCGACGCGATCGACGACGCGCTCAAGCGCAAAGAAGCCGAACTCCTCGAGGTCTAGGTGTCTGACGCCGGGGGCAAGTCACCGCGATCGGGCAAGAAGCCCCACGCTCCGACGCGCGCCGAGGCCCGGGCCGCGGTCGCCGATATCGAGGCGCAGGTTCGCGCGCGCAACGACAAGCTCAACGAGCGTTCGGGTCGTCCCCTCATCGCGGCCATCGTCATCGGTGTCGGACTCGGCGGCGGCCTCCTGCTGAGTCTCCTGCTCGTCAAAGAGCTTTTCATGGTCTTCGCGGGCCTGCTGATCATCTTCGCCGTCTACGAACTCGCGACCGCGCTGCGCTCATCGGGGCGCGATGTGCCTCGCATCCCGGTGATCATCGCGGCCGTGGCGATCGTGCCCGCCGCGTTCTACGGCCTGGAGAGAGGGCACTGGCTGGCCTTCCTCGGCGGAGTCGCGCTCGTGTGCGTGTGGCGGCTCATCGAGCAGGTCGTGCCGAGTCGTCGCGCGTCGGCCCGCGACGTCGTCAAGGACCTCGCGGCGGGCGCCTTCATCCTCGCCTACGTCGCGTTCTTCGCGGGCTTCGCCGTGCTCCTCACCGCGGAGGAGGGCGGACAGTGGTGGACCCTGTCGTTCCTGATCGTCGTCGTATCGGTCGACGTCGGCGCCTACGCGACCGGGATCAACTTCGGCAAGCACAAGATGGCACCCGCGATCAGCCCCAAGAAGACGTGGGAGGGCTTCATCGGCTCAGCGATCTTCGCGATCGTGGGCGCGGTCCTCCTCGCGCTCTTCCTCCTGCAGCAGCCCTGGTGGGTGGGCCTTCTGCTGGGGCTCCTCATGACCCTGACGGCCACGGCGGGAGACCTGACTGAGTCGCTCATCAAGCGCGACCTCGGCATCAAGGACATCTCGACCTTCCTCCCGGGGCACGGCGGATTCCTCGACAGGCTCGACTCGATCATCCTCTCGGCGCCCGTGGCGTTCGCGTTCTATCTCCTCTTCGCGTAAGGCAAGATATACAGGTGAGCACAACCTTTCCCCGAACCCGCAAGTCGCGCCGAGGCTACAACGTCGACGAGGTCGAAGAGTTTCTCGAGGACGCCCGTCGTGCCTACTCCTCCGACGGTCCCTCCGTCGTGTCGGCCGCGAGCATCCGCACCATTGCGTTCGGTATGCAGAAGGGCGGCTATTCCACGACTCATGTGGATGCCGCGCTCGAGCGTCTCGAAGACGCATTCGCCACCCGTGAACGAGAGCGCGTCTTCGCCCAGACTGGCGGGGACGCACAGTGGTACGGACAGGCGCGCAGCACCGCTCAGCAGGTGCTCGACCGGCTTGCGCGCCCCACGGGAGCCCGTTTCAAGCGGGTCGGACCGCTCACCCGTGCATATAACGTCAAAGAGGTCGATGCCTTCGCCGACCGTCTTGTCGACTACTTCCAGCAC